>VMHT01117313.1_pt1 | contig 33181 bp, 36 predicted proteins | sample 4693611 | NCBI WGS metagenome assembly VMHT01 (sample SAMN12280063, study PRJNA550983) | marine metagenome | isolation source: seawater sampled from same location over 5 years 0.02-0.2 micron viral filtrate | place: USA: collected off the coast of southern California halfway between the port... ...
CCTCCACATTTAGAACCCCTATCCCCTTTGGGGATGTGGGCGGGCGTGCTTGGGCGTGTTAGGAAACTGCTCCCTGCACGTGTTGTCCCCATTGATTAGCCATTGCCAAGGCAATGCCGTGGTAGAACCGACTTCGTATCTTCCATCGGTCTTTGCTTGGCGGTGCATTGTGAACATCTGCTCTGGCTGTTTTGCCATCGAGTGTCCCAGTGCGTTCGAGCTTGGGTAGGTTGCGTAGCCACAGGCAAGTGCGTTTCTTTACGTTGTCCTCACCAGTTTCTAGCGTCTCAAACTCCCATGGCTGTATTGATTGGGCGAATGGTTCGTAGTTGCGTATGCGTTCCTTGGCATACTTGTGCATGACAGGGTTCTCAACAGCGACATGCGGAATGTTTGCGTTCCACACATCACTGAACAACTCAGCGCCTTCGTCTAACTCTCGCCACATTTCGTGGATGCAACGCCCAGGTGGTGGTTTGTGAAGCCACCGAACTCCGCTGTTGCACAGCCGCGTGCAAGGCGGATGGGCAACGAACAACATGTCCCATTCGTAGTCACGCATTACGTCTCGCACGTCTGCTTGGAAGTGCCTGTTAGTCTGCATATCACTTGGCAGAACATCGCAAGACCATGCGTCATGCCCGTATTCCAGAAACGCCTCGCGCACAATGCCTGACGTTTCGCATCCGATTAATACTCTAGCCATCTGTTTCATCTCCTATGTTGATTTCAAAAAGCATGTCGTCAATCTCAGCCAAAACCTTGACTGGGATGGTTGCGGATTCGTATTCGTCCAGTGCTTCCTCCTTGCTTGCTGGTGCATCGAACAAGTTAGTCATGTAATACTCGTCGCCTTTCTTCACGAGTAGCGGATGCCCGTCGCCAAGTGTCGGGTGTTCGTAGAACGTCACCCCATGTGATGTAAATTGTGTCATTCGTCTAACTCCTCATGTTTAATACCAACTGTTTCCATAATGCGCGCCATTGACCCGCATATTGCGTCCCATTGTTCGTCATACATTGGGTCGCCTTCGGGTATGCAATCTTCACGAAAGCCGTGGAGCGCATACCACACTGTCTCAAACTCCGACTTCAGCATTGGCCAACTCCTTCGTCGTGTTTGCGTTGGCGAGCAACTTGTCTTTGACAGCATCGAATTGGCGTTCAAGGTCGAACGCCTCACGCCATATATCTCTGGCTGACCAGTTCTCAAAGGGTTGCCACGCATGTTCCTCAATCCACGCGTCGGCCTTTTCATCAGGCCACTCGCGTATATCCAGCGGTGGTGTCTCGCAGACGAAGTTGCCCAACGCAAGCAGGAAGAAGTCGTGCTTTATTTCAGGCTCGTGTGGGTTGTTGTCTTGCTCGACAACTTTCTCGATGGTGTAGTCCCAACCTTCATCAAGATTGCCTGAACCAAGCATGTCGAAAGCGTCTTCAAAAGCCTCCTCGTCGTCATCGGCCTCAAGTTCATACCAAGTGTGAAACGAAACTTTGTATTTAGTCATGTTTACCTCTCTCATGTTTGATGTAGTCGTCTGTGTTGATTACAACAGCATCGCACTTGCAACCTGGCAGGTTGCAATCAGCACCTTCGACGTTGAGTTGCAGACCTGTGTTGAGGTCTGTGACAGTGGCTTGCCAGTCGCCACGCTTGATGCGCCTGTTGTCGTTGTCCGACAACAGGCACTCAAGTCGTCTCCCGTTGGTTAGTCTGGGAGTGAACCTGTGGGTGTTGCTCATACGGCAACGCCCAACACGAACCCAATCACGAAGCTGATAAGCACAATGCAGGTGTGCATCACAAACCTGTCAGCACGCTCGCGTTTGAGACGTTGTTGATATGCGCGGAATGTTTCGGAATATAAATCCTTGCCTTCCGCGTCTTCACGCATAAGTTCGTCGATTGATTTACTCATCGTTGTTCACCCCCGCGAGACGTGGTTGATTGAACATGACAAACGCCCACACTGTGTTGGGGTCGGCGTCCGTTGCTGGATAGTCCAACGCTTGGATGTCTTCCCACAGTGTTGCGTCGTTGTCTTGAGTGACTTCGTGGTCGAGTATTGGTGTTAATTTAGCCATGTGATTTCTCCTTCGGCTGTTTGTGTTGTCGTTGGTGTTTGTGTTGTTCTCCTGTGCGAACGACAAAAACGCACAAAAAAAACCCCTACCGCATTTCTGCGGCAGGGGTCAGATGCGAGCGCGTTAGGCTTTGAGCAACGCGAACGCGACAGCCAGCGCTTCGGGGTCAGCCTCGCGCATTGCGTCGAGCATCGCACGTTGCGTGACCTTGGGCTGTTCGGCGGGAAGCTCAACGGGCGCGGGTTTTGTCAACTCGCGCTCGAAAGCGGCCTTGGCGTCCAACGCGCCGCCCGATTCGAGTTGCGCGAGGAATTTCCGCTCACGTGCGAGCTTGCCCTCGCCCTTGCCCGTTTGCGCGAGCTTGGCCTCGTCGCGTGTGACGCGTTTTTGCATTTCTGCGATTGCGTCCGCGCGAGTTGCGGGGTTGTCGTTCACGCCTTGCGCGATGTTCTTGATGCTTACTTGTGTGTACATGTGATTTCTCCTTCGTACATGCGGGCGGAATTGCCCATGGAAGCCTTTGCCTCCACCACAAAACCCCTAACCCCCTTGGGGATGTGCGCAGGCGGACGACGCGCGTGACGCGTACACGTAAACTCTTGAAATGATTCAGATTGCTTCACACGAGGTATCGGTTGCGCGCGTTGGGAGCCACTCCAAAACGTGCGAGCGCGAAATTCCCCTAGTAGGGGAGCGAAAACCGCAGTTTTGCACGAGTTTCCGCGGGGGTGTGTCGCATGTGTGTCGCCTGAGTGGGGGGCGGGGGCATCCCGCCGACCGCCGCCGCCGCGCGCGGTGGCACGTCACCGACCCCTCTCGACTCGCGAGCAAATTTCAAAACGTCAGGAGAAAAAATGGCACGAGCTAAGTTTACAAACAGCGTAACTGTACAAACTGCCACTGGTCAGTTGGCTTTATCGCCTAATCAGGTAGCAAAATTGCGTGGTCAAATTGCGAAAAACATGTCAAACCACATTGTAATGGCTGATGAAGTGCTAAAAGGACACAGAGAATGGTCGCCAACACAGGCGAGAGTGTTCTCAAACCTGCTAAATAAGGTAATACCAGACCTATCTGCCTCATATCACCAGCATGAACACAGCCATAAGTCCCTAACCGAGATGTCACGCACAGAATTAGAGGCGATTGCATCTGGGGTAGAGGACATAATCGACGTAGAACCAGAAGGAATAGAAGATGACGAAAGAAAAGGGACTAGTATCGAACCCGCAGAAGGACGCGCTGATATCGAACAAGACATTGAAGTCGTTCGCAAGCGCGATGAATGAACTAAGCCTAGACGGTGTCCCAGAACACCGCAAACAAGAGGCGATTATGGACCACTTCTTTAAGATTATGGCCGACTCTATCCACGATAAGGCCGTTGCCAATGAGATAAAGGGGTCTCGCGTTTTGAAGAAGGGATTTAAGCGGTGAGCATTTCCAGAAAAGAAGCGGCAAAGCATCTACTAAAGATTAAAGATGCAGAAAACTCGTTTCTTGGGTTTGTTAAACTAATACACCCCGACTTCGACCTGGCCGACTTTCAATTAGACCTAATCAAGAAGTTGGATTTGCTTGAACGCGGAATACTGGAGGACGCGGACGGGCGTAAGGCCAGAAACCTACTAGTGACCATGCCACCTCGACACGCTAAGTCCACATTCTCCACCGTATTGTTTCCTGCTTACTATATGGCCAAGAACCCAGAGCGATATATCTTGTCATGCTCTTACAATGCGATGCTGGCCAGCGATTTTGGTAGGCAAGTCCGCGATACGTCTAGCGGTGTAGAAGTTCAACAGGCGTTCCCTGACTTTACCATGGCCAGCGACAGTCGAGCGGCAGATGTTTGGCGTACAGAAATGGGCGGAGCTTACTTTGGCGTGGGTATAGGCGGCACGACCACAGGTCGTCCCGCTAATCTTCTTATAGTTGATGACCCAGTCAAGTCGCGCGAGGATGCTGAGTCCGCAACCCAGCGTAATAAGATATGGGACTTCTATACTGCGGCCCTATCAACTCGACTACAGCCAGATAAGCAAGGGCGACTCCCAAGTCAGATTGTTATTCTTACTAGGTGGCATCCAGACGACCTAGCTGGGCGTCTCATGGAGACGCAAGACTGGAAAGAGGGTATGTGGATGCACCTTGATTACCCAGCCATTAAAAAGGTAGGGGGTAAAAAGGTAAGCAGAAGAAATCTTGCTAAAGACCACCCAATGTATGTGGAGTCTGGGGAGTTATCAAACTTAGCGCCAGCCAAACGGTACGTATCAGAAGAGACTGAAGTAGCGTTATGGCCAGAAAGGTTTCCTCTTGAAGAGTTGCGTAGACGTGAGCGTCTAAACCCCAGAGACTTTGCTTCGCTCTATCAGCAAAAACCGTATATCGAGGGCGGCAATATATTGAAGTCAGAGTGGTGGCGCTACTACCCAGAAGACTTGAACCCTAAAAAGTTTCAGACGCTTATTATTGCGGCCGATACTGCGTTTAAGAAAACTGAAACAGCAGACTACAGCGTAGCTGTGGTGGCAGGCCTTTCTCAAGATGGCGATATATATGTAGTAGACGTGCATCGTGGCAGGTGGGACTTCCCAGAGTTACGACAGCGTCTTATTTCTATAAACGCAGTGTGGAGAGGCAGTGGGTTGCGCGCTATATATATTGAAGATAAGGCATCTGGCCAATCCATCATTCAAGACTTACGGCGTGAGTCAGGCATGGCGGTTGTTCCCTACAAGGTTCAGTCAGACAAGGTGTCTCGTGTGAATAGTATCACGCCAATGATACAGGGCGGCAGAGTGTATCTGCCGCAGAGCGCTCCCTGGTTAGATACGTTTGTGGACGAGTGTGTTTCGTTCCCAAGCGGACGACATGACGACCAAGTGGACGCATTATCTATGGCAGTAGATATTCTTAGTAGACAGGCTGTCACCCCTGAAACAGTGTTCGGCTCTTTAACTATGGGCAACTCCTTACTTCAGGATGTAACAAGGGCGAAAGACAGCCTGTCGTCTAAATTAGGTAGTTCTATATTTAAAGGGTGGGGTGAATAACACCTGTCGGGACGACCAAAACTAACTTTTGAGGCAAAGTGTTCAACATGGCTGATGAAAAATTATATAGCGCTGATTATGCTTTCTCACCGACTGACGGACAAATTGTTAATTTGTCCCGTCTGGCAGAGAAGCTAACATCTTATGAAGACATTTCCGACGACCTGACGGAAGATGAAGAACGCAGGATTGTAGATTATGTAAAGTCCTGCGTGGACATGTCGTACCATAAAATTAAAAAAAGATATGACCATTGGCAAGAGGCGGACAGGGCGCACGATGTTTATGTCCCACCAGACGCTACACAGTTCCGTGAAAAAGCAGTAATCGCTGACACTCGCGCTGTAGCAGACACGGTGCTGACTTACTTGATGGCGGCTCTTGGCGGACGTAACCCCATGTTCCAACTTGAGGGCTTGAATCGTTCTAGTCGTAAAGTGTCCAGCATCCTTGAGCGCGTCTTGCACAGCCAGATGCGGAGGACTGCGGGCGAAGCCAAGATTGCGCAGATGCTTCTTGACTCAATTCGTTATGGTTTTGCCCCGACAAAAATTGTTTGGGATGCAGGGCAGAACCAAAACCGCATTGTAAACTTTGACCCAAGACGTTGTTTCCCAGACCCACGGGTATCGTGGGGTGACTGGGAGCAATGGCAGTACGTCGTGTTTACCGATTACGTCTCATACAATACGTTGGCGAGCAGTAAGCTATATCCGAAATTACAAAAGCATCCATCACTTCGCCACAAGATTGCGCCACCGCGCAACTCTTGGGATGCACACCGTTGGCACAAAGAAGAGGGCAGAGGCCTAAACATAGACCCTGCCGCCCCAAATCAACGCGAGCGTATGGACCATGCTTACTTTACGCTAGGCGATGCGCGCGTCACCGATGAGTGTTGGGTCAGGTTTGCGGGCCATGAGATTGGCATACCTGGTATTGACCAAGTCTGGATGGTTGTAACTATTCTCGACGAGAATGTATGTATTCGCATGCAATTGAACCCCTATGGACGTCAGTTCCCTGTTGTTATGGGTGGACTGTATAACGATAGCCATAAGACCTGGGGTCAGTCTTTGTATGACCTTATGCTCCCAATGCACGACATTGCCACTTGGTTGCTCCGTAGCCGTATCGACAACGTGCAGGCCGCGCTAAACAATCTAATCTTTGTAGACCCAACGCAAGTTATGGTTCCAGACTTGATTGACCGCAACCCATGGGGTGTTGTCAGAACGATGCCAGGCTCCAAGCCTGGAGACGGTGTGTTTATAGCTCAGGTTCCAGACGTAACTCGCGGACATTGGAACGACATTACTGCTATGTCTGAGCTTAAACAACGCGTCTCAAGTGCGTCAGACGCACAACAAGGTATGCCGACGCCAGACGTGCGGACTGCGACGGAGATACAACGTCTCACCCAGTTAGGTTCACAACGTCTAGGAGTGCTTAGTCGTGTTATATCTGCAACAACCATACGTCCCATGGTTCGCATGATGGTATCGAATATCCAAGACGCTGTAGAAATTGACGGCTCTATCAAGATTGACCCAGACAAGATGCCGAGCCAATTGGCCGATATGGTTGAAGATGGATACATTGATTTCAATCAGAACGACCTCCAAGGCAAAGTGGATTACTTGGTTATCGACGGCACGTTGCCAGTCGAGCCGACCCGCAATGCTGAGACGTGGATGAACATGTTGCAAATTATGTCCCAGACTGGGCTGAACATGGAATACAAGATGGGCAAGATTGCAGAAGAAGCCATACGTGCTTTGGGCATTTCAGACCTAGACCAATTCCGCATTTCAGAAGAAGAGCGTCAGCAGGGAGCAACCCCCAGCCAGCAGTTGGCTATGATGGAAAAAATGCGCGGTGCATCTGTTCAGCCTAGCGAGCAAATTCAAGATGAAGTTTCTAAAGGGAACTTAGTTCCTATGAGGGAGGCAGGATAAGATGACCACTGAAATTCTCAACGATAAAGCCAAGGCACTAGAGGTCGATGTACCCGCTAAAACTGCGGAGTATGTAAAGGCTGTTTTTGAACAAACAAATTACAACCAGCTTGAGTGGGGTTCGACTAATGCCCAAATCATAGCGCAACTACAGGCAAGGGTTCGTGAGCTAGAGATAGAAGTCACCAATCTTAAAGGGAGGCTATAATGGCTATTACACGTCCCACAGGTGAACAGCTTAGGTTCGTCTCAGTTAATACTGGAGAGCATGTACTCGATACCTACATGGAGAACGCAGAGATTGGCGGACGCCAACTCAGCGCATTGCTAGGCGACATCTTCAAAAGCAGTGACGGCCTGTTTGACCCAACCATCTTTACGTTCCAAGTGGATGTTGCCGACAACAATAAACTCGAAGTCCGAGTTGGCACAGCTAACGCGTTTGTAGAAACAGGTGTAGAGATATTTAATGGGCGCGGTTCATACGCGACCTCTACTGCCTACAAGGTTTTGGATATTGTCACCCAGGGTCAAGACACGTTTGTTTGTACCGTGGCGCATACGTCTAGCAACGCAACACCAGACCTAGCCAAGTTCCAGAAAATTATTAACGGAGCGATTGTTGCTGACTACGCCAATAAAGTAGACGGCGCGATAACAGGCAGTGAATACTCGGCCAAGGCTTGGGCTATTGGCGGCACGGGCGTGGACACCACTGATGGCTCGGCAAAAGACTGGGCAACCAAGACGTCTGGGGCTGTAGGTAACTCAAGTGATTTCTCAGCCAAGTATTACGCCACCAATGCTCCTGTTACGACAGTGGCCTCTGGTATAACAAACATCAATACTGTTGCTGGCGCGATTGCTAATGTTAACAGCGTCGGCGGAGCTATTGCTAACGTAAACGCCGTAGCCACAGACATCGCTAATGTAAATGCGGTAGCTGGTGATGCGACAGACATTGGCACAGTTTCAGCAAACATCTCCAATGTAAACGCAGTCGCAGGCATTTCGGCTAGTGTTACCGCTGTTGCTGGAGACGCTACAGACATAGGTGTGGTTGCTACAGACTTGGCGGGTTCAGACACGGTTGGCTCGGTTGCAGGCTCCATAGCTAATGTAAATAGCGTAGCTGGCGCTCTCACTGCAATTAACGCGGTCAATGCTAACGCCACAAACGTGAACAAGGTTGCGACCATCGACGCAAACGTAACCACCGTTGCTGGAATTGACGCAAACGTGACTGCTGTGGCTGGTGCATTAACCCCCATCAACAATGTGAATGGCGCGCTAACTGCAATCAATAACGTCAACACCAACCTTGCAGACGTAAACAACTTTGCAAATACTTATTTTATAAGCGGCACTGCACCGACAGGCTCCAATATTGGGGCGGGCGATTTGTGGTACGACACATCAGTTAGCCAACTCAAAGTATATAATGGTAGCGCTTGGGTTACGTCCGCGGCTTTTTCCAGCATCAACCTACAGGACTTGGCAAACGTAGCGGCAACTGCGCCGTCAGCAAACCAAGTGCCTGTATTTAGTGGCTCTGCATACACGCCTACCGCGTACACCTTACAAGCTCTGACTGATGTAGGTGCGACAACCACCAACACAATCACAGTTGCTACCCCTACAGCAACAGGTCATGCCGCGACTAAGGGTTATGTAGACACGGAAGTTGCCAACCTTGTGTCCAGCGCGCCTGCGGCACTAGACACGCTCGATGAGTTAGCGGCCGCTCTTGGAGACGACGCCAACTTTGCCAGCACGACGACTAATGCGATTGCCGCCAAGCTACCCTTGGCTGGCGGGTCAATGACAGGCGATGTTGATTTTGACAACAACAAGGCAACAGACGTAACGCTTGAAAACTTCCAAGAAGTTATGGCGTCTAACACGAACGTCTCTGGCGCTGTCACAGTTCCAGACGCAACCAACAATGTCAGTTACACGCTGACAGGAGACACCACTGTCACACTACCTGACACAGATGAACTGCCAGCAGGAACAGCGCGCACAGTGACAATCTTTGTAAAGCAGGATGGTACAGGCGGTAGGACATTTACCCTTGCCGCTCCAACGGGCTTCAGTATCAAATACAACAGTTCGAGTACACAGCCTGCGGTGCAAACTGCCGCTAACAAAGAGACCATATACACGGCGCTCTTGGTTAAAGGCTCAACCACGATATACGTATCACTATCTTTTTATGAGGCTTAACATGACTGTTCGCTATGACGAGGTACATTTATATGCGAAACCAGGTCAGGCCGCTTGCGCGACAATGAGGCAGTGGCTTGACAGTAATGGGGTTGCATTTACAAACCTAGATTATCAAGACCCCACTGAGACGTTGGCCGCACTATCTACATGGTTTCAAGATGAAGAAGGCAACGACATTAATCTTACTGACACTCCTGTTCTTGTTTATGACAGGGTGATGTGGGAAGCGGACGATAAGTCCGATAGATACGCGCACCGTCAACATGTAACGGACGTGTCAAATTTACCAGATGATTTTTTAACGCTAGTTGATAAGGTGTCGTAATGCCGTTACTTGGGGTCTCACTTCGAGCAGACCCCCTGTTTCCTGGGGGTCAACAAACTTTTACATCAGACGGGACGTTCAACGTCCCCGCAGGTATTTCTGTTGTTACCGTTCGGGCTAAGGGGCTAAACGGAACAGACGGCTCTCCAGGCGGTACTGGGGCTGATGGCAGTCAAGGCGCTACTGGCAATGCAGGCAACTCAGGCAACAACGGAGCAGGCGGAGCAGGGGGGTCGGCTGGTAATCCTGGTAACGACGGTAATTCGGGTAACAACGGTACGGCTGGAAACGGCGGTAGCGCTGGCAACCCAGGCACTGCTGGCAACCCAGGCAACGCTGGAAATAACGGAGTGCGCGGCAATGGTGGCGCGCGAGGTAATGCAGGCAATCCAGGCGCAACAGGGAACTCAGGCGGCGCTGGAAACGGCGGAGGCGGAGGCGGCGGAGGGGGTGGTGTAGGCATAAAACTGTATGCTGGCCCGAATGGCTCTCCAGGCGGCACATCCCCTGGCCCTGGTGGTGCTGGAGGCGCGCAAGGTAACTCGGTTGCAACTGGCGCTATTGTTGGCGGGACGATGCCAAACGCAGGTGGCGCTGGAGGTGTAGGCACTAACGGAAACAACGGCAACACGGGCGGTGGCGGGAATGGAGCCAACGGAGGCTCGTCGGGCAACCCTGGGAACGCTGGAGCAAATGGCAACGCGGGCAACGTAGGAAGTAATGGTAATGGAGCCACGTCTGGTAACGCAGGCAACAACGGGGCAAACGGAAACGCTGGCTCTGCTGGTTCGGGCGCGGGCGCGGGTGGCTCTGGTAGCGCTGGTAGCAACGGTACTGCTGGCAACACTGGCGCACAAGGAGCCGCTGGTGCAACAGGCTCGGCTGGTGCAGACGGAAGTCCTGGGGCTAGTTCTTTATTTGGTGGATATCACACATTTGCTGGAGGTGCTGGAGGTGCTGGAGGTGCTGGCGGAGCAGGTGGTATAGGTGGTCCAGGTGGTACGGGCGGAAACGCTGGTCTTGCTGGTAATGCTGGAGCAGATGGCAACCCAGGAACTGTTGGCAACGGTGGTAATGGCGGCTCTGCTGGTAATGCAGGCAATCCTGGTAATAGCGGCAATAACGGTGTTCGAGGAAACGGTGGCGCACGGGGCAACGCAGGTAACTCAGGAACTCCTGGTAACTCAGGAAACTCTGGAAGCAATGGTAACGGCGGCGGTGGAGGGGCAAGAGGAAACCGTGGTGGTGGCGGTAATGGTGGTGCGGCGGGTAATGTAGGACAAGTCACCGCTCCTAGCGGAAGCATTGGTAGCCCTGACGGAAATAGAAACTCCTTTGGCAATGGTGGCGCAGGCGGGCCTAGCTATGGCCAAGCCACTGGAAATGCCAATACGGGCCGAGGCGGAACTGGTGGGCGCGGTGGTCGTCCCAATAACGGTGGTGGCGGCTCAGGCGGTAACGCAGGGTCAAACGGAAATGCTGGTAACGTAGGAAGCAACGGCAATGGAGCCAATAACGGCTCTAGCGGGAATCCAGGAAATGCTGGCGCAAATGGAAACCCAGGAAACGCTGGTAGTGGAGCTACGTCTGGAAACCCAGGAAACGCTGGAGCCGCTGGGAACGCGGGGGCAGGTGGCTCAGGCGCTACGTCTGGCAATGCAGGTAGCGCGGCTCCATCTACTTGGGCAGGAAAAGCGGGAGCATCAGGAGCGGCGGGAGCCGCAGGAGGCACGACTGCCTACGCAGACCAAGTAATAAGAATTACTGAAGCCCAGCAAGCAATTGCCCTAACAGTTGCTTCTGGCACAGAAATGGTAGTTACCTTCGAGAGACAATGATTTTCGGAAACCCAAAAGTTACTTTTACAACTTACCCAGAGCTATATGATGTAATTCCTGAGCCTGTACCTGCGCGCTCAATGTTGCCTGACTGGTTTAAAAAGTTAAAAGGGCTTAGTAGTCTTGAGTCAGAGAACCCTAGCGGCTGGCCTGACAGAAGTATAAAGCGTTGCCCTCCAGTATTGGATGCAATGGTAAGTGGATGGATATTAACTACGCCCGCAGAAATGAGGGTTGTTATCAATGAGGACGGCAGTGGTGTGGAGTGGGACACAGAGTTTAGTCACAGCGTAATCGAGGACCACTCAATACAACAAATAAAAGGACACCCGTCCCTGCCTAGACTGCCATTAAAAATAATGAACTACTGGCACATGAAAACACCCCCAGGTTGGTCTACGTTGTTTGTCCCTCCACTAAATAGAGTTAACGAATATTTTGAACCTATGTCTGGAGTTGTTGAGACGGATAAATATTTTGAGTTTGTAAACTTCCCTAGCTTCTTAAAACATACAGGGACGACATTTATCATTCCACGAGGCTATCCTGTCGTTCAAGCAATACCTTTTAAAAGAGGGTTTAGCAGAAAGGCCGACATACGGGCGATGAAGCCAAGGGAGTCTGATGCGCTTGAATTGTTGCGCAAAAAACGTACAAGTCACCCAGGCATATATAGAGAGACTATGTGGGAAAGAAAATGAGTAAAATAAATTACAAAATTTTAGCCTTTGATGACATTACTTTTGAGTATGTGGTTTTAGCTAACGACAAGAAATTTAATGTTCCCGCTGTTGTGGTAGATGGTTTGGTAGATAAAGAGGAAACCACCAAAGTCATTGAGGCAGAGGTAAAGAATGTTTTTGCCGTTCGGACTCCTCCAAGCCCCCCAACCAACTATGTTGACCTTGTGGGTGCTGGCTCTTCAGTAGATTTGTCGGCAGAAGAAGTATGACAGAAGGTCATACAACAAAAATTTTAGACGAAGTGCTTACGTCTTCAGACGGAATTACTTTGTCAAAAGTAAATTACGAAAAAAAAGAAACCATTATTTGGCCCCGAAGCACGCATAGCGTTGACATTACTAAAGCAGAGTACCACCCAGAAACTAATAGTTTAATTAAAGACACATCCCCTTGGTTTTTTTACACACCCACCCCTGACTCGTCAGAGGGTTCGTATATGAGTATTACCTATCCAATTTTGCAAAATGGTGTTAGCGCAAACGAAGTATCTAAGCATTTTGTCTCAAGCACTGATTGTTTTGACGCTGGCCTCAACTCTGATGGTATATTTGAAATACTGTTGGACGCTTCTGTATGGTGGAGGCAAACAGAGTGGAAGAGCGTGGCGGCTCCCTACTACCCTCTTTGGCTTCGTCTCGAACAAGAAGTGCTAGACCCCACCACGCGTTTGGCATGCACAGTTCCAAAAGGCCTTAATATGTTTTGGAACCGTTTTGCATTGCCTTTGCTTGCTGGCAAGTCGGTTGAAATAAACAAGTCGGGCGATGAGTGCTATTTTATTTCTGTTGAAAGCGATTTAATCTGCGGAGATAAAACTATCAGCAAAGATAAGATTATTAGAATTTCTTCGCCTAGTGTAACAGTAACAGCCAAGACAGATACGATACTCCTGAAAGTATATAGATGATTTTTGACCCTCACTTTTGGTTGTTCGACAGTGTGTTGAGCGATGGCCTGTGCGATTTAATTATTGAGCGCGGCAACGAAATGAACAAAGAGCTAGGTGTTGCTGGAGGTGAGGTTGTGCTTGATATGCGTAAGTCTCACATAGCCTGGTTCGACCATAACGATTGGATTGCTGGCCTGTGCTATCACTATGCAACATTAGCCAACAAGCAGGCTTGGAATTTTGATATTGATAATATGGACGGCTGTCAGTTCACTGAATATGGAGTGGATGAGTTTTATGAGGCGCACATGGACACGCATAAATTGTGTGATGATATGCGTAAGGTAAGTGTTGTTATGCAACTTAATTCAAAAGAAGACTACCAAGGTGGTGAGTTTTTATTTGTAGATGGAGATGAAGGATATGAACCTGATAATTTTGCTAACCGCGGTTCCGTTATTGTGTTTCCTAGCTTTTTATATCATCAAGTCAAACCAGTAACAGGCGGTAAAAGACACAGCATTGTAAGTTGGTTTACAGGGCCGCAAATCAAATAGAGGACGACAGTTCTGGGAACAGAACTAATACTGACTTATGGATTTAGTAAACGCATGGAATGAACTAAGTTACTTTGATGGTGTGCTTTTCACCATCTGGTTAGGCATTTTGTATGTCGGCAAAAAACAAATAGACAGGTGGCTGGGATGAGTTACGAGCCTGAAGAAATGGAAGATATGCTTGAACGCGCCGCCGAACGCGGCGCTAGACGTGCGTTAAAAGATGTAGGGCTTGCAGATGAAGACGCGATACATGATATGCACGAGCTACGAGATTTATTAGATAGCTGGAGGTCAGTAAAGGCAACAGTAGGCCAAACCATACTTAGGTTTTTTACCGTTGCAGTTTTAGGCGCTATCGCCGCCTGGATAGGGATTACCAACTGGCCGACCGAGTAAATGGTAGACACAGCTAAACTTCAAGCCCTTATAAAACAAGAATTAATTAACTGGGCCACCCACGTTCTTTCTGTAAAAACAGAATACTACAACGACAATCCACCCTGTCCCTTTGCATTAACCGCGTTACAGCAGGGCTTCGCTCATGTGAAGTACGGCTTTGGCCCTTACATGAGTGATGTTATGCAAACTATTGCCAATTACCCCAAAGAAATGTCGATGGTCATACATGCACAAATAGACCCGAAGTTTTCAGCAAAAGAATTAAAAGAATGGACGAAGCTCCATAATCGGGAAGTTTGTAAGAAAGATTTGTGGTTAATTTCGTTTCACCCAGAGGACGACCCGAATGAAAATATGGAAGATGATGGAGACTTCGAGGAGCTTATTGATGATGAATACGCTCTAGTCTTTGTTCAAAACCTAACGGAATTGAATGATGCAAGTAAGGTTCTCGAAATAAAAGGATACTACGACAACCTTCCTGACGAAGATTTGTCTGAGTTAAGTGTTAGACGTAAAGCAAGTGAGGATTTGATTATGGCTATGGGAAGAAAAGGCGCTATGAAAAAGAAGCGCGGTACTGGAACTAAAGACAAGGCTTTTAAAAAAGTAATGCCAGGTAAGGCAAAGAGCCGTCGCGGACGGAGAAAATAATGGCTTTCGGTAAAAACTTAATGGGAAGTTTTAAAGTTGGCGTTCCTACAAGGGTGCGCCGACAACTACCCCCTGGTTTTGGGGGTATGGTAGACCTGCCTATGGCTGGTGCTTTGGAGATGACTGCATTTTCAAAGAAAGTAGATATGCCAGACATTGGGAAAACTAACTCTATGGCCAGCCAAATGTTTACCGACAGCCAATCTAACGCCAACACTGACCCTGTAATGAACAGGGGAATGACATTTAAAAAAGCTATGGACGCTCGGCTTGGAAGAACAATGGCTGATGCCAGAGTTGCTCAAGAAGACGCCGCGCGAGGAGCAACCACTAATACTGTTGTTTATAGGCGCTCTTAATGGGTCAACCTAAAGCAACCCTAAAGGCTGTTACGCAGTTGTCGTCATCTCGTGGATGGTCATACATCGTTGAGGTGATGGAAAAAGAAATCGTTGGTGCGGCTATGTCCATGGCAAACAACCCTGCCATGTCCGTAGAAGAGATGCACTTCCGACGCGGTTCTATATGGACCGCAAAACAGCTTTTAGAGCTACCCTCAAAACTCCAGTTACATTTGGAATCAGAGATAGCTCTTGAGGCAAATGACCTGGGCGACGCCATGGCCTCGCCTGATATTTTTAATTCCCCGCCACGGCTGGGAGAAGGAGTAGAAAATGGCTGAAGAAATGCCTCAAGAAGTAGCCGCCGCTATTATTGATAGAGTGGCTTCAAACCAAATGGGTGTAGACACCGCACAAACCCCAGCCCCCAAACAGGCTGAAGAAAAACCCACAGAAACAGAAAAAGCTGTAGAGGAAGGCTCTCCGAAAGTAGAGTCAGATGCTATGGCAGAAAACCCAGTGCTTTATAAAATTTTGATGGGTCAGGATGCGGACGGTAACGACGAGTATCGTGATTTGTCTCCAGAGCAAATTTCTTCAACATTAAAAAGATACGCGGCTCTGAACCATAAGAACGCCGAAATGAAACCAGTTAATATGGTTATAGAAGCGGCTATCAAGAATGGCCTCGCCAAAGACCCTTTGGATGCGGCGCGCCAACTTGTTAATCTTATGAAGGCTGGCGACAAGAACACGCAGTTGGGTGACACTGATGGTACGACAAACGTGGCGTTGAAAGAGCAAGCCCAAGAACCTGGTGATATGTTTGCGCAGTACGAGGAAGACAACGCAATCTCCCTCCCACCTGGCTACCGTGAAATGATGGCGGCGTTGCCCCAGATTACGCAACAAAACCAACAGTTGATGCAAGCAGTAGAAGGAATGATGCGAAACGCTCAAGGCTCTGCACAGCAAGGAGCGGAGTTGGCCGCAAGCGGGATAGCCGACAAAAGCTCCGCAATGGCCACGAGAATTTCTAACAACCTTGACCGCATGGCTCAGAAGACTGGTTTGGGCGAAGACCAAGCAGAGGATTTTAGAATCTTTGCTTTTGAGCGCGGCTACACTTCTGAAGATTTCCTTGACCCACAGTTGGCAATGAAGGTCGGCACTGACTACAAAAACAGTATCGAGTCTGGTGACATGGAGCGTCTAAGGGAAATTGCAAAACGACGCCAAGCCTTCACAGGCACAGTTGGCAATACGCCGCAATCAGAGATGGCTTCTGAAACAGGCGTAGAAGCTGAGGGCGACCCAACTCTAAATAGGCTTGCTGGTCAACGCAGAGTCTAATTTAAAAAAAACTTTAAAAGCGGGACGAAAACGTCCCGCTTTTTTTGTTAAATTATTTATATGGCGCTACGGCCCCTGTTTACTAAAAAGAGTTAAGACCCTAAGAGATGGTAAATTCCTCGGTGGGTGAGAGACTCAACCAAAATCTGTAACTACCTAATGCCGAAAGTGAGGATACTATTATGGCTATTCAAGGTGTGCGCGGAACTGGTGAGTTTTCATCTGATTTCCGCCCTAAAAACTACCGAGAGTTATTTACTCTCCTAGAGCCGAACGGTAACGCACCGCTCAACGCTCTGTTGTCTTTTGGTTCATCCGAGTCTACGGACGACCCAGAATACAAAAACTTCCGCGATGAACTGCCAGAGCGGACTCTGAAAGTGAACGGCGCTGTAGCCAGCACTTCAACCACAAGCATCACCATTGACGCTAGTGACAACAACAAGTTTGCCGTAAACGGCGCAGTTGTGGTCAACAGTGAAACTGGTGAAGTTATGCGTGCTTCCGCTGATACAACAGGCACAACGCTGACTGTTGTTCGTAACATCGGTGGCACAACTCACCAAATCGCAGATAACGCAATGCTGTTTGTTGCTGGATTTGCCGCGGCTGAAAACGCTGATGTCGGAACCGCCATCACGTTCGACGCAACGGTAGCTTCCAACTTCACTCAGATTTTCCGTACAGCCTTCGGTGTGTCGAACACATTGAAGTCAACCTATCTGCGGACTGGTGATAAAGAAGATGAAGCGATGACCAAGGCTCTCAAGTTGCACATGAGTGACATTGAGCGCGCCATGTTCTTCGGCAAAAAAGCTGAAGAGAGTGGTACATCTGCTACTCCTCGCCGCTACACTGGCGGACTGACTACCTCACTCACAACTGTCATTGATTGTAACAGTGACATTGATGGTGACGGTACAATGAACGAGGCGCAGTTTGATGAGCAACTCATTCAAACCATCTTTAAGTTTGGTTCAACCGAGAAAATTGCATTTGTGGGCTACAAAGTAGCTTCTCACCTGCAAGAGTTCGGCAAGAACCGTTGGCGTCCAGAAAGTGTGCAAGGCACGTATGGTGTAAACCTTACACGTTACAGCACATTTGCAGGCGACTTGATGGTACATCTGCACCCGCAGTTCCGTCAGGTTCCAGGTATGGACAATGCCATGGTGATTGTTGACTTCCCTTACCTGAAGTATCGACACCTCGAAGGTCGGGATACATCCCTCTTCGAGAACCGTCAAGGTAACGGTGTAGACGGAGTTATCCATGAGTACCTGACCGAGTGTGGTCTGGAACTCCTTCAGGACAAAACTCACGCCTACATTAAGAACTGGTCTTCAAACGCATAAGCGGACGACCATATCCTTGATTGAGGGTAACTTAAGGGAGTGTCGGAAACGGCACTCCCTTTTTGTTAGGAGCAGAGTTTATGTCAGAAGAAAAGAAAACCCCGAAAACTAAAAAAACTGCGGAGCCAAAAGCTCCCGCCAAACCTACAACTGTTATTTTTAGAAGCGCTGAACCAGAAGCTACGCAGTTTGAGATACGCGGCGAAAACGCATCGCGTTGCCAAGATGGTCGCATTGAATGGGAGTTTGGCGCAGAAGAGGCTGAGTTTGTTCGACGCCACGCTCACATTGAAAGTGGTCGCGTCGTAGAGGTGTAAGATGGCTTACTACAATTCAGACGGCACTGTGTATGGGGGCGACGTTCACACGATGGCCGATGGTCGGATTATGACTGGCGCTTCCCACGACAGCGGTAGTGTGCAGGTTTTTGTCACCAACCCAAAAGAAGACAGCACATCTAACCCACACATTACAAATGAGTTTTCGCCCCTAGAAACTATGGTGCTACAGGCTGTACGCAGGTTTGGTGATTTCAATCCTGGAACACTATCTGGAGACGCCGCGCTAATGTTTATTGAATTTGCAAACATGGTGATAGATGAAATTCGGATGCACCCATACTGGGACGGCAGTGAGTTAGATTATTACCAGCACTTGTCAGACGTGCGCAAAGTGCCAGACGTAATTATGGTTGGCGGTTTGCTATATCACTACGCAACACAACAAGGCTCAGAAAAAAGCCAACAATTTGCGTCTAGCTTTATTCGTACAATTGGCCAGCAGTTGTGGCGACGTCTCAATGGAAACACCGCTATTCAAATGCGCGTCACAGATGAAGGTAGTAATAAGCGTAACCATCAGGGCCAAACTAGCAAATATAACGGCACAACAAGATGACAAGCACCTTTAAGTCACCATCAGGTATACCAAGTAAAAGCGTAGCCTATGAAAACTTTCAAGGGCTTGATGTTTCACGTGATAGAACTTCTTTAGATACAGGTAAGAATCAACACCTTTCTGTGTGTCAAGATTCGTTCTGCGACTGGCGCGGACAAATTACCCGCGACCCTGGGTGTAACTACTTAAAAGGTAGCAGTCCCGTTAATGCTGTAAACTTTTATTCTAAAGACAAAGTGGTGTATGCAGAGCAAGATGGCGCTGGCATCAACCTTGTCAGTGAAGATGACCATATTAAGGAGGGAGCTTTTCCCCTTAACAGTGTTATCACAACCTCGGTGTTCAACAGACGTATCCATTTTTTTTCGCAAGATAACCCGCCAATTTACTACGATGGGACAAACTATAATTTTAATGCCAGCCCAGCGCTAGACAAGCTACGCCCTTCTTTTTCAACGTCCGTATCACGGCGGTTGTGTGTTGCTGGAATCAACGGCAGAGAAACTACTATTGCAATCTCACGAGTAGATAATGATGAAATATTCCCTGACGACGAGCCTATTGACAGTGTTTCTGTCCTCCGCGCTGGCAACATTGATATATCAAACCAGCTTGGTGCATCCGAGTCTATTACTGGCTTATCTAAATTCGAGCAAAGCCGATTGGCTGTTTTTACAACTGACCGCACTCTCATCTTTTTAATTGATACAGATATAGGTTTGTGGGCGCTTGATGATAAAGCGTCTGTAAATGTTGGTTGTGTAAGTCATGCAACTGTAAAAAGCGCTGGTAGTGATTTGTTATTCTGTTCTCGCTCTGGGGTGCATAGCCTAAGACGCTCCGCGGAAAACGGGCTGACCATCGAGGGCGAATCTTTGTCGTTCAAGATAGACACCCTATACAGAAACCTAGTTTCCTCAGTAGAAAACCCAAAAGATATATCCGCTGTCTATGACCAAGACATGGGGCAGTACCATATTTTCTTCCCACAACGCGGTGGTTTTTTAACTAAGCGCCTAACTATGACCTTGTTCCCAGGCATAGACCCCAAGTGGTCTACGGGTACTTTTTTAAATGCGCGGTGTGGCGCGGCTCTTGGTGGGCGAATAGTTTTTGGCTCAAGTGGCGGTATTTATGACATTAAAAAAATTGAAGAAGAAGCCGAAGTACATCCTGACATGGTGGTTAAAACCCCAGTTTTATGGCACGGCTCATTTACTGATACCAAGTCAGTGCATGCTGTCCTCATTCAAGCCACGGGGAATGGGACGGCCCTGCTGGAAGTTACTGATGATATGGAGCAGGTAATTCATTCAGATACATTCGAGATTAGTGATAGTGGGGACGACAATAACTACCCTGATGTTCCATTATCTAGGCAATATGAACGTAAGTTTGCGGGCCGCTATAGAGGGGCGCAGTACAAACTAACAGTAAGCGGAAAAGGTATTTGCCGAATTATTGGGTTTGGCGTGATTCTGAGGAAGAGCTAATGGCAAGGTTAAGACAACAAAACCCACAAAACTATGTGGCAAGTAGCAATATCAACGCTGAGTTTGAAAATGTTATTAGGTATCTGAATAGCGCAGAACTTGGAGAAAAAACTCTTGGAGAGCTTCTCAAGGTTCTGTTCACCGAAGATGGTGTTTGGCAGGGTCCAATTGAGTTCCGTAATGATAGCTCTGCTGGCATCCAATATCGCGTTGGCTCTTACAATGACACCACCACAGGCTGGACAACCCTGGCTACGCTCGACAGTCTGCGCGGCGCAAGCGGTTCAGACATTGGAACAGTTGGTGCGCCAATCATTCACACCCGTCAGGATACAGTAGCTACCTCTGCTCAAACCGTTGTTAACTACGCGCATGACACCACAGACGAGCTATTAGTTTACGTAAACGGCTTGTTAAAACGCTCTGGCGGCTCAAATGATTACACAAGTAGTGCCGCAGGAAACACGGTGACATTTAACTCTGGCCTGACTGCTGGCCACATTGTTACCATTTACAAAATTCGAGCAACTTCGATTACTGGTTTCACACGCTCTGATACAGTTACCACTTCGTCTCAGACAGTGTTCCCGTTTGTACATGATGACTCCACTGTATTGCAGGTGTATAAAAACGGCATCTTGCAAAGAGAGGGTGGCGCTAACGACTATGTGACTAATGCCGCATCTGACACAGTCACTATGACAAGCTCCATTCCAAGCGGCAACATACTTACAATCGTTACTGTTGAAAATACATCAGCCAATACAATCACTGGCCTGATGACAGAAACAAAATTTACAGACACCGCCACTGGTAAAATTCCATTTAGTAAACTGCAAATTGCAGACGCTGATGTAGCTCAAGCAAAAGTAGTTGGCCTTGTTTCTCATATTGCGTCTGCCGCGAAACTTACGACTAGCGGCTCAACACCAGCAGGCCCATCAACTGGAGACCTTTGGCTAGATACGTCTCAGTCGCCAAACGTCCTTAAGTTTTACGACGGCGCGCAGTTTCTTCAGACGTCGCCAGAAAGCGGGTTGCCAACATTCTCTACGTCTAACGCTGGCCAAGTCGTCCAGGTAAATGGTACGGGTACAGCATTGCAGTACGCGGCCGTTGACCTTTCGTCTCGGATTGCTACGACACAACGCGGAGCCGCCAACGGCGTAGCGTCCCTCGATTCGTCTGGCCGACTGCCGTCGGCTCAACTGCCCACATCTATTTCATCTGGTAGTTTTTACAAGTCTGTCGCGGGGTCAGTCTCAAATAGTGCGCAAGTTATCCAGCGTATTTTTAAACAACGCATACAAATTGATGCGGTACATGTTGTCTGCGCCTCTGGTACAGGAACAGTGCAAATACAAGTAAATGGTGTGAATGTAGGTCAGACAGTTAATGTTTCATCTAGCGATAACAGCGTGACGCTGTCCACACCGCAAGAAATAGACGCCACTTCTGCGAACAAGAAGATTGGTTTTAATATAACCAATGCGGCGAGCTTGAATGATTTAGAGGTGACTTTCGCCTTCAGTATCTTGAGTAGCTAATGGCGGCAGAGCCGACTAGCCACAAACAAGATGTGATAGCTAAGGTCTGCGCCGTAAGGTGCAAATGCCCTCCCATTCCAGAGCCTAACTCCTCTATAGGCTTCGTAAAGGATGGGAACTTGGTAGGTGGCGTCACTTATTCAAGTTACACAGGGCGCGAGATTTGGGCGGCTATATGGGTGGACGACAGGTCTGTCTGGAGCAGGAAGAATCTTAATACCATGTTTAGCTATCCTTTTGAGGAGTGCGGTGTGGTTCGGTTGTGTGGTTTAGTTTCTGTAAGGAACACGGCCAGTTTGAAGATGATGGAGCGGATGGGTTTTGTTCGAGAAGGATTGTATAGAAAGTATTTTCCGAACGATGTAGATGCAGTAGTTTTTGCTATGTTAAAAGAAGAGTGTAAGTGGATATAAGTTATGGGTAAAAAATCAGGACCGAAGGCTCCGCCGCCGCCCCCAGATTACTCGCCGCAACGCGACCAGTATGTTAAGGGTATTGACGCGGCAAGAAACGAGCAGGCTGGCGACTATAATAAAGCGATTAACTATTTCAACGAACAGTTGACTGGTTACGGGGGGCAAATTAACACGCTAGGAGATACGCTTGGCGGTCTTGATATTGATTACAATGTAGATGATTTAGCGGGATACAGTAATCAAATTGATGACATACAGGATTTGCTTGGCAATTTCTTGTCGGGCGATGTTTCAGGTCTGACGGCTTACTCGCCACCTGAAAAACTGGCCCCGACGGGCGGAGTTAGTTCTGGGGGAGACCCCAATATGGCGTTCTTGGACAGCCCCAAATATAAAAATATAGCCGCTACCTCAGAACAACTGAAACGACAGAACACGCCAGACTTGGTTTACGACGCCTTTGGCTTGCCAACTAATCCAAACTTTAATCCCACGGGAACCTCCTATGGGCAAAAAGTAGCTCTCGCTACACCAACGCTTGCTGGTTTGAATTTCGACCAAGCAAATAAATTTATGCGAGACTTGGCAGAATACGAGGCAATGATTGGCTCACTAGAATCTGGTCGCCAGTCTGAGCTAGACCGTATTAAGAATTACTTTGGTGATTACGCGGACGAATTTAATAATTATGACATTGATGTCGCGTATGACCCACTGAGTACCGACTTTGATAAATACATGGCCCAAGTAGAAAAAGCCCAAAATGAACTTGGTGGCTTTGAAAGTAAGCTCGATTTTAGTGATGCTCAAGCTGGCGCTCAAACAGAACTCGATGAGCTAATAGGAATTATTGGTGGGCGTCAGGAAGAGAAGGCCGCTGAAGAGGCTCGAATAAAAGGATTTGAAACAAGCCTAGATGATAGACTTGGTTCTTTGCGAGGCGATATAGACGCGCTTGGTATAGCCGATGTTGAAGATGTAACGTCATACACTGACCAGCTAAAAGCTCTACAGGACGAAATTAAAGGTTTTGATTCTGAGTTAGATTTTAATTTTACTGGAGACCAGAATACGACGTTTGAATTAGAGGACGCACTCTCAGACTTGCAAGACAAACGCGCCATGGAAAAATCTAGGATTGATTCCTTCCGCGATAAATACGAAGCGCTTCTTGATTCTGGGACTAAGGGCGTCAATCGTATGAATTTGTACGATTTGTTTGCGCTTGAAGACGCTCAGTCAGATTTGAACAACTTTGTTAAAGACCTATCTGGGTTTGAGTCTGATTTGGATTTTGACTTTTCTGACCTTATTGCAGGGGCAGACGACCCACAAGCTGTGTTATCTCAACTAATCTCCGACAGGGAAGGTAAACTTGCTAACGAGCAAGCTGATGTCGATAACATCTTGTCGCAAATCGACGGTGTTTCAGACTTCGATGAGTCCACAATGAACATGCTAAAAAACAATCTTATAGACGAGCTTGGTGATTTGGACCGCTTTACAGGAGGCTTAAATACTAACCGTGAGTCTATTGAGGGCGGCTTAGATAGTGTGGATGACTTGCTGGACGCACTCCTTCAAACTCGTGGCGGCATTGAGCAAGAGGCGCTTGAGGCGCTCCAGGGATACCGAGGGCAGGACTTCAACACGCTAGACGATGTAACGGCGGCTGAGGAGGCACTTAATACCATACTTGGCAAAAGTGAAACGTACAAAGCTACACAAGCTCAAGACGAACTTGACCTTATTTCAGAACTACTGGGCGATGAAAGAACGCGGTTGCAGGGAGATGTTGATGCTGTTGCCTCTCGTGAAGAAGCGGATGCGGCTTCGGTTGAGCCATTGCTGGATGCCTACGGCAACTTGACATTCCCGACTGTTGCAGACGGCGCTCAAGATATTGTTTCCGAAGAGCAGTTGCGCGCTTACTTAGCTAGCCTAGATGACGAGGACGAATTGGAAAACTTAGCATACAACAGTTCATTTGCTCGCAACTTGTTAGCACAGGGAGTGTAACATGAGTTTTGGTACTGCTTTCAATGTAGCCAGTAACGTCTACGGTATGTTTAGCTCAAGTAAGGCGGCTAAACGTGCCGCGCAGTGGCAAAAGTATAATGCGGCGTTACAGCGAGACAATCGACAACAACAAAATAACTTAATGAACATTGAGTTCGCCCAGCAAGAAAGAGCGGCGGCTCAAGCAAGAGAACAATATGAACGTGACATGGGGTTTTTTAATGACCAGATGGACGAGCGGCTCGAAAATAAAAGATACCTTCGTGAGCAAGACCAGCTAGGTGAGCAATTTGCGCAAGACCAAAATAGAAGAATTTCAAACCAGCAAAGAGCGCTAGAGAGAGCCGCACGCGAAAGACGCATATTTGACTTAGAGCAGATAGCAAATGACAAAGAGATACGCGAAAACGAACGCAAGTTCGCATTAGAGCAGTTAGAACGTGAGCGCCGAATACGGGCTAAAGAACGCGAAGAAGAGCGTGAGTACATGGACAGCAATCAAGCAAAGCTGGACAGAGAATTTGAGGCGCGCGAAGAAAGACTAGTTCAAGACCGCGAACAAAAAATGCTTGAGCGTGACCGCGAAGTATCTCTGGCCAATGATATATTGCGTCAGACATCAAATACACGCGACGAGCTTACATCTATTCTTGAGGCTCAGGGAAACATGCAGACCCCTGAGCTTGCTGGAGAGGAAGAGATTGGCGAGCGCGCAGACGAAAAGTTTCAAGTTCTTAATCAAGAAATTGAACGCGCAGTAGACCAAATGTTGTCTAAAACAGAGTCAGACCTTATAAGGCGTGGCGTTGGAACTGATGGCGCTGACTCAAATGCTAGACGTGCTGAGGTTCTAGCTCGAATAGCCCCCGCTGTGCAGAAAGCTGGGCAGTCTGCTTACTCAGATGCTCTAGCAGAAGTCACTGGTGAAAATAAAATAAAGACAGACAGGTTTGCTTTACTTAGACAAGCACTTCAAGACAAGCTCTCTAATACTCAAATGGCTGGCACAACAGGATTGAACTTTGATGCAAATGCTAGACGTACCACGAGCGGTGTTTACGATAAAGCCACAGGTTCAGCAGTAAACAATTACTTGCTAAGGGGGCCAACCAAATCAAACACAGGTGTTACTGGGCCGCTATCTATAGACAGCCTAGCTAAAATTTATGGCAACCCAAATAGTGGCGTTGCTGATATGCTCAGTATGAGTAACCCCTACGGAAATCGAACACAGTACAACGCCCTGGGTAGCTTGAATATGCCAGGCTCTCCTAATTTATCTATGGACTTAACTAATATTCAGTCAATGCTGGAAGACCAGTTAGCTTCAGCAAACAAAGGCTATGCCGACGCTACGGCGGCGGGTTCCAAAGCGGGCCAACTCGGTGGACAGTTCATGCAAAATGCAATTTCTGGAGCTGGTAGTTTCTTAGATAACAGGTACGGACCCACATATAATAGAGACGGTTCACTAAACGAACCAGCAGTTGGGCCTTACAAATTCTTCTTTGGTGACGGGAAAGATTAAATGTTTGGAATGTTTTCAATTGATGCCGCTGAGGGCATGCTTAATCAAAAGAATCAAAATGATACGCGGCGCGTTGAAATTGCGAAGGCTTTCGAGCAGTACCGCAGAGACAACCCGTATGCGACTGCGCTAGACCTACAGAACTTCACGGACTCCTTGGTAGGAAGCGACTTTTACCTGCGGCCTGGAAATGCCACTGGACAAGCTCTACAAAACATTGCGGACACTAACGAAGAGAACCGCCTTATCGCGGATAGGAAGAAGAAATTAGAGGCGTTGAACCAAGAGCAAGGGTTTGTACAGCAAGTTGATGACTTCTTCGTAAATAGATTTAAGGCTAGTGGCGACAGCGAAGGCGCGCTCCGAGAAACACAAGAGTTATTCGGCTCAAATCTGCCTGGCGACCCATCTATGGATTCTCAAATTAAGAAAGTTTTAGACAGTCTTTCAAAAAGAGCAGACTCTTTAGCCAACAATACTGTTTATCAACTACTTGGTGAAAATCAAGAAATGATAAAAAATTTTGTAGAACAAGGAATGGACCAATCGACCTTGCAGAAATCACTACCCGCAGGCCTACAAGGACAAACGGCGAACAGTTTGTTGGATGGTCAGATTCGAGGGTATGACAGGGGTATAAGAGACAGGGTGTTCGGAGAAGCGGCTAACTATCTAAAAGACGACAAATTGAGAGGCGCTGTCGGCATGAACGATTTATCTCTTGTTAGAGAAAAAGTAGGCCCAGACTTTTATGACCGATACAATAAAGACGGGGAACTTGATGAATATCTTATCACTATGTCTAACGCCATGGTTCAAGATACTTGGAATAAAGAGCAAGGCGCGGCGTTTAAGGATGCTTTAGAATACGGTGATTCAAGCACGTCACAAAGGCTTGAGGCTCAAACGATGGCGTTTGCACATTTTGCGGGTGGCGACAGCCCTAAAGATATAGCGATTCAGGGCGCGTTAGGAACTTTACAGGCAGGTTATGTTTTGGACCCAACGTCTATCCGCATAGTCCAAGGTATTCTTGAAAGAACAACTGCCAACAACTCAGAAGATATCCTGGCTGAAATAGACGCCGCCCTTCCGCCAGGTAGTAAAGTTCCTGTGTCTCAGTTCAAACAAAACCAGCAAAACTCGTATCTATCTCTGCGAGGTTTGGGTGGCGGAAGTCCTCAAACTTTCCCTGACTACGTAAGAATGAACCTCGGAGAAAATGGAGCAATAACAAAACAAACTGATAGCAATATTGATGCGACAACCCCTTTGCAAATTCAAACCACGGCAGAGCTTTACGGTGGCACTAATGCGTTTGGATTACCGACTGCGGATGCCTATGCTCAACATGTTCGTGATATAAGCGTTGCTATCAGGGACCAACAAATGGCATTTCAAGAGTTAGAAGGGGTTAGAAGAAACATCTCTAATCAATCAAAATTCTTAGCAACTGTGAAGGGGCAAGATGGCGACCCTGGAAACCAACGGGAGTTAGAGGCGAAAGCGAGCCGAGAACTTGACGCCATGCAACAGAATATTAAAGCTAACATAGAAAACCTTGGGAGTAGGCAAGACGAACTCCGTGCATTTCAGGCAAGGGTTAGTCAGAGAAACCGTCGGTTTAACGACAAATTTAAAGATTTTGACGGAAACGAAATTAAAGAAGCGGCTAAAGCTATGCAAAAGTATATGGACCGCACTGGGAAGACCGACAAACAAAATATTGCTAGGCAATATGCCGCCGCACTCGGCGTCGTAGGCGGCGTGATGGTTAAAGGCAGAAACCGAAACTTTAGTCGTGACCAATTACAATTGGCTGAAGCCATTTTACGCGCGTTGCCATAACAAGGACGACAGCCCGCCTCTATTCTTCTACATTTGTGTGAAATACCCACCAATGGAAACTGGAGAACCTAGTGGCACAAGATGATTTCCCCACCCGACGTGTAGGCTTTGAACAAAATCTTACAGGCTTTGACAACCCCGTAAATCCAAATGGAGTTTTAAGCTCCTCTTCAGGGCTAGACGCTCTGCAAGACCCACAGTTTATTTCTGAACTGATGGAGTATTACGGCAAGCAAGGAGACGTCGCAGACCCATCAAACATCGAAGAACTACTCGACCAATTCTACGAAGACCAGACGTGGAAAGGTATGAACGCGGGTTCAGCGGTTCTTGATATTATGGAAACAAGGGGGCAGGACGAGCGTCAAGTTCAACTTAAAGGGCGTATGAAGCAAGTTTTTGACAGCTTGCCAGACGCTTTTGACAAGGGTGGTCGTGGGTTTGGCGGGTTCGCGCAAAATGCGGCCGCGGCAATTCTTGACCCAGTTAATATCGTTGGCTTTGGTTCTGGTGCTTTAGCGGCTAAAGCCGCCGCACGAGCCGCAACCAATGTCACACAAAAACAAATGCTTGGAAGAGCGGCAAAAACTGGTGCTATTGCAGAAGGTGTTGTCGGTGTTGGTGTTGGTGGGGTTCAAGATACTCTACAACAAAACAGAGACCTAGCGACAGGCATCCAGGATGAGTTTGATACTACGCGCGCCATTGGCGCGGCAGCGGCGGAAGGCCTTTTAGGGGTTGGCCTCGGCGGGTTGTTTGGTCTTGCGGGTGGTGCGGCCGCTGTGCAAGCTCGCGCTGGTGCTGGCGCGTCTAAAACAGATAAAGTTGCCAGCGCTGTATTGGCTCCTGCTCGTGTTGCGGGACGCTTTTTAGACAAAGCTGTTTACGGCCCATTTGGAAAGCAGTTTACTCTACAAGCTGAAAACGCACGTCTAAACGAGTTAGGTTTTACTGATGCTCAAATTGCACAGTTAGTTGATGAGGCACAAAAAAAAGGTCAAAACGCAAAAGCAGAAATAGCGACTATTTTAAGAAACAGCATACAAGCAGACGACTATATGGTGCGCACTCAGGAAGGTAATGCTGAGGATATAGAGCTACCCTCCCAAGAAGAGATTGACGCTATTGGAGAGGACGTTGTAGAAGACTCTCGATTCCCAGGTTTACAGCAAGAGCTAGCTGAATCAGAGGCGGACCTTGCAAAGCGACAAGTTGAATTACAACAGGATTTAAATGAGGCGCGCCAAAAGGGTGACACAGAAAACGAAGCACAAATAATAAAAGAACTCACCACTGTCGCCTCGATGGAGGGGCTTGCCACTAGAATTTCTAATTACCAAGATGAAATTGCCGCAGACTTAGTAAGTCCGAACGCCGCTACAATAGCCGCGGCCCAAAAGCGTATCGGTGACTTACGTACACTTATAGCTGATTATAAAAACTTCACTCGCAATGGCGATGCTGTTACAGCCCAAGCAGTAAAAGAAAGCGAACAAGTAGTAGTAGCTGGTGGCCCCGCCCCAGCAAGTCAAGCGCCAGCGCCCACTCCTACAGCAACACAAGCTGTAGAAACTCCTGCCGAAGCGCCCGTCACTGAAGCCGCGCCAGTAGAAGCTCCTTCGCCCGTGGAAACAAGTGCAGAGTTACCTCAAAGCATGTTCTCTACCTCTGCCGTAAGAGGTATGGCGCAAAACGCTGGTTTAACAGAAGCAGACTTTGAGGGTGTTACTCCAACTACAAAATCAGGTAAAAAATACAACGTCAAAGATGTTAAGAAAATCATAGCGTCTAAGGCAGGGCAGACACCAGAGCCAGCTACGTCTCAGCCTGTTACTGCGCCTGAAGCTGTGACGCCTGAGCCAGTCACACCTGAGCCTGATGTAGAAGCGGCTTCCGTAGACTCTTCTCCGATTGAATACATAATGATGCAAGACGGGGAATTTTTGCTTCCTGGCTATAGGGAAAAAACGTCAGGCAGAATAATTGTGCGAGACCCAAAAGATGGGGCGGCTATTTCCTTGCCGCAAGAATCCGCGGGACCAATTACTCCGCTAACAACTGGCACTCTGAGATACCGTAGCAATGAACAGAAAACTGCTATTCAAAATGTTCTATCTCAAATTGGAAAAACAGAAGAGGATATAGTTGAGGCCGTTGCTCAAGGCAGAATACCTGTATCAAAAGACGGCACAATAAAACAAATCAAACGCCCGAATATTATTCAGGTTCTTACAGCATTTGACGACGTGGGCGTGGACCCTGTTGACTTGGCGTACCAAAAGCGCGCAGAGCGTGTTTTAACAAAAATTGATAAAGATTTGGGTGGGGTGTTTGCAAGAATAGTACAGTTAAGACCAGATAAAGCAAGGGAGATAATTTTAAAAGAAGACCCTGAGCAGGGGGACCGTATATTCAATGAGTTGGTAGATTCTCTGGATGATGGCGGAATTACGAACGAAAGAAACAGCATAGAAAATGTTGATGGTCAGCCAGAATTTACTGTTACAGAACAGAAAAAAGTAAAACAACTTACTAAGAATATGATTGCGCTTGGTTTACCTGAAGAAACAGCCGAGCTTGCCGCAACCATGAAAGTCGTGCAAATGCGCGGCTCTGAAATTCAAAAAAGCAGTGGCGACCTAGAAGGCCCGCTTGCTAATCCGCCTATTGAAACAACAGCAGGTAGAACAACTTTTAATAAGATACAAAGTTTTTTGAAAAGCGGCGAGTTTATTGGCCGCGCACCCTCTGTTCCTGAAGGTTTGGACCCAGATACAAAAATTATTTATGGGTATGATAACGCGGTTGTTGAGGCTAATAAGTTAATCGAAGAAGAATACGAAGTTAGATTTGAAAGAGCCGCCCCCACGGAAGAAAATCCGAACGCTGTGGAAGAAGTTGTGCAAACGCGAACGCGTAGAGTGCCAAACACAGGTGTCGTTCGTTACGTCTCAACAGGTGGCGAGTACCTTGCTGATGGCCAAGGAAGCTTGTTACCCAGGGCAGACGGCAAGAAAAATATTATTAAACCAGAAGCCGCCACAAGAGGTCAGAGTTATTGGCACGACCCTATAACCAACAAGGCGTGGAAAAACGAAGCCAACATGCGGGTGGCTCGTGGCGAAGGCCCGAACCAAACACACTACGCATCAACAGACGTACCTGTAGATACAGACAAAGACATACTTGATAGAGCGTTTGAGAGATTTGAGCTTGACGGCGACATGGCGGCACTCGGTGAGGCTGTCAAAAATACTGGCAAAAACAGTCTTGTTCCTATTACTAGCGAAGTCCCTGATGTTCCCGTCCTAAGCACAAATGGAAAGCGCATAGCGCTACGCAACAAAGAAACAGGAAATATACGTGTTATTGGTCAGAACCAAATAGACGACGGGAAGGGACTCGAAGCACTTCTTGGGAAAGCAGACATTGAAGACTTTGATATTGGACACACCAAGGGTGCGCGTAACTCTAAAACGGCTACAGAAGAATTTGAAGTCTGGTCTCCTGATGGAGCCAAGAGAGCATATTTAACTGCCCAGCAAGCATCTCAACAAGTAGTTGATTTAACACCCCTTAAGTTTGTGCAGGAATTGGATGGCCTAAAAGAATTAGTAGAAGATATGCCTATGCCTAGTGACAGGCGCGTATCAATTTCTACTACCATTAGTCGTCTTGCTGAACGCGCGGGCGAAGTAGACAAACTTACATTTGTGTCGGCTATAAATTCAATAGAAAACGATATTGGTTGGCCGCGTCTAGGTCAGGGAGATTTAAAAAGAAGCTACGCAGAAATTTTTACAGCCCTGCACAACTTTAGAAAATCTATTGTACCTGACGACATAAGGTTTCCTGGCGAAACTATTGGCGAGTCTCAAAGACAGCTTAAGGGAATACTTAGAACTATGTCAGGGAAAGAGACCGCAGAGATTACCTCTGTGCTACGCACCCTGTCTGAGCAAGCGGACGATTTAGCTCCCGCCTTCAAAGAGGGCGATGGAAATTATTACATTGATTTTTCAATAGATGGTGATGATAAGTCTAGGTTGAGCCGTTTAAATCACGTCGCATTGTCTAAAAAAGAAAATGTAAGTAATCCCAAAATAAGGACTGTTTTACATGAGCTTGGTCATTGGGCTTATCATAATGTATTAACACCTGAAGATAAGTTGGAATTTTGGAAAACTGCTCAAGGTTATATAGACGCAGACACTGGTTTAGTAGACGAGCCTAAGTTGGCTAGAAGCCTATACAACTTGGAAGAAAACCCAATACACTCAGAAATGTTAAACCACCCTGGGGGCGTGGTTAGAGTCGGAGACAAAAAATTTAGCTCGAACCACCACCTAAGTCCGCAAGAATGGTTTGCTACACAGTTTTCTAATTGGGCTATGAACGAAAGACTAGCTCCAGAGTTTAGGGAAGAAAGCTACTGGAATAAAAACCCAATTATGAGAGATGTATCCAGATACGTTAAGTCTATCGTGGATTTCTTTTTGCACAGAAAGGGTGTGGACCCAGACTTGGTTCCGATATTCAGCAAAATTATTCCTGATAATTTGCAAGCCGCGGCATTGGCCGACGGCGTTATGACACCCACGTCTAAAGCAGGCAAGGATGTGCATAGAACAATGATTGATTTGACTATGTACCGAGATGACCTGCAAGAAGCAATAGATAGTGGCAACGACGAGGGTATTGTCTTTCATGCCCAAATGTTGGCCAACAGGCTTTATGGTATTGCGGCCCCAGAATATAAACGCAGAGGCCCAGTTGGTGAAAAAGGCAAACCGTTTATGCTTTTTGGTCAAACTCACAAACTGTCCCAGACTTTATACGGCAAAATATACGACGCTCTTGGCGAAGATGTTTCTACATTAAGTGTTAGCGAAGTTGAAAATCTTGGTTTTAGCTATGACGCAGTATCGCGGGACATGATTGCTGACGCAGATAGAATTAGACAAATTTTTTACGGCCAAGACGAAGGCTCTAAGTTTGATGTCAATGAACTTATGGGCATCATTATTAATGATGGACGTAAGGCTTTTAACAAACTGTCTGATGAACCTGTAAAAATGAAGGGTGGTTATCCAGGCATTGAGTTTGCGCCTAAGTCACCACTCAAAGGGTACGCCAAATATTCTAAAATGTTGCGCGACGGAACACGTAAGAAAAAACGTATTCAAGAAAAGCGAACCAAAGAAACTCGTCAAAACGCAGACGCCGCTAGGCTGAATAAATCTCCCACAGTTGCACAAATAGACGATGGCCAGGCGGTCAGTTACAGGCTAGCAACGGCGACACAACTTTCTGACGAGCTAGGTAAGTACGGCGAAACAGATTACGGTAAAATGGTTGCGCGTCAAATGAAAGAAAACGAGCGCACCGCTCCACTTTCCAACGAAGTAGAGCCTCAGCAAATAGACGACCAGTACACGCTTGACGCTATTAGCAAGGAGATTGAAGAAACTCAAGGGATTTCGACTACAAATGTAAGCCCTGGCGCGCGGCCAGGCATAAACTTAGCGCAAGAAAAACTTAGCCACCGAGACGTCGATAGAACTAATATTATGCGGACAGTATTTTACCGCATGGCAAACATAGTGGGAACAGCACGACCCAACCGTCGCATGCACCTAGCAATG
>VMHT01173436.1_pt1 | contig 33154 bp, 53 predicted proteins | sample 4693611 | NCBI WGS metagenome assembly VMHT01 (sample SAMN12280063, study PRJNA550983) | marine metagenome | isolation source: seawater sampled from same location over 5 years 0.02-0.2 micron viral filtrate | place: USA: collected off the coast of southern California halfway between the port... ...
AATAAAGAAGGACCCTTTTATGATAACTTTAAGTTTTTTATGGATTGGGTAGACGAACAAAATATCTTTAGTGAAATTGGTAGAACTTTAATATTCTATAATGACCAAGATCAGCAATGTATAACACATAGAGATCATAATCCTTTAAATAGGGTTACAGACCCAGATGAGTTTATTTGGATTAATATGTTTATGGATAGGAAAGCATTTTTTGTAGAAGATAAGGATAGTAATACAAGACATTATATTAAGAGTCAAGTAGCATGGTTTGATACTGCTAACTATCACGGAAGTGATACAAGTCCTTATTCTGCTTTCAGTATTAGAGTAGATGGAGTCTTTACAGACCAGTTTAAGAAAAAGATTAACTACAAACTAAAAAGTAAAAAATCAATATTTGGAAACACTTAGTTTTCCGTCTTCTTCATATAGATAACCCCAAGAATTATTATAACGTGTAATAGTTGGTAAACTAGGCCACTTTGTTTTGTGTATAAGATAAGTTGAATCCTCAACTACTTCATTGATAAGTTTCTTTGCCGGAAGTTTATAACTTGCCCAAGTATCTCCAAGTTTTGGTTCTTCTGTATATAATGCCCACAGTTGGAAATCTTCTGTATCAAAGAAGTTAATAATATGTTCGCACATATACTCTGCTTGTTGTTTATTTGGAGAATGCATACCCATACGATACTTAACAGCCTGCCATTTCATGCTATAGTTAATCCACCATAAAAATTCATGATTAGTAGCAATATCAATAGGACTTGCATTTACTAAGTCATATAACATTTGTTCACGTTGATCTCTTGTTTCTGGGTCAGACTTATTTAATAACCAGTCTAACGAACCAGATTCCCAATCTTTATGTAAGCAATCAAACTTCCCTGTTGCATCCATATAGCTTTTAACAGTTAGACTTCCAAATAAATTATCTGCACATTCTCCAGTAACTACACTATAACTTGGGTTAGTAATAATGTCATAAAAGTTATTACTAGAAATTAAACAATGTCCAAACTTATCTAATATAACATTATTAAAAAACTTAGGATTTTCAATTTGACTATCTTCATTGAATGCTAAGAGTATATGATCTTTAATATCCTCCCAATATGGACTAGATATCAATAAGCAAACAATTAATGTACTATCAATGCCACCTGAGTACATAATAACTAACTTTTCTTTACTTTCGTCGTTTTGAAAAGATTTAATAATGTTAGTCATTCTGCTAACAGAACAACTTTCAAAACTTTCTGGAGTTCTTTTTTCTGGTATTGGACTATTGTTAAAAACATCTACTCCTAAGTCAAGTGTACCAGTCCTGTCACTTAAACTAATCCAAGGATTAAACATACCTAAAAAGTCTCGTTGTATATTGCTAATATTAGCTCCTTTACCAGAGTTAAGTATTCTATGCGGAATATAGTATAATAAATTTTTCATTACATTAACATGCTCACAAATGATTCTTCGGCTAACGTTGCTCGAATATCCTGAACATCCTCTTTAGTTTTTATAGTATTAATTGCCATTTGTGTTTTAATTCGAATTCTTTCTAATTTCATTATTTGGAATTTTAGATTATCTGCTTTTGCTATAACTAGATTAGCAATAGTTTCTAAAGGAAGTTTTCTAAATTGTGCCTCATCTTGTATAAAACCTATATCAGATGTATCTCCTTTAATAACACGTCTTGCTTGTTCTTCTTTTATTAGATATGCCGTTTCTTGCCAAGGAACAAGACTTTGGAAACGTTTATATCCATGCTCTAATCTTTGATGAAGCTCTTTTGTTAACATTACTCTAGCAAGAAGTTTTTTGCTCAGTATTTCAGTATCATTGTCTCGATCTTCTTCGTCAACAAATTTAGTAGTTCTAGCATCAATATATTGTAATTTATAATTAAGTTTATTAGAACGAAGTAATGCAAGTTCTTCTCCAGTTACACCATACACTCTACATATGGCACGAAATTCTCCAGAGCAAGCCTGTTCTAATGTATTTAAATCTGAACACCAAGCCAGTATACTGTTTTCAGCAGTAGTGGCTAAAGCAACCCAATGTTGTTCCATGAATGTACTCCGTTGTTACTTTACTTAAGATAATAATTTAATCTTGTCTAACCAATTTTGCACCTGGGATAATATCTCCATCACATAACATATCCCATGGATGTTTTTTCTCGTAGAATTCGTTTTGTGTCCAAGTTTGGGTTTCTTCATTGAAGTCAAACCACGGAGCAACACCTAACATAATATGTGTACGGAAAAAAGGCTCTTCTGGTCTCTCTGAACAATAAGCACGATGAGGAATACCTGTGTCCCAACTATATGCATACGGTGCTTCTAAGTGAATTAGTTTTCCTACGTTTGTTTGTTGCTCTAGTACAAACTCTTTAGATGTTTTAATAGCAATATTAATTCTTAAATTGTTAAACATCATTTCGTCTGTGTGCCACGCAACACCTGGTCTTTGTGTTGCACGTTCTGCTCCCTTTTGACCCATTGCTTGTGTAGAACCATGAGAAGAAATTATACGAAGACTAGATCTAACCATACTTCTTTTTAAACTATCTAAGAATGTTCCTAAGTATCCATGCTTACTACCTTCTGTACGAAAAGCCATGCTATAAGTATCATAATGTGTATCTTTTCTTACTGCAATTTTTCTAGCCTCTGATTGATCCATTCTACTATAAGGACTAACACGACCATCTCCAGACTTTGCACCAAACTCCTGCTTAATATGCTTAAAGTGATTTCCTTGCACTTGTTCATGTGGGTCTGTTTCAATTCCGTCAATATGCAAAGGATTATATGTTAAGCCCATTCCTAAATAACCAGTATCACTTTTTAATGATCCATCTGGTCTTTTACCTCTTAGTCTATACCCAAACATACCTACATTATCTAAAGCCTCTAAAGTATCTTTGATTAATAAGTCTGTATCTGTTTCTGTTAATTCTAGTTTAATTAAACTAGGATAAGGTTCTCGAGGTTGTAACGTGCTTTTCATAAAAGGGGCTCTTCTATGCAAAGAGTTAGCGACAGGTATTTCTTCTGCCGCATCTGATAATTTTAAAGATATAGTCATGATAACTCCTTCTATACTATATTATAACCATTTTAAATCTGGCGTAAATCGAATGGAAAGCATTACTCTAGGTTTTTCCTTGCATAAGTTAATTGCTTGATGTGGAACATCAATCCTAACTAAGTGAGGATCCTTAATAGTTACAGACGCAATTAGTTTTGGCTCTCCGTCCCATTCAAGTTTTAAATATTTGTTAGAGTTTGTTTTTCTTCCCATTACAGTTGCATCTGCTATTTTTTGAACCTCTAATCTGTACGGAGCTTCTCCGTACCAATCCATACTACCAATACCAGTATTACGAATTGGAATATTTAATGCATAATTTGATGCACCTGATCTGTCTGCTCTAAAACCATCAATATGTAGGCCTTGTGCCTTATCTTTACCTAACACAAAAATTAACCCAGACTTCAAACTTAAACCATTCCAAACTGGATGCGGATTTGCCTTTATAAATTCATCTATTATTTCATAAAAGTTATATTCGGGTGATTGAATTGTTACTGTTTTATTAATTTTATGTACATACAAAGCCTTATTAATTCTAAACACTAAGTCCTCAATATTAGGAATATCGTCAATTTTTTGAAAAAGTTTTTCCATACTACTACTTATCGGATTAACTAAAATCAATTAACCAAATAAATAGCAGTAATGATACACATGATACTCACATTTTTGTTATGGACCTTATTACTTTATATTATACATAGGGTCATTCATGTTCACGGACGTAGATGGTTTCCTGTGTCTTTTAAAGCTCATAACGATCATCACAAATATATTAACACCACTGGCGGAACACAATGGCATTGGAATAATTGTTTTCTGTTTAACGATACCTGGTTATCAACTTTAGATCTTTGGATTACAGAAGTTGTTCCTACTTTAATCTTTAGTTATATAACCGGAGAATGGTGGGTTAGTATTGCATACTATTTTTGGGCCGCTTTCTTACAAGAAGTAATTGAACACAATCCTAAATTTAGTTGGTATCCAGCAATTACATCTGGAAAATGGCATTTAGTACATCATGCAGAGCCTTATAGAAACTATGGATTATTTGTTCCTATTTGGGATTTATTATTTGGTAGTTACAGGGCATACTCTAAATAGATGTTTTATCTATCCAAGCATTAAACAAATAATTAGTAACTTCGGGTCTATTTCTATTAGCAACTAAGGATGGGTAGATAGTAATCCAATGTCTATTAACTATTTCTTTACTTGTGATATATGCCATATCAATTGGGTGTAGTTTAAATTTAACTGATTTATCTGGATAAATGTAAGTTTGTATTGTTCCGTATAATCTTCTTTTTTCTATCTCTTCAATAGCCAAAGCCTTATAACCATGTTTATCATTGTTGATATCGGCATTACGTTGCATAACCCATCCGCCATCTTTTCTTAACCATTGACTAGTTACAGCATATACTCGTTGATGACATATCATATCGATTAAGATAACATCATCTGGAACTTCGTTATCTTGATATTCATCCAAGTCAAATTGTTTAAACTTGTGCATCTTTTGTAAAGCAACACCTGGCTTATCCCATGCTATTGTATCAAACGAACCTTGAAAGCCAAAGTCAAGTAATGGTAGTTCACCAACTTCAGCAGGCTCATATTGGGGAACAAACTCATCTGTTAGCTTTACGCCAATAGTAAGTGATCTTTCAAATACTTGAAAGAATCTAGTTGCAATTTCACTTGGATTAATAAAAACAAAATCCATATATTACTTCTCCGAGAAGTGTGTAGCTAATAAAGCTCCTACAAATCTAGTTACTTTAGTTTTAACTAATTCCGAATTCATCATAACTTCAAAGTCAACGATACGATCTAAACATTCTTGTAACTGTTTAATTTCTAAGATATCACTACTATCTTTGATTCCACTTAATTCGTTTTGCCTGAAGACAATTTGAGATCCATCATCTAGAAAAACACGAATATAATCTATATACTCAACAGGTACATTATCTACCTGTATCTCTCGTAACATTTCTTCAAAGCTACGATCTTTCTTACGAATACTCATCTATATTCTTCTTTATTGATCTAATTTAATTAGGCCTCTACTGAAGCCTTCTTTGGCCTTCCTCGTTTCTTTGGTGTTGCACTAGCTTCTGCAACCTCGTTTACAATATCAACTGTAGACAAAGATGGTGTACTAGTTGATGGAATTAACTCTTCTGCTTCTGCTCTTAAACGTTTGGCTTCTGCCTCAAAAGTTGTTGCTTGACTTCTAAGTTTAGCGGCAATAGCACTATCGTCTAATACTCCTGGAGATCCCCCAGAGCTTGCATCATTTGCAATATCGCCTGAACGTGTAGCTACTCCTGGTTGTCCTGGAATACCTGGTTTTGGACGATTAATTAATTTTAGTTCTTTGTTTAAATCTTCTAAGTTAATTTTATTACCTGGTGATGGTATCATAACAATATGCTTAGTAGGAACTTTAATTAACCATCCTTTAGCATGAATTGTTGATAACATGTCTGTGCCATCATTAAACTTTTGTCTATGTAAAAAGTCGCCAATATCATTAGCATCTTGTCCTTGTACACTTTCAACTGCTTTCATAAGATCTTGATGATGTAGTTCTGGCAGGTCAGCAGTTCTAACTACCAGTGCATGTTCTGAGTCGTTTGGAACTTCACGGAAAACAACTACTACTGGAGCACCTTTTCCGTCTTGCCCAACGTGCTTAATAAATCTAGCCATATTATACTCCTAGCTTCCTGTATTGTCTTCGGTAACTTCAGCAACAGGCTCAGCATTAACAGGTTCAACATTTACGTCACCTTCTTGTGCTTTTTCTACTGCTTCAGCAACTTTTGGTTCTGTTGCTTTAATAAAAGCAGTTACTCTTTCCCATACTTCTCCAATTACCTTAAATTCGTTTGGACGATAAGCGCCTCTATTAGCACCAATCTCAATCGCACCACATACTACTTTTAGATCTTCTAAGTTAAGACCAGTTTTAGGTACTGCAGGTGCTTCATCTGTTGAAGCGGGTGCTTGATTTGTTTCTTCAGCCATTTTAATATTCTCCATAAAATTAAATCAGTGAACAAGTTCTATTTGCTCACTGATACTTATAGCCATTTTGAATAGGGTGTGTAACCGTATTAGAAGCCGTTTGGTACTAATATGTAATGTATTGTTAATACAATACCTAAACTTGCACCTAATCCAACTAACATTTTTAAGAAATCTCTACCTATAAGAGGAAATACATTTTTTAGTTTATATTCGCCATTACTAAGTGTACCTATTGCTAATTCACGACCACATAGTATACCAACAAATACCCATGTAGTTGACATTGGAATATTGTTTAGTTCTTTAAAGAAAAGTAAACATATAAAGTATGCCGTATTAATAATAGTTGCACTTCTTACATATCTAGTATGTGCTTTTTCTAATACAATTTCTTGTATCTTGCCGCCGCCTTCACGGAACATAAATGCAAGTCCGCCTACAAATATAATACTAACACCTAACATCATATCCCAAGGAACTTGTCTTGGTAAGAATACTGCTATGTTGGCAATATCATGTGCTAGCCAAGTCCACCATAAAAATCCAGCACTTACCCATTGTGCTATACGCCAATACTTTTTACGTTCCTCTTTAACAGGATTGTTCTTTTCATCTATCCATCTAGCTATAAAAAACCAAAGCATATATGCAAATACTGCCGCAACGGCATAACCCATTATACTTTTTACAAGCATTTTTTCTAATACAAATGTACTTGCAAAAGCACTTAAAACTAAAAAAGACGTACTAACGGGTACGCCTATCCTTGTTAATAGTAATAGCACTAATGGTGCCATTGCATGATACCATTTAACTTCTTGAAAAGGTATCTTATCTAACCGGCCGTAACTTATGTCGCCACCGTTCATATACCATCCGTACCACAATGCCCATAATAAAACCGCCGAAGCGGCGGCCCACATTGTTGTCCATTTAAATCGATCGTTATTACTAGCAATCCATGTACCTAGTGTTTGTATACTATCGTTTGCTATAACACTATAGCCTGCAAATAGAAAGCCCAATGCCATCCATAACGTTAATTGATCCATTCATTTTCCTCCTTACCTTTTAGGCATATAGTTTGCCGTAATACCAAAAGGTGCTTTAATAGTTTCGTTACCATGTACTACAAACAATGTATCACAATAATTTTCGTCTCCCCATGATCCCCAAGGGTAACCATCAGTAAGTACTACTAGTTGATGCGGTGTAACGTCATTATATTTAAGCCACTCCCAGATACAGTCAAAGTCCGTTCCGCCACCACCTTGTATTGCATACTCGGACATATCACGTCCATCATCTTGTGTAAAATTATCTTCGTTGTACACACTGGTATCAAACGTAATAACTTTAACATTATAAGCATCGAACTGATCCAATGACCCTTGTACAATACCTAAGAAGTCTGATAGTGTGCTATCCCAAATACTACCTGAGGCATCGAGTGCAATAACAACATCTAACTGCTCCCCTGGAAGATTACCCGGAAGTACTGCACCAGTATGCCAACCTTTTCTGTTAGGTCGCATCCAAGTGTAATCAGACTTTAACGAACTGCTAAACTGAATTTGAAAAAGCTCACGAAGATCTAATACTGGCTCAGTAATCTGTTTAACAAGACGTTTAACTTCACCAGGTACATTACTAGCACCTGCTTTATTAACTGCATCAATTACTGCTTCTTTCCACTCGTTTCTTAGAGCTTTTTTTTCTTCTGAAGAAAGTTTTTTAAACTTAGGCTTTCCGTCACTACTGTTACCACCTTGTCCTTGTTGCTCATCGCCCTCACCATCTAGGTCTAAATGATCGTCAAGTGTCTGTTGCACTTCGGCATTATTATCAAACAGTTTATCATATACTTCATCAGCAGTATGATTTTCATACTGACGATCAACTAGTATAGGAACAGTAGTAATTGTTTTACCTACATTTTCTCGAACAAGCATATTATTGATAATATAGTCACCAGCCATATTCCATAGCCCTGGATCTCTATTACCACGCCTTGTCATATGTTCGTAAATAATATGTCCAACTTCGTGTGCAAACCCAAATACACATTCTTGATCATCTAGTTTTAATACAAACTCTGAGTTATAATAAAACTTACGACCATCAGTAGCAATAGTTTGACACCAAGGTGCTTCTTCTAGTACTAGTCTAGCACTCAAAGGACCCCAGAAAGGATACTTTAGAAGCATAGTAATTCTTGCTTTGATTAATTTTTCTTTTGCTTTTTCTGCGATATCTTGGGTCATGTGTGGCTCCATTTCCTTATTGTTCTTATAATATAGCATATGTTGGCCCTAAGGTCAACCTGTTTTTTACTTTATGTTGTTAAAATTGTATGGAATATTAATTACTCCAACTTGCTTTAAGTTGTTATTTACTACAAGCATCTGTCCATTGTCTGCCTTAAAGCCTGAAAACACAGATTTCATTACTTTGAAATGTGTAAAAACAAACAAGTTTCCTTTACCGTTCCAGGATTTAATTATATCTCTCATCTGTTTTACTTTTTGATCTTTCTTCCAATTCTTTGCCTGGAACAGGTTATTCTTCTCAAACTCTATTCCTGCAATTTCAGCAGTTTCCCAACATCTACAAATAGGACTTGCATATGCTTTTTCAATTCCAATGTTGTTTTCTCTTATAAAATTACCAAGATCTTCTGCCTGCTTTTTGCCTTCTGAAAGTAAATTTCTTTGTTGTTCGCATGGCTTTTTACCATCGTAACCTTTAGTCATATTACCTTCTACTTTAGGTGCATAAGTGTGTCTTACAAATACTATCATACCACCTTTTTTCAAAGAGTTTATTGCTTGTTCTTTATTAACTTCTTTTTGAAAAAATTTAGGCTTTGCTTCTGCAATAGTTATTGTTAGTAAAACTGTGAATATTATTACTAACATTATTGATAATTTCTTAAACATGTGGCTCTCCGTGTTATTATTTTTATTATTATGTATACACTATACGACAAACAGGACCAAAGGTCAACCTTTTATTATAAGGTAGTCTTCCATTGTTGGACTTATTAATGATCTGGCTATTGTTTCAACTTCGTCTGGTTTACATTCTAGGGTATACTTCAAGCCTATCCGCACATCAACCTCTACATCAAATCCTAGAGATTTTAATTCTTTATTTTTATCTTCACTAGACTTAAGGTGTACACCTTCTTTTAGGCTAGTAATTATAACGTATGACTGTTTCATTTAACACCAATCCGGTTGTGTCTGTATTTGATCTGGTTTAGATAGATCCCATAGCATAGCATCCTCATCTTTCCTAAACCAAATTTCATGTTTAGTATAATCATAATCTAATTGTTTTAAATTATTATCTTTGCACCATTTCTTTAACCGCCATCTGGGTATCAGCTCAGTAGAGCGGCAGGACCAGCCAGTTCGTTGTTTGCGGAGCCACTCGCTAACTTCCGAAGATTGAGGAGGCTGGTCCTGCCATATTGTTCGAGCATCTGGGCCATATAACTTATCGCTTATAGCCCAGTCTCGAATTCTTTTAGTCATCTGTTAGCAAGTTTGCATAACGTTTAAAGAATTCCGGGAAGTTTGTCATTTTCTTACGATCAAAAATCACCTTATAATTTTTAAGAACAGTATGAGCACCCATGATAACCATTTCGGGTTCAAAGTTTTCCATACAAAAGCCTAACCAATTATCAGCGGCCTTATTAAAGTCCTCATTTTTGCCAGAACGTTTAGCATCTTGATACTTTGTTCTAAGTTCGTAACACAATGAAACAACCAATGCATATGTAGCCGATACTTCTTTAGAATCAAACTTGGTAACCTTACCACTAAGTACATCTGCTGGATCTGGAAGATCTGCGGCATGCTTACGGTGAGACATAAATTTAATTGCAATGCCTTCGCTTACAAGACCTGATACCATATCAGTATTAGCACTTTCTGACATATCGTCGTCAATCATATCTGATACAAAAGCCCAGGTACGAGGAGTAGCAAAAGCTCTGTCGTGCATTGTAGGATCAAAGTTAAAAAGATCACCTTTAAACTGTTTCAAGTAACCAACAACCTGAGGATGAATAGCATTATCAATTGCCCACATCTCCCAGTCATCAAAGTCAACTCTCAACTCAATATGCAAGAATCTATTTGCTAATGGACTAGGCATCCTATAAGTAACACCTTTATCACCAAGTCTATTACCTGCGGCAATAATTACAACATTATCTGGCAAGTGATAAGATCCAACTTTACGATTAAGCACCAATTGATAAGCCGCGGCTTGTACTGCTGGAGGAGCACTATTAAGCTCGTCTAAGAAAAGAAAAATAATTTCATATTCTTTAGCAGTTTCTGCATTAGGCAATTCTGCTGGAGGTGCCCATTTCATAGTATTATCGTTAGCGGAGTAATATGGAACACCTTTAATATCTGTAGGGTCCATAAGTGCCATTCTCATATCAATAACAAGACTGTTATCAAATTCATTTGCAACTTGATCAACCATATCCGATTTACCAGAACCTGGAGGTCCCCAAATAAACACAGGACGTTTCTTGTTAACTGCTTTACGGATAATTGGCTTACACTCGCTAATTTTTAGAGTGTTTGGCTCATTTACTTTAGTTTCTGCTTGTCCCATTATGTGGCTCCTTATATGGGTTAATTTTAATTATGTTACTACTATACACACCTTATGCAGAAAGGTCAACCTCTTTTTGCATATTTTCTGAAATATTTTCAATTACAACTACAGGGGTAACCATATCAACAAATGAACTAGCAAGAATTTCTTCTTTGTTCATTGCATAAGGAAGTTCAATAAACTTAACGTCAGTAAAACCATTACGGACCAAAGTTCGTGTACGCCTCTTGTCATTTGAGAAACGAAGTTTACCTCGACCCTTTTTACTGGTAGCAAAACCAACAAATTTAAATGTTTCACCTTTGGCAACTTCTTCAATTGCCGCTTCGAGAACTTCATTAGTAACGATATCTGACACTTTAATCTCCTTTAATTTAATAACCAATTACGCCATTCGCAACTGCATTATGTATATAATATAACACACAGGTCCTAAAAGGTCAACCTTTTTCTGGTTCTTTTTTTATTTTTTTTATTCTTCAATGATTACAATAACTTAGTCACGAAAAAACCCGTATACATTGTAGTATACGGGTTTAATAACTCGCCAAAACTTAGGAGATATAAAAAAAGCCCCTTTATAAAAGCGGACTTGTTACTACTCTTTTCCTTCTGTACCTGGAGTGCTACCTTGAGTTTCCTCAGGCATCATTGTTGCTTCAACTGCTGGTGCGTCAATGTTTGCATCCATTGGACCATCCATTCCTTCTTGCATTGGAGGCATGTCATCACCGGAGATACTATCGTACTCCATACCGTAATCCATTTCCCATGTGTACTCATTAGACCAATCTGGCTCATCTGAATACATCCATTCTTCAGCATCGCAATCATAACAATAGTCTGTAGCGGCATTTCCGAACATATCATGCTCGTCCCACTCCCATTGTGATGGTTCCATCCAAACTTGCATTGGGGCGTCCCAATAAGCATCTTCACCAAAACCGTCTGGCTTGGCGTGTGTTGGTGTGTCTGGGTGCATATAATCACCCTCACATGGTCCGTGGAAGTTCATTTCGTACTCTTCGATTTCATGTGGTATTTCTGACAACTTCATTGTTAGCTCATTTAACTTGTTGCTAATATCCCAAATCATGTCATATATTTCTATTCTTGGGTCAATCATTTTAATCTCCTAAAAATATTTAGTTACGGCTCTATACCGTAACACCTATATTTACTGTATACGGGAGAAGTTACCGAAGTTAGGACTAGAATTTTGCTAGGTCACGAACTGATTTAAGTACCTTAGAAAGCATAGTAAAACTATTACTAGCCTTTTCTAATAGTTCGTTGTTTGGTCTAGTAGACAAAGAAGACTGCATAAAAGCAATTTGACCCATTTGACTATAGTATGTCATACTAGGCCATTTACGTTTTTTAATATCCCATGCATCTATAAACAAACATTCTTCACCAATAGCTCGGAGAATTGGTTGTCTGGATCTACCTCTAGGAATAGAACGTGCTTCTAGTATTTTAATAGCAACAGATTCGCTACCTATGTCATTACGTTCGATTGTTCTTGCGATTGTGAAAACTAGGAAATGTTCAATTTCTGGATCTAGGTATATAGGAGTAACCGAAGTTGCTTCTGTAACCAATTCCCAACCGGCCTTAATATAGGGGTTCCAGTCTTTCATGTATGTATTTATTTAAAATTTACCTTGGCCTAACGTGCTTAAACTATTAAGCCATAGCATAATATCGTTGTTTACGAGCCGTACTTCTATGTTATCCGCTTCTCCAAATAGTCTCAAATACCCTGCACCTATATAGTAAGGCCAATCGCAATGATTTTGCAATCCTATTAAGTGTCCAGCATTTAAACGAAATCCAGTTGGTAATTGATGAGAGTAATGAGTCCAATCTTTCCGCATAAGACTCCAACCAAAGCTAGTAAGTCTTAGACCTTTCTCCTTACCTTCAGTATAGTTTTTAAACATACTATAAGGAGTAACTTCTGTGGTTTCCCACATACCTTGTCTCGGATTTTTGTCTATGTAATATTTAACTAGTTTATTTGCTAGATCCATGCTCAACAATCTTTCTGCCGTTTTTTAATTCAACAACAGAAAAATCGTTTGTTCTAAATAATTTGTTTAATCGATCTGACAAGTTAAATGCATGTCCTGGATTAGAAAAGGATACTTTCTTATATTTAGGTCCAGGATAAGATACAAGCGAGTTTAAAGTACGAAGATTAATAGGCTTGTCTTTGTGAAAGACAGCATATATTGCATCGGCACTAAGTACCTCTTCTGACTTATATGTTGTTTGATCTGTATGTGTTAATATTACTGTAGGTTTAGGTCTGCTCATAAATTTATTCCTTCAACTGTATTTATCATCAAAATACCGTTAAGTATACTTTTAACCTACCCATATACGGAACTTAACCATTCAGAATGATGTTGTGCTTGATCTACAGCCTTTTGCATATCGTGTTTACCACAGAACTTCATAAAATGTATACCAACACCTTGTTTCTTAGGCACTTGTACTGCTTCTCCAATAGTAGAATCTAGTTCTTTAATAATATCTTCAGGTTGTGCATGTAGATCTATAATGCTAACATTACGTTCATAATCATCTCTAACTAAATGTTCTACGCCTTCGTGATCAGTCCAACGTTGTAGCATTAGATTATTCCACATAAACCCTTTGTTATCTCTGTCTGCAAATGCCTCTTGTAGACCTACTTTATTCTTAGTACCTTTAGTACGAACACCAGGATATGCACTAAAAATATTATCAGACACATCGCCTCTCATACATTTTTCAAATAACATAAAGTCTGGATTAGGAGCCGCTTTTACTTCTTTTGTTTTCTTGTCCTTAACTGGTTTGCCTTTATCATCAAAGTAGCCATCAATAGTAGTCTTAATACCAGTTATACCATTGTACAAATCAACATTAGAAGCAATCAATTGTTCAAAGTCTTTGTCACTAGATACAATTACATGTCTATCGTTAGGGTGTAAATCAATCCAACGTGCAATTAAATCATCTGCTTCAACACCAGGATTCTGTAGTACTGTTACATTAGTACGTTTAGTTAGGTACTCTTTAAATACGTCAAAACTTTCCCAAAAGATCTTTTCTTCTTCTTGCTCTTTAACTGTAAGTTTTGCACGAGCATCTGATCTTTGTGCCTTATAAGGAGGATATACATTCTTACGCCAACTACGTCCTTCAAAGCAACATACAACATGAGTAGCTTTTTGCTCACGCCATTGCTTTAAGATACTAGCAAATATAATGTGATAACTCATTGCAACACGTTCTTCTGATGTACCATGGCGTATTACATGCCTAGCACGGAAAAACAAGTTAGCGGCGTCAACTAATAGAAATGACATAAACTTCTCCTAAAGTTTTATTGTTTTTATAATATAGCACACTATTTTTTATTTGTCAACCAAAAATATGGAATTACTTTACCTTCATGATCTAAACAACTATTCATTGCTTTTAACCAAAGTTTATCATATGCAGACAATTCATATGTTTTCTTTTTCTTGGACATTAAATTGGATGCTTCTTTGACGGGGTAGTAGGTCCGCCTACTGCATTTTGATCTATGTATTCTTTAAGATTATCTTGATCAAAACAATAGACTTTAGCAGGGCCACCAAGATAGTCTAATGCTAACTGCTTTACTTTTTTATGATTTACCATTGCTTCTTGCTGGCATTGTTCTAAACTATTAAATGTAGGACTTGTCAATATATAATGTTCTGCCGAACCATCTGGATACAGATTTATTGCAACTAATACTAATAACCACTTCATTCTTGGTTTAACGTTTTCTCGTTAGTTCGGACTCTATTACCATCAGCAATAGCACTTTGTTGTGCTTGTCCATCTAAACTAACGTTTGTACATAAATCTGTAAACCATTGATCAACTACTGCTTCAGGTGTAGGCCCATAGTAATTTGCTTTAATTAAATGCTTAACAAATGCAGGATTCCATTCTAATTCAAAGTATCCTTCTTTTGGATTATCCTTATTAACATCACAAGTAATAACATTAACCCAAGGTTCTTTGCTATTTTGCATTTTCTCAGCCATTGTTGGATCATGCTTTACTTCTTTACTGAGTTTCTTTTTAAGCCAATCAAGCATCATTTTGTTCCTCTCGTACTACAATTTGTGCTATAATGTCGTTTCGTTCTTCATCAGAGTAATTTCTCCAATTTATACGTTCTTCATCAGTACGATAACAGCCAATACAATATTGACCTTCTGGACCGTACCCTGCTACACATATACCTTCACATGGATTAGTTTCAATAAAATGTCTCGACATTAACACTCCTAAGTAAGAAACGCCAAACCCCATTGGGGTTTAGCTATTCCTAATTAATGGACGGATGCTCCGTCCTCATATAAATTTATGCCCATTACACGGAGTAAGTTTTCCATTTCTTGTGGCACGTCTGATTCTTGTTTGCCTTGCGGAATAAAAATTCCTTTTACACGACCGTCCTCTCCAAATATAAGAGCCCAGTCATTGTCTTCCATTAGTTCGTCTAGTTTACCTTTAACTTGCATTTCTTTATCTCCTTGAATTATCAGAAAATTTAGTGTTTGCAAGGTTCTCCAGTTTCGACTGGACCAACAGTTCCGTCATTGCCGACTTGTTTAAAGTAAAAGTTGTCACCAATAGCCAAATCCTGAAGTGGGTCAGGGCTAATAGCATATGCTCCTGACGGACTAGGATTCTTTACAACCTTTTGACATCCAACCCAAACATATTCTGCTTTGCCGTTTTTATTGGCCGCTATGTGACCAGGTGAACATGCACCTAGTACTGCTAATGTAGAAAAAAGCACTGGAATAACCTTAATTGTATTCATAGTTAGAAATCCTTTTCTATTTTGTGTAAAACTGCCTTCTGTAAGCAACGTTATTTATGTTCCTATAGCATTTCCAAACAAATAAACATGCACTCTTGCCGCCACATTATATCCTCGTTTGAATGCTCTTTCTGCAATAGCACCTGCCGTTGCAGTTTGTTCTTCTTCTCTTGCACCAACAGGCATAACCCAAACTGGCCATTTTACTCCTGCTTTTCTAAATTGTGCAATTACACTTTCCATTTCTTGCCAATGTTCCTCCTTATCACCTACTACAAACTTTAATTGACCTGCTTTAGATAAATTATAATACTCTGCTACATTGTCTGGCTTAATAGCCTTCTCAGGCTTCTCACCTGCTACTGTCCATAGTTTTGGACTGACACTAAAAAATATTTCAGTATCAATTGACTCTACCCAATTCTTAAAATCGTCACTTAGTTTCTGTGTACCATTAGTTTCAAATGTCATACTACCTGGTAAGTTACTTTGTCTATGCAGTTCATTGTATATTCCAATAACTGCACGTTGTCCAGTAATCATAAGTGGTTCACCACCTGTAATACATAAATGTTGTCTATATTGAGAAACTGGATGTAGGAATCGTCCTTCTGGATTACTATCTGTTCTAATAATATCAATAATTTTATTTGCTAATACATCAGGCTCTTCATGTCCCATTAGGCTTTTAAACTTCTTTGCCCAAGTATAACTACTGTCGCAACCTTTGTCCCATACAGGTAAGTCTTCAACTCTGTCTACACTAGATACATCAAAGTCCTCAAAAGGCAACTCATATGTGCTAGGGTTTGTAGGATCTATCTGACCAAATCCATTGCATTGTAAGTTACATAAAAAGAAACGTATCCAAGCAGTAGGAACACCAGTATAATGTCCTTCACCTTGTATACTGTGAAATATCTCACTATAATAGTATTTCATATGCTCTCCTCATTATAACGTATTATACTAGATTTAAACTGTAAAGTCAACCTAAATCTTAACTACAAAGTCTGGGTACTTTGCAATACTTTTATCAAGTAAGGTTTCTAATTTTGTTAAGTCTACCCAACCTTTGATTACTGCCAATACTTTACGGTTTGATCCATCAAAATCTGCACCATGCAAGTAATCTTCATTATTCCATGCAAATGTATTGGTACCTTCTGGTAGTACAACATAATGCTTTTGATCTGCTGGTACTTCGGTATTAGGTTTATGCTCTTTAGCAGAAGTAAGCCAGAATGTAGGTTTTGGATTATCATCTTGTAACATAATACGAATTTCTGTAGGAAAGAACATTTTACCATCTAAACTGTCTGGCATGTTACCATCATAGTGTGCTGGTATTTGTTTATGTGCAGACCAAAGCCTAATACTTCTTATTCTAACAAATGGCAGTTCGTCAAACATTCTTTGTACCATAATAGGACTTATTTTTCTAGCCTCTTCGGTAATTTTAGTACCCCAAGATCCATGTTCGTACAGTTCCATGTCCTCATGTAGTGCTAACCCATGCCATTGTGTATGTGATAGTTCTGGGCTAGTTAAATTACTAGATCCTCTATCAATATGATTTCTCCAAACAACATGATTCTCATTTGTCCATAGATCCCAAAAAGCAGTTTCGTTATCAAACACAAATGGTTCTAAGTCAAGAGGCAAAGAAACAACACCTTTGTATTTTTCAATAAGGTGAGGACATTTACTTAAATCTATTAAATCTCTTAACTCGTTATAGTTAATAGCCAATCATTTCTCCATTAAACTCTTTTTATCTTTTGTGTCTTTAAATTCTTCTGCCTCAGGCAAAGGATCTTTTTGATCTGTAATGTTAGGCCATTGTTCTGACATCTCATGGTTAATCTTAATCCAATCTTTGTCAGGATAATCCTTCATTTGATAATCGTCAATAATTGCATCAACCGGACATTCCGGAATACACACTCCGCAATCAATACATTCATCAGGGTTGATTACTAACATATTTGGACCTTCGTAGAAACAATCTACAGGGCATACTTCTACACAATCTGTATACTTGCATTTAACACATGCGTCAACAACGTAATGTGGCACTTATTTTGTCTCCCATGGAAAGACAATCCAATGGTCTTTCTCTGCTTTATTAATTTCAATTGAAGTATAGTTAATATTGATATCACTACTCAAATTGTTTACTATCGAAGCAAACCTTACATTACCATCATTACCAAATATAACATTCCAACAATCATGTTCTTGAGGCATACAGCCAGCTCTCCAGTCAGCTTTAATCCATTCAAATGTTGCACCAGTATCATTGATATCATCTACAATAAGAATCTTCTTTCTTCTACTAGGATCCCACCTTGACTTGAAGATAGGTTGTTCTGATTCAGGTATATAACCAAATGCATCCTCTGCCATCCAACTGTTGCTTTCATTAGTAGATGTACCGTCTCGTAATCTAACATCTAAAGTATGCATAAGCAATTCGTATTGATGACTCATTATAAGAGCAGGATATAACCCACCTCTTGTAATGCCAACTATATAGTCTGGTCTCCATTGGTCTTTATACATTTGACTTACAATATCCTGTATTGCATTATCAACTTGTACTTGGTCTAGAAACATCTTCTGCATATGTTTATTCCTCTTCGTTGTTAGTAGGTCCTGATAGTAGTTTTTCCATTGCTTTGTACTCTTGGTATAATTGTTTTAGTCCTTCAAACTTTTCATTTAATTCTAAGTTGGGTTCTAGAATAGCAAGACGTTTATTAATAGCATCTAACGATTTGTTAATCTTGTTAATAGCTTCGCTACTTTCGTTATATACAGGAGCAAATGCATGACTATTATTCCAGCCAATGTCTTCCGTTGTTGTGAGCACAGGTACTGTACCAATTGTTTCATTGGAACCTGTATCGTCAAATGTTACAGTAGATGACACCTCAAGTTTACGTTTAGACATATCCTGTTCTCCAAATTTTCTAGAATATACTGTTTTTCCTTTATCAGGACTTTCAAATATTTTAGTCATTAGTTCTTGGGTTTATTAAAGATATTCATAAATTCAGTTCTAACAGCTGGGTCGGATTTAAATACACCGCCTAGTTTACTAGTAACAGTAGAACTGCCAGTATCCTCAACACCACGAGACTTAACACAATAATGTTGTGCATCAATAACTACCGCAACACTTTCAGTTTCTAAGATAGCTTGTAAAGCATGAAATACTTGTTCTGTTAAACGTTCTTGAATCTGAGGACGTTTAGCAAAGTATTCTACAATACGATTAATTTTAGATAACCCTAATACTTTTTGATTAGGAATATAACCTACTGTAGCAAGTCCATCAATAATAACAAAATGATGTTCACAGTTACTTTGAACATTAATATTACGTTCTACAACCATTTCATCATATTTCATTTTATTGTCTACGGCTGTACATTTAGGAAATGCTTCGTAGTCTAAACCCCAAAAGATTTCGTTTACATACATCTTAGCAACTCGCTTAGGTGTATCCATTAAACTATCATCTGTTAGATCTAGTCCTAATGCTTCCATAATTTTAATGAAGTGTTTTTCAATTATTTCAATCTTGTCTGTACGACTTAGATTGTTATCTATACTCGGAGTTTCAACTCCTTGCTTAACTAGATATTCGTGGATTGATTGTCCCAGAGCGGGATCGGTTTTAGTTTTATTATAAGACATTTTATTTTCCTTCCTTACACGGATTAATTTTAATTTGTTTTAGGCTACCTTTGTGTAGCTTAGTATTATTTATCAACAACATAATTTATTATACACTCTTTCTACGAATTAATCAAGACTTCTGATGGCCATTTTTCAATAAATTCTAACATATCTTCTCGTTTGTTAAAAGAAACATATGTAGTCATTGACATATTATTAAATGTATCTGTACTCTTTCTTAGGTTGTGTACTCTTCGCCAATCAATTTCTTGACCTTTATAATTACGGGCTTTCCATCTTTTGCCACAATGTGCATTTAACCATTTCTTAACTTTAGATAATTCTACAATACTTTTATCCAATTTAATTTCATTCATGATGTATAAATTTCATGATTTATTAAATCAGTCCAGCCTCCTACAAGTTTTCCATCAATAAAAATTTGAGGTACTGTTCTAGCACCTGGTACTCTTTCAAGTAACATCTGTTTAGTAAATCCATTTGGATATGTACTATCTGCATGACCAATTTTATGTTCTACAAAAGTTAACTCTTTTTGTTTAAAGAACTCCTTAGCCATATCACAATAAGGACATAAATCCTTGCTATAAATTTCAATCTTATGCCTAGTATTATACATTATGCTTTTTCTAACCTTTCTGTCATCTTGCCTATAAAGCAAGTTCCTTCTGTTGCATTATATTCTTTAATTATAGTTGGAAGGTGTTTCTTACAGTCTTCAATTTTAGTTATCCCGTATATCTGTTCTGGATCAATACTCATATTAAATCCGCCACCTAAACTTAAATATACTACTAAAATTATTTCACCCATTATCACACACCCTTTTTCTTAAATCAGTTGAACTAAATCTATGATCTCTTTTATTAAAATGTAACTCGATATCTCGTTTACGACATACGTCTTTGCCTGTAAAATCCTTATCTCTGTATTCGTCTCCTAAGAATCTGACATCTATCTGAAACAACTCTAGTATATCCACTACATCTACTTCCGTTTGATACGGAACAATTTCATCGACAAACTTTAATGCATTTAGTTGGGCATAACGTTCTACCATTGTTTGTATAGGTTTATTCTTTGTATCAGGACGGTCAATAGTAGGATCGCTTTGTAAACCTACGATTAGATAATCACAATTTGCTTTTGCCTCTCTTAGCATACCAATATGTCCTGCATGTAATAAATCAAATGTGCTAAATGTAATACCTGTTTTCATTAGTGAATCGTAAGAGTGCCTAAACGTTTAGCCATCTTCTCCCTGCATTCTGGAACTGTTTCTACTAGTTCTTTAAAGAGCCTAGTAACCTCTTCGTCTGTTAATACTAAAGTATAAAGTTCAATTGCGGCCTCAATCATTGTGCCTGCAACCATTAGTAGATGTCCATCAGACTCTGGACCAATTCTCTGAGTGAACAGATCCCATAACTCTTGTTGAAATTCTTGCATTTCTTCTTCAGTTGGCATACTAGACATTAATGAGATCTCCTTCCATCAAAAACACAAATAAAATCCATACCATGCGGACCAGAGAATACTTTATGAAAAACTCCATCTTCAATTAATACAATATTACCTTCTTCAACATAAATTGTTTTATCATCAAGTTGCATTTTTCCAGATCCTTTTGTAAATATGTAAACTTCTTCTTGTCCTACATGGTTATGTCCGGTTGTGTTTTTATGAGGATGAAGTGTAGTAGAGCTTAGTACTAAGTTGTTTAGATGTGTGTTATCTTTAACAATATAACGTTCATCTTCCTTAGCAACAATACCACCAATATCATTAATTGTTAACATGTTAATTTCCACTATATATAATAGTAAATTCTTTGCTTGTGTGATCTTTCCATTTTTCATGGATCTCATTCTCGAAGAAAAAGTTTTCTACAAATTTACCAGCCATCTTTAAATGTAGAAACTTATGATTAGCTTCCTCTTCACCTAATTTCCGTCCACGTTTTGTTTTAATACATGTCATGTTAATTACCTTTCTATGCATAATCCTTAAACCTCTGAGAGTTGTACCAAGCCCATGATGTTCTAATAATATTATCTAGAGACGAATTGTCTGCTTTCCAACCAGCAGTACTTTCTATTTTCTTAGAACTAGCCACTAACCTCCCAGGGTCTCCAGGTCTCCTAGGACCTTTGTGAACTAATAGTTTTTTGTTAGTATGTCTTTCAATAGTGCTAATAATTTCTTTAATAGAGTAACCTTTACCAGTACCTAAATTAAAGTAATCAAACTGTCCAGGTTTAAAAGTTTTACCAAGTTCATATGCAACTCTATGAGCTTTAGCAATATCTTCTACATGTAGATAGTCTCTAACACAAGTTCCGTCTGGTGTGTCATAGTCAATACCATTTAATGTAAACACCTCTTTATTAATTAAAGCATTCATAACTTTTGCAATTAAATGAGTAGCAGATTTTACTTGTCCATGTCTAACTTCTTTATCCGCTCCGCAAGCATTAAAGTAACGTAATGCTATTGCATTAAATCCATATGCTTTTGCACAATCCTCAATAACTTTCTCAGCCATTAATTTACTCATACCGTATGGACTAGGAGGAATGGTTTCAAATGTTTCTCTGATACTTTGATTCTGTTTAGGGTCTGTATCTGAATAAACAGCCGCTGAGCTTGAAAATACAAATGTTCCTTTGAAACCAATAGTGTTTAATGCTGAAAGAAGCTTAGATGTTCCTCCTACGTTATTAATGTAATACTTAGAAGGATCAAGTACACTAGGACCAACTAAACTTTCTCCAGCAACATGAATAAATGCAACAGGTTTAAGCTGTCTTAGTTGATGTAAAAACATTCCATTTACATAATCACCTGGTATAAAAGAATCTATATGTTCTTGCAACCAGGAACCAGTTGATTGGTTTCTATCAATACCAAGTATTTTATATCCTAATCTTTTAAATTCTAAAACTGTCTGACCACCAATGTAACCATTGCATCCAGTAATAGCAATCCATTCATCTCTTTCTTGTTGCATTTATACTACCTCTTAGTATTTAGATGTTGCTACATGGTCTCTGTATCTATTACCAGACCTAGACCATTCATTATGTTTATAACTTCCTTGCATAATATCAATCATACGATCAATAGTACTATCAGTCCAGTCACTTATCTTTCCCATGTTAGGACTAGGAGAATCTAATCCTTTCATAATTTTACTAATTGCATCTTCTTGACTCCATGGAATATACAAACGAGTAAAGTCATTAGAAAAAGTTTCAGGAAAACTTCTGTAAGCAGGATAAACTACATTACAACCTAATGTGTCTGCTTCACTTACAGTATTGCTTACCCAGTCTTGCAATGCACAATTAAACAAAACTTTACTATCATTTAGCAAATGATAATAATCATTTTTTTGCAAGTCAGTATATATTTTAAGAAGTCCTCTTTCTTCTAAATCTTTTGCACGTTCAATATACTTAGGATTATTAGAACGCAAAGGTCCTCCACTTAGTACTGCAAATTCTACAGGATGTCCTGAGTCTTTTACCTTTTCAATGATATCCATAAAGAAATCAGGTTGCTTTTCTTGATCAAACCTTGCCGCAAATACAACTCTGTCTTGTCTAGTTTCCCAGTCTTGTACGTTACCACCAATGCGACCAAGTACTTCTTGTTTACCAAAACTTAAACCAGAAATGTTATAGATTGGAGCAGTCCAGTTTGCAATCCTCATATGTGCAACCATTTCTTCATTTGTTGCTAGAATATGAACATTAGGAATTTCGTTACACATCTGTTCATACAAACTCATCCATTTACTCATACCCCATACATGAACAAAATCATCTGGGTCAATTGCCTGAGCTAAACAACGTAGAAAAATCTTAGGTCGTTGCTCTTTTGGTATCTGACACATGATATAAGGTAATGATTCCATACCAGGCTGAAACATGTCTTCAAAGAAGATAACATCATCACCAGTGCATTCTCCACTTCTCATCATCTGTACTAGATTCATAAGTTGACTCATACCAAAGTACGAACGTCCATGTGCATCAAGTACTTGTCCAACACTAATTGCTTTTGTATTGTCAATGGTAGTTCCAGGAACAATTACATAATCAATGTTTCTCTTTTGGAAAGCCGCTACACTCCATTGTTGTAACTGAAGTGTATACCTGCCTTCATAGGGCTCTAATCCCATATAGAATAGCTTTCTCATCATACCCACTCAACTTCAATTTGCCAAGGAGCATCACTTCTATAGTCCCAACGTTCTGCTTCACTATAAGCATTCTTATAAATGCCTACATGAATCTTAAGAACTTTAGCAGTACGATCCGGAGTACCTTGTACATGGAAAGTATATGTAAAGCTACGGTTACCAGTATCTTCATGACGCCTCATAATAGGCTCATCAATAGTATACTTGTAAATTTGCTCTGCCTTCTTAAGATCGTCTAAGTAGGAAGTATAGAGCTTTAGGGGAAGTTCCCCTAAATCTGGAGTTAGATACCCATCATATAGCTCGGATATCTTTAACAGATCATATTTAATATGAGCTAGGTTAAGGGACTTATTGCGCCTGTGTCCATTAAAACGGACATGCGGACGAACATTAATCGAATTGTCGGAAACAACCATTTTCATTATCCTCTGATACATCAATCCAAACACTACGATTTGGATATTTTTCGTTGATTTGTTTATATAGGTCTTCTGCAATCATCTCGCAACTCTTATAGTCAAGTTCAAGAATACTGCCTTTATATAGATTTAAACACCATCGTTTAAACTGTATAAACTCTACATCTCTGTCATCATGGAAGACTTCCATGTGTACTTTAAAGTGAAAGATGTGTCGATGCGGGCTTGCTAAAAAGCTCACATCATATTCGTCGCCGGTAGCAAGTTTAGGATCAGTTGCCGCGGCAGGGTAACAATGCATACCTTCTAATTGGAAGGTGATCCAGATCATGTCTTTTGACATATTTCTGTCCTTTAGGTTAGGGGTTAATATTATTCAATGTAGTTTTCAGCTTTTAGATACAACCAAATTTTCCAATCTATTGCACTTAAATATTTGTTTGTAACTTCCATCTGCTCTTCAATTGCCGCTAAACGTTTTTCAATACTACTAGATTCTAGTACTTCTTCTTGTTCAGCAACATCTTTAATTTCCTCAGTTTGTACAGTTTCCTGTTCATCTTCTTCAGAAATTAAATTCTCATCAGTCATTATCGACTTAGGCTTTGGCTTTCGAGGAATTGGTGTACGAGCTTGATTAAAAGCATGTCCTCGATTTTCTGTATCGTCTGTCATGACAACTCCTTATATAGGTTTATCGTTTTTATATTCACACCAGGATGTAAAATTCTTTCGGTTCATTAAACTGTTCAAACTATGACACCATATTCCTGGATTAGTATCATCAAAATCTGTATCGTCTATCTTAACTGTTGTATTATAGTTAAGGCTTTCTACATTCGGAAGTTTTACCGAAATCATTGGAATGAACCTATTATAGTTATTTAATTCTGTTCCTTGAAAACAAGTTAAACATTTAATGTCTATATCTAGTGTACAATAAATCTTAGTACTTGTCAAGACATTTTTAATCATAGTTTCCCATTCTTTCCAAATATTAATTGAATCCAATGTTATAGCAGTAGGATTAGGAAAACTTTGATTTGCTCCAAAGTAAATGGCTTCGCAATTCTTTTCTTCTGCCATCTTTATAATATCTTCTGAAGGATGTACTCCAACTACAAATAATGTCATTAATCCAAATGCAGGAGACCTTTCGATCTCTATACCAGTAAAAAACTCAACATCATCTTTTACTCCTACTTGATAGTCTCTTTTCATTATTCAACTCCTATGACTAGTTTTTCAAGTTCTGCATCATTAGGATCATCAAACGCACCTGCCTCTGCAATAACTTCAGTTGTTTCTCCATCGTCTGTATCAAATAAATCGTTAACTGAATCAGCACCAGTTTTACGAGTCTTACGTCCAGAAAACTCAGTCATTAATGGTATACATTGATCAAGTAGTTTATACGGTTCTTCACTTTTAAATACCATATCAACTAGTTCCATCATGTATAATACATTACGAGGAACCCAAAGATCAACTTGACCTTCTTGAGTTTTTTGTCTAGTCTTTCTCCATTGTCTAGGATCAGGATGTGTTTGTTGCCAAGCAATGTCTGCTAATACATTAGCTCTTTGAACAGATTGTATATGCTGATCCACGTTATGTGCCATAATCAAACTATAAGAAAAGGTATCCCAGCTTGTTTTAGCAACTTTCCCATTTTTGTTAGCCTGCCCTGGTTTATAGTAGCAGACATCTCCCATTGTAATTCGGTCACCAACTGCTGACGACCAAGGCCACGGAATAGTACTTCCGCTAAAGTCTCTATTATCAACAGCCTTTTCCATTACATAAGTCATACGTTCGTTTGTGTGTACATGTTGAGTGTAAGATAAGCCGTATGCCGTGCTAACGAATGGAGATGCACAGTCGTATGTTAAGAGTAAGTTCGGATTGACAGTTGCCTTTAAGGCTCTTTGTACCGCCGTTAAAAAGATTGCCCATTCCAATCGACTTGTTCCAAGTACATGAATAACATCTTTACCTGGTTCAAGCATTCCTTCGTCACGCATCTGAATTAATCTACGAAGCAATAGGTGGGCATCTTGCATATTATTACCACCCATCGCCCAACCTTCAAACGGGAAGTGTTTTACATTTTCATACCAAATATCTGCTTCTTCATTTGTACTACCTTGTAATACATTTAGAAACTTTGTTTGGTTCTTTCTATTAGCCATAAACCATGCATTGTTATACAACGTACCGTCTAGGCATTGTTGAAAACTCTTTAGTCCAGTACGTTCATTCAAAGGAGGCCTAGCCGCCCAAGTCGGAATATCAAGTACCATAGAGTAATCAGCAGTATGCTCAAGCCAATTTAAAATTTGCCCTCGAGTTTTATCTGCACTTCCTTTGTAACCTTCATCACCTGGACGTTCCATAAAGTTTTCCCAGTCAAATTTAATTACACCTTTTGCAATCTGAAAACCACCAGAGTCACCTAAGATAAAAGTATCTTTGCGATCTCTCTTTTGGATCATACTTTCCATAGTATCAGTTTTACTTAGATCTAACTGAGCATGTCCAGCAGAGTAAAGTGCATAAGGATAATAGAAGTATGCGTCTTTTTTATTTAAGAAATTTAATCCTTCAATACCAGTTTCAAAACCAGCTGGAACACGTTCTGGTGGAACACTCTTGCCCGGCTCGTTTTGTTCTTTACTTACTATTGTAGAATAGAATGTAGAAATACTAGGTAAGAAGACTGCATAGTCTTTATTAGTAGTCCACAGATCAGTTTTATTTGTTGTCATGCTTGTGCCTCTTTTCTGTCAATTATCCTTGAGCCATAATTAGATATTCATAAGCAATAACACCGCTGTCAAATTCTACTTTAGCAACCTTCTCCGAAATACTTAGAATAGGCGTACCCTGGCTTGCTGTTTTTAATGCTAAAATTAATGCATTAATAGGCAACGTAACAGGTTGTTTAAGTTCCTGTGTTGTATCTGCTACAACAAACTTACCAATATGTCCGCCACCTGCTTGTCCACCTAATGTAAAAATAAGTTTTCCATCAGCAGTAGTAGCAATTAGATTAGGATCAATATTAGTATAAAGTCCTGCTCTTGTTGCAAGTTCAGAAATCTTATTAGCCGCTGGTTGCAATGTAACTTGCCACTCTGTACCTTTAAAACTCCTAGGCTTAGTTTTCATTAAGTTAGTTGGAGTTAAACGATAATGATCGTTGTTTCCGCCTTTATCAGTAAAAACAAATCTATCAGTTTCATCCTTGCTATTTGTGCCAGTTGCTACATTAGAGTCTTCACTCTTATATAAATTAGACAAACCAACAAAGAAAGGTAAGTTAAGCATACCACACTTATCAGGTAGTTCATCATATTCTTTAGGTGCTTCTGCTAGTACGGTAATTGTACTATCTTCTGGATAAGCAGTAAACTTTGTTTTACCTGCATCTTTCTCTACCAGAATTTCTTCAAACGTACCAAGCGAAGCAATATTCTTCGAAACGTCTAGTGTAATGTCTTTAAGCATAATTCATAATCTCCATTGTTTTTACAGTATACATATAATTTAGGCAAATGTCAACGACTTTGTTATCCAAAAAGGTCATCAACAAATCCTCTGTCTTTTGTTTGGGATAAATCCCATTTAAGCACACCAAGCAAGTTATCTATTTTACTGTCAATAATAGTTTCTTCCATAGCGTCGTGGTCGAATGGTAATTCTTTAAACCAATCAGGAATGTTTAGCTCATCAATTGGATAACCAATTGAATTAATTTGCATAGGATTGTTTTTTAATTTACAAACAATAGTTTTTTGTCCATCAGTAAGATCCATGCTACGTTGGTCACCAAATGCCTTCTTAAGTCTATTCCAATTTATTGCCGCCAATGCATGTCCAATACGACATTTACCAGTCTTATCATAAACGGCTGTATGTTTAGTTAAGTTATTAACTCTCTTAGGTGTACCCTTTTCCCAACCAGGTCGAGACTTAAATTCTTCTCTAAATGCTTTTACACGTTGCATAACAATCTCAGGATCAGTACCTTCCAATGTCATTCCTAATATTTCTTCTAGAAACCTTTGCATAAACTCTGGAGTATCTGCACGTTTCATATCTAAGCCCATTGCTTTAAGTTTTCCAGGAGATCCATTTGTATCTTTCCTAGAACCTTCTTCGTCATATATCATAACTGCATAACGTTTCTTTGTCATATAAATTCCACGAGACGCAACAACTTCTCTACCAGCTTTAATAACTTCACCTAGTACTTGAGGACAATTAAATGCCTCGTTCATAAACCCTGGAAACGTATCGTTAACTTGTTCTGCTACTGTATCATAAATTTCAATAACTTTATCTTTAGTCCATTCTACTTTGCCAGATTCAATTTCATCTTTGAATAATGGATAAGCACTAAAGTAAACAGAATCTGTATCTCCATAAATTACTGCATCACCTACATGATCTTTTTTACCAGTAAACGATTCGTTTACTGCGCCTGCCATATGTCTAGCAATACAACGTCCGGTAAGAGTTGTGCTTTGCCCTAATCGCATATCAAAAAATCTACTACCTGCATTAAGTAAAGCACCATATGCACTATTCAAATTAATCTTTTTAACTAATTGCCTTTTATCCCAAAAGTCTTTATCTTCTTTTGTTTCTGCTTTTCTTAGTTCTGCTTGTAACTCTTTACGTTCTGCATACCAACGTTCTAGTAGTCCAGGAATAATACCTTTTTGTGCATACGAAAATATAGTACCATTGCTAGACATCATTAAGGACTGTCCACTAAAAAATACTAAGTCATATATTTCTGCGGCAGACATTTCTTCTGATTGATTATTTTCCCAATCAACTGTTAAGGTAATGCCTTTGTCACGATTCATTACATGTTCGTATTCAGGGCAAGCAAACTTTCCTTCCCATGCTTCAGCAACACCTTTACCAGAAGATAAGAAACTTTCAATCATGTCTTCAGTTTCTGTTTGACGTAATTGCCCAACAATAGTTTCTGGACTCATATTTAATGCACGGATAATACTAGGATACAAACTGTTTAAGTCCATACTACCTATCCATTCGTGCATGCCTTTCTTAGGTACTGCAACATAAGCACCAGCGGCGGCATTTGCTACTTCTTTATTACGCCTCGGCCTATCAGGAACAATCATTCCTCTACTATGTGCTTCATTAACTAGTGCTTGGTCTGTAACTGCAACGGCTCCCATTGTAGCTCTAAGTGTAACAGTATTAGAGTGAGCGATAAGATTTGTTAAGTCAATAAACTGTAGTTTGTCATCTAGTTTCTTTAACAGTACAACGTCTTGTCTATTATATGCAATAAACTTTTCAAAGTCATTGTTGTATAACTGGTCTAAAGATCCTTCATATGGAATTTTCTTTTCGCCAATTTCAAATTCGCCAATAGCATCAAGTCTATAAGTATGTTGTTCGTGATAGTTATATTTTCTATATAACTCTAAATAATCTAAATGTACACGGCCAATTGTATCAAAAGTTTCTTGAGTCTTTCCATAACGTTCAAATTCTCGTTTAGTAGGAAACCTATCCCATAGACAAAACCGTCTAGTTTGATCTTTGCCTAATACTCTAGTAACACGATTAACCATGTAAGGAATATCATAACCTTCTGAATTCCAACCACTTAGTACATCTGCATCTTCAATGATATCTAAAAAGTATTCAAGTAATAAATCTTCTGTTTCGCATAGTATTGTGTCATCAAATTTTGATACAATACTTTCTGCATGTTCTTTAGACATTTTTTTAGGAGCAACAACAAATGTAATTGTTCTATCTAACCAACCCAGGTGTACTGTTACGGCAGTAACTGGATTAAAAGGATCACTAGGATCAGAGAATCCTTTTTCTCTATCGTAATCAACTTCAATATCAAAGAATGCAACTTGTAACTTGGGAGATTCTTGACCGTTGTAGTTTTCTTCTAAGCAACGTTGTAGAGGCCTATAATCACTTTCCCATGTTCTTCCATGTCCATGAATACGTTTCTCTTTATCAAATGCTTTTGCATTGCCAACCATAATACGACTAAGTTTGTTTCCAGCAATGTCTACAAACTTGCCTTTAGCATCTGCATAGTACATTACATAACGACAAGGATAAACTTTCATTACCCGCTTGCCATTAACACGTTCTACTACATTAACTATTTCTTTTTGTCGATCCTGCCAAGCATCTACGAACAAATTATGTACTCCACATTGTTTTATTTTTAATTGCATCTTGTGCGACTTGGAGATAATCCTTATCCGCATCATTCATTATAGACCAAAACTTGGATATAGATAGTGTCAAGTTATACACTTCCTCTTCGTGGTCTATATGATAGTTAGTTTCCATCCAATGCTGGAGTGCATCCATCCTAGCATCAATTTTTTCGTTTAGACTCATTTATTAGCCTCCATAGACTGTATTATGTGTATTCAAGCAACGTACGAAAACTGCACACTTTGGCATATCTTTAATTCTGTTTGCTCCAATGTATGTACATGTGCTTCTAACTCCGCCTAATATTTCTGTTACGGTATTATCAACAGAACCTTTATGAGGAACAGTAACTACTTTACCTTCTGCTCCTCTGTAACCAGATTTACGAGAACCATAAATTGACATAGCTTCGTCTGAGCTCATACCATAAAACTTTACCATGCCATCGATTATCTCTCCTTCAGATTCATCATGGCCTGCTAACATACCACCAAGCATGGTAAAATGAGCACCTGCTCCAAATGCTTTGGAAACATCACCAGGGTATACACAACCGCCATCTGCAATAATATGACCACCGATACCGTTTGCCGCATCTGCACATTCGATAATACCTGATAGCTGAGGAATTCCAACACCTGTCATTAGTCGTGTAGTACATACTGATCCTGGACCAATACCACACTTAATAATGTCGGCACCTTTGATAATTAACTCCTCAACCATTTCTGCAGTAATAACATTGCCTGCAATAATAGTTTTATCTGGATATCTGTCACGAAGACGTGAAATAAAGTCTCCAAAGTTTTCGTGATAAGCATTTGCTACATCAACTGTAATAAATTTAATATCCGGGTATGCTCCTAATACTGCATTCATTGTTGCAAAGTCTTCCGCTTCTGGATCCCAGATTGCGGCTGTTCCTGTGCATACACTTAGGTACTTCATCTTAACACCGTCACCGATGGCTTGATTCCATTCATCAAGTGTATAATGTTTTCGCATTATAGTCAACATCTTATGTTCTTGCAACTTTTTAGCCATTGTAAAAGTTCCAACACCATCCATATTGCTTGCTACAATAGGAACTCCTGTCCATTCATTTCCAGAATTATGGAATTTAAAAGTACGGAGCAGGTCAACATCTCGTCTAGATTCTAGTTTACTTCTCTTAGGTTTAAAGAGAACATCTTTAAAATCTAGTTTAATTTCATCTTCAATTCGCATTAGCTTTCCTCTTTTCTACAATATTAATTATGTAAGTCTTAAGGAACTTTATTACCAGTTACGTCAAGGATTTCTTCAACAGCCTCAAGATCAGTTTGATCTCTTTCAAAGTCACCTTTGAATGCTTTAGTGATTGCTTTATTTAGAACTGCTGGTTTAATTTCAAGTTCTTCTGCAATCGCGGAAACTGTATCTTTGAGTCCACCATTTAGGTCCTCAACTTCACGTTTAATTTGTACGCCGTCATTAATTACGGACTTTAGTTTAGCAATTTGCTCTGGGGTAAACATTTGATCTCCTTATAGGTTTGTATTTACAAGTGTTACTATACTACACTTTAGATCAAAGGTCAAGTATTATTTTTGGTCATTTAACCGAAATATATCCTGTTCGGAACAGTTAGAACCATATTGTATTTCAATAATTCTAAGTAAGCTATTGGTTTCATTAGATAACATATGCCATTGGTCCTGATTTATATGTAAGGAGGAGTGCATTGGAAAATGGCCAATTAGTTCTTGGTCTGAACTTATATCAAGTGTATAAACTGTTGCTTCACCTTCTGCAACAAACCAATGCTCGGCTCTATCTTTATGTCGTTGCATAGAAAGACTTTTCCCTGGCTCGACTGTTAATTCTTTAACTTTTGTTGTTTTTAAATCTCTATGTACCGTCCAGGCACCCCAAGGACGGTGTTCTGTTTGTGTATTGTGTTTACCCCATCTGTACAATAACTCACTGCTAGAGTTAGTTTTTTCTTCTCCACCAACACCCCATGCAAATGTAATGTTAGTAATGTTCGACTCCGGTACATTATTGGTAGTACGGTCACCACCATTTGCAAATATGATTTCATTATCCGGAAAAGTTTTCTTTACATGATCTATTAGTTTACATGCAGTTCCATCACTATCATCAAATTCCATAGCAGAGTTAACCATATCTAAAGAATTTAGAATATCAAGTCTTTCCTTTATATTTTGAAAATTTTTTCCTTTTTTTATTCCTAGCCATTGATCCGAATTAACACCAACTAGCAGATATTGTCCTAACTCTTTTGCTCCTTTAAGTAACTTTAGATGTCCAGAATGCAGAGGATCAAACCCTCCGGATACTATAACTATACGTTCATTTGGTCTTGGATACGGATGCATAATACAAAAACTCCTTAATAAGTAATAGTACTATTTATCGGAGAGAAATGTGTTATTCAATTCTAAATATCCTATTATAGCAATGGCTATGAATCGAGTATCTGATTTAAAATTAGCTATTGCAACAAGCAAGGCCGGAGCAGTACCTAGTATTAGTGCTTTCAATTATTATACAGGCCCTGGTAGGTTGAGTTATGATTGGCTTAGAAAAAATATAAAAGAATTTTATAAAGAGTGTCCTAATGCAGATTTAATTATAAGCATTGACACACAATTTCTAATAGACGAAGAATCTACTATGTGCGATTTATTAATAGAAGAAAAAGTTAGTCACGTAGAACTTATTCAAGTTGATGAATTATATAGAAGTAATGAAGCAGTAGTAACATCTCATCAAAGTAGAATGCAAGACTCTGGTATTAAATTAATATTAAAAGTTGTATCTGTTCCAACTGATATATCTAGGTATGCACGGTGGGCTGGAAATAGACAAGTAGATGCACTAGGTATTAAAAGTCCCCACGGTGCTGGTAGA
>VMHT01149508.1_pt1 | contig 33131 bp, 53 predicted proteins | sample 4693611 | NCBI WGS metagenome assembly VMHT01 (sample SAMN12280063, study PRJNA550983) | marine metagenome | isolation source: seawater sampled from same location over 5 years 0.02-0.2 micron viral filtrate | place: USA: collected off the coast of southern California halfway between the port... ...
AAAAGTTTAAAAACTTCGTATGAAAAATTAAAGATTCTTGAAAAAAAACTTATTAGTAATAAAATATGTTAGAAATCAACTAAACTTACCTGTTGAATATAAAAAACAAAGTAGAGAAATTTATAATAATTAATGCAAATAGAACATTTACACGTTAAAACACTAATACCTTATGTAAATAATGCTAGGGAACACTCAGAGGAACAAGTAGATCAGTTAGCAGGGTCAATTAAAAAGTTTAAATTTAATGTTCCTGTATTAATAGATAAAGAAAGAGGAATTATTGCAGGGCATGGCAGAGTGTTAGCAGCTAAAAAATTAGGTTTAGAAACAGTTCCTTGCATAAGATTAGATCATTTATCAGAAGTAGAAAAAAAAGCATATATTATTGCTGACAATAAAATAGCAACTAATTCAACATATAACAATACGATACTTGGATTAGAAATAGAATCATTAAAAGATTCTGGAATTGATTTAAACATATTAGGGTTTAATGATAAAGAACTTAATATATTGTCAAATCCAATAAAAGGTTTAACAGATGATGATGAAGTTCCAGAAATACCTGAAGAACCAGTAACAAAAGAAGGTGATATATATGAACTGGGAGATCATAAAATTTTTTGCGGTGATTGTAGGATCGTAGAAAATGTAAATAAACTAATGCTAGACAAAAAGGCAAACATGGTTTTGACTGACCCTCCTTACGGAGTAAATTATAATAAAAAAAATGAGCATCTTAATAAAAGATTTGGTGGCAATAGAATAACCAATTACATGGAGGCGGATGATACAACCGATTTTAAATCATTTAGTTTTGATTTTATTAAAAATTTTAAGTTAACAGAATATAATACAATTTATATATGGATAAACGGAAAAAACGCTTACGAACTTTGTGACAGCATGAGGAAAAATAACATTCGCATAGCTTCGCAATTAATATGGTTAAAAAATAATCACGTTTTAACTAGGCAAGATTATGTAAGTAAATATGAAATGTGTTTTTATGGATGGAAAGATAAACACAAGTTTTACGGAGGATTTTCAACCGATGTTTTGGAGTTTGATAAACCATTAAAAAATAAATTACACCCAACAATGAAACCAATAAAAATGATGGAAAAGTTAATTAGAGATGGAAGTGTTGGAAAAAATATTGTTTATGATGGTTTTTTAGGCTCTGGGAGTACGCTAATTGCATGCGAGAAACAAGATAGAGTTTGTTACGGTTTTGAATTAAACCCCATTTATTGCGACGTAATTATTAAAAGATGGGAAAATTTTACAGGAAAAAAAGCGAAGTTAATTAATTAAATCGGAGTTATAAAAGATGACAAGTGTGAGCGTAGGCAGACCACCTCATCAAGCAACAACTGAAAAGCAAACAATGGTAAGAACATTGGCGGCAGTTGGTATTACGCATGAGGACATAGCAGGTAAACTAGAAATATCAGCAGATACTTTAGTAAAGTATTATAAAAAAGAATTAGCTGATGGAAGAATAGATGCTAATGCTCAAGTAGCCAAAGGTTTATTCGATCAAGCAAAACAAGGTAATACCTCTGCAGCTATCTTTTGGTTAAAGACAAGAGCAGGTTGGAAAGAAACCAATGTAAATGAGATAACAGGGGCAGATGGTCAACCTGTTAGCATAAAAATTGTTGGAATATAATTTAGAAATACCTAAAAAGTTATTACCACTTTTTAAACCTAAAAGATTAAAAGTTTTACATGGTGGTAGAGGTTCGGCAAAGAGTTGGTCTGTTGCCAGAGCAATAATTATTAGATGTTTACAGCAACAAACAAGAGTTTTATGTGCCAGAGAAACGCAGAAATCCATACAGGAGTCAGTACATAGGTTATTAAAGGATCAAATTACAATAATGGGAGTTCATGGAAGTTTTGATATCCAAGAACAGAAAATTATAGGGAAAAATGGTTCGGAAATAACGTTTATAGGTATAAGACAACAAGGTGTAGCAAACCTTAAGTCATACGAGGGAACTGACATCTGTTGGGTAGAAGAAGCACAGGTAGTAAGTAAAAAATCATGGGATATTTTAATTCCAACTATTAGAAAAGAAAAATCAGAAATATGGATAACTTTTAACCCAGAACTTGATACTGACGAAACTTACACTAGATTTGTAGTAGACCCACCAGATGATTGTTGGGTTTGTGAAATGAATTACAATGATAATCCTTTTTTTCCAGAAGAGTTAGAAAAAGAAAGGGTGCAATGGCAAAAACGTGATCCTGTTGGTTATAAAACTGTTTGGGAGGGAAAGTGTAGACCAACAATTGAAGGTGCAATATATACTCAAGAAATACAGGATATTTACAGCGAAAGTAGAGTTAGAAGCATACCTTATGATCCTCAGTTGTTAGTTCATACTGTTTGGGATTTAGGTTGGAATGATGCAATGGCTATTATCTTTTGCCAAGTAGCATCTTCAGAAATTAGAATTATTGATTTTATAGAAGATTCGCACAGAACTTTAGAAAGTTACGTTAAAGAGATTGAATCAAGAGATTGGCATTGGGGTACAGATTATTTGCCACATGATGCGCATCATAAAGATTTTAAGTACGGTAAAAGCACAGAAGAAATGATGTCAAGTATGGGCAGAAGTACTTATATTTTAGGCAGAGGAGATGTTGAACAAGGCATTATTAAAACAAGAATGACTTTTCCTAGAATATGGTTTGATAAAGATAAAACAATAACATTAATTAATCATTTGAAAAGATATAGAAGAAGTATTAACTCTGCAGGTGAACCAACAAATCCATTACATGATGAGCATAGCCATGCTAGTGATTGTTTGCGATACCTTGCAATGGCTGTTGAAATGATGTCTAATGAAAAATGGAGTGTTTTACCTAAATCAGATACAAGGTGGGTCGTATGATGTTATTTAAACAGGGGATTGATCCTCAAATAAAATTAAAAGAGTTAGAAAAAAGAATCTTAGAGTTGGAGCATAAACTAAATGGACGATCACAGACTCAAAGCAATAGTCGATCAAGAAATAAACGCAGCAATCGGGTACATAGAGAGCGAAACAACAACACAGAGACGGAAATCTCTGGAGGCTTATCTCCGAAAACCTTATGGAACGGAAACTGAAGGCAGGAGCAGTATTGTAACTGGTGAAGTTGCAGAGGTAGTTGATGGTGCGTTACCTCACTTGATGAGAATATTTACAGCTAGTGATAATGTAGTTAAATTTGAGGCAAAGAATGAAAATGGAGAAAAAACAGCAGAACAAGCAACTCATTTCTGTAATTGGGTCTTTAATACGCAAAATGATGGATTTGGTATCCTTCACGAAACCTTTAAAACAGCCTTACTCCAAAAAGTCGGAATCTTCAAAGTCTACTACGAAGAAAAGGACACCACGAAAAAAGAAAGCTACAAGGGTTTAACAGAAAGAGAATTAGCATTATTACTTCAAGATGATACAAGGGAAGTAGTAGAACAATCAAAAGAAGAAATTCAAGTTGAAGAGTTAGGACCAGATGGAATGGCTTTGCCACCATTGGTTAAGTATGATGTAGTGGTTAAGAAAAAAGAAAGTGTTGGAAAAATACAAATAGATTCTTTACCACCAGAAGAGTTTTTAATTAGTAAAACAGCAAAAACAATTGAAGATAGCCCTTTTGTTGCGCATAGAAAACTATTAACTAGAACAGATTTAATTTCATTGGGTTATGATGCAGAGGTTGTAAATAATTTGGCAGCCTATGATGAATTATCTTATACACCAGAACGCAATGAAAGATACAGCCAAGGCGAACAACCTTATGAGATGGATTCCCTTGATAGGGCAATGCAAGAAATAGAAATCTATGAATGTTATATATACGTTGACTATGATAAAGATGATGAAGCAGAGTTAAGAAGAATAGTATATACGTCAAATGAAATACTAGAAAATGAAGAAACAGATTATGTTCCTTTTCACAGTATTTGCCCTTATCCGTTGCCACATAAGTTTTTTGGTCAATCATTGGCAGATAGAGCAATGGATATACAAGAGCAGAAAACAGCAATAACAAGATCAATTTTAGATTCATTATATTTATCATTAGCACCAAGATTAGGAGCGGTAGAAGGACAGGTTAATTTAGATGATTTATTAAATCTAAGTGCAGGTGGTGTTGTTAGAATGAAAACACCAAATGCAGTCGTTCCAATGACAGTTCCACAGGTTAGCCAAGGTGCGTTTCCAATATTAGAATATTTAGATAGCGTTCAAGGTAAAAGAACTGGAATTACAGATAGTATGCAGGGATTAGCACCTGATGTTTTGCAAAATGTAACTGCTGCAGCGATTGCAGCATCTACAAATGCAGCTACAGGTAAAATTGAACTGATAGCTAGAATATTTGCTGAAACTGGAATAAAGAGTATGTTTCAAGGTATTTTGCAATTATCAGCAAAGTACATGGATAAACCAAGAACAATTAGGTTAGCAGGTAAATATATTGAAGTTGATCCGAGAGAATGGGAAAATCAATATGATATTAGTATTAATGTTGGATTAGGAACTGGAGATCAAAGACAGCAAATGGCATTACTTCAAATGGTAATGGCAAAACAAGAAGAGATTATTAAAGGATACGGAACAAGTAATCCTTTAGTTAGTGTAGGTCAGTATCGCAATGCTTTAGAAAAGTTTATTGAGTTATCTGGTTACAAAGATGCAAAACAATTCTTTAGAGAAATACCGCCAGAAATAGATCAAGCATTATCGCAACCAAAACCTAAACAACCTGATCCATTAGTAAGTGCAGCAATGCAACAAGCACAGGCACAATTAATGTTAGATAAACAAAAAGCAGAAGCAGATATTGCTTTGAAGAGGGAAAAAATGATGGCAGATTTACAATTAAAACGTGATGAAATGATGGCTGAATTAGAATTAAAGAAACAAGAATTATTAGCTGAAACTCAATTAGATCAACAAAAAGCAATGATGGGTAGATAATGTTAGAAGAGTTAAGAAAACTTAGTTATGGCATAGCAAGAGGGGTACCACAGGCTGCAACAGGGTTTGTTGATTTGGCTGCATTGCCTTTGACTTTATCAGGAATGATAAAACCAGAAGATGTAGTTGGAAGCACAGATTATTTAACAAAATTAGGACTTTTGCCTAAACCAGAACAAGGTTTATTGCCAGAAACAACAGAGTTAGTTTCTTCTTTACTAAGTCCTGCAGGAGCAACTAAAGCTGCGTTAGTTGGTACAGGTGGATTATTAGGTGATGCTGTATTAACAAGTGGAGCATTAGAAAGATTACCACCTCCAGTAGGTTCTATTAATCCTAAAGGGTTACTTTCAAATGAATTTAATTTAGAAAAAGATATGCCAATAAAAAAATCAAATTTGGTAGATTCCGAAGTTTTGAGCAAAAAAGAAGCCGATTTTGAAGATATGGCTTTTAAAGGAGATGTAATACAAGCTAGATCAGAAGAAGAATCTTTAGAAAGTTTATTTACAGACCCAAACGTAAAAGCACAAAACATTGAAATAATTGGTGATAATAATCCTTTAGGCTTTGATTACGAATCAGGAGATTTAGAACAAAAATTAAATGCTGCAGGGTTCAGTTATAAAGATGACAGAATGGGGAGTTTAATTATTGGCAAATCTAAAGATGATGTAGAAAAATTAGAAAAAGCGTTGAAAGATCAAAATGCGTATAGTTTAGGAAAAATGTATGGGTATTCGGAAGAAGATATTGCAGCGTTTTATAAACAAAAATATGAACTTCAAGGATTACCAGCATTTAAATATTTTGTGCAAGATAAATTTAAATTTAATAACCCAAAAACAAAATTAATTAAAAACAAAAAATTAATTGAGTTATTGGAATATTAAAGGATAAGATAATGGCAATTGAAGATAATTTATCTTTTAATCAAGGATTACTAGGAACAACATAATGGCAACAGAATTTGAAGTAGATCAGTTATATCAAGAAGTATTAGGTCGTCCTTTTAATGATGGCTTTGATATTTTAAATACTTTTACTACAATGACACCAGAGGAAGTTAAAAATTATTTAACACAATCTCCAGAAGGTCAGTTTCAAAGTCAATTTCTAAGTGAAGTTGGTAGACCACTAACAGATGCCGATAGGTATTTTTATATGGATCAGGCTCAAACAGGTAATTACGGAGATAGTAACGCAGATGGCTTAGTGAATATTTACGATATTTTGTATAATATTGCTCAAAGTGATGAAGCACAAAGATTTGATGCACCAGTAGTTGTAGATCAACCTGTAAATGTTGTAGATCAAACTGCTATTGATGCAGGATTTTCTTCGCCTGATTTTTCTGTACCAGATTTAGTTTCAGCAATCAATCCAAATGCTCCAACAGTTCCTTTACAAATTACAGGTGGTTCGCAAATTTTACCAACACCATTACCTGCTAACCCACAATTTTATGGAGTTGACCCAATGACAGGATTAACAGGGTTGTTATCTAGTGAAGCAAATCCAATGTTTAGATCAGGGGTTGCAGGATTTACAGATGTGTTACCTTATCAGTTTGAATTTGGCATACCTGCAGTAACAAGAAATGTGCCTTATTTTAGTCAAACTGGAGCAGAAGATTTTGTTGATGTAGCAGAGGCAAAACAAATTGAACAAGCAGAAACAAATAAATCAACTTCAACAACTAACCCTAGATTTGCTTAATGACACCAGAAGAAGCAAAAGAACTTTTAACAAAAACTAAATTTAAAGAAGAAGTTGAAGGATTAATATTATTAAAATTAGAAGCAATAAAAAATTCAGAAACTTATCAATACGAAGAACGCGAAACTTTATATCAAAAAATTAAAGCATTAGAAGAGATTATGAATCATTTTGAATCATTATCTGTTACTAATAAAATAAAGGCAAAGAAATTATTTTTTACATAGGAACTTAATAAAATGAACGAAACTGTTACCGAAAACAAAGGCATAGAATCGTTGGGTACAACCCAAGCTGCAGAAAAAATCTATGGTTTAATGAATGACAATCAAGAGACATCTCAGGATCAACCTCAAGAACAGTCAGCAGAAACCAATGAAGTTGAAACACCTGTAGCAGAGGTTGTTGAAGAAGAAGTTGTAGCAGAAGAGCAACAAGAAACAGAAGCTACTGATGATAATGAAACCATAGAAGAAGAAGCACCAGAAGTTCAAACTTTTAGCGTAAAAGCAGAAGGTGAAGAACATCAGGTTACTTTAGATGATTTGGTTAAAAACTATCAGTTAGAAGCCAATGTTAGAAAAAAAATGGAAACTCTTGCTCATGAAAAGAAAGAAATTGATGGGATTAAAACAGACTTACAATCTAAGGTTAAAGACTTAGATCAAGTTACAAAAACTCGTCAAGAGTATGATGCAAGACTTCAACAAATAGATCAGTTTTTATCACAGCAAAAGGAAGATTTAACAGGCTTAAAAGAATCCGATCCTGTAGCTTATGTGACGAAACTTGCAGAACAGCAAGAAAGAGAAAAACAACAACAGCAAATCCATGCCGAGAGAGTGAGGCTTGCCCAAGAGCAACAACTTCAAAATAATAGGTTAATGGAAGAACGTCTAAAAGTTGAAAGAGTGCGTATAAAAGAGAGAGTTCCAGAACTTGCTAATCCAAAAACAGCATCAAAATATCAAGATGAGTTAAGAGATTTTGCAAAAACTTATTTTGGATTTACTGATGAAGAAATTCCTGTGGCTGTTTTTCAGCATGATAGTAGGTACGCCGAAATGCTACATGGACTTTATCAATTAAAAAAGTTACAAAAAACAATTCCTAGTTCTATTAAAAAGGTTAATAAAGCACCTAAAATGATTAAAGCAGGTGTTAGTCAACCTAGAGATGATAAAAGAATTAGGGTAAACAAACTTAAAGACAGAGCAAGACATACTGGAAAAATTAAAGATGTCGCTGCTGTTTTAGAAAAAATTATTTAGGAGATTTAAAAAATGGCAACATTTTCAACACATAGTGCAGTAGGTGAGAGAGAGGATTTACAAGATGTAATATACTCAATTTCTCCAACTGATACCCCATTTATGAATAGTGTAGGACAGGGGAAAGCCACAGGAGTTTTGCATGAATGGCAAACTGATAGCCTTGCTTCAGTTAACGTTGGTAATGCAGCAGTTGAGGGAGCAGATGCTTCAACAGCAACATTATCTGCAACTACCAGATTATCAAACCATTGTCAGATCAGCGAAAAAACTATTTCTATCAGTAGAACTTTAGAAGCAGTAGATAAAGCAGGTCGCAAGAGTGAGGAAGCGTATCAACTTGCAAAAGCAGCAAAAGAGATCAAGAGAGATATGGAAGCAATTCTTCTTTCTAATCAGATTGCTAGTGCAGGTGGTTCTGCTCAAGTTCGCCACTTAGGTGGAGTTCAAACATGGATTGAATCTAATGGTGTATTTGCTTCTGCAGGTATAGCAGGTTCTATTGGTCTAACAGCGAGAGTTGATGGAACAACAGACGGAGCAGAAAGAACATTTACAGAAACATTACTTAAATCTGTAGTTCAATCTGTATATACAGCAGGTGGTGATCCTTCGATGCTTATGGTAACTCCTGCACATAAACAGACTGTGAGTGGATTTGCAGGAATTGCAGCACAGAGGTACATGGCTCCATCAGATCAACCGACAACAATCGTTGGTGCAGCAGATGTTTACATGAGTGATTTTGGAACAATATCAGTTGTACCAAATCGATTTATGCTTTCATCTAATAGTGCTGATGATATTGCTTTGGTTCTCGATCCAGAGTTTTTAGAAGTAAATTATTTGAGGAACTTTAGTACAAATGACCTTGCTGTGGCAGGAGACCAGTCCTCTAAAAAGCAACTCGTTGCTGAGTACACTCTGGGAGTTTTAAATGAAGGCGCTCAAGGAATTGTTTCAGACCTTGCGTAATGGAATTTAAAAAAACCATAGTTCACAAAAATGAAAATGGTGTGGTTCTTGAAGATGTACAGGACTGCACCATAATCATTGAAAAGAATAAAAAAGAATTTAACGCTACAAAAAAAACTGATCCTTGGAGTGGTGAACCTTTTAGAAATAAAGTTGCATCTATACCTTTAACGGTATTTGATGATTTAAATAAAAAAGGAATCTTGCGTGGATTTACAGTAGTAGATGAAAAAAAGTTTCGTGCATGGTTAAATGATGCCGATAATCAATACTTTAGAACAAGAGCAGGTAAAATATAATGGCTTTTAGCACATATGCACAATTACAATCTTTGGTTGCAAACTATCTTGCAAGAACAGATTTAACATCACAAATAGTTGATTTTATACAATTAGGCGAAGTTAGATTAAGAAGAGATTTGCGTTTGCGTGAAATGTTAACTACTGCTGATTTAACAGTTAATGCTCAAGAAGTTGATGTACCAACTGATTTTTTACAGTTAAGGGAAATTCACTTTGATACAAACCCTATAACTCAATTAGATTATTTAGTGCCAACAAGTTTTTTTAGAAATGGAAGAGTAAAAGAAACAGGTAGACCAGTTTTTTATACTTTAACTGGCGATAAATTTATTTTTGGTCCATCACCAGATGCAACTTTAACTGCTAAATTATTATATTATCAAAAACCTGATTTTTTATCTGACAGTAATACAAGTAATGTTTTTCTTACAACCTGTCCTGATGCTTTACTGTATGCAACATTAGCTGAAAGCGAACCTTTTTTAATGAATGATGAAAGAGTTACAGTATGGGCAAGTTTATACGATAGAGCAAGAATACAATTAACAAGTAGTGATGATGCTGCAGAGTTTAGTGGCAATCCAATGCAAATGACAGTTACATGAAATCAATAACACTAGGTGAATGGTTGCCAGATCAACCACCGATTGCAGGTGCTTTAGTTGAAGCTAAAAACGTTATACCAAACCAAATAGGTTATGCACCTTTGCCCTCTGTTTCTGCCATTAGTAATGATGCTGCAGATACACTTAATGGAGTTTTTGGTGGTAGATTCGGAACAACTACAAAAGTATTTGCTACATCTAGTACAAAAGTATTTCAATATAGTAGTTCAAATTTAAATTTAACAAATGTAAGTAGGTCAGGAAATTATTCTGCAAGTCCAACTGGCAGGTGGTCTTTTGCACAATTTGGTAAAGTTGTACTAGCTGCAAATGGAGTGGAGCCACTACAAGGATTTACCCTTGATTCTTCTAGTACCTTTCTTAATGTGGCTAGTGCAGCACCAACAGCATCGTTTGTTTCTGTTGTAAGGGATTTTGTTGTATGTGGAAAAATACCTAGTAATCCTAACAGAGTTTTATGGTCAGATATAAATGATGAAACTGATTGGATAAGTGGTGGTGCAAGTCAGTCTGATTTTCAAGACCTCCCCGATGGGGGGAACATCGTTGGAGTACAAGGTGGTGAATTTGGATTAATATTTTTAGAAAAAAGTATTAGCAGAATGACTTATGCAGGTGCGCCATTATATTTTCAGTTTGATACACTTAGTAGAGGTTTAGGTTGTTTAGAACCTAGATCAATAGCACAGTATGGAAGTTTATCTTTCTTTTTGAGCGATGATGGATTTTATTATTGTGATGGACAAAAAATTGTTCCGATAGGGGCAGAAAAAATAGATAGATTCTTTTTTAATGATGCAGAATTGGCATTGTTGAATACAATGAGTTGTGCTGTTGATCCTGTTAGAAGATGTGTTTTTTGGTTATATACTAATAATTCATCTGTACAATCTGTTTTAATTTATAACTTTCAAGTACAAAGATGGAGCAGAGGCGAAACAACAGCAGATTTTATTGCAGGAGTAGAAACTGAAGGAATTACATTAGAATCATTAGATAATTATAGTGGTTCATTAGATGAATTAAGTATATCGCTAGATGATAGATTTTGGTTAGCAAATAATACTTTACTTGCAGGAGTTGAAGGAACAAAAATAGTTGCTTTTAGTGGAGCAAATGCTAAAGCAGAAATTATTACAGGCGATTTAACAAATAAAAATAGTATAATTACATTAGCAAAACCTCAAGTAGATAATGGAACTGCAAGTGTAGCTGTGGCAAGTCGAGATAGATTAGATAGTGCTATATCTTTTGGTGATGCAAGTGAAGCAGATAGCGAAAATCGTTGTTCTTTAAGAAGCCATGGTAGGTATCATAGATTAAAAATATTACCATCAGGAAATTACACTTCGGCAGTTTCGGTGGAAATAGATATAAAGCCAAGAGGAAATAGATGATAAATGCTTACTAAACTAACATATCGAGTTTTACCATACTCTGGTGCTAATTCAAGGCAAATTAGTGAAGTTGTTAATAATGCAATGGGAGGTAAATTAAATAATACTTCTAATGTAACATTAACAGCTTCAAGTGCAACACAAACAAGTATAGATGATCCAAGAATAGGTGTTAACAGCGTTTTATTATTTACTCCTACAAGTTCGGCAGGTATGACATTTCATGGCGATATGTTTGTAAGTGCAAGAGCAGAGGGTAGTGCTGTAATAACTCACTCAGTTAATACATCTGGCGATAGAACTTTTGCATTTGCAATAATAGGTTGAACAGTAAATTAATTGAACCACATAATGTAAGAGAAATATGGTTTTACGTGAAACCAAAACTAGAAGTAATATTAAAAAAAAGTCCAGAAAACTGGATTCCTGAAGATATTTACAGCGAATGTGTTAATGGAAGGTCTATGTTATGGATTGGCTTTTTAGCCGATAAGCCATTTGGGTTTATTGTAGGTCAAATTCAAGAAACAAATATTTTACATATTTGGTGTGGCTATTGCGATAATAATGTATCAGATAAAGTTAAATGGACAGTAGTAGAAAATATAGCAAAAGGTTTAAAAGTGAAAAAAATTAGTTTTGAATCATGGAGAAAAGGTTGGGAAAAAAAAGCGAAATCATTAGGTTTTGCTCCCAGAAAATATATTAAGGAAATATCATGAGTGGTGGTGGAACGCAAACACAAATACAGGAGTTATCTCCTTCACAGGCTCCGTTTGTTGAATACGGATTAGGTGAAGCACAAAGATTGTATGAAAGTGCAACTCCTTCTTATTTTCCTGCACAAACATTTGTAGGTCCAAGTCAACAAACACAGAGTGGTTTAACTGCTATGCAAAACAGGGCATTAGAGGGCAATCCTTTAGTTCCTGCAGCACAGCAACAATATCTCAGTACTATTCAAGGAGATATGCTAGGAGCAACTAATCCATATTTTCAACAAAGATTTAACACAGCATCAGATGCAGCAACGCAAAAATATTTTGATGCTATGAATCAAATTAATTCTCAGGCATCGATGGCAGGAAGATATGGTTCAGGTGCAATGGGTCAACTACAAGATCGAGCAACGGGGCAATTCACAAAATCTTTAACAGATACAGCAGGTGCATTAGCGTTTGATAACTTTGCAAGAGAAAGACAAAATCAACTTATGGCTGCCCAACAAGCACCAATGTTAGCACAACAAGATTATGCTGATATTGGTCAATTATTACAAACAGGTCAAATAGCAGAGGGATATCAGCAACAAGCGTTACAAGATGCAATTAACAGATTTGATTTCCAACAAAATATTCCTCAACAAAACTTGCAAAACTTTTTAACTGCTGCATATGGCGCACCTATGGGTGGAAGAACTACGGCTCAAGTTCCTAGAGGGGGTATTCAAGGTTTACTAGGAGGGGCATTAGCAGGAGGCGCATTAGCTAGTTCTATTCCTGCACTTGGTCCTTATGCAATGCCAATAGCAGCAGGAACAGCACTATTAGGGGCATTATAATGAAAAACTTTTTTCAATCTTTATTTGGTGCTTCACAAAACAATTTAAACAGAAATCAAGCACAAAATATGTATAGACAAAGTTTGCTTGATGATTTGTTAAAAGCACAGGCTATGAATAAAAATATATCACCTGCTATGAATCCTATGGGTGGTATAAGTGGTTCTCGAATAGACCAACAAAGAAATATGGCTATGCCTAGTTTTGCAACTTCTGCACTTAATCCAACAAACGCTATGAATACTATGGCTAGGGGAGGTGCATTATCTGGTGGTGGAATTAGTGGAGATAGAGGCGCTCAAGTACGAGGTGGATTATTAGGTGCTGTTAATCAACCACAATCACAAACCCAACAAGGATTATTGGGTTTAATGGGTAATCCTTTATTTGCGATTGGTACAGCGTTATTAAATCCTAGACAGTCTTTCGGACAAAATTTACAACAAGGTTTTCAAAATCTTATGCAACAACAAATGTACCAACAACAAATGAAAAGGCAAAAATTCTTAGATGATTTAGCAGTAAGAAAAGTTGATATAGATGACCTTACAGCCCAAGCCGCAATGAAAACAGCAGGAATACCGAAAGTAAAAAGCGTACAATCTTTTGTTAGTCCTGACGGAAACACAACAGTAAATGCATTATTAACAGAAAAAGGTTTAATAAATGAACAAGGGTTACCATTTTTTCCGCCAAAAGGATATAAACTTGCGAAAACAGGAGGTGTCACTAATTTCACAGTTGATATGGCGAAAAATCAAACAGATTATACAAATAGATTTAATCTAAATTTCGATAAAAAATATATTGACGAGGCTACTCCTAAGTTTAGATCATTAAATCAAAATTTAACTAGACTTAACAGAATAAGTGATATTTTACAAAGCGACGATTTAATGATTGGCCCTTTTGCAGAGCCAAGACAATTTATAGCTAGAGTAGGAGAGTCTTTAGGATATAGTCAGGAAAATGCATTGAGCAAAACTGCTGAATTGGTACAGGGGTTAGCAAGAGGGCAATTAGATGCTTCAGAAGCATTAAAAGGTCAGGGTGTAATTTCAGATTCAGAGCGAAAAATTATAAGAAAGGCAGCAGATGGCAATATAGACTTTACAAAAGCCGAGTTACAAACATTAAATAATGCTTTAAAAAACCTTGTAAATTATAGAATTGATACAATTAAAACTGACGTTGGATATATTACAAAAAGGCTAAAAGGTACTAATCAACCTGTGATAAATGCAACAAAAAACCCAGATACAAAAAATGTTTTACAAAAACAATTAGATGCAGAGATTGAATTTTTGCAGGATTTATTTTCTGTTTCATCAATAAAAAAATCTACAAAAAAAGAAGATGAAGATGATTTAGATGTAAAAAAAGGATACGACTAATGAAAGAAGAGTACAAAGAAATAGTTCTTAAACTTTCACCAGAAGATTTACAGTCTTTTAAAAATGATGATGAAGATAGTATGTCGCAAAGAGGCATAGAAACATTAGGACAAAATAAAACGCTACTATCAATTTTTAAACGTAAATCTAATGAAAAAAAAGGTGCTAAATTACCTTATGCTGCAAAATTACCCTTGACTGCTTTACAAGCACCAACATTTGATTTTTTAGATGAAATTATAGGTTCAGGAACTAAATTACTCGGAGGTGATTATAAGTCCTCAAGAGATATTGTTAGAGGAGCAACAAAAAGTTTTCAAGAAGAAAATCCAATAACATCTTTACTTAGTCAATTAGGCGCGACATTACCTGCGTTTTTAGTAAACCCCCCTGCTGCTTTAGCTAAAACTGGTCAAACTTTAGGTAAGTTTGCATTAAAAAGACCTAAGACTACTTTGATGGGTACTGGTGCAGGTACAGGATTTGTTTCTGGGTTAGGGGCATCAGAAGCAGAAACACCTTATGGTTTATTAAGTGATGCTACAATTTCAGCAGGGATAGGTAGTGTAGCTACCCCTCTTTTATATGGCTTGGGTTCAACTTTATCAAAAATACCTCAGTCAAGATTTACTTCAAGATCGCCAGAATTAGTTGCAAAGTCTAAAATACTTGAAGCTGTAAAACGTGATGAAATGACTATTCCTCAATTATTAGAGGGAATGAAATCAAAACAAAATATTTTAGGTGTAAGTGGTGGAAGAAATTTAGAAGATTTATTAGATGTTACTGCATCATTGCCGAGCATTACAAAACAAAGAGTAGAAGATTTAAAAAGAAATTATGCGGGGGGATTAAAAGAAAGGTTAACTGCAAACATTAAAGAAGAGTTAAATCCGACTGATTTAGATTTTACAAAAGTAGTTCAACAACAAGGTTTAGAAAGAAAAGCAATCGTTGACCCTTTATATGATGAATTTAGAAAATTTAGTTTTGAAGTTCCAGATAATTCTGCTTTAGAAAAAATTCTAGAAAGAACTAAATCATTTCAAAGAACAGCGAAACAAAAAGCAGATAAAGAAGGAAGAATTTTTACTTTAGACCCAGAAGTTGCTAAATTTGATAGAGTGTCGGCTACTGATATTGACTATTTAAAACGTTCTATTGACTCTGCTATTGGTAAAAATTTGAGAAGTGGAGATATGGACGAAGTTCGTATCGACATGGATTTAAAAAAAGAACTGTTAGATATCATTGACCAACAAACAGAAGTAGGAGGAACGTCAGCTTATAAAGCTGCAAGAGATGCGTTCGCTAGTCAAGTTGCAAAACAAACACATCTTAAAAATGGTAGAGAATTTTTTTCAAACAATAAAGTAGATTCTACTGATTTGCAACTGTATTTCGATACTTTAAATGAAGGAGAAAAACAATTATTTAAATTAGGTGCTTATGAAACTATCCGAAGAAGATTAGGAAAAAATGTTGGCAAAAGAAATTTAATACAAGCTAGATCAGCAGAATTAGGAGGAGAAGAAGAAGTTGCAGATAAATTAAAAGTATTATTTAAAACGGACGAATCATGGGAAAAATTTGTTAACAACATAGACACAGAAGCAACAAACGCAAAAATTAAAAACATCGGCAGGGGATCAAGAACTCTACCAAGACAGGAAGAAGCCTCTGATTTAGCAAGACAGGCAAATGACTTATTGGTTGGCACAACTTTAGTGAAGGCAGGGCAACCTCAAGCTGCACTTCCAATTTTAGCAAAACAACCTTTTATAAGAAACTTACTTAATCAAGCATCTACTCCTCAAAATGTAAGAGATGAAATAGGAAAACTTCTTACCTTGCAAGGAGCAGGAAAAGATTTTGCTTTTATGAAAAATATTGAATCAAATTTAACAAAAAAATTAGAAGAAGAACGATTAAGAAGAATGTTAGCATCAAATTTAGCAAATTTAACTCTCTTGCCACAAAGCAACATTGGTGCTTTAACTGGTTCTGAAAACCAATAAACAAGAAAGAAAAAAATGGCAAAAACGAAAATATCAGAATATTCACAAACTGCATCAAGTAATACCGATATAGATGGTATTAACTTAGCAGAAGGCATGGCTCCATCTCTAGTCAATAATTCGATTAGAGAATTAATGAGCCATATTAAAGATTTTCAAGCAGGTTCAAGTGGAGATACTTTAAGACTTACAGGAAAATTAACAGTTGATAGTAGTGCAGAAATAACAAGTGGCTTAAGTGTTGCAGGGAACTTTGTAAGTACAGGAACATTTAGTCCTAGTGCATTATCTACAAGTTTATTAACAGCAAGTGGTGGAACAATTGATGGAATGGTCATTGGTGGTTCTGCAGCATCAGCAGGTACTTTTACAATAGTTAATGCTTCAACAAAAATTAATGGTCCAGTAAGTGCAGCATCAGTTATAGCTAATACAGTTTCGGCAGGTAATGTTCATGGTGCTTTTCATGGAAGTTATTCTGGTGATTTAACAGGTAACTTAACTGCTACATCTGGTACAAGTACAGTAGCCAATTTAATTGTTACTGGAAAACTAGATTTAGATTCTTCCACTACGGCAACAATAACTGGATTATCTGCTCCGACTGAAAATACAGATGCAGCAACTAAAAAATATGTTGATGATTCAATAAGTAATTTAGTATCAAATGCACCTACTTTATTAAATACTCTTGGTGAAATATCAGATGCAATTAATGATGATCCAGAGTTCCATTCTAATGTTACGTCAGCGATAGGAACGAAGTTAGCATTAACTGGTGGGTCAATTACTGGCACATTATCTATGGGTGGTAATACCATAAATAATTTAGGTTCAGCAAGTACAAGTTTACAAGCAGTACCGAAAAGCCAAATGGATAGTGCTGATGCCTTAAAGTTATCGTTATCTGGTGGAACTATGGGTGGCGATATTGCCATGGGTGGAAATAGGGTTACAGGATTAAATGAAACTCCTTCAGCGAGTTCTCATGCAACCTCAAAGGCTTATGTCGACAATATTTTAGGTTCAAGTACAAGTGCTGCAAGTTCGGCTGCATCTGCATTAGTTTCGGCTGCATCTGCACAATCTTCAAAACTAGCTGCAGCAAGTTCCGAAGCAGTTGCTTTAACTCATAGTAATAATGCTGCAACTCAGGCAACAAATGCTGCAAATTCGTTTGATGAATTTGACGATATTTATTTAGGTACAAAAGCCACTAATCCATCAACAGATAATGATGGTGATGCTTTGGCAACTGGAGCATTGTATTTTAATACGAGCTCAAATACCTTAAAGATTTATACAGGATCAGCATGGAATGATGCTGCCTTTGATGTAGGAACTTCGGTTCAAACTTTTACAATTCAAGGTGGTTCTGCACAAACAGGAGCAGTTATTTTAACAACAGCAAATATTTCAACACTTTCAGATTTAGTATATGAACCTAAAGGCGAAGCCAGTAATCAAGCAGTTGCTATGGCTTTGGTGTTTGGTTCTTAACAGGAGAAAAAAATGGCATTAGTCGGTGGTAAACTTAATATTTCAACAGCGTCAACCACGTTGTTGACGATACCTGCAACCCTAGAAGCATCTTTACATTCTTTACTTATAAATAATCCTACTAGTGGCAACTTAAATGTAACTTTAAGTTATTTTGATTCTAGTCAAGCAAGTGAATCAACATTGCTTACACAGACTGTAACAGGGCAAACAACTTTAAGAGCATTTAATGCACCAGTTAATATGGCAGCAGGAGATAAGATAAATGCTAGTGCTAGTGCTTCAGGTTTAGTTGCTTTAGTAAGTAGTTTTCAAAACAGTTCAACACCTGCAGAAACAGGATTTAATGCTCAAGGAAATTGGACATCAACAACAACCTTTGGTCTTAATGATGTAGTGTTTTTAGAATCAGATCGAAATAGTTATTTATCAAGAATAGCTAGTAATCAAAATAAAAATCCATCAGCAAATGCAAGTGCATGGCAAGTGTTTGGAAGTGTTGGATTACAAGGTGATGTTTCACTTAGTGCAACTCAAACTTTGAGTGGAAAATCCTTTAGTGATTCTGTAAGTGTGTCTGCAGGATTAACTGCTAATACAGTTTCTGATGCAGATGGAAATTTAAGGCAAGTAAATCAAAGTGGCTCAATACAAAATACTGGGTTCACTTTAGGGGCAACAAATAAAGGCAATTACGTAAGGTGCAGTAGCACCTCTGCTTTGACTATTAATGTGGTAGGTGGGGTTTTTGAAACTGGAGATATTGTTTCTTTGTTTAACTCTGGAACTGCTGCCACAATTTCATCAAACTTTTGTACTTTGGCAGGAGCAGAAGCAAGTACATCTGTGCTTACTCTGGCTACAAATGGCGTAGGCAGTATTTTATTTTTAGGCTCGGCAGAAGCTGTAATAACTGGGAATGTGAGTTAAATTATGACAGGCATACATCAATTATTAGCATCAAATTTTAGTGGTTCATCAGATGAACTTTCTGCATTTTATTTAGTTGTCGCAGGAGGAGGTGGAGGTGGTGGAAACCATTCAGGAGCAGGAGGTGGAGGAGAGTTAAATACCAACTTTATTTCTGGAACTAAATTTGAAATTGTTGCAGGACAGAGTTATAACGTTCATGTTGGTGCAGGTGGAAATGGTGGTGCAAATAATGTCAATGGAAGCCTTGGCTCAAATTCTTTATTTGGAACTGGTGCAACATCAAGCAATACTTTAATTGTTTCTAACCGAGGTGGTGTAGGTGGTGAGGGTGGTGGAGAGGCAGCCCAAACATACCACATAAATATGCAAGGTGGGTCTGGTGGTGGTAGAGGTGGATTTGGCTCGTCTGGTCAAAACTTAGATAAAGCAGGTACAGCTACAACAATTGCAACAGCTAATTCTTTTGGTGGCAATGAAACTTTTGGAAACAATGGTGGTGGTGGATATGCCTCTCAGTCTGGTTATGCTTCTGGAGGAGGAGGTGGAGGTGCAGGATCAAAAGGAGGAGGACATAATATTGCCCAAGGTGGATTTTTTGATTTTGCAAATAATTCAGCAACCTTATCGTTTGCTTCAGTAACAGATCATAATGGTGCAAGTGCTACAATAAATTGTGGTGATGGTGGGTTTGGTCTTACAGTAAATATTGATGGAACTAGTACTGCCTTTGCAGGTGGAGGAGGTGGAGGAACAGGAAACGACTCTGACAGCTTAAGACGAATTGCAAATACTGGTGGTGGTGGAAATGGAAATTCAGCAGATAATGGAGTAGGACAAGATGCAGTTGTTAATCGAGGTGGAGGAGGTGGTGGGGCAGGAAATGTAACGACAGGTGGTTCTGGATCGAGGGGAATTGTCATTATAAGTTTTCCAAAATCTTTTGCTGATCCAACTATCTCTGGTGGTTTATCTGCTGTTAGTACAACTCATGCTAATAATAAAATAATAAAGTTCCAAGAAGGCGCAGGAACTGTTACTTGGGATTAAATTATGGGTCATTATGCACTATTACAAACTGTTGAAGGTACATTAGTAGTTAGTCAAGTCATGACTGGAAAAGATGAAACTAATACTGATTGCCAAAAAGATGGATTTAATAACTGGGAAGATTTTTACGGAGATTATTTTAAAGCAACTGTAAAAAGAACATCATACAACACTAGAGGTGGACAACATAAATATGGTGGTACACCGTTTAGAAAAAACTATGCAGGTCTTGGTTATACCTATGATGTTAGTAAAGATGCTTTTATACCTCCAAAACCTTTTGCAAGTTGGACATTAAATGAAACTACTTGCACTTGGCAGCCACCAGTTGCATACCCATCAGATGGTAAATATTACGAGTGGGTAGAAGAAAGTAATCAATGGGTAAAGATTATAATATGAAAAAAAATATAAAAAATATACCTTCAATATTCCCCAAGGAATTTCCAAGAGATGACATATTAAAAGCAATTGATATTATAGAAATTCTTCAAAATAAATTAAATCGTGCAAAAATTAAATCTAGTAAAAAAATATGATGCAAACACGTTTGTTTTGTCAGACGTGCCAAAATTTCAAACTGTTAAGGTTAGGTTATGCAAGATTTAAAAATAATAATGCTTTTATTTGCGAAGAATGTTTATTAAATAAAATTAAAAAAGAAAAAAAAATGAATTAAAAGGAAAATAAAAAGTGGACCCTGCAACAATTTTATTGACTGCTTCTGCTTCTTGGGCAACAGTCAAGAAAGCGATTGCATTAGGAAAAGATATTCATTCAACTGTTAAGGCAGTTACAGAATGGGCAAGTAATGTAGATGATTTAAAAGATTCATTAGAAGAACAAGAAAAAAAGACAAAAGATAACCCTCCCAAAAGCGATAGTATGAAAGCCTTAGATATTATGTCAACAAGGTTGAAGATTCAGCAATGGGAAGAAGAAATAAAGCACGAATTTCTGTATGGCAGTTTAAGGGAGTTTGGCAATCTTGGTCATAATAAAACTTCAATGGACGCATACAAACTTTTTTTAAAATTAAGAAAAGAAATTAAAGTTAAAAAAGTAAAAGATATTCAAATTAAAAGAGCAAAAGCGATTAAATTAAAAAGACAAATAACAACAGCTTCTGCTATTATTTTTTTAGTATTAATTACATCTGCTTTTATTTATGGAGCAATTCAATTAATTTTATCTTCACCTCAAATGCAATGAAAAAAGGATTATATACAGAACTTGAAGAAAAATTGTTAGAATATTTTAACTCTTGCAAAAACTTAAGAGGAGTAACAACAGCTTTTTTATCAAGAAAATATAACGTAAGTACAAATTTATGCCGCAGAGTTTTGCACGTAATGGTAAAAAAAGATTTAGTGCATTTAATTCAGTATAAAAATAAATTTTACTATTGCTTAAAAAACTGGGGAACTGTTGATGAATGTTTATTAAATATTAAAAAAGAAAATATAGTTGTAGAACCATTTAGCAATCCTGCATTTGATCCGTCTATAATTAAATCAAAACAATAAGGAATATTTATGTTGCAATTATTAACTGGTTTATTGCCAGTTGCAGAAAAAGTCATAGACAGGGTTATTCCTGATCCTAAAGCTAAAGCACAGGCTATTGCTGAATTAAAAAAATTAGATCAACAAGGTGAAATTAAAAAACTAGAAGCAGAATTTGCTAATGTAAGTTCAGCGAGAGAAAGAGAAATCAAGGTGGCAACTAGTGAGTTCGCACCTTTCATTAATAAAATCATTACCCCTTGCCTAGCAATTTTAATCACATTATTAACTTTTGGTATGATGAGTACAATTTTGTTTTCAGACATAGAACAAGGAAAGTCTTATGAGATTGCCCTCTATATCCTTGGATTGCTCTCAGGAGCATTAATGAGTTGCATCAATTATTATTTTGGGAGTTCAACTGGGTCAAAAGCAAAATCTCAAGAGTTACAAGATATTATGGAAAAGAAAGAACCAAGAATATGAACCAAGTTGATTGGAAAAACTCTGCTTTTTTTGAACAAAGCGAATTTTTATGCAGCCATACAAACCAAGAAAAAATGGATCAAGGTTTTATAAACACACTAAATGAGTTGCGTGAAAAATTTGATAAACCAATATATATAACAAGTGGATACAGAGATGTTACACACCCAATAGAAATTGTTAAAGGAAAAGGTGGTGCGCATACTTCTGGTAAAGCAGTTGATATTAGCGTTTCAAGAAAAGATGCTTATACTCTGTTAAAAATTGCATTTGAACTTCAGTTTACAGGTATTGGTATAAACCAAAAAGGGAACTCTCGATTTATCCATTTAGATACAATTGAAAGTTCCCCTGATAGACCTAGACCTACAATATGGAGTTATTAATTTCTATCAAAATTTAAAGTAAAGTCTATCTCTGCTACGCACCTTTGGAAAAATTGTTTTTAATTCTCGGCAGTAGACTTCATATGAGATTCCAAATAAATAACACAAATCGGTAATGAAATAATTAAAAATATGTGGGTCGTTTAAAGAAGCAAATAACCATCTAATTGCTTGTTTTCTAGTTTTAGCACCAGATGACAAACAAAGAGCAATAGCCTCTTCAAATTCTTCATTAGCTTCATATTCTCTAATCTCGTCCTGACGAATACTTTCTTTAATTTGAGTTTTAAGATTAGTAGCCATATCTTGAATTTCAACATTAGTCATAGAGTTAAAATCTAACCAACTAGGACGAACCCCATGAACACTCTTATAATTGTCCCAAATATAATTAATGTTCCATTCACGATCTAATGTTTGGGTTTCAGCAAACTCTTTTAGATTTTGTAAAAATTTTGTGTGCATTTTTTTTCCTTGTTTTAAGTTTTTTAAGTTTATTTCCCACTATAACCATTATACTAAACTATTATATAAAAGTAAAGACAGTTATAATTAAATAACTGCCTTTATTAAATTAAATAACAAATAAACTTAAACAGTCGTTGCTTCTTTCCAAGCATTAGAATTTAACACCTTAACTACTTCGCTTCTGGCTCTTTCAATTCTAGCAACAGGATTAGCGTGTTTTCTTGTTGTATCAACGTGAGTAGCATAGTCTGTCAAAACATTGTATGCTCTATAAACTGTTGGACCATCATGCTCATACTTATTATACAAAGCATCAATTTTCTCAAGTTTTCTACCTTTATTGTCATCTACAGATTTAGCACTTAATAAATTGCCTTTAAAAATTTGAAATGCTTCGTCTTTAAACATAGGTATTTTTTTGTATTGAGCCATGTTAATCGCATGAGTTTCAGCAAACTCTAAGTGCGTATAAATGTGATCTGCTAAAGTTGTTGAATCAGCATTGATGGTGTGTCTTTGACTTCTAAAAATTGTTTCTGCTTGATTAGGAGCAACGCAACCATTTAAACACCACATTCTAACAATTTCGGTTTGAATTGATCTAGTCATTGAAGCATCGTGACTATCTAACAAAGTAATCTTTGTAAATGCTCTTTCATTTAAAATTTTGTTAAAATTGTGGTTCGGCAAAATAATTGAAACTTGCATAACTGCATTATTATTACCGCCTGTAAAACTCACTTTAGCACCAGTAGTATCTAATTCTGACTCTTGCAAAGAGTTACAAACTTTGTCATAAAACACTTTAAAGTTTTCGGTATGATGCGATAGACCAACAACCCCAATAGGAGTTTCATCTGGTTTAACTAACATAATTTTATTTTCAAAAGGAACAAACTCTGTTGTTGTTGCAAAATGTATATCCCTAACCTCTGGTTCATAATCAAACCTAGATTCTATTTGAGGTAAATTACTGTTTTCTTGAAGAACTGCACTCATATTATTTTCCTTGTTTTATTGAATGAACTTATATTATATAACAAAGAAATTATAAAAGTAAAGTAAAATAATTAAATAATTAAAATACTTTACAATTGTAATAATAATACTTATAATAAGTTATAGTCAAAAAGCGTGCTTAAAAAACTTAAACAAGAAAAATACATCTTGGGAATATTTTGGAACCACAAACATAAAAAAAGTCAAGGTAAATAAATCAGCATTATTTACCTTTTTTAATTCCGATCTTCCTTTTCAAACAAATGAATCATTGTCGGTGGTGTTATAGCTACATTTCTACCATTCATTTCTTCCAGAGTTGTAGTTGCAACATTACTTTGAACAAATCCTAATAACACTTTGCTATCTAAAAGAATTGTCAAACCCTTTTCATTTTGCAAAACTGCACCTGCGTCAACCCATTTCGTTTTGACTTCACCTGTTTTGGTTTTATACTGTACCCCAATTTTAGCTGTTAAACCTGCCATTATTTATCCTTTCTGTTATATTCATTAATCCATGCTTCCTCACGAAGTTTACATCTTGCCGCAACAATACTATCTGATAGTTCAATTTCTAAAATACCTTTATAATAAGATTCAGCTTGAGCATAACCAGATTTGTATGCTATGTCCCAAATTTTATGCAAACGATCCTCTAACGTTATATAAAAAAACCAAACAATAAAACAACCACTTATTACAAGCAAAAATTTGCATAAAAAAGTCATTTGTAATTTTTTAAATTAAATTTAAGTTCTTCAATTTTTTCGTTCACTTCTATAATTTTATTCAATAATTTTAACAACTCAGGTTTTTTAAAAGTAAATCGTTTAACAAATAAAATTAAACTTTCTTTTGGCGATTCGGGGTTGAATGAAACAAAATCACAGTAATCTGCGCTTGTTACTAAACATTGCATTTGCATTTGCAGTATATAATTATTATCAACTTTTTTATTACCCACAAAAAATTGTAAATGATTATGTAACAACGGACATTTAATTTCTACCAAACCACCATTTTTTGTGATCCCATCAGGCGAACAACCAATAAAAGGATATTCTTTGCTAGTGCAAAAATTTACTTCAGTAACATCTATATTTGTTTTTCTTGAATAATAAACTCTAGCAACATCTTCAAGTTCAGTACCTCTTTTCATAGCAGTTGTTGGTTCAAATTCAGATTTAGTAGGCAAACCACTTATGCGTTCAGATGCTTTGTCATAAAGCATTTTTTGAAATTTTATAGTAGATTCGCCAGAAAAAATTGTACTAATATCACTTCCAGTAAATTTACCTGCTCGATCCTTTAACCACTCCTCCGTACCTTGTTTATGTTCTGAAATATCAAACATTACTTACTACCTTTAATATTAAGTGGAACTTTTATTGCAGGTTTTTTGGCAAGATGCTTTAAGTACTCTGGGGGCAAATCATTATCCTTTGTAACTTCTTTTTTTTCAGATATTTTTTTTGCTTTATTAAGTTGATTTTCAATTTCATTTGTATTGACTTTTTCCTGTTGAGCAATTGCATTTTCAACTTCATTTGCACTTGCAAATTCAGTTCCACCAAAACCTAAAGAAGCTAATGCTCTACCAATCGCACTTGTTTCACAGTTTTCTAATGCCGAGGTTTTGTTAATCATTGAGCTTGCCCTTTTTTCTTCAGCATGACCTGTAGCAATTACTCTGCCATTTTCATTCGATATTGATGCTTTCATTACTACCTTTTGATCGTCTAATTCAACAACTTCTGTTTCCAAAGAATAGTTTTGATATTTTTCGTTTGAACGAAAATTACTAACACGTTTTGCTACAGTTAAATATTCTTTGCCATGAATTTTTACTATTCCATCAACCATAATTTTTTCCCTTTACTTTTAGAATGTTTAGTTTATTATAAATTAATAATATAAATAAGTATATATTTATTATTAATTAGTTTATAATTAAATAAATTAATCTAAGGAGTTAGTATGCCACAGGAGTTAATAATAAATTTAAAGAACGATAGGAGTGAAGTAAACAACAGCAGACGTGAGGTCAGCCGAAGAACTTGGCATCAGTTTGGAATGAACAATGTGATGTTAGCAGAAACTTTAGGTGTTAGTCCAATTACAGTCGGTACTTGGTATAACACGAAAAATGGTGTTAAAAAATTAGTTATTCCAATTAAATATTGCCCACTTCTACAAATGAAAACAGGTATTAGATGCGAAGAAGCCAATCCAGATGCTTTTTCTGAAAGGTGGACAAATACTGTGAGTGTAGAATCTTTACCTGCAATTGCAGAAGTTTTTGAAAAATTAAAATAATGGCAGGAAGATCAGCAAGAAACAAAGGTTTAAATGGTGAACGTGAACTTGTTAACATTCTTAAAGATCAACTTGGTGATGTTGTTCAAGAAATTAAACGAAACTTGGAACAGACTAGAACATCAGGTGCTGATATTTTAATTGAGAATTATGTTATTGAAGTTAAGAGACAAGAAAATATAAGTATTATAAAATGGTATAAACAAGCTGCTGATAGTTGTAAGGCAGGGCAAATACCACTAGTAGCATTTAGAAGAAATGGAGGAAGATGGTATATAACTTTAGCATTAGAGGATTGGATACCTCATATGCGAGAGATGTTATCGCAAAAAAACCAATGCGATTCAGAAGAAAGGTTAGAGGGGCAAGAGGGTGGAGGATAAAGGGCTTCACAGACGAAGAATATTGCTATTGCCGTAAATTTTTGGGTTAAAGCCAAATTTACAGATCGTTATACGGGATACCTCACTTTAACAAGTATGTAATAAACTAATGACGTAGTCCATTTTAGTGAATTTGCATCTTTGATAGTAATATTGCGTTTAAAAAAAAGGGAAAAACATGGAAAAGCTATTTAAAGAAATATGGAATATTTATCCTAGAAAAGACAAAAAGAAAATTTCTTATTTAAAGTTTAAAAAAATGTTTTTAAAAATAAACTCTTTTTCAAAACAAAATAACATTTCAGTTTATAAAGTTTTTGAAAATTGGCTTTGGGCAGAGTTAAATAAAAAACAAATTTTAGATGAATTAGGAAAAATTATTCCTGAAAAAAAACAATTTATTCCTCATTTAGTAACAATGCTTAATCAGGAAAGGTGGGAAGATGAACCTTTTATTAATGCTTATGGCAAAGAGGTTAAAGGTTATTTTGATGCAAAAAATAATTTGTGGTTAAAAATTAGTTTAAAACCAAAAGTTATAGAATCTAAACTAGACAAAAAACAAATTGAAGCATATAAAAATACAGTTCCAATAACTGTTATCAATTTACATAAAAAAAATATTGCAGAGGATAACAACCACGCTGAAAGTTCAAAACTATTTTTAGAAAAAAAAGGAATTAGTTTATGAACCAGACATTTATTGTTAATAAATTATCTAAACCAAAAATTAAAGAAGCTGTAGATTTAGCTAATGATGATATGGTTGTCATTATTAAAAAACGAAATAGGACCACCGAGCAAAACGCTCTTTACTGGGCATTACTTACAGAAATTGCTGATTCTTCGTTTACTGTTGAAACAGAATTTAAAGGAAAAAAAGTAAAACAAAAGGTAAATAAATTGGATTTGCACAATACTTTTGCCCATTATTTTTTAGAGCCTGTAGAGATTAAAACATTTGATGGAAAAAATCATTTGGTTAGAAAATCAACAACAGAACTTACAACAACAGAATTTGCAGATTACCTAGAACAAATATATAATTTTTGTAGCCAAAACAAAGATTTGCAATTTATTAATGATAAACAAATATAGAAATAAAAAATTATTAAAGTTAGCTAACAAATGTCCATATTGTATGGCGTGTGGTGCAGATAACAATAATGATATTGTTGCAGCACATTTAAATTTTGACAAATCAAAAGGAATGGGAACAAAATGCCATGATTATTTAATTGCTTATTTGTGTTGGAAATGCCATTTGTTAATTGATGAGGGTTATAGTTTAACGCCAGAAGATAAAAAAGAATTAAGTCAAAGAGCATTTTTAAAAACCTTAAACTGGTTGTTTACAGAAAATCATTTGACGGTAAAATGAACATTGAATTTAGATTATTTAATTGGGCAATTTATTATTCAATGCTTGATGATGGAAGACCAATCGTTAAAAAACATTGTGGAAGTGCAGAGCATAATTTTAAAGGTGAGGTTGGTGAAGTTTTTGATGATGAAGATAAGTTTATCGAGCCAGATAAATTTGATGCAGAAAAACTAGAAAAAAAAATTATTAAATTAAAAAAAAAAGATAGGAGGTTAATTAAATTCAAATACATTTTGTTTCCACAACATTCAGATAATTTTGTTGCTAATAAATTAAGAATTTCTGAAGAAAAATTTAAAAATGATTTAAGGTCTATTAAATATCAACTAGAGAGGAAATGAAAATTGGATAAAGTTTTAAAAATTTACGAGAAATTAAATTTAAAAGAAAAAATTGAATTAATGAATTTATTACTTCATAGCGACTGTTTTGTTTTTTTGCAAAGTGATTTGAGGCAGATCGGCTTTGAAAATAATCCATGCGAACTATCTTTTTTTGCAACGCAAAATGGAACTAAAATTCAAGTAACAATTGACATGGATACTTTAAATTGCACAGCAGTTCCAAACCAACACATTAAAAAAATTGATGATATTAAAGCTAACACTTTTTGCATTCCCACAACTGACAAAGGAAAAAAATGGAAGATAAATTAAAAATTGATACAGCAACAAATGATTCGTTAAATATTTTTTTTAATGATAAAGAAGAAGATGAAAAATTAAAAAAAATTAAAGATGCTATTAAAAATGCAGCCGAACAGATGAACCCAGAATTTCCTGTGGTTATTTGTTTTGTGGACAAAGAAAGCAATTATAGGTTTATCTCAACCGATAACAATAAAGCAAATATCCATGAATTGCTAAATATTACTCAATTTAGTTTATTGGAACAATATAAAAAACGTTAAATAAGTAATTAGCTATTTACATTTATATTATTATTCTTTATAATATCTATAAGGTCGTAAAAACAAGGAAAAAAAATGGTTGAAAAAGAACTTAAATTCACATTATCTCAATTTGGTCTGGCTTATCTTTTAGGATTTATTAAAGATAAAGTTGGTGCCGATCAAAGGTTTGAGAATTGGGAGGCAATCATTGAGGATCAAATTAAACACCCTGATTCCGTGTTTTGTATACCTTCAGATGTTTCAAAGTCTGGGCGCATAGAGACAATTTCTGTGCCTGTTGAATATTTTAATGTAGAGGAGGTAGTGTAATGAGTGCTGAAATTGTTGATGATTTGACGTTGGAATTTCCGAAAGAAAATTTAAAAAAGTATAGTGAAAAGTCAGTAACTGCTGAAGTTGCTATTGCTGAAGAAATAACTAATATCTGGACTAGAAAAACAATTTATTTGCCAAGTAGTTTAATTGAGAAATCTGGTGATGATGATTTGTCCGTGCCTATGTGGATAATTAACAAATCAGCAATCCAAGCTGTTTATAACTGGGTTAGTAATTATGGCAAAAAGGGAATAGATCATTTATCTGGTAGTTACTATGAAGTTACTTTTGTCGATAGTAATGACAAAATAACAGTTGGTGTTACTGTAGGTGATATACAGGCTTATTTAAAAAGGTAACTGCAGGATTTATGTGGGAGAAACAAATGGTTATTTATACTGTAAATGCACTTTTAGGAACAGGTATCTTTGAAGCATTTCCATCTAAACGTGAAGCTGAAAAAGCCCAGAGAGAAATGGCAACCCCAGAACATAATTATCCATTGGATGTACCTCACGCTAATGGAATCCCTTTAACAATCAACAAACATAATATAAAAACAAAAAAGGATATGATCGAGTTGTTGAATTGGTGTAAGGGAGATGTTGATGGTTTATATTAAATTTATGGATAATATTTAAAATAAAAAGGTAATGAATTATGGAAGACTATATCGTTTATAGAAGAGTTACTGAAATTCAGGGTACTGTAATAAAAGCAAAAAGTATTGAAGATGCAAACAAGAAACTTGCAAAAATTAATGCTGACTTCAACAAAAATCCTTTGGATGCTCCACTAGAAAACAGCTTGGATTGTGACTTTGAGTTTATTACTTATTTAGATGACCAAACATATTTGCCAAAAAAAACTATACGAGTCGAAGATGCCAAAGAAGAATTAAGGCCATTTGGTCTTAAGCACAAACGATATAGAAAAAGAAAATAATTAATCTATCAATCATTAACAGGGGTAATAGAAAAAATGACAACTTTAACTGATGAGGAAATTTTAGCGTTAAAAAAACCAAAAAATAGTTTAACTGAAAATGATCATGCTGTTATTGATGGGTTTTTAAATTATTTTTTACAAAACCTTGAGGTTTGGTTAGCAGTACAATCAATAACTAAGCAAATGGTTTTTAAAGGTGTTAAGAAAAGTGGCATTGTTGTAGTTTTTGGAAAAATCAGATATGACCACACCATAAAAACAAAATCTGATAAATTTAAATTAAGTAATAATTATATGCCTTTTTACGCAAAGGCATTTGCTGAAAAATACCCAAATTTTGCTTTTATTTTTGATTATAAAAAAAGTAGAGCAGAATGTGTTGATTATGATTTACTATTTAATTATTTATCTGAAAAAAATAATAATAAAAAGGAAAGTTATGTTTAAATTAATTGTATGTACAACTTTAACTTTTTTTTGGTTAGACTATGTTTATATAGTTTATGGTTTAAATTTGGATTATTTTACAGGTTTATAAAAAAATAGTTGTAATTAATTTTTTTTGGTGGTAAAGTGGAGGTGGGTTACTTTGTCCAGTCGCTAGTAACCTCCCTTTACACACCTCAGGGCAATCTCAGTTTACTTTCCTTGTTCTTTGATTGCCCACCCTTTTTTGAGGAAAAAAATTATGGCAGGAAGATCAAAAGGTGGTGCAACAGGAGGCAAGAAAAAAGGCAGTTCAGTTGCAAAACCATCATCAATGGCTCAAAGAATGGCAAAACTCAGAAGCATGAAAAAGCAAAAAAAACGAGCATAGATGCCGTTTTTAACCTCTGCAATCCCATACTTTAAATGTTGGGTACGCAAAGAATTTACTCATAATCACGAAAAATATACTGGAGAATTCATACATGGATTAGCCACAGCAGTTACTTGTATTCCTGATAGATCATTAAGTTTTCAAATAATTTTTACAGGTTACGAGGTTGACGATAATAAAAAACCCAATGTTCATGGTGGTGCAATGTGGGCAAGAATGCCTATTCAAGCACTAGTAGGAGATATACCTCTGGAAGAGTGGGCAGAAAGAATGCCTAGCCACTTAGTTCAACCTTGGGATTGTAGTAGCAGAACACATTGTGTATTTGAAATACCAAGAGCAAAACCATCTCCTTGGTTAGCAAAAATTGATGGTAATTTTTTTAAAGCAAAATATTTATTGAGTGTGGATTATTCAGACAGTTCAGTAGCTGATGATCCTGCACAGCATAAACAATCACATATTCTTGTTTTGACTGATGGGAAATGGAAAGGAAATATAGTGGCTTTGCCAAATAACAGGGTTAGGGTTTCATCTCCTGCATATTGGAATTTAGGAGAGGGTGCGCCAGATTTTAGACCAAGTCAACATATACATTGTGCCGAAGAGGATTATAGTTACTTAAATGCAGAATATACATTCAATAATATCTACGTTGGAAAAACAAATGCTAAAAAGAAAAGAAGTTGAATCAATGCAAGAATTTATCAATAGACCTAAACCCAAGCAAGGCAGGGCAATTGATAAAAAGGTTGAGTATGGTCCTAAATTAAGTATGAAAAATGGCAAAAAAACCAAAAAGTAAAGTTAATCAAGCAGGTAAACAGTTTGTTAAACAACCAAAAAAAATAGCAAAAAAAGTGAAAAAATTTATTTGAGTGATCCATTTAAAATTATAGAACCAAGCGTTATTAGTTTTTCTGGTGGCAGAACATCAGCCTATATGCTTTATCGGATATTGCAGTCAAACAAAAATACTTTGCCAGAAAATAGCGTTTGTGTTTTTGCAAATACAGGCAAAGAGATGGAGCAAACTTTGGAGTTTGTCAGGGATTGCTCTGAGCATTGGAAAGTTAAAATTTATTGGGTTGAGTATAGTTCAGACAATTTAGGTTATAAAAAAGTAAATTTTAAAAGTGCTAGTAGAAATGGTGAGCCTTTTGAGGCTTTGATAAAAAAAAGAAAATATATTCCAAATAAAATAATGAGAAATTGCACAATAGAGTTAAAAATTAGACCAATACACAAATTAGTTAAAAAAGAACTTTGGCAAGGAAAAGGTTTATCTCACAATGAAAATATGGATTTGATGGGAATAAGAGCAGATGAAATGAGAAGAGCAGCAAAAGTAGACAGAGAGAGAGTGCCTTTAGTAAATGCTGGGGTTACAAAACATCATGTTGCGAGTTTTTGGAAAAATAATTCTTTTGATTTAAAGTTGCCAAACATTAATGGAGAAACAATTCATGGCAATTGTGATTTATGTTTTTTAAAAGCAAATGGGAAAATACAATCTTTAATTAGAGAAAAACCAGAACGTGCAGATTGGTGGATTCAACAGGAAACATTTGTAAAGGATCAGTTCGACAGGTTTGGTATGAGTTACAAGAGAAGAAAAGAGGCAGCCATTAATCAAACTGAAATGTTTGAGTTTGACGATTCAATACCTTGTTATTGTGGTGATTAAATGGTTGCTAAAAAATATCAAAATCCTAAAGGTGGTTTAAACAAAAAAGGAAGAGAGTATTTTAAAAGAAAAACTGGTTCAAATCTAAAACCACCTGTAAGTGCAAAACAAGCTAAAAAATCCCCAAAAGCAGCAAGTCGCAGAAAATCATTTTGTGCTAGAATGGGGGGAATGAAAAAGCTAACTTCAAAAAAAACAGCAAATGATCCAAACAGCAGAATTAACAAGGCATTAAGAAAATGGGATTGTTAAATGACAGCAGAACTTTGGCAACGATTTGAAGATATTAAGAATGATTTTGAAAAGTTAAGGTGTGGCAATCAAATGCACCCAACGGATAAAGAATTAAATAAAGAATATGTTCTTAATCAAATGCGAGTGTATGCAAAATATTCAGGTCATTTAAATTGGAAAGTATTAAATAGGCTTCCATGATGACAGCAGAAGAGTGGCAAAAACTCGAACTGATAAAAAATAATGACTGTAAGTGGAGGTTAGGTTATAACACTAATAAAGAAGATGCAGGGTTAGAAGAAGCATTTTTAAAAGAAAGAAGGAAAAATTATAGGAATACTTATCTTTCGTATTTTTATCGGCAGGATCAAGAATTATATGAAAAAATAACACCTTATAAAATAAATACTTTTTTAAACAAAAGTTTAAAAACTTCGTATGAAAAATTAAAGATTCTTGAAAAAAAACTTATTAGTAATAAAATATGTTAGAAATCAACTAAACTTACCTGTTGAATATAAAAAACAAAGTAGAGAAATTTA
>VMHT01213943.1_pt1 | contig 33117 bp, 25 predicted proteins | sample 4693611 | NCBI WGS metagenome assembly VMHT01 (sample SAMN12280063, study PRJNA550983) | marine metagenome | isolation source: seawater sampled from same location over 5 years 0.02-0.2 micron viral filtrate | place: USA: collected off the coast of southern California halfway between the port... ...
CCAACAAATACGCCATCGTACAAAAAACACCAATGCGCTAATAGAGGAAGTAATACCATTAAACCAAGATAAGGTAGCGCAGCTTTTACAATGTCACTATGTTCGGTAAGCAGCGCGATAATGGCCTCACCGCCAGCGAAAAATATCAAGCTATAAATAAGGGCAAAAATACTCGACCAGACTAACCCTTGGTAGGTGCGTCGTTTCACTTCGCTGCTGTCAGACGCCCCCTTGGCTTCACCCACCAGCGCTTCCACACCATAGGCTATGCCATCAAGTCCCAATGCAATAAGAACAAAGAACTGCATGAGTATGGCATTGACGGCCGCCGACGTTTCGCCGTAACGGGCACCTTGAATGGTGAGAAACGCTAAGCAGCCCTGTAATGCTAAGTTACGCAATAGCATGTCACCGTTAAGCTTCATCAGTACCTTCCGAGCTGCACGGTTAAACCACGATGCACTCAACGCGACACCGCCAACGCGCTTAAACGCCACCGCTAGCGCCATTATAGCCATGGTATATTCAGCGATAACACTGGCCAGCGCCACGCCAGCTACAGACAAACCAAGCCCGAACACAAACACTACATCGAGTCCCGCATTCAATAAATTTCCCACAATTTGAATAGCCATGACGCTGCGCGTTTTTTGCTGCCCTACTAACCATCCAACTAATGCCAGATTAAGCATGGCAGCTGGTGCGCCCCATACCCGCGTCGAAAAGTAGTCTTGAAGATGCAGGGCAACTTCACTGTTTGGCTGAGTTAAAGCTAAGCCTATAGACAAGATAGGAGATTGAAGAGCGAGTACCACAGCCCCCAACACTAGAGCAACCGCCACCGTTTGCCACAGCACTTTTGCTGACTCTAATGTATTGTTCGGTGAGCCTTTAGCTTGTGCACTCAAGCCTGTTGATGACATGCGAAGAAACCCGCACACCCAGTATATTTGCGTTAAGATAAGTGCGCCCACCGAAGCCCCTGCAAGCATGGCTGGTAAAGACATGTGTCCCAAAACCGCGGTATCCACCAAACCTAATAGAGGCGTAGTAATATTCGCTAAAATCATGGGAAGCGCTAACGCCAACAGACGGGAATGGTCGTCAAAAAAGGAGCGCTGAGTTAGTTGAGCAGGGGACATAAATGATCTCAGTAGGGGTTAATTTCGCTATATACTATCAACCTATGCAGCAGCATAAGTGAAATGCGTACCAGCTTGACCATGTATAAGATTGGCCAAGTCGCATTATTTGGAGTTTACCATGCTATTGAATTTGATTAGGCACTCAGTGGATGATGATATGAAAACCAACAATGTAATTCAAAATAGAACGACGAGTCGTACGCGTTTGAAGATCTTATCTTCAATGCTTGCGGGAATTTTCAATGTTTTGTTGGTCTCACCTAGCATTGCTTCAGGCTCAGATGCAACCCCTGTTGCTGATGCGACTTCCACTACAAAGGAACAAAGTGGTAGTAACATCGACTCTAGTGTGAGCACCACGCCTAACGCCGCCATTTTGCTTTATCACCATGTGTCGTCTTCAACACCAGCCAGTACCAGTATTTCGCCTGAAGCCTTTAAATCGCACATGGAATACTTGGACGCACACCACACTGTTGTTTCGCTTCAGGACGTTGTTTCTGCGATACAACACAACACTACACTGCCAGAAAATGCGGTTGCGATTACGTTTGACGATGGCTACGCAAACATTTTAGACAATGCTCACCCAATACTGGCTGACCTAGGTTTTCCCTATATCGTGTTTATCAACCCTGATGAAATTGGCGTAGGTCCTAAGCAGCTAACATGGGAGCAAGTTATTGCTATGCATAACGATGGCGTTGTTTTTGCCAACCACACGCTAGACCACCTTCATATGCTAAACGGTGAGCAAGCAATGGGCGAGCGCGCATGGCTGGAGAAAGTTTGGCAGAACGTAGAAAGTGCTGAAAAGAAGATTGAAGATAAACTGGATATTAGCCTTAAATATTTAGCGTACCCGTTTGGTGAATACAACACGGCGCTCGCTAATAAGCTCAAAGCTGAAGGTTACATTGGATTCGGGCAGCATTCCGGGGCTGTGGGCCCATCTAGCGACATGCAGGCACTACCGCGCTTCCCCGCGGCCGGTCCTTACGCCAATTTGGCAACGCTAAAGACCAAGCTTAATAGTCTAGCCATGCCAGTGACGCAAAGTTCACATAAAGACCCTCGTATGACAACACGAAACCTGTCATCGCCCATTAGTTTAACGATAGACAGTGACGATGTTCGCCTTACACAAGTAAATTGTTTTTTCGGCGGCGACCCTATCGAGACTAGCCTAGAAGAAAATGTGCTTACGTTTACCCTTGATGAAACCCTGCCAGTAGGACGTTCACGTGTGAATTGTACAGCACCGTCTAATGCGCAATCAGGGCGTTATTATTGGTACTCTACGCCCTTCTTTGTGGCAGATGAGAACGGCAATTACCCAGACTAGGGCATGTCGATAAGGCACATCTATGCTTGAGCGCGAGCGCATATCGATTGGGCTCGCGCGTATATAAGGAAACGTTTACCTATACAGGTTTAGAAAATCGAATAAAACCTTTATTTATCGACTCTTCCACAAAACTATGGCGCTGATAGAAACGAATGGCTGGCACGTTCGACACTTCAACATCTAGTACCACTTTACGTTTGTTCAGTTTTTCTGCTCGCGCTTGCATAGCATCAACCAGTATCGTTCCCACGCCCGTTCGACGGGCACTTTCTTCAACAGAGAGATGGCCTATCATGAGTTCGGTATTAGTAGGCGGCGTAAGATTGATGGCCACGGTCTGATTGCGCATGAGCACTGTCATAGCCTCATCGAGGGTAAAGTACGATGTGATGCTATCAAGGGTCGCCCTATCAAATGTTGCACCAAGTTTGCTGTGCCAAGAGGTCACAACACCGAGTACTTCGTCGCCGCTACACGCCACCCAATGATTCTTAAAGCCATATTGCCCGCCACCGAGCTCCCATGCATGAGACAGGTAGCCCTCAGCTGTTTTATTTTTATTTTGTCCAAAAATAGACGTTAACAAAGACTGCGCCGCATTCAATATAAGCGGCGTAGTTTGCGCAGCATCAGATGCCACACCTTGCCTTATTTTGATTTCCATATTACTGCTTCGAGATTATTATTGGCATATCAGCCAATATTTGCTGGGAATCACTTATCGATAGCTTTCCTGGCTCTCTTTTTGGTTTGAATCTTCCTATCACCCTAGCTTCAGGGTCGACAAGTACGACAGATGCACTGTGATCAACTAAATAGTTGGGGTTATCGGTACTTTCAGCAATGGCATACATCATTCCTAAATTACGTACAAACGGGAATAGCGCCTTGTGCTCTCCAGTTACGGCAATGAACTCCTCATTAAAATAGCTCACATACTCTGAAAGTCTTTCAATTGAATCGCGATTTGGATCAACGGATACAAAAACAATTCGAATAGGTTCGACACTATTTAATGCTTTTAGTTCAGGATATATACCGTTCAATTCAGCCATGGTAGTTGGACAAATATCGGGGCAGAAGGTATAGCCCACAAATACTAAGCTCCACTGCCCTTCAAGCGACGAATTATCAAACACTTCACCTTGATGAGATGTAAGTGAAAACGGTGATAATGCTCTCGGCTCTGGGTAAGTCTGAAAGTATTCAGGCTGACTTTCAACATTTGGGGGCGCGATATACAGCGCCCCTACGATGCCTGCACATAGCGCTAAAAATGCAACAAGGCCGACGGTAGTTCGTTGATTCATAAACTCAGTGGTATGTAGTGATCTAAGAGTAATACGACAAACAATACCATGAGATGAATAATTGAAAACCTAAAAGTTTTCATTGCAGTTTGTGGCTCTGCATCGAATTTTAACTTTAATGCATAGTATAAAAACCCAATGTTAAGCACACTTGAGCCAATCAAATAAATGAGATCGCTCATGCCTGTAAGGTAGGGCAGCAAACATACAAGCCCCAACAATACTGTATACAGCAACACTGACGTTTTCGTAAATGACACACCGTGGGTTACCGGCAGCATGGGCACCTTCGCTTTGGCGTAATCTTTTTCTCTATGAATAGCGAGCGCCCAAAAATGCGGTGGCGTCCAGGTAAAGATAATCAGCACTAAAAGCAGGGCATGGGCATGTATTTCCCCTGTAACCGCGGTCCAACCTAGAAGCGGTGGAGCAGCCCCTGCTAAACCGCCAATCACGATGTTTTGCGGTGTCGCTCGCTTTAAATACATCGTGTAGATAAACGCGTAGCCTACTAGACTTGCTAAGGTTAACCACGCGGTTAGCATATTCACAAAAAGAGCTAACACTACAAATCCAACCACACCTAAAACGCCTGCAAACCACAGCGCGTTGTTTACGCTAACCTTGCCTTTTGCGACGGGGCGATTAAAAGTACGCGCCATCACACTATCTATCTTATGGTCGACAACGTGATTAATAACGGCAGCAGACGCAGACAACATACCAATACCCAATAAGCCACAGATAAGTACGGTTGCGTTTACCCACGAAGGCGTAGCTAAACACATGCCTACTAACGCGGTTAACAGCAACAACATGACGACATTAGGCTTCGTCATTTCATAGTAATCTCGCCACGTGACTACATTGTGCTGACGTGAAGTGCGCGCATGTAAAGAGACCGATTTAGCCATGGAAACCTCCTGGAGCTTTAGGGAGAATATGAGAAGACGTTGACGCGTTTAAAGGGTCGTGCAAAGGCGCTTCGTGAATGCTAAATGCACCTGCCCCCTGCAGTGGTTTCGAACCTGAGAATGAGCCTGTATTTCGTTTTTCTGTACCGAAGACGTTATCGTTTTCTAGTGCCAAGAATACGGTAAAAATGAGGTTGAGTAGGGAGAGAAGTAACACGGCTGCGACCGCGTTATGCATTACAGCGACAGCCAGCGGCAGCATAAAGATAATGTTACTAAGTCCTAATGCCACTTGCGTGCACAATGCTACCAACATAAACGTACCCACATATTTTTGTTTACTTGTGGTGTAACGGCTTACCAACACACTTATACCTAGTGCTAGCAAGTATAAAAACGTGATGACCGCGCCGAACCTATGCACTATGTGCATGGTAACTCGTTCGCCGTAATCGTGAGCACCAAACTCATAGTTGTCTGCGTCAGGCACACTGAATGCACCTGCCAAATCAATTCTTTCCTGCCAACCGCTTTCACAGACCGGCATTTCCGTACAGGCCAACGCAGCATAATTGGCAGAAGTCCATCCACCAAGAGCAATCTGGGTAACAAGCACGCCAAGCCCAATGAAGGCGAAAAGTTTAAGGTTTCGCTGAAAGACTTTGGCTTGAGGTAAGTCGGTAATATCCTGATCATGCATAGCTGACGCTATGGGCGCTTGTTTAGTTTTCGATGCATCGCCTGCGGTGTTGCGCAAGCGGAGGTAGAGAATAAACAGGCAAGAGAGTACAGAGAAGCCCCCCAGCAAATGCCCCATAACTACGACGGGAAGCAGATTGAGCGTCACGGTCCACATACCAAGTGCTGCCTGGAAGATAATAAGCCCCAGCAGTAACAGAGGTAATTTAACGGGCGTGCCTTTGTCGCGCTGCCGAATAGCAATAATGGCAATAGCCAGAACACACAGCCCCAGCGTTCCTGCAAAATAGCGGTGAATCATTTCATTCCACGCCTTAAACGCCTCAACTGGACGTTCGGGAAAAGCGGCGTTAGCTTGTGCCACTTTTTCCTCACTCAAAGGCACGGTTAGGTTACCGTAGCATCCAGGCCAGTCGGGACATCCTAGCCCAGCGTCGGTCAAACGCGTATACGCACCGAGAATAATAACGACTGCCGCCAGAAAAATACTGAATAGGGTTAATTTTTTCATGGCCATTATCCTATACGCGATAATTTAAGAAGCTTTCTCATATCTGCCAGCATGTTGCGGCTTTCCATCACGGCGTCTTTTCTATCGCCTCTAATGTCGTAAAAGAGCATGGCGTTATTTTGCGTATCAACAATATAAACACTGCTAGAGGCAAGCGCCGTTGGTGTAGTAACGGGTAAGGTTTCGACAAAAGGGTAGTCTTCTAGCGCGGCTATCGCAGTTTGGTCGCTTGAAGCGGTAGTAACGACCACTGCTTGGGCACGGTCCGATTCTTTACCTAGCGCAAGCCACACTTGGTTAATGCTAAAAAGTGCGTTCTCGCACACTGCGTCACATTTACTTGGCATCACATACAACAAACGCCATTTAGGTTCCGCGTTTTCTAAAAGCGCACTCATGTCGATGGTCGGCGCGAGCAGCTGACCTTTATTTGTCGCGCCTTTAGTAAACCAATCGTTATCAAGTGCGAGCTTTGCCAGAACAACAGGTAAAACAAACACGGCTACCATAATAATTAATGTTTTTTTCGAAGCAGCATTACTCATAACTACGTCCTTTCTTACTAATTGCAAAGCCGCCAATGGCTGCAGCGGCAATGGCTAAACCAAACCATTGAACTGCATAGCCAAGGTGCTTTTCAGGAGACATTACGACGGCCTGATGTTCACGAATAAACGCGGAGTCAGGCGTGGTAAGGTGAAGAATAAAGGGTAAAAGTTTGCGCTCTAAGGCGTTGCTTAGTGCAGGGAATTCTATGTGTTGTACCAGCGCGGGGCTTTGCGACAAAGCCATGTTGGTTTCTTTCACTAAGGGGTTGTTACCCGGCACGCTAAGCACGCCGATTAATTCGCGCGTTTGGCTTGTAAAACTTATTTCCGGTAGCGTGCGCGTTAAGTCTGGCGCAGGCACCCAGCCAAAGTTAACCAAGAGCCACCCGACATTGGTATTTACCGGTACGATGACATCGAAACCCACCCGCTGATTGTGAATCTGATTATCTAATAGCAACACATGGTTAGCGTCTATTGCGCCGCTGAACGATACGGTAATATCCCGAGGATCATCATGAGACAACGCCTCTTCTAAACTCAAGGTTCCATTACTTTGCTTTTGCGCTATGCTAGCTAAGCGTTGTTGCTTTTGGACCATGCGATCAAGTTGCCAGTACCCTAAACCGCACATAATCGCCACACTAAAGCCCGTGAGTAACCAAGGAATAACGTGGCGAGTGCGAGAAAACATGATTATTTCGCACCATGCAAAATTAGAATAAAAACAGAGGTGAATATGTTGATAAAAATAGTCCTTGTTGCGTTGGTGCTGTACATGATTGTGAATTTGTTCATGGCGATGCGAATCATGATGAAAAATGACACATCAAAAGGGCCTATGAGTAAGTACATTGGTCGACGCGTGCTCACTTCTGCCGTCATTGTTATTATTATTCTTATCGCTATTGGTACCGGTTTAATTACCCCAAACCCAAGGCCTTACTGAGTTTGGGGATTCCTTTTAAAGTACGTAAACAAAGATGTAGAGCATGACCCACACTACATCTACAAAGTGCCAGTACCAGCTCCCCGCCTGAAACGCGAAGTGGTTTTCAGGCGTGAAATGGCCTTTCAAGACCCTAAAAAACAGTACAATTAGAATGATGGTGCCAAGGGTCACATGCATGCCGTGAAACCCTGTGAGCATAAAGAAGGTGTTGCCGTAAATGCCTGACTGAAGCGTAAGCCCCAAGTCGCGATACGCATGTATGTACTCTTCTACCTGTAGGAACAAGAACCCACATCCAAGTAAGATAGTGATACCCAGCATTAGGGTTAGCTGTTTGCGTTTGTTTTGCTCTAGTCCCACATGAGCGAAGTGCAGTGTAATAGATGAGATAAGCAAGATAACCGTGTTGATTGTGGGCAACCCCGCAGCACTCATTTCCTGTGTGGTAGTGCCGCCTGGCGTTGACACCAGCGGCCACATGGCCTCAAAGGTCGGCCATAAGACCTCATTGGTCATAGCGTTGTTCGATGCGCCGCCCAGCCACGGAACGGAAATAAATCTCGCGTAGTAGAGGGCGCCGAAAAACGCAGCGAAAAACATTACCTCTGAAAAGATAAACCAGCTCATACCTTGTCGATATGAACGCCCCAGCTGATCGCTGTAAAGCCCTGCCATAGATTCGTCTATTTGATTTTTAAACCAACCTACAAGCATAACGAGCAATACTGCTATCCCCGCTAAAAGGATATGACCGCCATAGCCTGTTTCACCTTTGGTTGCTTGCACCACATAATTGCCCGCACCTACGGCGATAAGAAATAGAGCAACGGCCCCTACGATGGGCCATGGACTTTGTGCGGGTACATAATATTTTTGGTATTCGTGATTCTGTACTTCGGGTTGCATTTTCTTCTCCTTACCCCTTCGGCCTATTCGCCATTTGATGGTGTTGAAGCCATAAAGGGATTCGGTGTTGTCGTTAGGTCACTGGCTCGCGCTGTGACGTCATAGAGTGTGTACTGCAAGGTAAAAAACGTAATTTCTTCAGGTAGCTGAGGGTCTACATAAAACTGCATGGGCATATAGGCTTCACTACCCGCATCTAATGGCTGCTGATTGAAGCAGAAGCATTCAGTCTTGTTCAGGTACAGTGCTGCCGTTCCGGGGGATACTGAGGGAATGGCCTGAGCTACGATATTGCTTGATGCAGGGTTTCTCACATAAAACGATACCGTATTAAGTTCGCCAGGGTGCACTTTCACGCGCTTGGTTTCAGCACGAAACTCCCAGGGCATACCGGTATTTGTGCGAGTAATAAACTCGACGGTCACTTCTCGCGACTCATCAATCTCAACCGATTGATAAACCGCAGCCGTGCCTTCGGTTTTTCCGTTAATTCCCGTAACGTCGCAAAATACGTCGTACAAGGGAACAAGGGCAAAGCCGAAGCCAAACATGCCAATGACAATAGCAACAAGTTTAATAACCATCTTGTTGTTTGCGCTTTGCTGTGACATCACGTGACCTCCGGGTAAATCCATAGATGAAGGTTGGTAAACGCTTGTTTAGTCGTTTATCTCCCTCACCACCTGCAATGTGTGAATGTCATTCCCATCGGCTTTTGCCGGTTGAAAGGAATGACCTATTCACAACTCCACCTACCGTTACTTAACGACAGGTGGCGTTTCAAACGTGTGATAAGGAGCGGGTGATGGAATTTCCCATTCCAATCCTTCTGCGCCGTCCCAAACTTGCGCTGATACCGGCTCACCTTGCTTTTTGCATGCCTTGATAAGCAGGGCAAGAAAGATGAGCTGAGATAAACCGAATGCAAAACCACCCAGGCTTATCCATTTATTAAAATCAGCGAACTGCAATGCATAGTCAGGAATACGGCGTGGCATACCAGCCAAACCCACAAAGTGCATAGGGAAGAACAACACATTGACCGATACCAGTGAGCACCAGAAATGCCATTTAGCTAAAGCTGTGTCATACATTTTTCCCGTCCATTTAGGCAACCAGTAATACACCGCAGCCATGATGGAAAAGACCGCGCCAGTTACCAGTACATAGTGGAAATGGGCTACAACGAAGTAAGTGTCGTGATATTGGAAGTCCACGGGCGTGATCGCCAACATTAGCCCTGACAACCCACCAATGGTGAACAGCACAATAAAGGCAATAGCGAACATCATTGGCATTTCAAAGCTCAGTGAGCCGCGCCACATGGTTGCTACCCAGTTAAACACTTTTACACCAGTAGGCACCGAGATAAGCATGGTGGCAAACATGAAAAACATTTCCATGTACACCGGCATGCCCGTGGTGAACATATGGTGAGCCCACACAACAAAAGAGAGCAGCGCAATCGACGCCGTGGCGTACACCATAGACGCGTATCCAAACAGCTGCTTTCGAGAGAAGGTAGGAACAATTTGCGAGATAATGCCGAAAGCGGGCAAGATCATAATGTACACTTCAGGGTGCCCGAAGAACCAGAAAATATGCTGGAACATAACCGGGTCGCCGCCACCAGCAGCATCAAAAAAGCTCGTGCCAAAGAACTTATCAGTTAACACCATGGTAACCGCACCGGCGAGCACTGGCATTACCGCAATCAGCAAGAATGCCGTGATAAGCCACGTCCATACAAACAGCGGCATTTTCATCCAGGTCATGCCTGGCGCACGCATATTAAAGATGGTCACAATCACGTTAATCGCACCCATAATGGATGAAATACCCATGATGTGAACAGAGAACACAAACAACGCTGTCGAATCGCCACTGTAAATCGTTGAAAGGGGCGCGTAGAAAGTCCATCCAAAAGCAGGGCCGCCGCCTTCCATAAAGAGCGAGCTCAATAGAATGAGAAAGGCACCTGGTAAAATCCAGAAGCTCCAGTTATTCATGCGCGGTAACGCCATGTCAGGGGCGCCGATCATCATGGGAATAAGCCAGTTTGCGAGCCCAGTAAAGGCAGGCATTACTGCACCAAATACCATGATAAGCCCGTGTACCGTAGTCATTTGGTTAAAGAAGTTTGGCTCTACAATTTGTAGACCGGGTTGGAATAGTTCAGCGCGGATCACCATGGCCATCGCACCACCAACTAAAAACATAATAAAGGCAAACCACAGGTAAAGTGTGCCTATGTCTTTATGGTTAGTGGTAAACAACCAACGCGTTATCCCTTTAGGAATATGATCGTGGTGTTCATGGTCATCATGTAGGTGACCACCATTTACTTGACCACTGTGAGGCGCAGAGGTATCTGGCGAAATAACTTCAGTTGCTTTGCTCATTGTCTGCTCCTAGTTTCCGTTTGCCACTGCGTTGACATCTTTGGCTTGAACCATATCGCCAGTTTTATTGCCCCAGGCATTTCGCTCGTAAGTGACTACGGCGGCAATTTCCTTAAGACTTAGCATTTTTCCAAACGCTTGCATGGCTGTTCCTGACTTTCCATGCAGCACGATGTCAATGTGACCTTGCTGATCTTCTAGTGCCATCTTGCTGCCTTTTAATGCCGGGAACACGCCAGGTAAACCTTCACCATTTGGCATATGGCAAGCAGCGCACGTTGCGTTGTATACTCGCTCGCCCTCTTTCATCAGTTCATCCATAGACATATTCATAGAAAGTAGACGCTGCTCTTCTTCTTTTGCTTTACGAACAATCTCTTCTTGTTCGCCCATCCACTTGTCAAATTCGGCAGGCTCTTTCGCGATAACTACAACGGGCATGTAACCGTGGTCTTTTCCACATAACTCAGCGCATTGCCCACGGTAGATCCCTGGCTCATTAACCTTGGCCCAAGATTCATTGATAAAGCCGGGGTTGGCATCTTTTTTCACGGCAAAGTCAGGAACCCACCAAGAGTGGATAACGTCGTCAGAGGTAATAAGAAAGCGTACTTTTTTCCCAGTAGGAATAACCAAGGGACGGTCAACTTCCAGCAGGTAGTTATCTGTTTTCTGAAATTTGTTTTCTATTTGCTCGCGCTGAGTGGCGAGTAAAGAATAAAACTCTACATCGCTATCCATGTACTTGTAATGCCATTTCCATTGAGAGCCTGTTACTAACACCGTCATGTCAGGCTCAGACGTGTCTTCCATAGCAATTAGAGTATTCGCTGCGGGTACCGCCATGAAAATAAGAATAAGGAAAGGAATAACAGTCCAAGCAATTTCGACCTTCACGTTTTCGTGAAAATTAGCTGGCTTGGCGCCACGAGACTTTCTATGTAGATACATTGAGGCGAACATCACGCCAAAAACTACAACCGCGATACCTACACAAATGAAGAACATCAACATATGGAGGTCGTATACCTGCCCACTGATGTCGGTAGCACCGCGTCTCAAATTAAGCGAAGAGGCTTCTTCGCTTGCTTCTTGCGCAAAAAGCAATGGGGAAAAAAGCAAAATTGGTATACTAGAACACCATTTTGCGAAAACGGTCGTTAGTTGTTTCACTCAGCACCTCCGTAATGGCGTGGTCAAAGACGCTGATTAATTTGCGCGATGCCCTACCAAATGGTTTGCGAACGATTGACCCATAACCTCAACTTGTAAAACAAATTTAGAGTCATTGTTATTATTTTGTTAACCTCTGTATAAGAATTGCGCAATAATGTCGTGCCGTCTAGTCTTTTCTATTAAAAATTTAACGAAGTGGTTAATTTTTAATCATTTACTAAAATGGTCGCGGGGGATTTCACGTGCAAAAAGAGAAAGCCATTGCTGTGGGATGCCCTTGGAATCAAACAGGCATTTTGAACACGGGGTTAAAGTAAATGCTCGACTAACTAGTTAAGAAATCAATAAGTAATCGATGACTCAATGTCGATTTCAAACAAAATTCAAAATAAAAAATGGAAAATACTTGAAGCATTCATAGAAAGAATAACGTGAGTAATGATAAAAATAAGCGCGCAGAAAACCGACAGGTTTGCTGGGCAGGATAAAACCTAAGTTGGCAGATTGAAGAAAAAAACAGGAACAAAAGACATAAAAAAAGCGGCTAACGCGCCGCTTTTATACAAACAAGCTAAAATACTACATCCAGTCAGCGTTTCTGATCACACCCACCGCAATGCCTTCTATCGCAAAATGTTCAGTCGCCAAATCAACTTTTATTGGTGCAAACTCATCATTCTCAGCATGAAGCAATACTTCACGCCCGCGTTTCTCTAGACGCTTTACGGTGACGTCTTCATCTACACGCGCCACAACCACCTGACCGTTGTGTACATCAGTGGTGCGATGAACAGCGAGAAGATCACCGTCTAAAATACCAATGTCTTTCATGCTCATACCGTTGACGCGTAGCAAAAAGTCGGCATGGGGTTGAAACAGTGCAGGATCGACTTTGTAGTGCGATTCAACATGCTCTTGCGCCAAGATCGGCTCACCGGCTGCAACACGCCCAATTAACGGTAGGCCTTCTTCTTCTTGTGCGTCGTTATCAAGAGGGATATTGAGCTTAATGCCACGAGACGTACCAGGCAAAATTTCAATCACGCCTTTACGCGCCAATGCTTTCAAATGTTCCTCTGCTGCATTAGCAGAACGAAAGCCAAGCTGACGGGCTATTTCCGCACGAGTAGGCGGCATTCCCGTTTCTAACATGGTTGTTTTAATAAGTTCTAAAACTTCGGTTTGTCGAGCTGTGAGTGGGCGCATAAAAGACCTGTCTGTTCATACAGTTCCTGTAAGTATATACACCTAAAACTAAATAACAAGCACTTGCCGCGTCTTTTGCGAACTGCAATAGCCTACGACAAGTGCTTTCCTCTTATTTTACGAGAAGAGCCATGTTCGGGTTACTAATTTGTAACTCCAGCTCCCCATCACTATTTTGACGTGTGCGCATGCCTTCAACATTATCGAGCCCAAGTCCAGGGCTTTGCCACACCACATTGCCTTTATTATCAACCTCAACCACGCGATATGCGATGCTGTCATAATAATTGTACGAATAGTCATTCTCGTTAGGCTGGTAGATAGCGAGAATCGACTGATTAGACGACGTCGTTGGAACAGCCGCTATATACTGAGGGTAGAATGACGGTGCTATAGCGTCTTTGAGTTCTAATGCATCGCTCGCCACGTCATAAACATTGATGGTGTTGTAGTTTCTATTTAAACACGCAAATTCAAGTTCGCTATCACTATCAAAATTTACCGTGAGCAATTGGTCACAATTGGTTTCCAATTCATTCAATCCAACAAATTCACCATCCTGCATTTTATAGAGCTTGAGCGAACTATAGCCCCCAACAGCAAAATAATGCACACCGTCTTTTTCAGAGGCAGCAAGCGCATTAATTGAAAAATCGTTAATGATTGAGTCGATAAGCACCTGATTCTCGATATCAAACGCTTTAAGTCGATTGTTCTCAATAATAACTGCATCGGCGTAACTATCGTTATTTACGTCAATGGCTTCAATAAACGAAATTTCACTATTCTGATTATTGTTCAGTGTCCACTGAATAGCGTTATCAGTAAGTCTCACGACATTAAACGACGAACTATAATCCAGTGCCCCTATTAGTAACTCACCCACACCGTCATTGTTGTAGTCTGTAACGACCGGTTTGCTATAGTTATAGACATCTTCGCCAACCTCAGCACTTATCGCAAAGTTATCCTCTTTATCTACCGATAAAATCTGAATAGATGATTCGTAACTACTTGTATCGCTAACAAAGACGGCTCTTTCATCATTATCGCCATAAGGTGCCCAACCCGCGGCATGATATCTACTCGCGCGCGGCGCACCTTTTATATCTGACAAGGCATATTCACCGTTGGCATCTTGTTGCGCTACTAAAATTTGATTCTCACCAGTCCAAATAATGTCGTCCACATTGTCATTGTCTAAATCGTCAATGAGAAGTGACATGCCACTGTAAGTGTTGTGGTTTAGAGCCCACTGCTCAGAGATTTGTCCCGCTTCTAATGCAAAACCTCTAACTTGTCCCCACTGACACTCGGAGACAACCACTATTCCTTCTGTAGCTGGGCTTTCTTTACTATAGGCGATATCACAAATGTCACCATGTTCCGCCGTTGCCAAACTGCTTTTCGATACTGCTGAGTAGATTGAGATATCATTCCAACTATCGGCACCGATGATTTCATCTACACCATCGTTATTCATATCACCCAGCACAACAAATGCGTCGCTGAACCCGCTACCGTATAGCCATTGGTTGGCACCGCTTCCGATATCAAATACATAACCATTGTTCGTTACCATTTCTATCGATGCGTCATCATCTACGTTACCAAAAGCAAGGTTATTGACGCCGTCAATATCGTACTGTTGCAACTGCTCACCTGTACGAACATCTACAATGGCAATAGAAGTCGCATTGTAATATTCGCTCCCATATAAATAAGCAACTTCATCAACCCCGTCACCATTGATGTCATAAAATAAGCCAGAAATAATACTATCTTCAATAATAAACACCGCTTCTGCGTTACTTTCGCGGTCTTTTATTACAGACAATCCCTGTTGAGTAAGAAGGTAGATTTCATCATTATTGTCACCATCAACATCTTGGGTATGCACGCTTCTAATTTCGCCTTTAGTTGGCAGTTTATACGGATACACATAGGTATTTTTAAGCGTATTGCCTTCTAGCGAAAATGCGCCCACGTTGCGAGCATTTACCGTGATAAGTTCACTTACACCATTGGTCGAAGCAATAGCAAAGCCATGATTATAAATTGGTGTCATCACAGTAGTACGAGCATAAGCCGGGGCCTTGTCCGCATAAGAAGTGATTTCGAGCGTTTGTTGGGATTCAGTCCCGTCTAAGCTAGCGAAACTAAACATATAAGTTTGAGCGTTGAAAAGTTGATTCGCAGGTACATTCCAGGTCATCAGACCTTCCGCATTTAACGAAGCACCGGGAGGCGCTGAAATAAGCTCTCCCGCGACGTCATCGTCAACTCTGTCTGGGTCACTCATCGATACAGTAAACTCTACGTATCCGCCCGCAGTTACTACTTCAGGCATATTCGATGCAGTGAGCGTCATAGGAGAATTGCCGATCTCAACGAAAGTAGGCTGGGATTCAACAACGTTAATACCGTCTGACACCACCATGGTAACTTTAACTTCATCACCGAAGACTGCGCTGTAAGGTGGGAGCGTGGTACCATTAACATCGCCAAGGACTACACCATTTACATACCAGCGAAACGAAATCACCAGCTCTGAGTCGGGAGTATCTGAATCATGATAGTAGCCAGGCTCAACGGTGACTTCATCTGTGGTATAGACAGTCTCATAGGCATAGTAATAAGGCTGATTCACTACAGGAGGTACGGATATCGCATCGATATCTGAAAGCGCAAGGCCAGTATGATTTCCGCTGGCAAACGCTGTTAAATTATTAAAGTATACACCTACATCGTAAATATCATCGCCGTTGTTATCTTCGCCATAGCGAACTGCACCATCAATAACGTCAATTCCAGCCGTTTTATCTCCTTTTACGACCAGCGAGCCAGATGACGAATAGGGAAGGTCGCCCTGATCAGAAGAATATGCAAAGTCCAATTTGCCTTTAGACGCAATGTAGATTGAACCATTAAGTTCAGACACGAAGGTGTTGTTTGTCACCCCTTCTGCTGATGTGCCACTGACCTTGTAAGTTTCACCATTGTGCGTGACAGTAAGATACTGCCTCGTCTCTTCATAAAACGTACCTGTTTGTGGGCGGTAGCGAAAATCAACACTTAAGTAGCCTTTTAATGTTGTGCGCACGCCACCGTCTAGCATAGACAAAGTAGTGAAATAAGACGTTACTTCGGAGCTGTTTTCACCTGCGTCAGTAATAACTAGCGAAAATTGTCCGTCATACCGAGTGGAGTCGTAATATTGAATGCACTGATCATAGTCTACAGTAATCGTTCCTTTACCCGTGTCTTCATCAAGCTTACCTGAGTATGTTACTGATCCTGATTCATAGCACTCGGTCGTACCTTCAACGTTGCCGTTCTCATCTAGGAAGGTGTAGATATCATATTGATCTACATAGGGTGAGCCACTTGTATTGTCACCAAAGAGCGTGATGTAAACCTCTTGTACTGCGCTGATATCCACAGTAGAGACTTTCGTTTCTCCACTGTAGTTCGCATCAGCATAGGTGGTTGCCGCTGAGTTTAGTCGTGACTCTGAGTAATCTAAAGGATTTGATAAAATTTCTAGTGCTGTCGGCTCAGGTGGAGGTGGTGGGTTTGTAGGTGGAGAAGAATCAGAGCCACCTCCACCACCACACGCAGTTAGAGCTAAAAGAGAAAAAAGGCCAGAAAAACCCAAGCGCGAAGTTTTCATACATCGTCCCTGATTTAAAAGGCATGTCGGCTTTTTAGTTAAAAGCTCAAAACAAGCCTAATTATTAAGTTTAATAAAATATTCGTTTTTTATAACTTAACTTTATCAATCTAGCAACAGCGCCTTGGGCGTATACGCTTATATTTAATGTAGGCGAAGCCACGTACTATTATTACTCATCCCATACGACTTGGTTTCTGCCCTGCTCCTTGGCTCTGTACAGCGCCTTGTCAGCAAGCGATAAGAGGGCGCTGAAATCCGCCTCAAAGGTGTCTTTGATAAATGTTGCGCCGATACTGATCGATAAATTCATCGTGTCTGTCTTGTAGGTCACCCTTCCTTCTTCAACAGCAATGCGCAGTGCTTCTAGCTGCCTATGGATCTCTTCTTTCTTGTCACCTATCATGACTATTGCAAACTCTTCTCCTCCTAATCGAGCCACGACATTTGGCGCTTGATTATGTTTAGCTATTTTTCGAGATATACGCCAGCCTCAACGATGTATCATAGCGCCACGTTTCCAACACAATAGGAAACTTTTCAATAAGACCATGCTCGCGTTTAAGCGCTTCGTGTTCTCTTGAAAGCGAAATATGCTGACTAACCAAAGCACCTATTCTCTCTAAAACTTCTAAGTGTTTTGCGTCTATTTCTCTTGGCACGGTATCAATTAAACATACGGCACCGATTACCTGATCATTTATCTCGATCGGCGTTCCTGCATAAAAACGGACGAGTGGATTATGCATAAACCGTGGATCTTCTTGCGCGTTGCTAACAACCACCTGCTTACGCTCTTCAATGGCTGTGACTCACAAGAAAAGGAGAAGAGCGCTTTTGAACTTCCCATGTTATAGATAGTCATTACAGCATGAGAAGCGATGAAACTGGCTTGTCGCGAGATTGTGACGCGTTTGTGTTACACTTCACCCGTTTTTATTTCATAGGATTACATAATTCATGTCGTGGATGCGAAAAGCCCTTCTGTCGGTATTTCATTATCCTGTTAAGTTACTGGTTAAAGCCCACAGCATTCCAGTTAACGTTGAAACCGAATTAGGAATAGATAAAAGTAAACCTATCGTTTATCTACTTCCCACCAACTCAGTGACAGACCAACTTGCTCTGAGAATGTCGACTAAAGCGCTAGGTTTACCTAGTCCTACAGAAACCCTTACATTAGCGGGGCGAGAGTATTCGTCGACCTTATTTTTACGTAAAACCCAGCCTCTTTTCCGCTCGTCGGCTAAAGATACAGGAATTGAAGACGTTTTTACTGACCTCTTTCATTTGCATAGAGACCATGAAAACCTAGATTTACAAGTTGTTCCTGTCTATGTGACGTGGGGCCGTGCCCCGGGTCGTGGTAAGCCAGGCTTAAGCGATCTCATTGCTGATAAAGCGGCGCCAAGTTGGCTTCGTAAGTTGTTCATTGTGCTGTTTTTGGGCCGCGACAACTTTATTAACTACTCTAAAGCCGTTTCTGCACGCGCGATGTCCAATCAACATGGTAGTGACCAAAGTATTGCACATAAGCTTGTGCGCGTAGCAAGCACTCACTTTCAAAGAAAGCGCCAAAGCATGACTGGCCCTACGCTGTTAGAGCGCCAAGAACTCAATAATAGTGTGTTGGGCTCTGATGCAGTGCGTCGCGCTATTGCTGAGGAATCACGAAGCAAGAAGGTGTCTCATGAAAAAGCGAAAGAGACTGCCCAAACCTACATCACAGAAATCGCGGCAGACTACCGCGAAGGGCTAATTCGTTTTGGCGACAGGCTACTTACCCGTATCTGGAACAAAATTTATAACGGTATTAGTGTAGGTCATGCCGATCGCATTCGTGAATTGGCGGCTAATGGTCATGAAATCATCTACGTACCGTGCCACCGTAGTCACATGGATTACCTATTATTGACCTACGTGATTTATCACGAAGGTATGGTTACGCCACATATCGCTGCAGGTATCAATCTGAACTTTTGGCCGGTTGGAAAAATGTTCCGTCGTGGCGGTGCTTTTTTCTTACGCCGCAGTTTTGCAGGTAACAAGCTCTACACAGCTGTATTCAGAGAATATCTAGAGCTGCTGTTTAACAAAGGCTATTCGGTAAAATACTATCCCGAAGGTGGCCGCAGCCGAACCGGCCGTTTGATCCCACCGAAAACGGGCATGCTAGCCATGACCATTCAAGCCATGCTCAAAGGCGTTAACCGTCCCGTAAGTATCGTGCCTGTCTATATTGGTTATGAGAACGTGATGGAAGTGAAGAGCTACTTGAACGAACTCAAAGGCTCTAAGAAGAAAAAAGAATCTAACCTTCAGGTGTTCTCAGCTATTCGTAAACTCAAGAATTATGGTCACGGATACGTGAATTTTGGCGAACCCATTGCGCTTAACCAGTTTCTTGAAAATCATGTGCCTAACTGGCGAGATTGTCGCGATGCCGAGCCAGAGAAAAAACCAGCGTGGCTGACACCTGCGGTTAACGAACTGGCCAATAATGTCATGACGCGAATTAACCGCGCGGCGGCATTAAATGGTATGGCGTTAGCGTCGTTATGCTTACTGTCTTCTAAACGACAGACCATGAGTGAAGCTGAGTTAAAACAAGCAATGGACGATTTCATGGACTTGTTTAAAGCGGTACCGTTCAGCGATGATGCCACCATTCCAGATTCATCAGCGGAAGAGCTACTGCGCGATACGCTGAAATTAGGCCGCTTTGACGTAAAAGAAGACGATTATGGGCGTTTGATCAGTCCTCAACCAAAATCAGCGGTATACCTTACTTATTATCGCAACAACATTTTGCATTTATTCGCGATCCCAGGTCTTATTATGGCGTCTATCTTCGCGAAGAAAGGCACCACGAAGAACAGTATTTTTCAGCTTATTGCGGCGCTTTATCCGTTGCTGCAAAAAGAGCTATTCTTGCACCTTACCCAAGATGAGGCGCTTGCGCATACTGATGCGCTTATAACAGCGCTACTAAACAAAGGATTGTTGCGTCAGGAGGGCGATGAACTGTTGCCGCCAGATGCACACTGCAAACAATTCCACTCAGCATGGCTGTTAAGCCGATGTATGCAGGAAACGCTTCAGCGTTACGCGGTGGTATTGACCATTCTTGATAAAGAAAAAGTGATTAGCCGAAGTGCGCTTGAGCGCGAAAGTAAGCAAGTGGCTGAACGCTTATCTGCTCTCTACGGGCTAAGCTCACCAGAGTTTTACGATAAGAATGTGTTGTCTAGCTTTATCAGTGCATTGAAAGAAAACCACTGGCTGGACTCTGAAAAAGATGGCAGCTTGAAGTACTCAGAAGAGTGTGAAGCCTTACGTGCTGACGTTATGGCCCTGATTTGGCCAGAAATGATGCAGCATTTGGAGAACGTTACACTAAACGCTTCGAATTAAGGCGACGCTAGCTGGCTGAATTTGCCAGCACTACGGAGCTTAGTTAAAAGAGAAAGCCCATGCTACTGCATGGGCTTTTTATTGCGCGTCAATCTATCTTGGCAGGCATTGAAAATCCCCATACTTCATTGATAGATAGACGCTAGATAGTGCCGCTTCGTATCGCTCCCCGGTAAACCTGCGCTTAACGCGAAGCAATACAAAGCGAAAACGGGAGATAGGCTCGTTTCGCCTGTTTCGCTATTTAGACCTTCGCTGGTTGCGACAGGAAAAAACGATAGGCGGGGTTGTCTGTTACTTCTTCAACCTTATAGCCTAACTCAGCAACATGCTGGTTAAAGTCATCTCTACTTTCTGGTGCGATATCAAAGCCTGCCAATACCAAACCTTCTGCTGCGCCATGGTTGCGATAGTGAAATAGGGTAATATTCCACTGTTCACCTAACGTATTTAAGAAGTTCAGTAGCGCCCCCGGACGCTCAGGAAATTCAAAGCTGAAGACTTGCTCGTTGAGAATAGTTGGCGGACGGCCACCAACCATGTGACGAACATGGAGCTTCGCTAACTCATTATCGGTTAAGTTAACGCAGTCATACCCTTTGCTTTCAAGGTCGCTTTGCAGTGCAGCAAACTCTTGCTGCCCGCCTTTGAGCTTAACGCCCACGAAAATATGTGCTTCGCTCTCACTGGCATAGCGATAGTTAAATTCGGTGATTGCTTTTGCCCCAACGCACTCGCAAAACTGTTTAAACGCACCTTTGTTTTCAGGAATTTTAACCGCAAAGACCGCTTCTTTCTGCTCACCTAATTCACAGCGTTCAGACACATAGCGAAGGGTATGAAAGTTGATGTTTGCGCCACACAGAATGCCGCCTAACTTCTTACCTTTGAGGTCGTGTTGCTTAGCGTACTTGCGAATTGCCGCCACCGACAATGCGCCTGCAGGCTCTGCAATAACACGGGTATCATCAAAGATATCCTTAATTGCTCCGCATATTTCATCATTAGTAACCGTAATGGTTTCATCAATTAAACGATTACACAGACGGAAAGTTTCCTGCCCCATCACTTTAACAGCAACCCCATCAGCAAAAATGCCGACGCTTTCAAGCTCGGTAGGCGCGCCTTGCGCCTTTGCTTTAATGAAACAGGCCGATTCTTCCGACTCTACCGCAACGATTTTTATGCTTGGTTTTAGTTGCTTTAAGTAAACCGCAATACCAGCGGCTAAACCACCGCCACCCACAGCAATAAATAAGATATCGAGGTGTGGGTTTTGCTCTAGCAACTCTCGCGCGACTGTACCTTGCCCTGCAATGACATCGGGGTCGTCAAAGGGCGGAACAAAGGTATAACCGTGGGTCTCACATAATGCTTTTGCATGGCTACTTGCTTGATCAAAGCTGGTGCCATGCAATACCACATTCACGTTTTCACCGCCGAAGCGTCGTACAGCGTCTACCTTGATATCAGGCGTGGTTTCAGGCATGACAATAGTCGCCTGAATACCTTTCATTTTTGCACTGTACGCTAAGCCTTGCGCATGATTACCCGCCGAGGCGCCAATTACGCCAGCTTGCAATTGCTCGTCGCTTAGTGAGCAAATACGGTTATAGGCACCGCGCAGCTTAAAGCTTTTTACCGGCTGCTGATCTTCGCGTTTCAGAAAAATTTCATTGCCAAGCTCGGCTGAAAGCAAAGACATATAGGAAAGTTCACTTGCCACTGCTACATCGTAAACAGGGGCAAGTAAGATCTTCTTCAAATATTCATGATCGCTAACGTGTTCGGCTGCCATTAAAGATTTTCCAGCTTAGTCACATCACGCACTGCACCTTTATCGGCACTGGTTGCTAACGCCGCAAAGGTTTTAAGTGATGTGGAGACTTCACGAACGCGCTCTTTCGGCTTCCAAGGCTTATCACTGGCTTCCATTTTCGCGCGGCGTTCTGCTAGTTCTTCATCGCTAATAGCAATATTGATACTTCTATTGGGTATATCTATTTCAATTTTATCGCCATCTTCCACTAGGCCAATGCCACCACCACTGGCGGCTTCAGGTGAGCAGTGACCTATAGACAACCCACTGGTACCGCCACTAAAGCGTCCGTCTGTTACCAAAGCGCAGTGCTTGCCTAACCCTTTAGATTTCAAGTAAGACGTTGGGTACAGCATTTCTTGCATACCCGGGCCGCCGCGGGGACCTTCGTAGCGAATGAAGACCACATCACCGGCTTTTACTTCATCGCCCAAGATACCTGCTACCGCATCATCTTGGCTTTCGTAGATTCTCGCAGTTCCGTTGAATTTAAGAATAGACTCATCTACGCCAGCCGTTTTTACAATACAGCCATCTTCAGCCACATTACCGTAAAGCACGGCTAGGCCACCTTCTTGACTGAACGCATGGTCGATAGAGCGAATGCAGCCGTTTTCGCGGTCGTCATCGGCTTCGTCCCAGCGACAATCTTGGCTAAATGCTTTTGTCGTGCGAATACCCGCAGGACCCGCGCGATAAAAGGTAATAGCGTCTTCGTTTTCAGGGTTAGTGATGTCCCACTCGCTGATAACGTCGGTAAGCGGTTTTCCTAAAACATGATTAACATCGGTGTTCAGCAAGCCAGCCTTATTTAGCTCGTTCAAAATACCCAAAACGCCACCCGCTCGGTGTACGTCTTCCATGTGGTATTTGGGTGTTGAAGGTGCCACTTTGCATAGGTGAGGCACTTTGCGAGACAATCTGTCGATGTCTGCCATAGTAAACGGCACTTCGCCTTCCATTGCCGCTGCTAACAGATGCAAAATGGTATTGGTCGACCCACCCATGGCAATATCCAAGCTCATGGCATTCTCAAAAGCCTTAAAGTTAGCGATATTACGTGGTAATACACTGTCATCATCGTCGCCGTAGTAACGCTTGCACAGCTCAACAATTTGTTTGCCCGCTTGTTTAAATAAACCTTCACGGTCGGCGTGGGTAGCCAGCATAGAGCCGTTGCCCGGCAAGGATAAACCTAACGCTTCGGTTAGACAGTTCATGGAGTTCGCGGTGAACATCCCTGAACATGAGCCGCAGGTAGGGCAGGCTGAGCGCTCAATTTCGTCGGTATCAGCATCGCTAACTTTGTCGTCAGCAGCCGCTACCATGGCGTCAACCAAGTCTAGTTTAATAAGCTGGTCTGAAAGCTTGGTTTTACCCGCTTCCATTGGGCCCCCAGACACAAAAATGACCGGTACGTTCAAGCGCATAGACGCCATTAGCATTCCCGGGGTAATCTTGTCGCAGTTAGAAATACAAACGATGGCATCGGCGCAATGTGCGTTCACCATGTATTCCACTGCATCAGCAATGATTTCTCGAGATGGTAAGCTATACAGCATACCGCTGTGCCCCATGGCGATACCGTCATCCACTGCGATAGTGTTGAATTCTTTCGCCACACCACCCGCTTCTTCAACGCTGCGTGCCACTAATTGGCCGAGATCTTTTAGGTGAACATGCCCAGGTACGAACTGCGTAAATGAGTTCGCAATAGCAATAATAGGCTTGCCGAAATCAGAGTCTTTCATTCCAGTTGCTCGCCATAACGCGCGAGCTCCCGCCATATTTCTACCTTGGGTGGTAGTTGCTGAACGTAACTTGGGCATAAATCCTTCCCGTTAATTTAAGGTTCTAGGTTTAGGCGCTAGACCTTTTTGTGAAACTAAAAAACAGTGGTAAACCAGTAATGCTTTGGCTCAACTTCCAATACGCGCTGTTTTACTCAAAATTGCATGTCATACTGATGATGTAACACATCATCTAAGGTCGTTCAAAGCGAGGAGCAACAAAGCCTAACTGCTAACACATCAGTAGCGCTTTGTTTTATATGATATATTTGACATACAATACCTATATCCATTGGCATTGTAGTTATGAAATGTTGTTCGTTAGAGGTTATGGCTTTACCTCATCACTCAATATCACGAACCGTAATCTCAACAGTACGTTTCGATATTGGGCAAAGAAATAGCATGAAACATAAGGCCTGATCAAGTATTTTGCGGTAGGAATGGCGAGTTTTTAAGGGTAGTAAAAGGGTACAAGAAGATGTTTGATTGGTTTCATTGGTTAAACTTAGCGGGGGTTGCAGTGTGCGCAATTTCCGGCACCCTGATGGCCTATCAAAAGCGTATGGATGGATTTGGCGTGGTCGTGCTTGCCAGCGCAACCGCCATTGGCGGCGGAACACTGCGTGATGTCATGTTAGATGTCCCGGTCTTCTGGATTGCCGATACCGATTATTTATACACCACACTGATAGCCGCCTTTATACCCATTATCTGGCTGCGTATTAGTCCACGCTTTCCTTTTCACTATTTATTAATTGCCGATGCTTTCGGGCTGGCGCTGTTTAACGTAGTAGGCATAGAGAAAGCCTTGGCAAACGATACAGGCATGGCCGTGGCGGTTGCCATGGGCACCATTACCGGCGTGTTTGGCGGTCTGTTACGGGACGTTATTTGCCGAGAGGTACCGCTGGTACTCAACGGCGAACTGTATGCCATGACCTGTATTGCAGGGGGCGTGGTTTATGGAATAGGCATGCAAATGGAACTCGCCACACAGTGGTGTGGTATTGCGGCCCTTGTCACAACCGTACTGTTTAGGCTTGGCGCCATGCGCTGGCATTGGCAGCTGCCCGTTTTCTACAACGACCACCACTAGCACTAGCACTAGCACTAGCACTAGCACTAGCCTAAGTTTGCTAAGCAGGATCATTGCATGCCAAGCGTTTTATGCACTCTCAGTAGATCCCATCGTTAGTACAGTTACATCTTATCCCGACTCTCTCTAAAGTTTACGCCGACTGCGTTGGCTTACATTTTTACCGCGCTGACACGTTTGCGTTTCAAAACCACGAATCATAAGTATTCAGCGAGAGGAGGTTGTTTAGATTATGGGAATGGCTGTTGTTAAAACCTTTGCAGGGCAGGGCGTGGCAGCGCCAGAGGTAAGTGTAGAGATTCACCTAGCTAATGGTTTACCTGCTTTTCAACTGGTCGGTATGGCAGAAACCAGCGTTAAAGAAGCGCGAGAAAGAGTACGCAGCGCCCTGATAAACAGTGGTTTTGAGTTTCCCGCAAAACGAATAACCGTCAATTTAGCGCCAGCAGATATTCCCAAGTTTGGCGGGCGGTTCGACCTTCCCATTGCCGTAGGCATTTTAGCTGCGTCGGGCTACATCTCAGACATTAGCCTGCTCAACATTGCCTTTGTGGGCGAGCTTGCATTAAACGGCGATATAAAGCCGGTTAACGGGCTTATTCCTGTTGTCATGGCAGCCGCACACGAAGACATTGCGCTCGTATATCCGGGTGATAATGACGTAGAGGCTGCATTGGTTTCTCATGCAACACGCTATCCCGCTTTCGATTTACTGTCTGTTTATGAACACCTTACCGGCAACAAAAAACTCGCCAAAGGCCAGCCGTTTACCTCGCGAGCACTTAACAGCCCCCTTTCAGGGTGGGATGACATTATCGGCCAAGAGCAAGCCAAACGAGCGCTTGTTATCGCAGCAAGTGGAGCACACAATTTACTTATGGTGGGCCCTCCTGGCACAGGTAAAAGCCTGCTCGCCAGCCGAATGCTATCGCTATTACCCGATATGAGCGAGGAAGAAGCGTTGGAAGTGGCTGCCATTCACTCTGTGAAAGGCGAAAAGCTGCATGCAGAGCGTTTTCTAACTCGCCACCTCCGCTCGCCCCATCATACTAGCTCTGCGGTGGCGCTTACTGGCGGTGGCTCAAACCCTGTACCGGGTGAAATATCGCTGGCTCATAATGGTATTTTGTTTCTAGACGAACTGCCTGAATTTGGGCGAAAGGCACTGGATGTATTGCGCGAGCCACTTGAAACCGGCGACGTGCATTTGTCTCGTGCTTCAGGAAGCGCCACATACCCCGCCAACTTTCAACTAGTAGCGGCGATGAATCCAAGCCCGACGGGTGATATTGATGATAACCGACTAACCCCGCAGCAACAGCTCAACTACTTGAACCGGTTATCGGGACCACTGCTTGATAGAATTGATATACAAGTCGAAGTGCCTCGGCTACCTGACTACGACCTGCCAGAGCGTGCCAATAGACCTGACGATTCGTTACATACAACGCGAGAGCGAGTCATTGCAGCTCGTCACAAACAAGGGCTACGGCAAGGTAAGCCAAATGGTGCGCTGCACGCAGGTGAGCTTGCCGATATATGTCTGCTAGATGACGCTGATTTGCAGTTTCTACAAGCCGCTGCTAAACAGCTTAATTTGTCTATGCGGGTGTTTCATCGCACGTTAAAAGTGGCGAGAACCATTGCAGATCTTGAAGATGAGCACGCCGTATCGCGGGCGCACATTGCAGAAGCATTGGGCTATCGCGCCCTCGATAACCTTATTAAACAGTTGAGCACTAGCTAAGCACCAGCTATGCCTTAAACTTATCCACGCGTTTGCAAATTAAGCTGCATAAAGGCGTTTATAAGCGGCTCGTTTTGCTTATCCTGCAAGCAGCATAAACCTAAAGCATAAGGCTCAATATCTTCAACAGGTATTTGGGTTACAGCATTGGCCATACTGGAGTGATCAAGTACCACTTTAGGCACAAATCCCACGCCACATTCAAGTGCCACCATGCTCACGATGGCCTCGTTACCGCCGACATAAGCATACACATTTGGACGAATGCCATGCTCAGCAAACCAGTGATAGGCAGTACGACGGGTTGGGCCAGTTTCGGGCATAATCACCTGATGCTTGGTCCAGTCCAACTGGCTTAGTTGAGTAAGTCGCCACTCTCTTGGGGCAATAAGTACCAAAGGTACATTATCAAGCGCGGTGAAATGTAAATCTGTCGGCATATCAGGGGTGTAGATAGCAATAGATAAGTCGCACTGTTTGCCTTTCACTTTTTCTATCGCAAGGGCAGGATCGCCGGTAATTAGGCGTATATCAACACCCGGGTGCTGTTGCCTGAACTGTCTAAGCATAGCGGGTAAGTGGCTTTGACTAGCGGTAACCGAGCAAAATACGCTGAGCTCTCCCTGCAATGCGTCGTTATCTTCTTTTAAGTCGACCTTTAGCTGCTGCCAATCTTTCAGCGCTTGCTTTGAAAAAGACAGCAGCTTGTGCCCACTGTGGGTTAGCGCCACTTTGCGATTATCACGTTTAAACAACGTGCAGCCTAGCTCGTCCTCAAGGCGTTGAATAACCCGGCTTAACGTAGAAGGCGACACATACATGGCCTCGGCGGTAATGCCAAAATGTAGGCTGGTAGCTAGGTGATTGAACAGCTGTAGACTGCGAAAATCCATAAACATTTCACTTTATGCAATATTATCTTGCAAATATATCATTTTCCAAAACAAAAGAAATCTTTTAGTCTCAATATCAAGTCGTCATAGACGAGGTCTGTCAACACCAAGGTCGGTGTTTGATATTGACAAAAATGAATGTTGTTCGGAAATTTTTATGGCTAATTATTTCAACACCCTGTCACTTCGCCAGCAGTTAGATCAGCTTGGCCGCTGCCGTTTCATGGCACGCGATGAATTCGCTGACGGTTGTCAGTTCTTAAAAGGCAAGAAAATTGTCATTGTAGGCTGCGGCGCGCAGGGCCTTAACCAAGGCTTGAATATGCGTGACTCAGGGTTAGATGTTTCTTATGCGCTGCGTCAAGCAGCCATTGATGAGCAACGCGACTCATATAAGCGCGCAACCAGTAACGGATTTACCGTTGGAACTTACCAACAGCTCATTCCAGAAGCAGACGTAGTATATAACTTAACACCTGATAAGCAGCACGCTAGCGTAGTCGAAGCCGTTATGCCGCTTATGAAAGAAGGTGCAACGCTAGGTTACTCTCACGGTTTCAATATCGTTGAAGAAGGGCAGCAAATTCGTAGCGATATCACAGTAATCATGTGTGCGCCGAAAAGCCCGGGTTCTGAAGTACGTGAAGAATATAAGCGTGGCTTCGGTGTACCAACTCTGATTGCTGTACACCCAGAAAACGACCCTGAAGGTAAAGGTTGGGATCAAGCCAAAGCACTTGCAAGTGCAACGGGCGGTGACCGCGCAGGTGTACTTGAGTCATCATTTGTGGCTGAAGTTAAATCTGACCTCATGGGCGAGCAAACCATTTTGTGTGGTATGCAACAAGTTGCAGCGGTACTTGCGTTTGAAAAAATGGTTGATGACGGTATCGAGCCTGGATACGCAGGTGCACTTATTCAGTACGGCCTAGAAGCTATTACTGAAGCACTTAAGATTGGCGGTGTGACTAACATGATGGACCGTCTTTCAAACCCTGCGAAAGTGAAAGCGTTTGAGCTTTCTGAGCAGTTAACTGATTTACTTCGTCCGCTATTTGAAAAGCACCAAGACGACATCATCAGCGGTGAGTTCTCTCGCACCATGATGGAAGATTGGGCCAATGGCGATGCGAACCTGCTTAAGTGGCGTGAAGAAACCGGTGAAACCGCGTTTGAAAACGCACCGGCTTATGAAGGTGAAATCAGTGAACAAGAATTCTTTGACCACGGCATCTTACTGGTTGCCATGATCAAGTGTGGTGTTGAAGTTGCGTTCGACGTAATGGTTGAAGCCGGTATTTTACCTGAGTCTGCGTACTATGAATCACTGCATGAAACACCGCTTATTTCTAACACAATCGCACGTAAGCGTTTGTATGAAATGAACGTGGTTATTTCAGACACAGCAGAATACGGAAACTATTTGTTTGCTAACGCAGCAATTCCAATTTTGCGTGAGAAATTTATGCCTACCATTGATACCAGCGTTATCGGTAAGGGTTTAGCCGCTACTTCTAATCAGGTAGAGAACAAACGCCTTGTTGAAATTAACGAAGCCATCCGCTCACACGGTGTGGAATCGGTAGGTAAGACCTTACGTGGCTACATGACTGACATGAAGGCCATAGTAGTGTAAGAGCATAGGTTAGGACAGTTTCTGTCGTTAGGTGCTTAACTAAGCCCTCTTGCCCGACCATTTTGGTCGGGCTTTTTTATGTCCGTAAGCCTGCTAATAAGTATCTTTCTTACGCAACTGACCTCTGCGACACGCCGATACACCTTCTAAATAGAACCTTCACGAACGCGCTCAGCATAGCGTACGGATACGTAAGACAAAGCAAAAAAGACGAGAAATCCCCAGCCGATAGGCATTAAATTTCCATTTAAGAAACTGTCGACGAACAGTGCAACAGGCACCGAGAAAAGGCTAGAAAATGAGCCAATTATGGCCGCGCCTAAACCTGCCATATCGCCAAGCGGCTGCATCGCCATGGCGTTTAAGTTACCAAACAGTATGCCCACAAAGAAAAAGCCTACAAACATAACCGTAACCGTAGGAATTAAAGGCGGCAAGCCGTCGTACGCCAACAGCAACGCTAAATACACAACAGCAAACCCGTTAACTCCTTTAAGTGCAAAACGACAAAGCTTGCGCATCCCAAAACGCATTACCATTTTGCCGTTAAAGTAAGAGGCGAGACCAATTGAAAAAGCAAGCGTTGCAAAGATGTAGGGAAACCATTCACCTACGTTGTAAAACACAGTAAATATGGTTTGCGAAGCACTTAAATACGCCAAGAATGCCCCAAAAATACAGCCCATGGCAAAGGTGTAACCCATCACTGCTGGGTTAGTGAGAATGAACTTTGAAGATGCGAAAAACTGCGCCCATGAAAACTTTTTACGCCTTGCTCTTGGCAGGGTTTCCCCTTGACGAGAAAAAAACCAAATGCCGGCCATGGTAGCCACAATGAGAAACATAGTGAAAATATGGAACCATGAGGTCAACTCCATCACCGTTTGCCCAATAATAGGCGCCAACATAGGCACTAATATAAACACCATCATGATAAACGACATGACTTTTGCCATCGCATCGCCAACGTAAAGGTCGCGAATAATTGCCATAGAGGCTATTCGTGGCCCAGACACCCCAAATGCTTGAATAACGCGACCTACCAGCATGGTCTCCAAATTGGTGGCCATCATGCAAACAAATGTACCTAAGGCGAAAATACACAGGCCCACTAATATAGTTAGGCGACGGCCGCGGCTATCGGAAAAAGGCCCAAAGAACATTTGACCCAGTGCCATGCCTAAAAAGAACACGGTAACGATTAAGTGGGTTTGATGCGCCTCGGCGACCTGTAGTGACTCGCCAATTTGAATCAACGCAGGCAGCATAGCGTCAATGCTCAACGCGACAAGGGATGTCATCGTAGCCATTAGCGCAACAAATTCAACAAGGCCAAGCGCTGGCTTTTGCACAACTGCAGTATCCTCAGATACGCCATTAGAAGTCTGGGGCATAAAGTCTCGAATATGAAATAAAGTGGGGGAAATTAAAAAGGCGCGAAATTAACGCGCCTTGTTGAGTATACCTGAAACTTGGTTAAAAAGCCGCCAGCCAAGCAAAATCTTGTCGTAAATACTGGTGCATTTAACGGGTGTTACTCGGAAGCTGAAACGTTTGCCGTTGCAGCACTCGCTTTACTCGCTGGCCTAAGGTGTTGGTCTAAAAATGCATCCATTTCCTTAAAGAAAATATGACGATTTCGCTGAATAGACAAATTGTGGTCGCCACTTTCAAGCTCTACATATTTGTAGACCTTGTCGTAATCATCTAACTCGTCAGCCATGTAGCGACTATGAAGTGGAGGGACAACTCTATCTTCCTCTCCATGTACCAGCAAAATTGGCGTCTTTATCCCTTTCGCATTGTAGTAAGGCGAGCGCGCTTCAAGGTCGTCATAATCATCCCCAATTTGGTTTTTCACAAATTCGTTGTTCAGGAAACGGCGAGAATGAATAATGACGTGTTTAAGTGAACTTACGCCAGCAAAGCTCACCGCACACTTAAACAGATCCGGGGTTTTAACAGTTGCCATCAGGGCGGCGTAACCGCCATAGCTAGCGCCCACAATACACATGTTGTCTTGCTCAGCGTGCCCCTGCTCTACCATCCAGTTTGCCGCATCGGTGATATCATCTTGCATAGCCAAGCCCCAGCCTTTCATTTGGCTTTGCGCAAAGGTGTACCCATACCCTCTAGAACCTCTAAAGTTAGGCCTTAGTACTGCATAACCTTTCGACGTAAAATACGCTGTCCAATAGTCGAAACCACTGAAATCTCTTGCTCCAGGGCCGCCGTGGGGATGAATAATGGTAGGAAATGGGCCTTCGCCTTTTGGTAAGGTCAAATACGCTTCGATTTTGATGCCGTCTCTGGCTTCATATTCAATTAACGTATGCTCAGATAATTTTGCCGGGTCTATTTGAGCATATTGCTCAAAAAGCATCACTAACGTGCCTTCTTTACGGTCACCCAGCAAATAAACTCCTGGTAAGGTGTCAGACTCTGAATAAACAATATATGTTTGTTCGTCGTCGCTAAAGCTCACTAAGGTATTGTCGTAATCAGGAAGACCAGCATCGATACCATTTTGAAGAGCGACGTAACGTTCATCCCAATAATGTCGACCGTCATGGCGTACTCCTATTGCATCGCGGGTAACCGGTGAATAGATAAGGCTACCATTAACATCGTACCCTTCATCAGCATACACTTCTGTTCGCTCATTAGTTGTAAGGTTTAAGGTGTACAATGCACGAAAGTCTCCTTTGTAACCTTTGAAATAAAGAATATTTGGGTCTTTTGCAAAGCCAACTGGGTATTCACCCTTGTCAGACATAGCGTTGTAAGCAAATAAGGTGCGCCAATCGTCTCCTTCTTTTAGAAAGACTTCTCGCTCTCCTGTATCGTAATCAAGCGAAACACCTATACGAACGTTATTTTGTTGGTCCGTCATCCAATCTCTAATGCGTTTTTTCCCGCGAATAATGCGACTTACGCCACCATCATTAACATTGATTTTGTAAACCGACGGCAGCCCCAACACCTCAGCGTCTAAGGCAATTAGAATATGTTCTGGATCGTCAGGCAGCCAGTCGATAACGTCATCGTGAAATTGAGGAATGTGGTTCGGGTTACCTGCTCGACGCTTTATTCTCTCCCATTCAACCAAGTTGAATGCACCGCCTTCACCGTCAAACTTAATGCTTAACAACCGTGTGTCGTGAACTTTCGTGGTGCCACGGCGGGTTTCGTAACGAGCGCTAACCACCAGTCGTTCATTGTTCACCCAGTTGTACCAGTTAATTTTTACGCGTTCATTGTCCGATCGCAGTAGGTAGTGCTTTTCACCCTTTTTTAAGTCGTAAGTGGCAAGCATGGCGAACGCTTCTTCTTGCTCAACGTTTTGAACAAAAGCGATTTTTGAGCCATCGGGTGACAGCGACGGAGTCCAATAAGTTGGCAAAGAACTGAATTTTTCGTACTCGGGTTCTGCCTTAGTTTGATCTGCGCCCAGTGTGGAGAAAGAGCAAACCAACAGTAGCAAAGTAACTAGTGTCGTAGGTAAGAGAGCCTTATTAGAAGACATAACATTCCCTTGTTGTTTTTTATTGTTAGTGGAACTTAGCTTAGGCAAAAAACTCGAAGTTAAGTTACGCAGAGTATACTCACTCATGCCCATATGTACAAAAACAAAGCAATACTAGGCTCTATGTTAAGTGAGTGGATGTGCCAGATATGTTCTGAAGAAGAGCATTCTAGTCAGGAAAATACGTTGAATGCATGCTATACCAATCCGCATAGATCATTACCCACTCAGCGAGAGTTAAAATGTTCGTAATCGCGGCGTGTTACCGCAGGTATAGTGGTCTACATCAAGGTGACACAACAAAGAGTACGGACATTTTAAACTCGCCCTTCGGGAAGGTCTGGCAAGCTTCCTAGCTTCATTCTGGGAATTTGAAAGGGAACAGCCATTCCTGCATTCCCAC
>VMHT01040457.1_pt1 | contig 33087 bp, 27 predicted proteins | sample 4693611 | NCBI WGS metagenome assembly VMHT01 (sample SAMN12280063, study PRJNA550983) | marine metagenome | isolation source: seawater sampled from same location over 5 years 0.02-0.2 micron viral filtrate | place: USA: collected off the coast of southern California halfway between the port... ...
GGAAGCCAAGCTTCCCGTGTATTACTTTTAAATTCCACTTTCCATTCTCTGAACATTCTCATGGTGGAGATATTCAGTATAAACTTTTAGGTTTAAGTAATCACCTAATTTACTATAATCACCAATATAAAAAGTATCTTCTTTTATATCTTTGTCATATGAAAAACAAAAATCATACTCCTCTTTTGTAAGGTATGTTTTTGTATTCATAATCATTTCAAATCGATTGAACTCTTGTTCTGCAAAATAAACACTTTCTGGACTCATCATATAACCTTTATTTAATGCGTTGACTTAATTATCAACAGGGTAAATATACGAAAGATAGCCCGGGTAGCCAAATTTTTACGCGGTTCTCTTTGAAGTAGTTTGGAAGGTATTTGTGTATGGTTTTGGTTTGGGATTTTCAATATCAAATAACGCTTTAACATGAGTAAATATTTCTATATTTTCTTCTTGGGTACGAGGTGATTCATACACTTCCCAATTTTTACCTTTTAAACGTTTGCCAGATTTATCTTCACCTCTTGATTTTGATTTTAACCATAAAACTCCAATACGGTCTATTTTTTTACCATAACATTCTTCATAACATTGGGCATATATTGCACTTTGTAAATCATAAGTGGTTTGTAAATGGTTAGATGTTTTAAAATCTATAATCCAACGTTCCATTTTACCATCTATTTCAATTTCACATACTAAATCACAAGTACCTGCTACTTGTATTTCATCTGAAAATAGATGTACTTCCGCTTCAATTAGTGTTGGGTTATAAGTTTCCCAAAAATCTACAAATCTAAGGAACATTTGCCATACATGGGTGGGCATTTTAGGATTCCCATTATCATATAAAAATGTAATTTCTTTCCCATTTAACCAATCTTCAATCATTTCATGGACTAATGTACCTTCCTCAGCTGCCTTTTTAACAATCCATTCAGCACTATATCCTACTTTTTTAAGCCAGTCTTCGAAGTATTTGCCTTTTGGATAGGAACCCAAAACATGAGTTACTGAGGGGTAATATTTACCATTTCGTCTATAATACCTTGAATCAGGCATTGTAACTTGTTGATAGTCATCTGAAATTTCTAGTAATCTTTTGTATGATTTTTTGATCATATAGCTAGTTTTTGTTCCATTAAATCATAGTAGGTAAGTGGAACTGTATTTTGTATAAGTCTAGTGAAATTTTCGAAACCCATCTCACTCGGGTCCTTATCTTGTAAATCTACAAGATAGACTTCTTTGCCTTCTGCCATTAATCGCTCACAGAATTTCAAAGCTTGTTTAATTGCATCCCTATCTAATGCAATATAAATTTTATCTACTACAGAGGTAACTATTTTTTTCATTAAGCTACTCTGTATGTTTTTCCCTAATAGGGGAATTGCGTTTCTTTTTATAGCCATAGCATCAAATAGTCCCTCACATAAAATAACGGGTACATTCCAGTTTATTAAATGTTCATTTGGGATTACATCTCTACTTGCTGATGGATTACGATATTTAATATATGGTTCTTTTTCAAAAGAACGAGCAGTAAAGTAATTTAGCCTACCATCTGCGTCATATGTTGGTATAATAATCATATTTTTATATAAACCTTCTTTACAGTAACCTATATTATATTTGATAATATCGTATTTACTCACGTGTCTATTTTTTAGGTACGCGAGCGCGTGCCTAGCCATAATCCCGCTGTTATCCACGTTATTTAGGCTAATATATTCATTTGGAAGCGATACGCTAGACACAACTTGTGTCTCTTTTATTGATTTAGATGTTTTAACAAGTGATTTAAGTTCAGTAAACTTACTTACATCTGCTTTTAACTGTTTAAATAAAGAATATATAGTAGTACCTCTTACATCACAAGCCCAACAGTGCCAAGGATTTTTACCTTCACGATTTTCTGTTAAATTAACCTCCATTTTTGGTTTATGGTGGTGACAGAAAGGACAGTGATAAGCATAATTATTTCGGGCAGTAGCTTTGCCTGAACCCAACACGGAGTTTACTAACGTAACCAATAATTGATTTACCATATGTGGTAATATATGAAACTATTTAACTTCAGGCACGAGATTTTCATCAAAATCTATATCTTGTAAATCTTTTGTAAAAAACTTACCTAAAATGTTATCATTAAAAAATTCATCTGGTTTTTCTAATACTTGATATATCATTTGAAATTTAATTTCAAAATATGTCATTGATTTTTTATCAGGACACATTTTTAAAATTGTACGTTCAAATTCATCTTTTTTACCCTCTAAAAGTAGTTGTTTAATATCTTTTTGGGAACCATAATAATTCATCCAATCCGATTCTTTAACTTCTAATTTATAGGTAGGACGACGTCCAACAATTCCAGTTAATGCTGCTAACTCTTTTTTACCAAGTCGCTTTTTTTTATTATGAAATAAGACTTTTTTCCCAATATATGATTTTCCAGTGGGTTTGTGTGTAACTATATAAACGAAACCAAATGTATTTTCTGGAAATTGAGTGATGTCCCCTATTTTATGTGTTTTATAGGTCCAACTCATATGTTTGTTTTAAAGTTAATTATAAATATAACTAAAAGATTTTAGAAATACAAATAATTATAAAATTTAAACTTTTAAAATTAGGATACATCTATTAGATATATAGGACCTTGACCAACAGAGTTAGGGGCAGATGTTGGGGTGCTCCAAGTAACACCAAAATCATCTGAAAAAATATAATCTGGGGATGAACTTCCTTCATCTGACCAAAACATTGTTTCTCCACTATTTGAGATTCTAACATTTGCTGCACTTCCTTGCAGAGTTTGGGTGTTTTGAGGTAATGAAGAAGCATAGTTATCACCATATGACATTTGTGATGAAAATGGTCTTACTATCATGTAATACTGGCCAGTTTCATTCATAACTGTACCCACGGATCCTTTCATTCCTAAATTTGTTAATCCACTATAATTTTTAGAGGAGAAATTTTCTCCATAATCTGAAGAATACCAACTATTAGTTGGACTTTGTCCATCTATAAAAATAATATATTGACCATTACCGGATATAAGTATATTCCATTTTTTACCTGAATTAGCTCCAAAAGAAGTAACATTAGTCCAAGTAGACCCATAATCTGTACTGTAATATCCATAGTTAACATAAGAAGAACCATTATAACCCCTAAAGGATAAAGCTATAAACTTACCACCAGAAGATATAGCCATGTTGTATAAATCTCTTACTCCCACAATTCCAGAAAATGTTATTTTACTAAAATTATCCCCATAATCTGTAGATAACATCCAATTGTTATTACTTGTAGGTGGGGATTGGAGTGGTTCTAATAAACTTAATATAACTTGACCAGATTTTGAGGCAAATGTATTATTAAAATCAGATGCAAAAGTTCCACTGGAGGGGTTGGAAAAAGTTTGACCTCCATCATTGGATATTTTTATATCTTGATAGTTAAAAGATTCACCTACTGCAACCATATATGTTAAATTATCACTAACACCTCCTAAATTATAATTACTACTTGGCAACGTAGCAAAAGGGTTTGGGGGAGTTACAGTATTAAAAGATGTATCGTAAAGAGTTATAACACCTGAATTATTTGTGGCTATAAACCTAGCTGTACCATCAATTGGTGTATAGGGATCATCTGGACCACTACTAATAGGCCATACCAAAGTTGAACCTTGGTATATTTTAAGTACATTAGAACTACCAAGCTTTATTTTCCCTTCAGCTGGTGTTATATGTGTTCCTGAAGTGGGACTATATATTTTAAAATCTGCCATTATACTATAACATATAAAACATTGGATGATGGAGTTAGACCATCATAGGTTGTTTGATTTAAGGTAACAATTTCTGTTACTTGTGTTGATATAGGTGATACTGCACTACTACTAACAAAACCGTCTCCTTCAAATGATCCACTAAACACAGAAGCAGAAACTGTACCTTCTACATCTAGGTTGTTCATGAAGGTATAACAAGATTTATCAGCTGTTAGGTTTGCACCTATTACAAATGTACAAGTATGATCTAAAATACAGTTAGATATTCCTCCTATAATAGCACTATGTGGTGAAGATCCAGATATTACGTTATCCTGTCCACCACCAATAAAAGTACAACCTACATCTGATCCTGATATTTGATTTGTATATCCTCCTATAATACTATTAAATCCTCCCCCATCACCAAGGGTTGTGTGGATTTTGTTAAACCTTCCTCCCCCTATAAATTGCCCATATATTGGCTCATCATCCGTACCATTAGCGGGGGATTCAATTAAGTTATTTAAACCTCCGATCATTGCACTATAGGAAGTACCTAGTTGCCCATTTGTAGGTTTTATACAGTTATAATATCCTCCAACTATTGTACCTGTAGAACTAGCATGTAATTGATTATTAGACCCTCCAACAACAACATTATAAGATCCTGAAATGCTGCTGTTATGGGCACTATAGAAACCATTAAAAATAGAGTTAGCGCATTGGGTATTATTATTACCTCCTATAGAAAAAATCTCTGACCCATTATTTGTGATACCTGATCCTATTATTATACCTGAACTACCTGATATAGTTTCTTCTACTCTAATTTCTACAGAAGAAGATATATATGATGTACCATCATACCAATCACTATCTCCCCCACCTCCACCTCCAGAGTTATCTATCCAATTTAAACCAGTACCTGTTGAAGATAATATTTGACCTGGATCTCCAGTCTTACCGGTTGAATCTGCTAAACTACATTCAATATTTAAATTATTAACAAATGTTGTATTTGGAGCATTAGTTACAAGATCTGAACCTATAATAAATGATTTACAATGGTCTACAGTATTTTGATCTCCACCTAAGATACCACTGTAATCTGCGCCAGAACAAATTTCATTATTACTACCCGCACCAATAAATCCATAATCCGCTGATGCTGAATTTCTACTACCTCCACCTACTACAGATACAATACTTCCACTAGTTGCATTAAATTGACCACCTCCAATAAAATTACAATTACCTGCTATAGTATTAAGACATCCACCTGCTATTGTACCACCACTTCCAGTTGCAGTATTACGTAGTCCTCCAACTATTACATTATAACTACCAGATATACAGTTTCTAGATCCTGCTCCAATAAGGTTATGTTGGCCTGAGTCTCCTGCTATAATACTATTTCTATTACCTCCAACTATAACAGACCTTAAACCTGACCCAGTATTGAAAGTACCAGTTAAAATAGCACCATAGCTTGAATCAATTATATGGTTACATTGACCATTTCCAATAAAAGCAAATTGTGATCCTGTTATATGGTTGCTTGCTCCATTTACTATAGAAGAATAAATAGCATCATTATTACCACTACCAGAAATTTTATTGTTACCCCCAGTTAAAATACTACTAAAACGAGAAGAAATAAAATTATTATCACCTGCTCCAATAAAGTTATTACATGCATCATAACCACTTGCGGATATTATATTTGACCCCCCTGTTATAATTGCAGATTTACTACTAGTAAATATTATGTTGTTAGCCCCTGCTCCTATAAAGGAAAAATTTATAGTGTTACAACAAATTGCATTTGAGAGACCACCAGCAATAACACTACATTTTGCTTCTATACAGTTATTTATACCACCAACAATAGAAGAGTTAGCACTTGATATAGTATTTGTTTGACCCCCACCAATAAAAGTACATGGACCCGTTAATGTATTATTTGACCCTCCTACTAATACGGCATGTGTTTCCTGAGATTTATTTGAGATACCCCCTACTACAATCCCATAATTTTTGGTAGTGCAATTACAACTTCCACCCCCTATAAAACTACAAGCTCCTGATGCTGTGTTTAATATACCACCTACTACAGTAGAAAAATCGTTATTAACTAGATTTTTACAACCTCCCAATATAGAGGTATGATTAGCAGTTGTACAATTGCAACTTCCCCCACCTATTGTTGATCCCAGTCTACCAGATGTATGTGCTATTATATTTAATCTTCCTCCACCAATAAAAGAAGTACAACTATTACCTGATATGTAATTTGTCATTCCTCCTACAATTGTACCATGTCCACTTCCTTGAATACAATGTCCACAACCTCCACCTATAAAACTACAGCAACTTGTTATGTTATTGCATACACCACCTACTATGGAAGAATCCTCAGTACTACTAATGCTATGAGTACGACCAGCTCCAATAAAAGAATCATTACTACTATCAATTTCATTACATCTACCTGCAATTATAGTTGAATACGTTGAATTTGATACTATATTTAAACACCCACCACCTATAAAACTATAATCTCCTGATGCTGTATTTTTGGATCCTCCTACAATTGATGAGTATGATGATGGTATTTTGTTCCCTAAACCACCACCTAAAAATTGATAACAATCACCTGATGTACCCCCAATGCAGTTATTTTTACCACCACCTAAAAATGCTAAGGCGTTTAATCCTGTTATACAGTTTCCTTCCCCTCCTACTAAAACATTTCTACTATTTCCAGAGTTAAGAGAGTTATTCAACCCCCCTCCAAGAAACGAATTACCTGGGTCTGCAAGAGTATTATTATTTCCTCCACCTATTACTGAATGACCACCAGTTAGAGAATTACTCCAACCACCTCCTATAAAACTATAAGTACCTGAGCCCGTGTTTAGAGTACCTCCTACTATACTTGCATAACTAGCACAAACTTCATTTGAACCTCCTGCTCCTATAAAAGAATTATTTGAACCAGAAATTTTATTTTCACAACCCGTACCTATAAAATTGTAATTTTCGGTGTTAGAACCAGTTATTATATTATTACATCCACTTCCTATCACACTATTTTTAGTAGTAACTTTATTAGCTCTACCCGCTAAAATTACAGAGCAACCTCCTCCTGCAAGAGTTTCAACACAGTTATTGAATCCAGTTATAATAGCGTTATCATCACCATCAGTTATTTTATTAGCGGCACCACTCCCTATGACTGAACCATCAGCATCTGTTATACAATTTCCACTACCATTACCAATAAAATTATAAGATTTACTAGATCCTGCTATGCAGTTAAGACTACCTCCAGTAATTACACCGTATCCTCCTAGTCCAGATATATTTATAGTATTTGCAGTACCCCCTCCAATAAAACTATTACAAGCTTGAATATCATTTCTACATCCACCTACAACAACATTACAACCAACACCCGCTGCATTATTATTTAATCCACCTCCTACAAAACTATAATTTCCAGAGGCTGTGTTTAATACACCACCTCCTACAAAACTATAAGTTCCAGAGGCTACTTGACAAACCCCACCAACAACAATAGCATAATTCGCAGAGCTTGTATTTAAAAAACCACCTCCAATAAAGGTATTAGTATTGGATGTAAGGTTTCTAAGACCACCTACTATAATTGAACGGTTACATTCTATACAATTGCTTTCTCCACCTCCTATAAAAGAAAGACACCCACTAACAATATTAGTTTGTCCACCAACTATTACACTTTTACACCCATCAACAGTATTATTAGTTCCAGATCCTATAAAACCAAAACAATTGGTTACACAATTGGAAATACCATTTCCTATAAAGCCATTACAAACATTAATTATTTTATTACCATTTCCGGATCCTATAAAACTACATCCTGATCCAGTTATATGATTACCTGTTCCATTTAATATAGAAGAATATTGTGAACCATCGCATCCACTACCTGATATTTTATTAGCGTTTCCAGATCCTAAAAAACCAAATTGTGCTGAAATAAGACTTGTTTGTGTTGTTCCTATAAAATTATTACAAGCATTATAACTACTTGCAGATATTGTACTTGTAGCTCCACCTATTATTGATGATTTAGAACCATTGATAATACTATTACTATTACCTCCTATAATACTGCTAAATGCCTTAGCTCCACACCCAGCGGATGAAGTTATTTTTAAGGACTGCCCAGCACCTATAAAAGAACAATTTGCTGATGCTGTACTATTAATACCTCCTCCAATAAAAGTATAACCAATTGAAGCATCTATTTTATTATTATTACCAGAAGCTATAACGGAATTAGTACCTTGATTATCAAAAGTACCAAATTTAGCAGGAATAATATTAGAATCACTTGAACCAGTTCTATAAACTTCATTATCATTATCCTGGATACTACTTGTTTCCATTTTAAATACTCGACCTGTAGTATCATCATATGAAAGAACATAATTTCTTATTTGGTTATTAATACTATTAGGTTCAAAAGCTACTGAACCTGTTACATTAAAAGAACCAGATACTGAAATATCATAAGCTTGTTGGTCAGTTGAAGAAAAAGCTTCTACTGATTGAGAAACATGCCATGATTCTATTACTTTTCCTTGTTCTATATCATTTATGTATTTTAACTTATTTGCCATTTTAATTGGTATTTATTATAAATATAAGCTATCTATCTATATTTACTAAAATTGTAGTATCTGTTGTTGGAGATGATTGTAAAGGTTGAGCTAATTTACCTACAGCTAGTAATTGATAATTACTGTCATATAAACCTACAGTTGTAATATAAGGTTCGAAATATGAACTTGTTACAAACCCTAATGGAACACCAATAGAAGCTGTATTTTTAAAATTAAGGTTACTTCCTGAGAATACTGTTGGTATTGTGCTTCCTGTTATTGCACTTGGGTTTAATGTATAATTAAATTCATTTTCATCTATAGTACATTGGTATTGTGTTTCAAATAATTTATATGAACTTGAAAAAGACATTGTAACATTAGATCCAGAAAGAAAGGATTCAATAAAATCAATTCTAGATATTCTTGTTATTCCATATTCCTCTGTTCCATAAACTGCTGTGCCATATAAAGCTTCACCTGCATTTCCTTCTGTTCTCGAGTTAAATAAAGTTATTATACCATGTTGGTATATAATATTACCATTCATATATTCATATGGAGAAGATGGGGTATTAGGGTGTAACCATAATAATCTACCATTACCATCATCTTTAATAGAACCACTTGGTCCTTCTAGAAAGAAAGAATTTGGTTGAATATAGTCTCCAAATAATTTAGATGGAATTGATATTACACCAATTGAAGATGTTGGGAATGCTTTATTTGGCCAAAGAGTGGTTTGTTCGTAGTTATAAAAATTTGTTTGATGAACTCCACCTATTAAAGTGTTTCCTGCTTCATTTGCACCTAAGAGAACACTAGATGTTATAGCGTCACTTGTAAATCCTGCACTACCCGAAAGATAATTTGTATAATATAATTGTTTTATAGAATCATATACTAATACTGTTGGTAATTGTTGGTCTGGGATTGTTCCTGTGAGTTGACTGCCAGATATTAGATAATCTCCTTTACTTCCTGTAAATCTATTAATACCAACATCAGATCCAGTTAGGATATCTCCACCTTTAAAATAAAATCCCTTATTTACCTCAAGTGGTGATACTATTAAATCCTGTGCATTGAATTGTTTGTAAGCGCTCATTCATTTTAGAAATCTAGTTTCACTCGTATTAGAGCTTCTTTTGTAAAATCTTTTTGTATTGGTCTAGATAGTTTAGCTACTGCTAGTAAATCATTTGAATTATTATACATTCCTACTGTTGTTGGGAATGTTTGTGGGTTATTAATAAAATAAGGATAAATTACTTCACCAGTTGAACCCGATATAAATGATGGATTTTCTGTATAATTAAATTCATTATTTCTAGCTCTAATAAATACATAATCTGATGATATTGTTTCTTGAGAATTTAATTCAAAAATATTATCAACCCCAGACAAACCTACTGATCCAGATATATGGTTATATAATCTTTCAGGATTATTTCCAAAGTCATCTGCCGTGGTATCTGTTGCTAAATCAATCCCTCCTCCAGTTTGTGTATTATCATCTAATGCAGCGGCATTTAGTAATATTGTTGAAATATCGGGACAAAACCAACCATAAGAACCACTAGTTTCAGTATATCCATTACCCCCAGTTGATGCATTCCATGCAACACCATTAGAACCACTTATTAATTGGTAAACTCTTTGGGTACCATAATAAGTTGGTAAAGGTACCATACCAGAATTGTCCGTTAAATGAAGAGCGGGGTTGTTTACAACAACATCATTACTGCTTGATAAAACTAAATTTAAAGTACCTGGTAGGAGTGATTGTTTGTATCTTGCTCTTTCTATACTAATTACGTAAAAATCATTATCAACACTACCTGTAAAAGAATCACCCCATACAAAAGATGAATTTTCATCTTCTAAAATTAATGTTCTATATTGACCATATATTGTTGTTGTTGGGGATACAAAAGATACAGATGAGTCAAAATTAACTCCCCCACCACCATTTTTATTGGCATAAGCAATTTGAAATTGAACAGCTGCTGTATCATCATCCGAAGATGTTTGGTAAATATTTAGGTAATAAGGACCTGAAGATCCTTCGGTTTGAGTTGAGGATGTAAAATAAGTATTTAATACCGGGGAGTTATTACTCCAAACAGTTGAAGTAACTGAATCCGAACTTACTACAAAATCTTCTGGATCTAATTGTTTAAAAGCCATATTTTTATGATGTTAATGATTGTTTAGTTACTGTAATTGGTACTGTTAATCTAGCTCCACTATCTAATCCTGTTACAGTTAAAGTAGTTCTTAATATTGAATTTGCACCAAATAAAGTATTAACTGTTGTTGCTGTTAAATTTAGTTGAGTTCCAATTACTGTTTTTGAAACACTAGTACCAATAGTTTGAGTTGCATTTTGATTAGCTTCAATAGAAGCATCAGATTGTATACCTTGTCCTGTAAATGTACTTAATAATCTTACATCTCCAATAGTTGCGCTATATCCCGATGTTTCAAATGTTTGATTATTTCCTAAGTAATTTAATGTTTGTGGTGTAATAGATAATTGTGCTCCTTGTTTTAATGTAATAGCTGCATAACCTAAATCTAATACAGGTAATTTAGCTGTACCTCTAGGTAATGTGGTTAATTTATATTTCATTATTTGAAGTTCGCTTGGAAATGCTTCTAAAAGAGGCATATTATCAATTGCTTCACCATAATATGCAGAACCAGATGGGTGGTTTGGATTGTAAAGTGTATAATCAATTTCATCATCCCCTAAAGCAAATTGTGTAATTTGAAAAGAACCATCGTTTCTTGCTAGCAACTCCCTTCCTTTAGTAGTTAAAATAGCATCAACTGTTATTACTGCGTTATTTAAATATCCCATTTTGTTGTTTTTATATAAATATTGTTATATGTTATAAATATGTATTCTATTAGGATTCTATTATTCCTTTAGAAATTAAATCATTTACTATTATAGAGGCACTTTGTACTAGATATTCCGTTGGAAAATCTGGGTATAAAATACCAGGTGTTGATGATATCTCCAAGTCACTAAATGAAGCAGTATACGAACCATCATCACTACTTCCTGATGGTAAAAAGTTACTACTAGTTAAAGCAAACGAACCTGTAGCTCCTGGGGTTGTTATAAATGTACCCCTACTAGCACTTGATAATGTTGCATAAGGGAATGGTTGGTCTAAATACAATGAATTTGGATTAACAACTGGTCTTCTTACTAAGAAGAAATCACCATTTACTGAGGTTGGTACTTTACCATTTACTACAATTTTTAATCTACCTTTACCACCTACTATATTTTCAGAGGGTGCAAATACTTCTAAAATTCTATATGTAAAATTTTCATTATTACCAAATCTAATTTCATCTCCTTCTTGTAGTGATATTGTATATTTTATAGGATCAAAATTTGTTCCTTTTGGTTCTACACCTCCAGGGAAATATTGAGATGGTCCAGGGAAGTATTCCATATCTCCTTGACGGAAAGTTGTACCATATGCTTCATTCATGTTTGAAGAAGACATTATTAATACATTTGAAAGATTATTGTTATTTGGATTTAAAGCATCATTACCACTAGTTGAACGTACCCAAAATGGGGCTTGTGCTGTATTAGCTTCTGCTAATAAATAATCATTAGCACCTTGACCTTGTATATTAACTGGGGTGTAGGAACCTGGATAGTCAAATGGGAAAAACATCCCTTGTGGTTCATTACTTCTTGTACCAGTTTTAAATTTACCTTTTATTCTCCAATTTATTTCATCCCCTACTTTAATTGTGTATGCACCAGAATTTGCAGTAATAATCCATTCTATATAAGCTATTTCTGTATGTACTTTATTTCTATATATTCCAAGATCAATTAAAGTATTATACATTTCCCAATCTGCGGTACATACTATACCTCCTGTTGGAACTGGGACATATGAATACTTCCATCTATTCCTAAACCAATTAAAACCTCTTTTTCTAACCTTTCTCTCATAATTTACTATATTTTGGAAATTAAACCAACTATATTCTAAAACACTTCCTATATTTCTTACATTTCCATCACTAGTGTATATTTTAGCTGTAATATCTTCAAGATTAAATGGTACTTCAGTGCTAGGGTCTTGAGAACCTGTTTCCATGTGTATTTCAAACTGCAGTTCATCTCTAGTACGGTTTGTTTCACTTACATAAGTGGTTACAATTGAGGTTTGCATGGATATAATTTGTTCATTTCCTAAATCATCTCCAATACTACCATTCCAAGAATTAACACTATACTTAGCTGCTTCGTTATTTCCTGCAGACCAAACATCTATATTTTCTGTTTGATTAGGGAGAGTTACTGCTTCGCTAGGATCTAGATAATATTCTACCTCCTGTTGTGGGAAGTTAGTATTTATCGATGCTGTACCTAAAGCTGTAAATCTACCAAATTGTATACTATTTTCATCATCATTATCATATCTTGAAATATATCCTGAACCTGATAATGGTATAACATTAGTATAGTTATTTGATGAATTTTGTGAATATATAACGGGAGAAACATATTCCATTAAACGTTCTATTGGTGCAGGATCTCCTAAAATTTTATATTGGTTTTTTCCAGATTTTACTGCTATTTTACCTAATGTTGTTGTAGGAAAAACTGCTTTAAATGTATCTATAGTTATTGGTTGAATTGATGGTGGTAAAGCATTACCTTGTTCATCAATTAAATAGTTTAGATTAACTCTAGTTAAACCATTAATATTTGGATATGGATCATCTAAATCATTAAAATACCCAAAAAATGCATCTCTTAATTCTATTGTTGGGTTTTTACCATATGTTCCTACATCCCCTATATTCCAAACATTTAATTCTTGGCTTGTTGATTTAGCACCTAAATATCTTGGGCTAATAGAGCTAAATTGTGTATAATTTGATACTGGGACATTTGCTCTAACTGCACTACCTGATAATATTTGTATAAAATTAACAGGTGCTAATGAACTAGAATAATATATAGAATTGCCTTGAAAATTGTAATCTATATCCATTAAATAAGGGTTTAATCTTTGAAGATTATAATTATTTAATAAAGGTTGACAATTAACTGCAAAATTAAATGGTAAAACCCCAGGATAATATGATGGAACAATAACACCAGTATCTTGTGGTATTCTAAAATTATTATATTCAAATGGGTCTTTTATTTCAGACCATATAGATTGGGATGGAACTATACTTGCCGTTATACTTTGAATAAATAAACTAGAAGCATTTGTTGTTTTAGTATTTCTTACTGAAAATCTAAAAGTATCATTAACATTATATAACCCTGTAAATGAACCTGTTAAGTCTACTCTTAAACCATTAGCATTTTCATCAAGTATAAAGTCTAAATTATCGACTATTGTTCCTAAACTTGTTGGGGTTTGAGTATTACCTTGGCGTACTAATATACTACCAGTAGCATTAAATGTTTGACCAGTACCGGGAACCTCATAAGATTGTGTTATTAAAATTGTAGATTTATCGCTATTAGTTTGAAAATCAAAATCTTGGAAGTTTCGAGCGATGCCATTATATTTTCCGTTAGCAAATTGACTTGCAGAATATTCAACATAATACATATCCCCTTCTTTATTAATTGTTCTATCACTATCAGTTGTACTATCATTAAAAATAGTATTAATAGGAGAATCTTCAAAAGTAAAAGTTCCACCATCATATACTGATCCAGTATATCCTTCAGATTGGGTAATTATAAAATCTCCTTCAGAACCTGTTCTTTTTAAGAAAACATCAATTTTAGCTGATGCGTATGTGTTGGTTCCATATTTAAGTGCGTTTGATGTATTTTGGAATAAATTACCAGCTCCAGAACCTGTCATTATAGGTCCATAAAGAGTATTACCTGGGTATTTTGTAGCTATTGTGGTACCATTAATAGAATACTCAACTTGAATAGCAAAATTATGAACTTCAAATGTATATTCTAAATTTTCACCAACTCTATTAGTATTTTGAACTTGAAATATATATCTATAACAATATGGTAACAGTTGGTTGATGGCATTATGAGAATTAATAAGTAAAGGATTTGCAGTAAATACTTCGTCTATATCTACTACCCCACCAATAGATTGAATAGGAGAAATTTGTTCTGTAGTATATCCAATGGTATTTATAGGAGTATATACCGATGGATCTATGGGTTGGGTATAAAATCCAGCACCAACTCCAGTTTGTTCTTTAAGAGCAACTGTAAAAGTTTGTGAAGGATCAGTCGCACTAATAGAAGCACTTACTTTTACAGAAATACTAACTAAACCTAACTGTGAGTAAGTAACACCTGGGAGATTTGATGCTAATGTCTGTTGTACCTGTTGTACATTTAAAAGAAAAGAACCATCGTATTCTTCACCTGCAGGCCCATCTAAGTAATTAATAGCAGAAAAATCACTAGGAGATACATTAAGACTATAAGCTACATCACTATTCCAAACATTTGATAATGAAGTATCTATAGATTGTAAATCTGTTGGATAATCTGGTGTAAAATCTTGGGTGAGTGCTGATACTGTAGAGTAATAACTTCCCGAAAATGGTCTTAGATTATTACCCACACCATCTATATTAGGTATTGTACCAGCTAAAGTTAATGAAGGGAATGACCAATCCATGGAAGCAGTACCTCCTGTTTTGATTTTAGAATGACCCCCAAAAGTTGTAAGAGGTGTACCTGAGCCAGAATTACCTGGGATTTGCTGTTTAACTACTTCAAGATTACCATTAAATGCTACTGTTCCTAACCCTTCAACAAAAAGTGGGGCTGGTCTAAATAATGTTGGGATTGCTTGTGCTGCTGGAGCTGGAATTATTGACTGATTATCAACTTGTGGAGTACCATTAGTTGGATATCTTAAAGTTGTTGGCATGTCTCCAAATCGAAAAGCAGGTAGAGTTGATGTAGATCCTAACGAACTTGTATTAGTCATTTGTGCTACAAAAAATGTAGGTGTTCCCTGGTAATTAACACCATTAGCAAATTTATAATATTTTCCTACTGTTAAAACTGGTGGGCTATTTAAAGCTACTGTTTTGTATGCATTTGTAGCATTAAAAAAATCATATTGCACAATAACTTCACTAAAACCTCCCTGAACATCAACAAAAACTTGATTGTCAGTAATACTAGGGATATCTGCATTATCAAATGCATCTTGTGCCGTATCATATCCATTACTATTATAGTCAACATAAATTAATCCTATGTTTAAAGTACGATTTGTTCCCAAACGGAAATCTTGATTTGTCATACCCGCTCCCTGGTAAAAAGATCCAGAGTGATATACCCCAACATCTTCTTGTGTTCCAATTGCAGCTGCAGAATTAAATGATGAACTATAAACTACAGAAGCTGATATTACCCATGGTATATTTGGGGTATAAGGTATTGTGTAAGCCGAATTTTTAAAGAAATCAAAATCGGTGTTGATAATTTTACCCGTGTTTACACCACCACTTCCTGTATTAAAAAATCCTAATTCATCTTTTGTATCTCCATTCCAATAATATATGTTTTGTTCTTGGATTGAGATATTAGGATTAGCTAATACATTTTGTTGAGTATTATCGGATGATTGTGTTGAAATTACATTAATTGTAGAATAACTTGTTTTTGTTTCTAATGACCAATCCATTGAACCTCCTTGGTCCGAACTTGTTATAGGATAATATACTATACCCCCTACTGTTTGTTGGTAGTTATTACCACCAACTCCAGATCTTTGGTCTATTCTTAATAATGCATGTTCGGAAAATATTGTTCTTCCTAAAACTTTATATTCTGTTGCTTTACTATTAAAGGGGATTTTAGCGTCATCAAATAAAAATCTTAATTCACTAAAATCATCTAAATAATTAATTACCTCTGTCCCATTTATATCAATTTGGGATAACTTTACAGCATAAACTTGTTGTTCATTAGTATCAGCATTTATTTGTTGTGAGGCTATCCAAGCATATCCATTAATAGGGAAATTATTTTGATTTAAAAATGTATTTTGGCTGATTGGAGAAGGTGTTCCTATATCATAATTTGGTATCTCTTCTATTTCAACCCATGCTATAGACATATCATCACCATCTGCTGAAGCGCCACTAAATTGTATATCAACAAAATGATAAGTAGATTGGGGTGTTCTATTTGCTGTTGCTGTAACTGTGAATTTTTGATATTCACCTGTTAAATCAAAAGTAACGGGTGTTGTTTCTGTAGAATCAGCAATGTCGATAACTATTTTGGGAACTGCCATTGTAGTACCTTGTTTTGCCCAAACAGAATATCTATAACTACGGCCTAAAGTAATAATATTATTAAGCCTATAAGCTAAATTAGCTGTTGCACCAGCTCCCCTTGTTATAATTGTAGGGTTAAAAGTTACATCAATATTTGGTAGTGTTTCTTGGATTGAGCTTTGTTGGACAGTAGCACCATTATATACTTGCCAACTAGCATTATCTACATTAAATCCAGGTTCATTATAATAAAGCTGTACATCAGGGGTTGTTGTAAAAAAGATGGGTTTATAAAAAATAGGTGTATCCGTTATATTTAAATAAGGCTCACAACCTGGGTTTAAATCCCCATTAGTTATTTCTACATACGAACCTGAAAATATACCATTGTAAAATTCAGATTGATCATTATGTATAACACCTTCTTTAATACCCTTATAAGAGGCACTAATATATTGTGAACTACTTCTATGAAAAAATAAACTATTAACCACAGATCTATCTATTGCTCCATAATCGAATGATTCTGTCCAACTTTGTGTTAAATTAAACCTGTTATCTGGTCCTAAACCTTTAGATCCTGAAATGTAAGTTTCTAGACCGTTAAATTTATTAAATGAACCACCGGGCCCACCACTAAATTTATATATTGCAGATCCTTCAGTTGAATATTGTGGAAAATCCGCTGATCCCGAACTATAATCTTTTGGTAAATTAACTATTAAGCCTTCATAATCATGTAATGAAGATGATACTTGAGCTGGTCTTAATCTATTTCTTTCTAATAAATGTTGTTTTACTATTACACCAGAAGCTAAACTTGTTCTAGCAGGTGTAAAATCCTTAATCATTTTAAATAATGAATTATCAAAGAATTTTATTAATCTAATAAAATCAACTATATCATACCCTTTTATATACTTTTCAAAATATGCATCCCTTAATCTATCTAAATCTGGGTATGAATCTAATGATGAAGATATAAATCTTGGATCTCCTATATAATCTCCTAAATTAAAATATCCTAGTTGAGCATTAATATCATCATTTATTTGATTTGATGGTGAAAATCCAACTTCTAAATAATTTACATTTGGAGTATAACTTTGACTTACAAATGATTGTTGTTGTATAGACTCCATAGGTGATATCACATCACTTATTGGAGATGAAATAACAGCAGTAGATCCACTTATACCATAAGGAGCTTCAGCTAATATTAAATTTTCATTATATATTTTATCTGTAATTCTATTTTTAATACCTGCTGGTACTTGATCTTGGAATATGTCTTCTACATTAGTTACAAATAATTTATCATCTCTAAATATTGGACTTGTAATAAAATAATCACTAGTACCATCACTAAATGATTGTGTGATTTGTATAGCTGATCCTGTTACTCTAGGGTGAATAGATGTTCTACTTCCAGTATCTAATTGTGTACCTAAAGCAGCTCTAAAAAACTGTTGGTCTGGTGTTGAATTAATACCGTTTCCTTCGTTAGAATATGGGTTAACAGTATAATCAAAGAATCTACTTTCACTAACTGCTTGACAATACATTCTATACTCTTGGAATGATCCAGAAAATGGTTCATAAACATTACTATCTATTGTTCTATTAGAACCTAAATTTAATGCTCCAAAGTCAGCTTTTGTCCATGATCTACCATCCACACCTAAAAGTTGGCCTGATCCACTAAACCCAATTTTTCCATTTATTTCATTTGCCGCAAATAAAGAAGCAGTAACTGTTGAAGTTGAACCAAATATACCAGACCCTGTAAAATTCATCTGTACTGACCACCAATCTTTATTAAAGAAAGGTAAATATATATCTATAGACTGATTAGAAAAACCTAAATCAGGGTAAAATTTTAATGTACCCCAAGTATCATATGGATCCGGGATAGAACCTGAGTAAGAACCAGTTACAAAACCTGCACCATTGTATTCTAATACAACAGCAGATCCTATTTGGGTAAAATCATTTCCATTAGCATCATTAATCCATAAAAGTTGTTTTTCTCTAATATCACTACTAGCAACATTATTTACAGCTGCCGGGATACCAGGTGATTTAAATCTAAATTGAACAGTATTTAAACCATTTTCAAAAATAAAACCACCACCTGGATTCCAAAATGTTTGGTTAGCTAAAAGTGAAGATGATACAAAACTTTGAGCATTAGTACCAGTATCAAATGCATAGTTAAATACATTTTGTTTTAAATCATAATCCTGAGATTCATTTCTATCTTTACCTCCAAATTCACTAATTCGTAAAATTGTATCAGGTATTCCATATGATGTAATTAATGCTCTAATACCAGCTATTGTACCTTTAGTTTTAAGTAAATATGGTATATTATGGTATATTCGTTTATATACTTGCTTTTGAACATTATTTAATGGCACTATATCATTTGAAGCAGATATTTCAGTATCTACGTACTCAAACCCAGAAGGTATGTCTAAATTACCACTACCATCTACAACAGAACCTGTCATATTTGGAAATGGAAATGCACTTCCTGATGGTGTTAACCCTAAAAATGCTGTAAATAAATCATTTGTATTAAAATTATTAGCATATAGTTTAACCCCAAAATCTCTAATTGCATCTGCTACTAAATCTTTAGCTATACCATACTCTAAACGGTTATCAGCATCAAATTTATTTGAAATATCTTTAGTATAAACCCAAACATTATCATAGTATTGAGCAACCATATCAACAAATAATTCATATCCCTCATTTGCAGGATCATCTCTTAAGTATTCTGGGATAGACCAGTATAACCAATTTCTATTATCTTGATCATAATTTGAAGCAGACAATGCCTGTCCTCCATAGTATGGGTCTCCAACTGTTGCGTTACCAATCCAAGTTAAAGCTTCTGTACTACCAGTGGAAGCAAGTTGATAGGGAGGAAATTGGTTTGTTTTAGGGTAAGAATATTGTGATCCACTATTAAAATATAAAAATGATTCATAACCATCAAAATTTTTTATAATGTTATCAATTTGATTAGTAAGTAAAGCTTTACTCTCTATATAAGAAAGTGTAGTAGATGTAGGTGATGTTGTAGTAAAAACTTGAGATAATTGATTACTAGCGGATTCGATTAATCCTACTTTATAATAAAAATTTTCTAAACGTATTTTAGCAGAACTAAAATGAATAAAATTAGCATAATTTTCATAATTAATATTAATATCAATTTCTTTTTGATTTAAAAGATTTTGAATTTGATTAATTGAACTTGTTACATCTGATTGTAGTAATGTACTAAATGAGAATGCTTCGCCCCCTGTTGATGTTTCTTGTATTATATTAAGATTATAATTAGGACCCGCTATATAAGTAAAATCATCTTCTATAATGGGTTCAAAAGGAAAATCTAATTCATATGCTTGGGGATCTGATAGTTCTTCTACTACCCATAGTTCGTCCTTTACGTTAAAATTGGATGGTAAAGGTTCATATAATTTAATTAAAACAGTGGGGTCAATCCCCTCTTCTGTTTCTAACTTTATATTATTAGCTATTACTGTTTGATTATTACCAAAGTTTAAGTAAAAGTCAACAAAATAATCAGCTGTTTCTCTATATTGTATAAATAAATTTGAGGAAGAAATTATTAAATTATTAGATATAATATTACTATCTAACCTAATTTCTGTTCTATCAGATGAAATATCAGAAATAAAATATTTTTCGGATATATTGGATGCTAATCTTTTTCTATAAAAAGTATATAAAATATTATATGTACCTATATCAAAACCCGAATTTGTTAAATCTTTTTGTGGGTTTAAAAGTACATCCCCATTTCTTACATCATAATCTAATAAAGGAATTGTAGAACCTGGGTATATTAAGTTTTGGTTTTGATCATAAACATAATATTCAATATAATCAGTACTAGCAGAAAAAACCGTATCTAATTGTGATTGTACAATTAATTGAGAATCCGAATCTGAATATGTTTGGTATTCAAATGTATTTGGATCTAATTGTTGTATTGTTACATTTTTATTCATATATTATATTTAATATGATCCACCACCACCTCCACCACTAGAAACTGCTGATGAAATACTAGAAACTGTTCCTCCTGATGTTCCTCCCCCTCCAGATGTTCCTCCTGATGAAGGGGTATTTTGCGATGTTTTAGTGTCTTGTGATAATCTTGTATTTGTTATTATAACTTTTTCATTAGCTGCCTGAAGTTCTCTTTCAAATACTTCTAAAGCTTCATTTGTTTGTTCATTTTCAGATGGTTCTGCTGCTATTCTTATATTATCCATTTGTGCTGATAGTAGGTCACTTCTTAATTGTGCTATTTCAGCTTGGAGTGCTTCAATCTCTTCATTTCTTTCTTCGTAATTTATATACTGACCACTTGTTTTAACTAAGTATTCATGTGAATTAGTTTCACCTAGGGCAGGTATATCATAAAAAAGAGAGTTATATAATCCAAAGAATTCTTCAACAGTTGGTTGAAGTTGTTGGTCTTCAGTAATAGAAGTAACACCCAATTCACTAAAACTTGTATTTATAGTTTTAATGTATTCAGCTTTATTAAAAACATCTTTAATTAAGTCTAATCTTTCTTCTGCCATTATCTATTAATAACTTTAAAATAATAATTATCATCTTTTACTATTGTACTTCCACTAATAGTAGTTTGTATTAAAATTTTATAATATCTTTCTGGTTGTAAACCATTCATATAAATGTCAAAATAATTACTTTGACTATCACAACTTATTTTTGTAAATTCAGGGTCAAAATCAATTAATGTTTCATTAGTATCTAAATCTTTAACAGAATACATCGAACTGCTATTTAAATAGTGGTTTTGGGTATCTATAGATGAAGTTAAAAACCTTCTTACTGGGTAATCTGGTCTAACATTAAGTCTAAATCTATTTATACTTTCACTATAAAATATTCCTGGGTTGCTATCCAATGCCACAAATAGATCTGTTGTTTGAATTGGAGGTAATGAGCCAGTTTCAAATGATGAATCATCCCATTTTATTTCTAATTGTGGAGGATAAATAGTATTTGTGTCTACTGAGTAAAATTGCATTATGGGTTGGATTGCATCTGTAGTTGAAAATTCAATAGCATCTTCCCATTTTACTAAAAATCCATTATTTTCTATATTAGTATATCCTCCTATTGATTTTGAACTAGAATACCATACTTTAACTATATCAGTAACGGGTGCATTAAGATCTTTTTGTGATCTTAGAGTAAAAGATTGAGAAACATAAATATTTGTATTATAGGGGTCTGATGAACCCGTAAACCAATTTCCACCCCCACTATTATTACTACCAGAAAATGAAGCAGTAACATAAGGATTAAAATTATTTATAAGCCAAGTAGTACCTCCTGACCCAGAAAATGTTCTTGATCTCCAACTTACTCCATTAGTTGTAAAGGGTTGGTCTAAATAAGTACCTGAACCATTATTCCATGATCCTGATACTGGGTATATTTCTAATTCAGTATCAAAAATAACACCTTGGGCATTAGCTATAAAACATTTTAAACTACTAGAAAATTGAGTTCCCCCTACTTTATTATCTATTACCTCTTCAATTTCATTTTGATCAAATTCAACTAAATATCTAAATACCTGTGGTACGGGGTTTATATTTACATTTAAATTACCTACTTCAATCATGGCATCAATACCTGTATTCATGTAAGGGTAAAATGAATATATTGATGCATCTTGTAAAGGGAAAAGTTTATATACTGCCATAATTTATTTTTTAATAACCGGTGGATGATCCTCCTCCACTAGTGCTAAATGTTCCTGTTCCTAACGAAACTACTCTACCTTTAATATCTGTATTTGGGTATTTTACTTCGAATATACTTGGGTCTAAAGATGGATAAATAATACCACTTTGAGTAGCTCCCTTTATATCATAAGCAAATTGTGAATATCCACTATTTGTACCCGCTTTATTTGTAATACTTACATTTTGCACAGTTTGAACACCAGGTATATTATCTAATAATATTGTTATCTCTCTTAATATAATAGGTTGGTTAATCTGCCACTTACTAACCTCAAAATATGTTTGTAATGCTGTTATACATCTAGTTAGTACTTCACTATTGTTAAAATTAGGTAATGTAATTATTTCAAAATCTACACAAATATTAATAATAAAGGCATCTTTAACATTAACAGTATCACCTATCATTCTTGATTGGTTTAAATATGTAATTAAATTACTTTTAATAGTATTAGATGTTGTTACCAAATTACCATTTGTATTATAAGCTAACACATATAAATCTAAAATGGTGTCCGGGTCTTTTGTGCTTGGTTTTGTTGTATATGCCTTAGATAGATCACCAAACTTAGGAGGCATACTTAAAGCTCTAATTAAATAATCATCAGCCGTAACGTTTCTTTGTTGTGTATTAAAATTAGATAATGAATTTTGTCTTATTTCTTCTATAGTGTCTCCATCCCCACCACCACTTGCGGCTATAGGATTATTTACAGCTAAAGAATTAAATATAAATTGTGCTATAGATGTATTACTTAAATTTGAATTTTTAAATAAAGTATTACTAGTATTTAATTGGGTTACTTGGTTAGCATTAACATTATCTCTAGTTCCTCCACCTGTTATATATCTAACGGTTAAAGTAGTATTACTTGGAGCTGTTCCATAAGTATTTGTAAAAACAAAATTTGTTGGTGAGTAAGCAGCCGTTAACTTGCTTTGACCAAATGGTAATCCAATTCCTACATTATCAGGATTAGGAACTATTTGTTCATCAATTTGTAATGCATTTCCTGCACCGAATTGGATTTGTAATGTTGTTTCATTTAAATATCTAGTAACAAATCTATTATTTGTTGATTTTGTTCTTAAAACATAAGGTGCATCTCCATCTTGATATGTATTAGGATCATTAGTATTTGTATTTTTAATACTATCATACACTAAATCTTGACCTAAATAATCTACTTCATAATATTGATTACCATCGGAATCAAATATATCAAGGATACCACCTATATTATTAGAATTAATTTCTAAAGTTGGGAATTGTTGATAAGCACCTAAAGTAAAATCTTGTGTTACAATAGTACCAGATGATGCTTTTCTTGTTTTCTTTAATAAGTAATAAGTAGGTTCTCCACCTGCTACTTGGGCTATTGATATTTCAGTAGGGTCACTTGAAGATGAAATTGAAAAATCTATTATATCTTCTATTATAAAACTAGTACCCGTTTGAGTATTTGAAATTGTATTTGCACCTATTATTAAAGCATAATTAAAATCAGGTACTACAGTTACCCCTTCTACTTTAGATGGAACCTGTTGGTAAAAATCTAAATCTACAGTTGCTAAACCCGTTGCCTTTGGTTTATAACTAAACATATAGGCAAGATCATATAAATTATCAAATTGTCTTGCATATTGTAGATAAGTTTCTTGAATTTGATTATCTAAATAAAATGATAAAACATCACTTACATATGCTGATTGTTCTATAAACATCATACCAGGGGATGATGGGCTAAAATCTGTATAAGTATTAGGAAAATATGTTTGTGAGAAATTAATAAGTTGAGCTCTAATATCATTAAAGTCCTTATTAATATATGTTATATCTTTATTTAACAATGCCATTATCGAAAGTTTAATTCTAAAGTATCATTTATACCTGTATTAGGAATATTATATACTATATTTATTTGTATTGTATTTTCATTAACACTTCTTAAGACTTCTACCTCTTCAACTTGAATATTTGGAAAATTATCATTTAATTTAGTTTGGATATCTTCCTTTATAAAATCTAAATTCCCAGTTTCTATTTGAGTAAATATATATCTTCTTAAACCTGCACCAAAAAGTGGGTTTTCTATTCTTTCCCCTGGGTTTGTTAAAAAATAGTTAATTAAATTATTTTTAATTGCATCTTTAGTTTGATAATTAGGTTGGAACACCTCAGGTGCACTAAATGGTAAATTAACACCAATAGCAACTCTAGGTCGTAAATCATTAGGATATACTCTTCTTGCTCCAAATGCCATAGCTATTATCCTTTACTATTCATTAAACCCATTATTTGATCCATACTAACATTTCCTTGTGGTAAACTACCATTAGGGGAAGTTGTATCTACAGGACCAGTCATTTTTAAAGGTACATTTGCTGATGTTGCACTTAAAGTACCATTTGCCCCGGGCATCATTCCCCCTAACACATTTTGTATATTTTCCTTCATTGCCATTCTTTTATCTTCAGGTAAAGGTTGGTGTTTTACTTGTTGAGGAGGTTGGATAACTTCTTGTACTACTTGTTTAGGAGCACGAACTGCTTCTATTAGAATGTCTTTCATCTCCTCTTGTATTGCCTCTTTTACGGCCTCTTTTACAATAGTTTTTAATTGACTTAATTTCATGTTATATTGATTTATTATAAATATTAAACTAGTTAGCTTTTAAATTGTTTTGTTGTATGTAGAATACAAGTTCATCTATTAAAATTTGATCTGATGAACTAAATGAAGGTTCTCCTTTAAGTAAAGTAATTCCTCTAGAATCTTTTGCTACAGCAAATCTTCTTTTTAAAGTACCTACAGGATTTTTATTATCAGTTTCAACACTAAAATTAAAACCATTTACATTACCTATTATAGGATTCCCATCTTCAGCTTCTTCTTCAGCTAAATCAAGTAATTCTTGATTGATAGCTTCTAATTCTAGATTTGTTACACCATTTTCTTCTGCACATTCTTGGGCCATTTTATCAATGGATTTTAATATTAATATTACAGTTGTAACTCCTGCTATTAAAAATATTAATGAAACTAAAGTAGCTCTGCTTGTTCCTTTATTTGCATCTTCTAATTTTTCTAGTTCATCATTTATGTGTTGTAGTTTAGCTGTAAATGAGTATGGTTGTGCAAATATTAAACCCCCAAAATCTTTGGCAGGAAAAACACCTGTTGCTTGGGGGGCTGGGAGAGCATCCAGTGCTAATCTTACCCCTCTTAAAACGTTAGCTAGAGCAGTAAAAGCTAAAGCTAGAGCTGTATTTATAGTTATTGCCCTAAAAAGTTGGTTAAGCTGTCTAACAACCCTATTTCTAGTTCTTATTACATTATTTAAAGCATCAGGAGTAGGGCATGTTTTTCTATTTTCTTGTGTTAATTTAGAAATACCAAAGGCTAATAATAAACTAATTGCTAAAGGTATTAATTTTGATTTAATATTATCTACTAACTTACCAATACTAAATTTTTTAGCATAGATAAGTTTATCTAAAATATCCATAGCTAAGGCCGCAACCCCAGCTTGTGCTAAATCAATACCATCATTAAATTTTTGAGATATTTCTTCTGCTGCCTTATCTAAATTAATTAAACTAGTTAATGATAAGTCTGTTTTAATTGTTTTATCACCATTTATAATAGCTTGTGTTCCAGGTATATATCCACTTTTAGAATAAAGTAAACCAAAAACAAGTGGGGTTTTTTGATTTTCGGGGATAATAGGAACCTTAACTTCAATTGAAAAACTTCCTTGTTTATCTGTTCTAGTGGTTTGTCCTGGGATAGGAATAAAAATTAAATCATTTAAATTAACTGAGGGTTTATTGGGGAGTAATTCTTCACTTACATTTAAAGGGTTATCGGCACCAACTTTTTCATCTACAAAATCCTGATTAACCCCTAATGTTATTTTAGCTCCTTGTAATGGAGTATTTGTATTTTTATCCTGCAGTCTACCTGTAATTGTATAAGTTTGGAGTGTGGGTATTTGACTTTTTAATTTAGCTTTTAAGAGAGCAATTTCTGCTCTTACTTTTTGTTCGGCATTTACTTTAGTTATATTAACTTCGTCTAAACGTTCTTGTAATTTTTCTTTAGCAGACAATCTTTTTTGTCTTCTTTTTTCTCTTTTTTGTTCTCGAGTTAAATTAGAACCTAAAGATAAATTAATATTATCTAAAGATGTTTCTTCTAAAGTAGATAAATTAATATTAAATTTAGAAGAAAGATCTTGTATTCTATTAGTTATATCCTCTATATTTAAAGATTCACCTAACAATGATTTACCACTATCAGTTTTTAAAAATTTATTTGCTAATTGTAAAAGTGCTTCTTCTCCCATTATATAGATTTTACAATTTTAGACTTATAATTTTTAATGTTATTTAACATTTTAGAAGCTTGGGTTTTTAAAGAACCAGCAGGACCACCACTAATATATATTTTAGGTTCTGTTGATAATGTTTGACCTAAAGTTTGTAATTTCCTTAATAAATCAGCAAGATCATCTAGAAAAGTATCTCCTAATACAACTGATTCACTAGCCGTAGAATCTCCCAATCTAATATTATTTTTAGAAGATTGTAAAACAACATCCCCTTCTTGCGAATATATTCCTGTTGTATTTATTGAAGTTAAAGATATTGTTCCTTCGGAATTTAACATTATACTACCTGTAGAGTTAGCATTAAAAACTAATCTATTAGAATTTAACAATACCTGACTTCCTTGAAAGGAACCTATTGATTCGGGTTTGTTATCCTTTATTGAAGGATTATTAGTAATTGTTGTTACTAGGGGTATTGATTGGTTAGATGTTAAATAAATTGAAGATAGATCTTTATTTATATCTTCTATAATAGGTAGATATCCTTCTTCACTAGCATCTTCAGGTTGACCATTTCTTATTATTGTTATAGGATTACCATCTTCCCCTGTGTTAGACCAATTATTACCATATAAAATACTATCAGTTTTAGCAGTACTACCAAATCTAATACTGTTACCCCATCTACCTTCAGTAATTATATCCCCAGCAAAAGCTAATAAAGGGTGGATATTTGATCTTTCAATAAAAGTACCTCCTACTAAAGGGGAATTATAAGCATACTCTACTTCTTCATTTGATGTTTTTCTAGTTTGCCCTTGTTCTATTGCTTGATAACTTTTTTGTTGTGAAGGTTGTGATGATGGATAACTATTTAAATTAGGATAGGCATTTAAATGGGGAGTATTCCAGATAGCAATGGGATTAATATAAAAATATTTTTTAGTATTACTACCTAAATTTACTTGATTATTTGGTAATAAAAATAATAATACTAATTCATTAACTAGGGGATAATTTTTTAAATATGGAATCAAAGGAGATGCTATATCTGGGAGATTTGATGAAATTGTAGGGGAACCCTCAACAGCTTCAAAAAAGATAGTTCCAACAGCATTCCATTCACCATAATCTTCAAATCTAGGGTGTTGATCATCCAAGATAATATCTGTTACTCTAGCAGATATCATATTAGAAGCCAAAGCATTAAGCTGTTGTTGTGTAGTTGATTGATTATCTCTCCCAGTATTTAATTGAGAGTTAACCGAAGCAAATCCATATTTATGCGCCATCTTTCTTTTGTTCGAAATTAGTATTAAGTTTATCTAATTCCTCCATTAATTGTTGTTTTTCTTCTTCCGTTATACCCATGGATTCTTCACCACTACTATTATTGAGCGCACGTTGCACTATAGTAGCCATTTTAATTAATTGTTCATCGTTACGAACGCCAATTTCCATATATTCTTTAATAAGTGGTACAATTAAAGTAGCATCACCTATATCATTTATTAATGGTTTTAATTCCGAAATTAAACCTGTAATTTGGGTTTCTTTTTTCTTTTGGTTATCGTAAATTTCGCTTAAGATATCCGAAAACTTTTTTTTCTTAAATACAATATTGTCTAATGATCCCATAATATTATTTTGTTATAAATATGGATATAGAAAGGGGTTAGAATCTAGCGTAACCATTTTCTAAATAAAAAATATATTGCTCTTTAAATATGTTATGAAGTTTATCAGCTATTTTAGTAATCTTTGGGGTTTTAACATCAACCATTTCTCTAATATAGATGTAAAGGGCTTTTTTATTAAATACTTCTAAATCTTCTCTTTTGCGAAATAATTCTAAAATTGCATCCGCTATTTGAGCATCATTTTTCTTTGGAAATAATTCAAATATATTTTCTGACACATGGTCAACAAAAATATCTACATATTTATCTAAATCACTTTTTACTTTTTCATCTCCTTGTGTGTAAACATGGGTTGAATTTTCCCCAGTTAATACTTCAACTCCAACTTTATTAATTTTCTTTTTATAATTTTTAGTATTGTATAAAATTAACCAACGCTTAACAATAGTACCGAAATAAGAATAGGCTTTAGCCCCTCTAGTTGGGTCAAATAAATGAATTTTAGATAACAAAAAGGTTATTATTTCATGTTGTAAGTGCTCTAAATTACTAACCTCTGTATGGTAAAATTTAAAAGTATGTATTATATTTTGGGTAAGTTTAAAAAAAGCATAATGTATATGAGTTTCATAAATTCTACTTCTTTTTTCCGAATCCTTTACTGAGTCTAAGTTATTATATTTTACTATATAATCTTCTGTTTCTTGGGTAAAATAATTTTTACTTTTTTTCCTTCTTTTTCTTTTTTGGATCATTTTTCTTTGGAGTTAGTTTTAAACTGAGATAAACCTGTTTGTAAAACCTTTATTTCATTAAAAAACCAACCTATTTCATCATCGCTTTTGAATATGCCTTTTTCATCTATTTGTTCTAACCTTTTTTCTGAAAATGTGACTTGTTCATCTACTTTATTAATAAATTCCTGTTGGGAGATTATAATATCTTCTGTTCTTTCATTTTTACGTAAAAGGTTAAAAGTCGTATATCCAAGGATAACGACTAATAAACCTAAAACTATAATAGTAATTTCTAATATCATAAACTATCTAACATATTTTTTAACCCAGAGCTTGCTATAGTATTAAGTGCTTTGGATTTAGAACTAGTTTTCGATTGTAATGTATAATTTTTCTTTGGCTGCTCCACGTTATCTTTAGAAAATTTAGGTAACCATTCAATTTCAAATTCAATACGCGCCGCCATCATATCTGCCTGGTGTAGAATATAAGGTAAAGATGTACGTGGTTTTTGTTCTGGCATAAATGCTTTTAAATATTTTTCATTAGCAGCATCATATAAACCATCATGAGTCTGAATGGCTACCATTTCGTTAAATGTATAAGAAATGTCATGCTGTTGAAGTAAAAATAACCCACGATCTGGGACAGAACAAAATGCTAATTTTTTATTAAACATATAATCTTCACCTAATTTATCTTTTCTCCATTGATCAGTCTGGGGGATGTAAGCTTCATGTTCTTTATCTCCCATTTTACCCAAATCATGGTTAATAGCAGAAAATACTAATTCTTCCTTAGTAAATGTTGTCATATCACAACCTTCAGATTCCCAAAGATCATATTGTTTTAAAGCACATCTAACTACTCTATTTACATGATCAACATACCCTCCAGGAAATGCTGAATGGTATTCTTTTTTATGGGCAGCAGGCATTAATATAACACGTTCTTCATAACGTTTATAAAAACTAGATAATTGTTCTCCTCTATTTCCTGGGATATGGGTGTTTATATTATCTAAAAATATTTCCCAATTTAATTGAATTTGTTCCGCTGATAATTTCATAACTTTTATTTTATATTATTTTTTAATTGTTCTTCCATTTTTTTGGGCATGAAAGCAGCCCATTTATTTTTAGGACAATATGCAGATAAAGATCTAACTTTTAATGTAAGGATACACCCACAATCTGAACAACAAGGTTGAGTACCTGGGACTGCACAGTGAGTGCCTTTAATATCAAATAAATTACAACTTGTGCAAATATCCCATCTAATTTTAGCTATTTGTTCTACATCATCTTTAACAAAAACTTTATTTTTAATACCCTCATATATTAAATCTAAATTACCAAAGGCATTAATAAGTTTGTTAAACCTACCCACTTTATCTAACTGAACTATTTTGTTCTGAATGTGAACGAGGTTCCCTTTCAATCATAGATCTAATGTCTTCAGCTATTCCCTGAGCTTTAATTATGTTGGCTCTATAAGATTCAATTGGTTCTTGAGTGTTTACTATGCGTTGAAGATTTATTAATGTATGATCTAAAGTTTCTAACTTTTTATATAACAATTCTCTATTTCTCATAATTTATATTATTAACAGGGTATCCCTTAACCCCTTATTACCTTTATTCCTATCCCTTCTTATTCCCTTTTCTTACAAAACCTGTAATACTAATGTACGAGGGATTTTTTGTATATCCTAATTATTTTTAAATTTCTTTAACTACTTTTTTTATTTTATAAAGATGTGCACATTTTTCATATTCTTCATATTGTTCAAAAAATTGAATTGCATTACCTAATACTTTAGAAAATATTTTATTATCAAAATTTATAATAGCATTGACATCATCATGACTATCTAAACTAATATTTTTAATATAAGACCAAGCCCTATTATAAACAGTAAACTCAGATGCCTCTTTTGTAGATTCAACATTATAATTAGGTTGTTCTTTTTTTAAGAATTTTTCTAATTTACGGTGAAATACTTCATGATTTTGGATTAATTTGACAAACATTCCTATTTTAGCGAAAGGACCGTTCATAAAATCCCTTATTTCAGATTTAGTTTTATCATCATCAATTTCTTTTCCTTCTACAAATAATTTAAATATTTTATCTTTGTCTATCATCTTTTACCTCCAAAATAAGCTACAGCATGTCCTTCTGTAATTAATAAATCATTTAATTTAACATCTCCTAAGAATATATCACCTAAACATCTACCATATTTCCCAACACCTTGTGAGTGTAGTACAAATTCATTATTATGTTTGGCTAGAATATCTTTAACATATTGTTTAGCAGCTAGTCCTCTTGCTTTTTCCTCAAGATCTCTAGTTCTAGATTCTGCTGCATTAATTCCAACTAACCTAATTCTTATTTTTTTCCAAGTATCAAAACCAAGATCAATGATAGCATCAATGGTATCCCCATCTACTACTCTTTCACATTTTGCTTTATAAATGTACATAATAACGTTTAGTTATAAATATACATTATTTATCTAATTCTGCTAATTCAGATTCAATATCTTTTTGAATTTGTTTTAGAATATTATATTCTTCTATTACATCTTTTTTTTCTGGGTTTTCTGGGTGGTATCTCCAAACTTCCTCCATTACAGTAGATGTTGCTAATAAATCATTAATTAACTCTGCCTTTTGCTGATCTAATTCTTCTTGTTTTGTCATTTTATTTAAATTTACTTCCTATTAAGTTAATTGTTTCTTTTGCCTCTTCCAAACTAATTTGAAAAAATTCTTTACTACTATTGACACGTTGTGCTTTTAATTTATGGTGTACTTCTCTTTCTACCATTTCCCCATTAAAACACTGGTATGCCCATTCTACTTTATAGGGTAAGGCAACACCTGTTGCTGATGATATTTGTTTAGCTCGTTCTTCAGGTAATTTTTTAGTATAACCTATTTTTAATAACCCGGGTTGGGTTGAGTTGGATAAAATATATACCCATTGATCTCCATCGCCTTTATCCGCATATAACCCATATTTTTTATCGGTATAATACGTTACATTCTCCCATCCATCTCCTTTCGCACTGGGAGTTAGGGTAAAGTATTTAGCATGCTCTAAATCCGTATTCCCATAGTTTTCTTTTAATGGGATAAACTGTTTAGCTTTTTTAACTGTAATTTTATTTAGACTCATTCGAATATTATTTTAAATTCTTTTTCTATTTCTATATCCTTTGGAAATATAGTTTTAACAAAAACTTTAGCTGTGTCACCTACCATCTGATTATCAAAAAATATTTGTTGTTGAGGTTCATAGGTATATTTACTATAAGTCCCTAAACTCTGAATATCAGAATTGGGGTTATATGAATAACCTGCTATATTAAGTGGTGGGTGATTATTTGCCATATCTTCAATAGTATACGTTAGATTACCAATAGGTATAGGATTTACAAATCCACCTCCAGTAAAATAACCTAATATACTATATAACGGAACTGTAAATGTAATTCCATTGATCCATATCCAATAATCAGAATCAAATAGTGTTTCTATTAATGGTACCCCATTAACAACATAATCAGGGTGCAATTCATCTAATTGACCTTTAATTGTAAAGTAATTGTAACCTTGATGTTCAATATGAAAATAACCATTAGCATCCTGATATACACCAGGTGATACTAAGGGATCAATTTCAAAAAATGATTCACAATCACCACTTAAACAAGGGTAAGGTGAAATAAGCTCCTCTGGGCTACATGCCCAGAAGAAACTTATTAAGGTTATGTAAACTAACTTTTTCATTATGCTAC
>VMHT01049451.1_pt1 | contig 33083 bp, 50 predicted proteins | sample 4693611 | NCBI WGS metagenome assembly VMHT01 (sample SAMN12280063, study PRJNA550983) | marine metagenome | isolation source: seawater sampled from same location over 5 years 0.02-0.2 micron viral filtrate | place: USA: collected off the coast of southern California halfway between the port... ...
CTGTACATGATTGAATAATATCTTTGATTGCATCGATGATCTCTGGTTGTTCACCAGTCTCAGTTGCGACTAATAATAACTTTTCTTCTTTAACAAGGAAAGGTCTATAGTTCACAGTCCTACCGTCAGACGGTAGTTTCAATTTGTACTTAGGTACATTTAGCTTAGGTAATGCCATAAGGTGTAGTTCACTTCATGTTTTTATTTAGTCAGGTTAGCGAGGACCTGTATATGAACCATCAAATGAAATGGGTTGACCAGTGTCACTTCTGTATGTAACACCAGATACTGTATATGTTTCTCCGCTGTATTTTGGTGTCGTATTAACTGTAGTATTGCCACTGGTTTCATCAGCTTTGAAAGTATCACCAATCGAACCAGGAACAGTGATTTGATTTCTCAATCCAGGATCAGAGAATGCATCTGCAGAGTAGAATCTATATCTCTCGTAATAGAATCCCATGGACAATGACATAATTTGATTCTGTTCATTGTTCAACTGAATAGATCCAATGTTATATGGGAATACATTTCTCATCTCCCAACAACCAGTAAGAACGTTTTGTGCTTGTTGTGTCTCCCACTTATAAACTCTTACCCTAGGAGAACAATACTCTTGATAGAAATCTACCATCTGATTGGAATCTCTAGAAATTCTATTGACCCATGTTTCAAATATAGATCTTGTGTATTGAGATGCAGGAACTAGAAACTCAATCTGCATCTGACTAAATGCTTGGTTGGTTGCGTATCTTACTGACGCACCTGGAGGTTGAAACTGTCCAGTAGTAATCTGTCTGCTAGGTAAACTTACACTTTTTGCATAGTAATCTAGTAAGTTTGCAGGAGTTTTTGTTTCGAGTTGTAAATTATCTGCCTGAGATTTACCACCGACACTCTTTGATAGAAGGATTGGGGGTGATGCGAAGTTGACTGAATACTTATTAAGAGTAGACGGACGCATCGTCTCGTCTTTAAGCATCGTCTCCATGAACGCACCAACACCACCACCAACACTGGCGACGGGTCTTGCAGTTTCTTTATTGGGGATTGCCATTAGACTTTAAGTTCTTTTTCGGTGATTAACATAAACTCCCAAGAGTTATCTTTACAAAATTCAGTTGCTGCTTTCCATTTTGCTCTGTTAACAGCATAGGTAACAACTTCATTTATATATCGTTTGGTATGTCGTTTTTGTGTTTTGGGTTCAAGTGTCTGTTTGAATGGTTTAACTTCAACTAGATACTTCTTACCCTTAACCTTTACATAAAAATCAGGAAAGTACCTGTGCTTTCTGCCATCAACAGGAGAAACATAGGGGATAATAATCTCTTCACTACCCCATTCAGTTACAGATGATGTGACGTCACACCATTTCATGAATTTGTACTCCCACGATGACCTATAAATAACATTGTTAGGGTCACCCTTGTACTTTCGAGGGAAACTAGGACGATATTTTCCTTGATACCTCATAAATATAATATATGTACTCTTTTATTTAGGTCGAATGGCGAACAAAAGCACATTAAGATATCCAATTTCCGCTGTCGTTGATAGAGCAAACGATGAACCATTCCCTACTGAAGCAGTAGATTATATTCACATTCAAAGATCAAGAATTAATTATAAGGATACTGGTGGCGGTTATAAAGGCATGAATATGCCAGGGAGTGAATCAAATTTAGAAAGGAATGACACTTCAGTGTATCTTGCGATGCCTAAAAACATCTCAACTGCATACCAAGCATCATATGCTAAAGTTAATATGGGTGTTGCAGGTGCCATGGCAAGCACTATGATCAACCCAGGTGGAACATCTTTTGATGACGCAGCATCATCAATCCAAACTGCTGCAGGTGCTGCTGTACCAGAACTGGCAGCATCAGTGATCGCAGGTTCAGTAGGTAGTTTAAACCAACTTATTGGTGGTGAAGGAAACGTTACTGCAAGTGATCTTCTTGCTGTTGGTCAAGGTAGAGTATTCAACCCCTTTGCTGAACAAATTTTTAAAGAAATGCAGTTTAGAACTCATTCGTTCTCCTTTAAATTATTCTCTCGTTCAATGAATGAAGCAAAAGAAATATACAATATTATTACTTACCTTAAAACAGGTGCTGCACCTAGACTTAAAGGTATAGACGAAAAGCAATTATTTGGTCTCTTTGATCAGGAAGATGGTAGTAACATAATTAACTCAACTGCAACCACTGGTTCTCTTGCTGCTAATAGATTCTTTGAGATTCCTGATAAGTATGAACTTAGATTTGTCAGATACGATCCAGAAGCAGATACTATCTCAGAAGCAGGTGGATTACATTTTAGAATAAAACCATCAGTTTGCACTAGTATTACAGTCAATTATACTCCTGATGGGCAGTATTCTTCTTTCCAAACCGTTGATCAAGGTGCAGTATCAGTTCCTGCTATTCAACTTGATATGCAGTTTACCGAAACTGCAGTTATCAATCAAGGTTCTATCGCACAAGGTTTCTAATGTCTTATTTTTCTTATTTTCCAAATGTATATGTAGGAGAAGGCATCTCCGATAGTGAGAACTATAAGTATCGTTTGGTCAAAAATATCTTTAGAAGAGTAAAGGTAAGAGAGGATCTTGACCAGTATGTTACTCAGTTTGAGGCATATGAACTCAGAGTTAATGACACACCTGAGAGTCTTGCAAGAAATTTTCTAGGTGATGGACATTTGGATTGGGTCATCCTAATGGTAAATAATATCACAGACTTCTACGACCACTGGCCAAAGACTGATTATGATTTGCAGAAATACATCGGTTCAGTGTATTCAGATGCTAATGGTATCCACCACTACGAAACGAATGAAGTATTAGATGGTGATGTTGTAGTAACAAAGAAAGGTATTGAAGTATTAGAAAATTATAGAACTACCATGTTAGATGGAACTGCACTTACTGCAGAACAATCTAGATACCCTGTGACTAACTATGAGCATGAAGTTTTTCTTAATGAGTTAAAGAGACAAATTATAATCCCAACAATAGGTCTTGCAGACATGATGGTTGAAGAGATTACAGAACAAGTATCATACGATCCTCATCCAGAACTAGATGATGTAAACAATAAGAAAACCCCACTGTCTATTGCAGCGAGGTTCATTGATATTGCAGGTTTTGTTACTGCTAGTGTGTCTAGACAGTCGGCAGCAACGAGTGCAACTACATTTGATTACGGTCCTTCTTCTACTGCGAGCACAACAGGCAGTGTTGGAGTTGCTACATCTACCACCGCTACAACTACAACGACTACAGATACTACAACGACTGCTACAACTACAACGACTCAAGATACTAGTTCAAGTTCTTCGAGCAGCAGTTCTAGTTCCTCTGGTTCGTCAGGATATGGTGGCGGTTACTAATCATCCGTATAGATGTTGATTGTGATCTTTACGAGGTGGACTATACTTCGGTTTTCGTTTTACTCTGACAACCTTATAGATTGCTAGAAGTTTTTCAGTGCTAATCATTCTCCTAACCTATGGATAACTGGTTTTTCATGAAGTAAAACCTTATAAAGTTTTGGTTTCTCTGCTGATGAGACAGGTATAAACTCTGTATCTGGTTTGAATAAATCATCACGTTGTGCTTGATTAATTACTATAGATCCACCCTCTCCAGACACAGATCTATGGTATGTGTTAGTAGGAATGATCAGTGCACCAGAGTGAACGTCTAGATGTACAATGTGATACGGATATTTCCAATCAAAGTTTACCAATTCAAACATTCTCTGTCCAGATAGAACACGATTGTAATCTACCTGATGATAATGTATATAAAACTGTTTTGCACCTACCATGTCATCGGGAGGTGATACTGCAGCACCTGTGTGTACTACAAGATCACTAGCATTTGATTCCTCTACAGATATATCGTAGAAGATAACATCTTCTGTCTCACGAAACACTCTGTGCTTTTTATACTGTACGTCACTCATGAAAAAACTAAAGGGGTCAAATTTTTGGCGGGATTTTTTTGGGCGATATTTTGAAACTAAAAGTCATTTTCGGATTACGACTACATCACCTTCGTCATCGTCATTCTCTTCATCGTCTTCTTCGTATCCTCTGAAGACTAGCAACTCCTCTCCACTCTGTACGTCTGACATCTCAGGGTGTACATTTGTTTTCTGTACTGGTTTGTTAAACTCTTCTAGTGTAGTAGTCATCATCTTAAACATAAAAGCAAACGATGCACCTGCTACCAAAGCAAAGCAAATAAAATAGATACCCACTTGAAGATCACTCATCGACGTAAAAGTTTTTGTATTGGAACTTGTTTAATTAAGTCTAGTTTATCTATGATACCATTCTCGATCTTGTCAACAACGTTAACATCGATGCCCATGAATGGTGGGATAATTCCTAAGATGCGAAGGAGTCCATCCAGAAACAATGCTAAGGTTGTGAACCCTAGAATCATAGAGATGACTGTAGCATCTCTATTGTGTTTCCGCATGGACTCTTCATCTATTCTCCGTGCCTCATCTACCGCTTCCTTAATGAGTTTGTCAACTTCATTTTTAGTATAGCAGTGCTCTGGTTTAATCTCAGAGAATCGATGTGACATTTTTTAACCTCCGTCTATTTGGCAACCAGTCATTGCCCCTCCGACAACACCAAGGGGAATGGACCAGATCATAGCATCGTTTTCGGAGATTGCTGCTGCTCCTAGACCACCTAGTAATCCTCCAATCACTGTACCTTCTGAACAATCGTTCGTATCAGGTACAGGTCTGGGATGTGAGTCGTAGTATCTACGACGTCTCTTACATGGAACCTCTACATCATAAGACTCAGAAAAGATCTGACCCCTAGGACTTGGGTTACCAAGTGACCTTGGAGGACGATATACTTCTTCGTAGATCGTCTTAGTGCAAACCTCATCACGATAGACGTGACTGTGACGACGGTGCTTTGCCTCAGCAGGGACCGACATCGAGGTTGCCACTAAAATAGCAGCAAGGATGGTTTTCATTCTTCTTCAGCGAGTTTAGAGAAGTAAGACAAAGCATCTTCTTCTGTGTCTACAGGAGAGGAAGCGACTGCTTTCTCACGAAAGTCATTCACCTCTGTACCCCAAGATGGAGTTGTGTTGCGTGCTCCAAGTCCTTCAGACTCATCCTCAAGGGACTCATCAACAGGTTTTGGTGCTGCAGTCAACTGTAGGACAAGACTGAGACGCTCTTTAAGTTTTTCATATGACTTAAAGTTCTTAGGTGCTTCAAAGTCAGCAAGAGAATATGCTTGCTTCCAAAGAGACTCAAGTTTAGCATCGTCATCAAGAAGGGCACCAGGTGCTGCGAACTCTGACTTATCATAGTTCCAGTAACCATCGACCTTACGAATCTTCAACTTGAAGTTCGCTCCTTCCCAGAAGTTGAAAGGATCAAGAGGTTGCTCGTCTGCAAATGCAGGTTGCATTGCTTCGACAAGTTTGTCAAAAATCTTCTTACCATACTTATAAAGGAAAACCCGACCTTCATTCTCAGGATGTGCAGGATCACTGACAACGTAGATGTTTGAGTAGTAAGAGAGTTTCCTTTTCTGTGCTCGTGCTTGTGCACGTTGAGGTGAACCTTCGCCACCTGCGTTCCAAAGTTCTGTATTATACTCAGAGACAGGATCTTGCTTACCAAGAGTAGTCAAAGAGTTTTCGATGTACCATTGCCCACCAGGTCCTTTGAATGCATGACTCCACACTTTTGCAAATGGAATCTCTTCACTGTCAGGTGCAGGTAGGAATCGGATAACAGCATAACCGTTACCTGATTTGTCGAGTTCTGGTTTCCAAAGACGGTCATCTACATTGGATGAACTCTGTTGAGGTTGATTGAGTTTCTCAATCTCCTGTGTTAGTTTTGCAAGTGTGTTACCAGTTGCAGATGCTTTCTTTAATGATGCGAAAGACATAGTGTATTCTCCGTATTGTTTGGATTTGGTTTTTGTACTACTGAGTTATCGTAGCATACTATTTAGGGTCTGTCAAGTTCTTGTTGTGCTGCTTGTTCGAGTGTCACAACCATTGCATCCATGCAGTCCATCAGGTCCTTGAACCCGAATGCTTTAGTTAATTGGTGAATCCTTTCTCTCATTTCCTTTGCCTCTTCGTCCTCTTTAGCAGCAAGGGAGAGACGGAAGTAGAAATTCTTCTGCTTCTCAATGAGTTGCTTACACCCATCGATGTGTTCCAGTTTTTCTTCCTTAGTCATCTCTGCAAGTTGTGATGTCACCATAGCAACTTGTTGATAAGTGTGGAAGATATCGTTAAGATTTTCTTGGACTTGTTCAGAATCAAAAAAACTCATAGCTTTGTGTGTATTACGTCTAGTATAACACCCTTGTATTTCTTACAGTCTACCTGTAGAAAGGGTTTGTATTTGGTTACTTTCATTTTAGTATCTTCCCAGATAGGGTCAACTAATATCTTAGAAAGGTTATCGATATAACCCAAACAGTTTTCAAAGATGACTAATGTATCTAATGAAACTTCATTAGCATAGTATCTCTTCAACAGTGGAGGATGATTACCTTTGCTTGCTTTAAAGATGTCTTCAAACGATTGATCATAAGGTGATTCGAGATCATCTAATAAAACGTTCACGTCTTCTTTAAATTTATAAGTCAAAGACTCTCGTGCAATCTTCCATTTGGTATAGTTTTCCACACTAAATGATTTGATATACCCTCTAGGATTTGACAAAAAGTTAGCGATGAAGTAATCAAAGATTTCATGATCCTTGAACTTCACCGCTAGTTTTTTGAAAAAGTATCGATCAAGTCTCTGCTCAAAGGATTGTTCGGAAGCACGAACTTTACCTCGATACTTTTCATAATCGTAGTCTGTCTTTGTGAAATGTTGTTTGAGTGCTAGGTAAGTTTTGTAAACTTCAAACCCTGTCACAGTGGTAACACTCCCTTAGAAGTCTGTTTCATATAGTTGAGACGTTGTGCCTCATGTCTCAAGCGTTCCTTGAGAGGTTTAGATAATAACTTTGGAACCGTCTCCAATTCGATTTCATTTTCTTGACAGTATGTAACTACTGCTTCGATGTATGAAATTAGTCCTCCACTAGTCTTTACAAGTCTCTCAATCTCTTGAGAAAATTTTGTAGGTGTGAGGAACTTGTCCTCAGCAGACTTCTTGGCAGACTTTTTCTTACCATCATTTGATAATACTTTATCAACCATTATGGAAAGCGACGAATTCAGAGATGTAGGTTTTGAGTAACTGTAAATAGTCATCAAGATTGTACTTCTCAAATATTTGAATAGTGCCCTCTTCAGTGGCAATGAGTGTGACAATTTTCTTTACCTCGATTCCAGATCTTTCGAGGAACATTGCTGCGTATGCAGTCTCCTGAACAAAATAGTTCTGGATCCAATCTTCCTTCTTTTCTTTAGTTGAAGTTTTAAAATCGATCACTGCCAACTCGCCATCGAACTCAGCAATGCAGTCAACACGACCTGCTAGTCCGAGATAGTGAGAGTATAGGAAAGTTTCTAAGCAATGTATGTTTGAAATACGATTGAGATCTTTCTTTGCGGATTGAAACATACGAACTGCCAATGGATTGTTCTCCATGTACTGATCGATGTCTAGATTGCCTCGGATATAATCTTCGGTAATACTGTGAAAGGTTGTGCCTCGTTGTGTTGCTCTAGCAGTGATACGATTTGCCTCTTGTTCACCAATTTTGGTCCTCCATTCTTTGAAGAACTGTGCGTTCTGAAACGATGTGATTGAGGTAACACTTGGAAAGTATTTATCAGTATCAGGTATTTTATAGAAACGAACACCATCTTTATTCACAGGTTGAACTTCAGTTTCTTTGAAGTCTACTTTAACGAAGTCAAACATTATAATCCTAGGTTGTATTTGCTGATGAGATAAGACTTCACAAGACCAGAGCGAACGATATCATTGATATCAAACTCGATACATGCAAACTCTTTCATCTGTTCTAAGATTCTGATGAAGTCTGAGATACCAGACTTATCATTCTCTCGTGTTAGATCAGACTGGGTGATGTCACCACAGAACATGATCTTACTTTCTTCACCAATTCTGGTGATCATTGAATCTAACTCATGAAAGTTTAAGTTAGAAAATTCATCGACAACAACGATAGCATTGTCAAGAGTAACACCACGAATGAAACTAGTGGACCAGAAACTAATAGTCTCTTGTGCACGAAGGTTGTCGTAAAGCATCTCGAATGAATTATCATCAGGCATACTGAACATGTATCGAACCATGTTCTTGTATGGAATCTGATAGAGAGCACTCTTATCCTCATGGTCACCTGGAAGGAAACCAATCTCTCTGGTAGGAACCAAAGACCTTACAATGTATATTTTATCATAAGGTGTGTTTTCGTCAAGTACTTGTTGTAAAGCAAGATACAATGTGATGAAAGTCTTACCTGTACCTGCAGCACCATGGAGTAAAAGATTTTTACCCTCATTGTACTGAGCAAAAGCAGTCTTCTGATTATCAGTCAATGGTTTGATAGGAACCAGATAGGATGCATCAATAGGTTTTTTGCGTTTCATATGCTTCTTAGACATACCATTTGGAAATGTTTTAGGATTGTTAGTTCCTTTTCGTGCTCTTGCCATAATTTAAGTGAATCGACTCAAGTTTGCTCTAGGGTGTGCCTTCTGGACTTTAGACATGACTTCTTTGAAACCATTGTCCATCTTAGGTGTGCCATACATGTGTCCTCCGATACCTGCAGACCAGTCCTTGTCCCAGTCAGGGTTATCCTTTCGCCATTGATCATACTCTTTCATTGACATGGAGAGTTCTTTCTTCTCTTCCGTTTTTTTGTTAATTACAGGATAAGTAGGCATTAGTTCCACTCCATTGCTTCAGAAATTGTAGGAAATTGTTCGACAAAGATACGCTTACAAGCGTCAGCGATATCCATGTGCTCCTGTTGTGTACCATGTCCAGAACGCAATGAGATATAATGCATCCAAGACCGAACACTACCAGACATATAAAGTTTGGTGGGTGTACATAAAGGTAGAATCATTCTAGCACATTCTTTGGCAATACCGTGATTAAGCATTTCCTCATAAAGTGCAAAGGAGTCATCAATAATTTTACGCATCTTTATATCATACTCCTGAATTAAGAATTCGTCAACATCATCGATGCTATTCTGACGATTCTTTGTGTCTTGACGTCTGAGTTTCGGTAAATCAATCTTACCTAGTAGAGAACTATCAGCGTAGCGTTGTGAAAATTCTTGGTATGTAAAACTACGGTGACGCAAAATTTGTGCAGCGATTGCTCTTGTAGTTGATATTTCTAGAGTCATGAACGCCTGTTCAAAGATACTCCAGTGTTGATGTTTAATACAATACTTCAGCAACCCTGATACCTTAGGGTTACTTTGATTGTTAGGGTTGCTCACCCTCGCTACATAACCAATAGTCTTCTCTGCATCGGGAGTGACCGAAATCAAACTTACATTCATCTGGTTTTTTTCTTCTTGGTAGGTTTCTTTGCCTCTGATGGGTCTTGCCACAGTCTAGGATTGATGTTTCCTTTAGTCTGGATAAAAGTTACGAAGTCTTTTTTATAGAGATCATAATAATAATCGAACAACTCCACTCCCTTCTGGGAGATAGTAACGTCGTAACGTTCTTTACCGTCCACCTTATAGGTTACAAGGTAGGCAGTGTAAGGCAACGAAGTGTCGTTTGCCTTTTCTTTATCGCAGTTCTCGTATAGAACTTTCAACTTCGTTTACCCCAATCGATGTTTGGAAATGCTTCTGCAACTGTAGAACGAGTAATCCTTTTGTATTTACTGGTGAGTTTCTTATCCTTTACAAGAACAAGAAGTTCTGCCTCTTCAGCAGATAACCCTTCTAACAGTTGCACAAACATAGACTCCCTCTTAAGACTAGGTAGTTTATCAGCACCACCTTTAACGAACCTATACAAACCTCTGTACTCTTGTTCTAGTCGAGTATGATCAGTTCCTACTGGTGCATCGTTGGGTGTGTATGGTACTTCACCTTCAGGGAGCATAGAAATTACACTGTCGTCAAAGTTCCAGATCAAAAGTGACCTGAGTGCTTGACTATTATGTTTGTTGAGAAGTTTTGCCTTCTCTTCTTTAGTTTTTGCGTTTGAGACTTTTCGTAAAACCTCACTGATTAGCAACCTAGGGTTGCTGTTGTCCATGTTTCGTGTTGCCATAATGATTTTAAAATAATGAAGTCAGTCTTCCTCGTCGTCGTCTAAGTCTTGGATATCCCAAGGTGATGTAGGTCTGACGTAGATAAGTTCATCATGTAAAATGTTACCGTCCTCGTCAAGCATCTCTGGATGTGTAACTGATTTTGCGTAGGCAGCGTTTTCGATGTAGTCTTCAACGTAACCCTTTGCTAACCATGAAACAGTGATTCCTAAGATGAATGCACCGATGGTAACTAAAGTTGCTAGTGCTATTAGCATGGTTTCCTCCTTAGATGAAAGTTATAATAAATGGAAACCAACCTCCTATGTTTGATGTTAATATTATTTAGAAGGTTTCCTGCGCCCTGGTCTACGATCTATTTCATATTGCCAAGCATCTTGTAAGATCTTGTACAGATAATCTTTGATCTTTCTTGCCCTTGGTTTTCCAAGGTGACCATACGCTTCACGGATGAATCGATGTTCTGAATCAGACCCACCCTTAATGTATGCATCCAAATCATAACAGAGTTGTGATAAGGTATCGGCAGATGAGGATTGGATAAACTCAGTTATCTCTCTCCTCTTCACCTTGCGAGACTTTAGATAGTCGTATGCTTTGAAATAAAATTTGTTTTGTTCAAAAGCACAATCAATCGATCGTTCCACAAGTTCATAAAATTCATCCATTATTAGATAAGATTGTTTTCACGGAGGTATTGTACAGTCTCAGTGCAACCACCAAGATTAGTACTATTAAGAACTACCTGAGGAAAGGTAGATCCATTACCGAATTGATTATAGAACGCATCGCGCTCAAAGTCAACCCCCAATCTGTATTCTCTAAAATTATATCCCTTTCCCTCAAGCACCTGTTTAATTTTTGTGCAGTAAGGGCAACCAGTACGAGTGTAAACAGCGAAGTTCATAAACATAAAAAGGAGAATAAAAAAGGGGACCCTTAGATCCCCTAGGTTTAATTTATATAGTGTATCTTAGAAGGTATATTTTGCACCCACTTTTCCAGACATATCAAAGTCAGAATCGTTAGTTACACCGTAGACTTCACCGTAAAGGGAAACCTTCTCGCTGATTCCCTTAGATGCTCCAAGGTATCCTGCAAGTTCAGTGTCACCGAACTCATCAGTTGCTTCAGAATGTCCTACAGTAGGTCCTACAGAAGCGTACCAAGCAAGACCGCCATCGGTCACGGCTTCATATCCAAGTTGGAATTCAACGTTGCCAGAAGTGTATGCACCATCAGGATAAGAACCGTTTGCTTCTACATTAACGTAAGGACCTGCAAACGCAGCACCAGAGAAAAGAAGAGGAGTTGCAGCGAGTGCTGCGATTGTTGATTTGATCATTTTGTTTAAAAGATTTTACTTGCTGATTAAAATTTTGGTCAGCAGATGATAGATGTCTCGACATGACATCGTGTTAGGTGATTGAAGAAGAACCTAGCGCGAGTAATTGAGGCATTCGGAAGTACTTAATCGGGTGGCGTCCCACCTTCACCGAGTATTTATACTAACATGATCCCGAAGTTTTGTCAAGTGTTTTCTGATGACCGTACATTGTGTTTGATCTCTAACATTGTTTCGGCACGTCGCTTCAGGAGTTTTGCGTATAAAACTTCCTCTTTAGTATAGCACGCTTTGTTATTTTTGCGTGCTTTAATAATTTTTTTCGCTGCCTTTATCGTGTCTTTTAATCTCATTTCGGATTTCCTCTAGTTTTTTTCTTGATTCAACTAGCATCTCAGCAACTTTAGTTCTTCCCTCATACCATGCGTCAGGATCAAATTGAATGTCCATATAGTCCATTGGATCCATGATCGCTTCAAACTCTGCGTCTCCATCACCTAGGATCTCTTTGAGTTCCTTGGGTAGATCTTCATTTTTTATCTTTGGTAAGTCCATTAATACCCTCCTTCGGATGCAATTGTAGTGAGTTCATAACCTACAGAATCTCTGGTATTCCAAATAAGATTACCTAAATTGGAAGCAGATCTTGTAGTTAGGTCTAATGATGTTGATGCAAAGAAGTCTACATTAGAACCTGGGGTAATGTCAAGTTTTGCATTACAATCATCATCATCGCGATCCATGAAACACAACTGACTATTATTGTTTTTCAATCTGAACCCACCTGAGTTACTAACAATGACTGCATTGTAAGTACGTCCTCCTTCAAGAACAACTACTTGACTAGTGCTACCTGAAGTCTGACCTGGAGTTTGTCTGAAGTTTACACCCGCTATCCTGTATGTTCCTAGAGCAGTTCCTGCATTGCTTGGGTCATCATCCCATTCAAAGTCGAGAGTAAACTCTCTACTGCCTGTACCTGTAGTTGTTATACCACCACTAGAATTAAAACTTGCACTGACTGTAGAAGACCCTGCTAGTTTCATTGTATATGCAACTCCACCTGGATTTTTAGACCAGACATCAGCGTTGCCTGCAGCAGGTGCTGCGTTTGTTACTGTGACCCCAATAATATGAGGTCCGATGCTTACGTTATTAATATTTATAGTACTACTGCTCGCAAAACCAGACTGAGATCCGATAGCGACTCCATCGAAAGTAAAATCAGCACTGTTATCAGCAGAAACTTCCATCACATAGTTACCTGCCTGCGCGATATTAACCTCTACACTTGCAGTGTGAGACACTCCAGTGAGCGTCTCTACGTTAGATGGGTATACAGCATACTTATTCATCAGAGCGTTCCATGCTTGGTGAGGACCAGACTTGACCCAAGGTGACTGAGGACCACCGTAACAAGATGATCCTCTACAGATTTTTAGATACCATCCACCTGGATTTCTATTCCAGTTGTACGCATTACCAATCGGATAACCATCACCGTCTAGAAAACCTGCAGCAGAGTTTGTACATCTTACTACCAAAGTTAGTGTGCCACCATTGATAGTAAGAGTCTCTGAATAAGGAGTAGTATACGAACCACCTGCGAAGATACCACCAGGTGCATTGTCGAAGTTTGTAAGTGGTGTGGAAGAGTTATTCAAGAAAACTGACATTGTATCATCACTACCACCAGTGATTGTATATGTGTCAGTGGCAGGAATAGGAATCAGATAAGTTACTGTCTGCTGTTGTAATGGTAACGTACATTGTTCTGGGTTAACCCATACAGCATACCTGTTTCCTTCATCACTCCAGTATCCTTGAGTGACAACCGTAGTGGCATCATTACCATCTGCTGCTACAGAGAAAGTAGCATTCGTATCGTTACCACCACTGTCTTTAAATTTAAGTTTGGTGAATGTATCATCACGAGTAGGTGCTTGTGCCCTATCTGTGTATGTGATTGGATATGTACCTGCAGTCATCACCTTAGACCTTCTAACGGTTGCTTCTTCGACATCACCTCCACTACCACCTGCACGATATCCAATCCTTGCAATAGCAATACTATCAAAACAGTTTGGATCATTAGTTGTAATAGAATCCATGGTGATATTACCAACTCTAAAATTTCCATTACAATCATCGTCATCACCGTCCATCAAACAAACAACTCTACCATTATCAACTAAACGATATCCTCCAGTATTGTCGTTGTAAGTTACGTTAATAGTTTGTCCTGCAGAGATTGATATATTTTTTGATTGACTCCCTTTCTCACCACTCTGTGTAAAAGTTTGTCCTCCAACTTCGATTGTTGATACCGCAGTTCCTGCAGTGTTTGGATTATCATTCCAATCAAAGTCCAGTTGGAGTGTACCAGATCCTTGTCCAGTAATCTCAAGGTCACCTAATTGGTTAAAGAATGCAGAAAGAGATACGTTATTACTTGTCTTTAATTCACCGCTAGAGTTTGCAATAGTTTGTTTGAACTGTACTGTTGTATTTGAATTTCTAAATGCAACAGGGACACGAACCTCACAATATCTAAACTTAGAGTTACGTTGTTTAAATGTTTTAACACTCTGTCCACTATCTTGCTGTGCTTCTAGATCAACAACGTCGTTTTCAGTTCCATCTGGCCAGACTATTTTCAGTCCTTCACCAGAATTGTTAACTGTTTCTCCACCATTTGTATCATTACCTAAAGTCGCATACACAAAAATATGATTTGCGTTATCTAAATCTAGAGTTAGAGCAGCAGTTCTTGTAGATTGTAGAGAGTTGAATGGAGAAGTTCCTGAAGTTCCAAAAGCAATATATTGATTTCCGATATTGTCATGTTCAGTTGGTTTTCTAAACCCTCCACGCTCTCCTGTGCCATTTCCCCAACTCAGTAGAGAAGTACCAGACAACGTAAGAGATAGATCTTCAACGTTCCTACAATAGTGTTGTACAAATTTAAGACCATTGACCTCAATCTTTCCTAGAGCAGTGTCTTTAGTCTTTGGATTGTCATCCCATTCAAGTTGCAATGCAACTCTACCACTAGTAGCACTACCTGAGACTATAAGATTATCACCTGTAGAATCAAACTGCACAACCATATCATTAGTAACAACCGTTTCTTGAGTCGCACTGGTGACAGGATAAGTTATAGGTGTAGATTTCTGCTTCCTGTACTTTGTTATTGTTGTGCCTGATGGTGTGTAATACTTAATAGGTTTGATATTAATTTCTGGATCCCAAGCAATACATGAGTCTGCTGCTAATCTTGGTACAAAGAACGTGGGATCAAAGTTAAAGTTTGGATTTGGAAAGACTCCTGCACAACCTTCCTTAGGAGGATTTTGTCCAGTACAATCCCAAGTGACTGGTAAATCATAAACATACTCACAGTCATGGAAAGATCCATCTGGTCTTACTTTACATCTCTGTTCTATAAACCTTGGTAATCCTGGGAAGAACTGGCGAATAGGAGGACCTTCAGGCGGGTCGTCTCTAGGGTCACCAATAACTACGATCGAAGGATCCTCTGGCGGTTCAATACCCCCTGGTCTTTTATATTCAGTTGTGCTTGGAGGAAGAATTACATCACAAATCGGACCAAAACTTCCTTCTGGATAATAGAATGCCATAAAAAAAGAGGGGGTTGTGTCCCCCTCTATTTAGTTCCATCTCGAACGAAACTATTTATTAACCAATTGAAGGTGCAGTTAGAGCAACCTGAGATGTCTCAGCAGCAGCAAGGTCAAGTGGGAAGTTGTGAGCATTACGCTCGTGCATAACTTCCATACCAAGTCCTGCTCTGTTAAGGATATCTGCCCAAGTAGGAATCACTTTACCACCTGCGTCAACGACGGATTGGTTGAAGTTGAAACCGTTAAGGTTGAATGCCATAGTTGACACACCCATTGCAGTGAACCAGATGCAGACCACAGGGAATGCAGCAAGGAAGAAGTGAAGTGAACGTGAGTTGTTGAAAGATGCATACTGGAAGATCAAGCGACCAAAGTATCCATGAGCAGCAACAATGTTGTAAGTCTCTTCTTCTTGTCCGAACTTATAACCGTAGTTCTGTGACTCTTGCTCAGTAGTTTCTCTGATAAGAGAAGAAGTAACAAGAGAACCGTGCATAGCACTAAAGAGTGAACCACCGAATACACCTGCGACTCCAATCATATGGAAGGGGTGCATTAGGATGTTGTGCTCTGCTTGGAACACGAACATGTAGTTAAAAGTACCAGAAATACCAAGAGGCATTGCGTCAGAGAAAGAACCTTGACCGAAAGGATAGACCAAGAACACAGCGAACGCTGCAGATACTGGTGCAGAGTATGCAACACAGATCCAAGGACGCATACCTAAGCGGTAAGAAAGTTCCCACTGACGACCACAGTATGCTGTGATTCCGATAAGGAAGTGGAAGACTACAAGTTGGAAAGGTCCACCATTATACAACCACTCATCAAGAGTTGCTGCTTCCCAGATGGGATAGAAGTGAAGACCAATAGCATTTGAACTAGGAACGACAGCACCAGAGATGATGTTGTTACCATAGAGAAGTGAACCTGCAACAGGTTCTCTGATACCATCGATATCAACTGGAGGTGCTGCAATGAATGCAATGATGAAGCAAGTTGCTGCTGCGAGCAAGCAAGGGATCATCAAGACACCGAACCAACCGACATAGATGCGATTGTCAACTGAGGTGACCCAGTTACACAGTTCGTCCCATCCTGAGAGGAGACCACCGCGTTGTTTTGAACGTGAAAGAGTTGTCATTTGAAAAAGGGTTAGTAAAAGTGCAGGGAAACACTGATAAAATATTCCTTCGCCACCCTCAGGCGGAGGTATGAGAGACTCGTTTAGGCACCCTATAGGTCTCGGTTTGCGGAGTGCACATAGAAAAGGTGAGGATTCCCTCACCCAGTTGATTTATTTAGTATAGCAGAGATGCTAAGTTTTGTAAAGTACTTAAAGATGAGTATTTATACTCAAACTCCAGTCATTACTGCTTGGGGTAGAAACCCTGTAATCGTAGACAGCACCAGTGATGCGAAGAAAACGTATGGTACTACCTTTAGGGGGACTGGTTTCATTATACCCACCCCATGTTCCCTGCAGTAATCCCCACTGCTACAAAGAATGCGAACTCTAGAATACCATGCATTGATGGGGGGATAGAGTTTAAAGATGATTTGAAATTGGTCATTTTACCTTGTGCTCCTCAGGTGTAATTAAGAATTTTGTGCGTAGGCAGGCATCATTACCCCACCTTCTGGATCGTCGTCATCGTCATCACCATCCAGTGCCCTTAGAAAGAGTTCTAACCCTATCAAGACACCGAATGGATATAGACACCACAGTATTGCTTGCCCATAACTAATTGAACCGACAGTACTTAAACTGTCCATTAAAACATGCCGAAGAACATGTGTCCTGTTAATGCATCAGAGATACCTGCTGCGAATAGACCAACCATTGCTGCTCTACCGTTCCAAGTTTCTGCCCAGATCTTCTGGGGTTCTACTCTGCTGTTCTTCTCGAACAGATTGTTTACTGATTTTTCTTTATCGAATTGCTTCATCAAAAGATACCAGGGATTACTTGTCCTGTAGTTGCGTAAGCACCAACTGCTGCTACGAAACCTAGCATGGCGCACCAACCGTTAAATCTTTCTGCTTCTGGAGTCATTGTTTTTTTCCTGTGTGAGTTTGTTTACATTTGGTGTGACAGTTATGTCACAGTGTCTTAGAACCCTGCGAGTCCAAAGAAAAAGAAGTTTCCTGTGGTAACATACGAAATAACTCCTGCTACTAATCCAAGCATTGCTAGACGTCCATTGAGTTTTTCAGCATTTCTACCGTACCCTTCATAGGATTCGTCATAGGTCATACGAGGTTCGATGCCAAAGACGTTTTGTCTGCCACCTGATTCAGTTGTTGTAGTCATTTGTTGCTTTGTTAAGAAACGTTACATTATTATATAGCAAAGATTAAGTTTTGTCAACATCTATTATTAGGTTACCTGATATGGAAATCCTGACGTCTTCGGTCTGCTTAGGGTACACTGTATGGATGAGGTTAGCAGGGAAAATCAAGGCGTGGCCTACAGAGTCCTCGTTTATGTACACTGGATTTCCTGTTTCATTCCAAATAAAATAGAAAGGAGCGTCATCATTAGTAGTTCTTATATAACAGGTAAAGGAATATAATGAGTACTGGTGCATATGGGGTTGGTGCTGATCACCCTTGTGCATCTCGTTTGCCCACATCTTTACTATACGCATCTTATCCTTAGTGTTTCCAAAGATACCACCGACGTCCTTGTGTAAATCGAACATCTCATCGACAGTATCAATCATCCACTTCTCAAAGAGAGGTGGTATTGCCATAGCATATTCTCTCTTGATAGATACGTTATCTTCATCACCAAGAGGAACCTTTTCTTCTAGTGCTTTCATAGCATATGCTTCCAACTCCTCGAAGGGTTGAACGTATGCCACCATGAGTTTGTTAGGTACTAACCATTCCATAATATTAAAAAAAAGAAGGGGTGTCGCCACCCCCCTGTAGTCTGGACGTCAGGTAATCAAAGATATGTGATTCCTGTCGCGCTTATATGCCATCGAGTTTATGAGATCTATTGGCGGAAGATCAGGAGAAGGTGACGACATCCTTCATATCAGACGTGAAAGAGATTGACTCTGCTGCCACGTTTGATCCAGACGAGATATTTATATTGTAATCTGGATCGTAAGATTCAGATACAGTAGGGAAAGTACTTGGGGTTGTGTAGAATTCACCCCCAAGTGGACGGTATGCTTGGGAAGACTTTGCAGACTCAGGTTGGAGTTGTGAAGCAATAGACTTCATACCCTGATAGTGCCTCCAAAGTTCTCCCTGTAGATTGCTATCTACTTCATCATCGAGTGCTTGCTTGACAGCATCTCTCAACGCTTGTGTTGCCAAATTGTACATGTTCATAGTTTAATGAATTAAATGTGCGGATCGTAATAACGTATAAGAAATGCAGTTGCTGCGATGAGCACTACAACAATAATAAAAGTAATCATGTGTACTTGCGGTATGCTTGCACCTCAGGATCAGGATCTAACCATTTTGTGTATTCAAAATCTTCAATCACATAATCCAGTTGCACAGAGTTGTCTAGGAGATACATGTCCCTGTACCTTTGGGTCCACTCATGAAACTTTTGAATACGATAGTCGGGAAACCCGTTGTCGAGTGTCCCAACTTCAACATAGCGATAAGGATATCGCTCCAAAATGATGTTAGTCTTGGTCATAATAATAAAGGTCGGATTCAAGTTTAGCAAGTAGGATGTCATAATCCTCGTCTACATTACCATAGAAGTCAACTCCTCTGTCCTCATAGTGTTTCATTAATTGATTATGAATGATAGGATAATCAGAGTCGAGCATGATCTGCCTGTCAACCGCTGCCTCAAGGGTAGGGAGACACGACGAGAACCGTTGTGCTGTAGTCATATGAAGTACCTTTCTAATGGACCGTTAATGCCCCTGTGAAGGGCAACGGGTCAGGCAGGATTTGAACCTGCGACCGACTGCTTAGAAGGCAGTTGCACTATCCGCTGTGCTACTGACCCAAAAGAATTTTGGAGGCAGTTTTGATATTCAGATTCAACTTTTCAGCGTCCTCTTCGTAACCTAAGTCAACGAGAGTATGCAACTTATCGATCTGGACGTCGAGGTAATCCTCTTCAACGTCAGCGTCTAGGAAATCAATCCAACTCATGTAAGTTGTCTCTGAACTACCTCAGTAGTATAACCGATTCGCTAGTGTCTGTCAAGTATTAAAATAGTCTTTACGCATGTACCGTCCGAGGATGTTTGAGTTGTAGTATGCAGGGGTTCCATCGTCCATTGCCTCCGTGAGTACATTGTTGAGAAATAACTGTTTGGTCTCAGTAAAGTTTACCAGACCTTTCGTATTATGTATGCTGATTATGAAGCGATTAAACGCTTCATCACCATACTTCTTTTTATCTTCAAGTAGTTCTTTTGAACTTCCATAATATTTTTTCCAATCTGATTCTGATTTTACTTTTCTTTTTTTACCCTTGGGTGTTCGGAATTGGTAGAAGTATTTTCTACCGATATAGCGTTTACCATTAACTGTATTGTGTATAGAGTAAACAAACCCGAAAGACTCGCCAATGTCACTAGAAGTAAAGATAGTCCCATTGTAAACCCAAGGATTTTTGTAATCATCAGTCGCAGATTCCGTCGTCGTCGTTAACGTCAAGATATGTAGTGTGCTTATCTGTATCACTACTTATACGGTAAGCAGCAGCGTCAGAATAAACTTCAGACTTCAACTCTGCTAGTGCTATCTCAATGTCGTGAATGAGTGTTTTTAAGTTTTTCTTTTTCATTAATCACCATACTCCTGTGCTAGTTCTAACATTTTGTTGAGCATGTGATGTGCTCCCTCAGACCATTCTTCTGTCTGTTCTTCATAGTAACCATTGTAAAGATTCTTTTTGTGATTGTAGATTCTTGCGAGTAGATCTCTTTTAGTCATAATTGTTCCTCCACTTGATTGCGGTAAGCGTCTAAAGTCTGCGTCAGTCTGTTGGCAATTCACTTTTGTTTTCCTAATTCGTCTTGTAGGTTCTTCCAGTCTCTATCAAAAGTCTCCAGACCTTTATCTGTTAAGACGTGAGAGTACATCCCTGCAAATACTTTACCTGGGATAGTACAGATATCAGCACCCACTTTAAATGCTTGGGCAACCTGATACACCTCTCTGATAGATGCTGCTAAAACTTCAGTCTTTGAATTATGAGTCGCGAATACATCTGCGATCTCTTCGATGACTCCAATGCCATCAAACGACTGGTCAAATACTCTGCCTACAAAAGGAGACACATATGTTGCTCCTGCTTTACTTGCTAAGATTGCTTGGCAAGTGTCGAATACTAATGTAACATTCACCGCTACATCATCATCGGTTAAATCTTTACATGCTTTTAAACCCTGAGGTGTGCATGGAACCTTGATAGTAATATTTGGTCCAATGTTAATCAAGGGTTCTGCTTGATCTAACATTTCTTGTGCTGTGTCACCGACTACCTCTGCAGAGATCGAAGCATGGAATGGAAAGATATCTGAGATCTTTTTGTATACTTCCATGGGTTCTTCACCTGCCTTCAGCATGAGTGATGGGTTCGTTGTGACACCATCAATCAATCCTGTTGCATAATAGGTTTTGATTAACTCAGCATCAGAACAGTCCAGAAAAAGTTTCATGACTCTCCTTACTTATGTTTCACTTATTTATTGTACAACAAAAGACCCTAGGTGTCAATACCCAGGGTCTCTGTGTCGATCTCCAGATCAACTATTTAATCTTCCAGTTAGGTGATACGACAAATGGATTTAAAGTAACCCACTTGGCGTAGTGTATTCCACGGTAACATAACAGGGCAAAGACCTGTTCAGGGTCATGTATGTCTTCATCATATTCTGGAAGATTGTAATCCCAGTTACGGGAATCAAACTCCAGACTGATTTTCATTGCCTCAGTGTCCTGTTCTAAACAGTAACTGAACCTCACCATAGATAAGTGCTAAGAAAACCACCATGGCGATACTAATTTGAAGTACTTCCATAGTTCTAACCTCACTTATAGTTTTTTACAAGTTTGATGCCACGATACATAAGATCGTGATTTCTCTCTTGTGCTGCTTCTGCGAGTACTTTTGCCTTGTACTCATCTGGGTTGTAAGAAACCCCACGGTAAACGACTTTTGCCATTTGTTTTACTCCTAAAGTTAAGTGACTTGTTTAAGGTCCGTTCCTTTAGTCGTTTGCGTCCCAGTCGCACTTTAGTCCTAATACTGTTACCCAGTGTTCCCTATAAACTTCAATAATTTCCTGCTTTGCAACAGGATTAAGTTGTTCATGGTTCCTGACTCGATCCATCTTTGCAGATATTTCGGCACAGGTCATACTTGCTGCGAGTAGTAGTCCGTATAAGTGTATCATGAGATGAACGCTCCGTTCCGCGACCTACTTGCGTCACCCGAAGGTGATGAACGTAGATGGTAGCAGCGGATACATAATGTATTCTTTGCTACATTTATATTTATACCACAGTTTCCTGACATTTGTAGTTCACCCTGTTACATTTTAACACATTTTATTGTTTTCTTTATCATTTCTTAATGATTCCTTCCTTGCAGCAGTCCAGAGCATGTCTGTCACGTCTGGACCAATCTCATTTCCCTTATCTAAAAGGTCATCATAAACTGAATCCTGCGAAGGCATCTGCTTTGAGGTCTTGTTTGATTCCTCCAACGACATAACTTTCAATCTCCGTTTCTTGTGGTGCGTTTTGTAGTCCTCTAGAACTCAACCAGTGCTGAGTCCAAGGGAGAGGATTGTTTCTAGCAACTTGATCAAATACAGGATCTAATCCAATTGCTTTCATTCTTTTGTTAGCAATCCATTCAACATACTGATGAAGTAGTTTTTCATTTAGACCGATCATACTACCTTCTTTAAAGAGGTAGTTTGCCCATGCCTTCTCTTCATCAACAGTCTTCATAAACATGTGCTGCACATTATCCTTCTCCTCAGTAGCAATCTCTTGCATCTCAGGATCATCTCCTTCTGCCCACTTCTTCAAGATATTCTGCGTGATAACCAAGTGTTGACTTTCATCTCTAGCAATAAGAGAGAGTATCTTTGCCGAACCCTCCATAAGTTTATTTTCGCCAAAAGCAAACGAGCACGCAAACGACACATAGAAACGGATTCCTTCGAGGATGTTGACGTTGGCGATTGCTCTGTAGAGTTTTCTCTTAAGTTCTTTTCTGTCATAGAGTCCCGTTGTGTGTCCGTCTCTTGCTAGATCCCACATTGAACCAGTGTCATAGTCATGTGCATGTTCAATGAAATCATCGTAGGATGATGTGACACTACTAGCACGAGACATAACATTCTCATCATCCAAGATAGTATCGAATACATCTCCAGGATTAGAATATACATTCTTAATGATGTATGTATAGGAACGACTATGAATCATTTCCATAAATTCCCATACAGTCATACATGCTTCCAACTCAGGAAGAGAACAATAAGGAATGAATGCCATCCCAGGTCCTCTACCCTGTACAGAATCAAGCATGATCTGATACTTCAAGTTAGAAGTAAAGATGTGCTTCTGCTCTGGTGTCAAAGTTTGATAGTCGGAACGATCCTTCTGTAATGATACTTCTTCTGGTCTCCAGAAGTATCCAAGTTGTTGCTGAGTAAGTTTGTCAAAGACAGGATACTTATACTCATCGTATCTCTGGACACCCAAAGGTTGTCCAAAGAACATTGGTTGTTTCTTTGTGTCTACTTGATTCTTGTTAAATACGGTCATTCCTTTAGTTTCAAACTTTGCAACTGTCACAATCTTCCTCCTCGGTAGTTAGTATTTCATTGATCAACTGGTCTACATTATTAGAAGGTTCGTCACCATCTTTTTTAACGTCGTAGGTGTTCTGATAATACGACGTCTTCCAACCATACTTGTAGGTTGTTAGAAGATCATTTGCCATCACTGAGACAGGTACCTCATTGTCAGGATAGTTCTCTGGATTATAACTCCAGTTACCTGAGATTGCTTGATCAAAGAATTTCTGCATAAGGGCAGTTACTTTGATGTAACCGTCATTATTATGCATATCCCATAGGAGGGTATAGTTATTCTTTAATGTAGTATATGATGGAACAATCTGCTTAAGGGGTCCTTTCTTTGACTTTTTAACGGACAGGTAGTCTCTAGGTGGTTCGATTCCATTGGTTGCATTTGACACAACGGAACTGCTCTCCGAAGGCATCTGTGCGGACAACGTGCTGTGCCGTAATCCGTACTCAACAATCCGTCCCCTGAGATACTCCCAATCACATGAAAGGTCATTTGGTACAATTTCATCCACGTCCTGTTTATATGTATCGATAGGAAGAATTCCATCAGCGTACTTTGTTTTACCAAAATAACCGCAAGGACCCTTCTCCATGGCGAGACGATTTGACGTCGTTAGAAGGGCATACTGGAACCTCTCAGACAGTTTATGAACGAGGTCGAATGCCTTCTGTGAATCATACTTTGCACCATTCTTTGCAAGGTAATGTGCTAGACCAATATAACCGATTCCTAATGATCTTCGGTTAAGCGTACTTTGCTTTGCAGCAACTACAGGATAGTTCTGATAATCAATCAAAGCATCTAATCCTCTGACTGCTAGGTCACATAACTCATCGAGTTCTTCTAACTTGTTGATCTTACCAACGTTGATAGCAGAGAGGATGCACAAAGCAATCTCACCATTACCATCAATGTGTTGGATAGGATCTGTAGGTAGAGTGATCTCCTGACAAAGGTTAGACATGTTCACCTTGTCTTTAAAAGAAGAGTGAGTGTTACAGTGGTCGATGTTCATCAGATAGATACGACCAGTCTCTGCTCTCTCCTTCAGGATGTCCATAAAGAGTTTTTGAGCACCGATAGTCGTTCTTGGAATAGACTTATCTGATTCATAGTCCACATAGCAAGCGTCAAATGCATCAGTACCAAAAGCATCATACAAACCTGGTACGTCATGCGGTGAGAATAAACTAATCTCTGCATTCTGGATGAAACGTTCATAGAACAATTTAGATAATTGAATAGAATAATCTAATTTCCTGACTCGGTTGTCTTCTGTCCCTTTGTTATTCTTGAGAACAATAATGTCCTCTATTTCTTGGTGCCAAATGGGGAAGTGGACCGTCGCGCTTCCACCTCTAATGCCATTTTGAGTGCAACATCTGACAGTGCTTTCAAACTTCTTGAGGAATGGTACAACACCTGTGTGTTGAACTTCTCCGCTACGGATTTTACTGTTGATCCCACGGATTCTGCCTGCGTTGATGCCGATACCCGCACGTTGTGCAACATATTTACCAATCGCCATGTCACTGCTAAAGATAGAATCGAGGGTGTCATCAACATCAACAAGAACACAACTAGCAAATTGTCTAATAGGTGTTCTGACCCCTGCCATGATTGGCGTTGGGATGTTGAGTTTGTGTTTTGAGATTGCGTCATAGTATTTTTTAACGTACTCCAATCGATAGAACTTATCATCATCTTGGAAGAGAGTCGCAGCAACCATGATGTACATGAACTGGGGTGTTTCATACACCTCTCCAGTACTACGACATTGTACAAGGTATTTATCAGAGACCTGACGCATACCTGCATATGTGAACAAGTAATCACGATCATGATCTAGATAACCATCTAGAACATTGAACTCTTCTTCTGTATACTTGCTCAAGATACCTGCATCGTATACACCCTGATCAATGCATTTTTTCACATGCTGATATAGATTAGGGCGACGGTCTGGATGCTCACCGTATACTTGTTTTCTAAGACTAAACAGTAGCAGTCTTGCTGCCACATATTGATAGTTTGGTGCGTCTAAAGAGATCAGATCATTCGCAGAACGAATAAGAATCTCTTGGATGTCAGAAGTCTTAATGCCATCAAAGATTTGAAGTGAGGAATTCATCTCAACTGCCGACTCGGATACACCTGCGAGACCTTCGCAAGCGAGTTCGACCATTTTATGAATCTTATCAAGATCAAGAGGTGTCTTAGCACCATCTCTTTTGATTACATTAGTTTCTGTTGGTGGTGTCATACCTTTTTCCATTCACTGAGTTTAACGTGTGCTTCTAGTCCACTGTAAGTATTGAATTCTACCAGAGATTGAACGTCATGTCCACTACTTGCCATATCATTAAGGTCTTTTTCAACCAAATGTGATGGGAAGATAACAATTTCGTATCCCCTATCAATAGCACTTGACATGCGTTTGATAATCTCTGGATTTCTTTGTTCATTGTCAAAGACGAACACTGCTTCTCTATCTTTCAATAGAGACCAGTCGATGTCTGCTCCTGCCATTGCAATAGCATTGTCGATAAACAGACTATCTAACGGTCCTTCTGTGATGTAAACAGTTTTATTAAAATCTACTCGATCTAAACCATAAACTTTGGTTCTATTATCATCAAGCATGACCGTTATGTAACGTAGTTTATCTGAAGGATTTAACGATCGTCCTTGAAACCCAAACCATTCTCCCTGCGTGTCAATGAAAGGTATGATAACTCTGGGGTGATCTTTATTGACATCTGTGAAAGTAGGTTTTTGGGTATTGACCCATGTACAAAAGGAGTCCACATAGTATAAATCAGAGAAGAACTTCTCTGGAATACCACGACCTTTTAGATATCCTTTTGCGGGGTGCTCATTATTTAGATCGGCAACAGACTCTAGGTTTCCCTTTTTCTTGAACTTAGGTTTTTTAATTTCAAACTTAGGGGAAGCAACGTTTCTACCCTTTCCTGTAAGTCCACTCTTGTACCTCTCCATGACATATTCGTCGTAGAGATCGTTCGCTTGATCCTTCAAAAAATTACCAAAGGACCTGCCTACACCACAGTTGTGGCATTTATAAACAAGTCCTGAATTTTTAGTAAAGAAGTACCCTCGTGCCTTGTTGAGATGCTTCTGTGAGTCACCGCAATAAGGACAACGGAAGTTGTATGTACCGTCCTTTACCTTTTTAAATTTGTCTAAGCGTGCCGATACAAGATTGGCATAGTGATAATCTATCACTTAGGAAAGTTCTATTGCTTTTCTATAATACTACTGTTTGATGTGTTTGTCAACCCTGATGGTTGTCCGATGAATTTTTGTCCGATTGGACTAACCAAGAAAGATATAATAGACAGAGCACCAAAAATAGACCACATTTTCTTTTCCATGAGTCTAAGACGCTCATCGATTTTTCTGATGTCACGTTCGCACCCCTTTTTGATCTCTGTTGTTTCTCTGTTAAGATCTGTAGATAATCTGTCTATCTTTTCAAATAAAACACGGTCAATCTGATCTTGATTTTCTAACTTCTCATTATGAACCGCAAGAAGTTGTCCCATCTTTACAGAATTTTCCTGTAAAGAATCAACTACCCTTTCGAGTCTCTCTAGTATTGCTGTATTAATGTCTGACATTACCTCGTGGCGTCTTGTTCTGCTCCTGCCCTTGCTTGTTTCTTAAGTTGTGCGGTCTTCATCTGAAGTTGTTTTGCCAATTCTTGTTTCTTCAGCATCACTTTCTTCTTTTCTATAGCAATCTTCATCTGTGTTTGTTGTTGTTTCATTGCAGGGTCTGCATTCTCAGCAACATTTTTCATATGCTTCATCCGCTTATCCATAAAAAACTTCGCAGCGTTAGCAGGAAGGATTCTTTCTATACTAATGTCTCCTCTATACTGAGGCATCACTGTTAATCTAAGTTTCATCTTGAGTTCAGCAGGACTATTAGCGTAGATAATAGTATCACCGATCCCAGGAACGTTTACTTTGTATTGAAATAGTCTAGATGGTTGTGTTGGATTTTCTTTAGATTCTTTTACTTTTAATTTTTTTCTTTTCTGTACCTTTTTCTTAAAATTTAGAACTGGATCATAACCCGCATTCGGACCTGTCGCAGCAGCACTGCCACTGAAACCTCCTGTACCTGCTGTCATCATTTCTTCGTTCATTAGATCTTGTCCAATTCTGCTTTAAGTGTAGGATCTACGTCAAGATTTGGCATCATCCCTATAGGATATTTATTCAAATAAAGAAGTAGAGTCTTGAGCAAACACCAATATTCCCTTTCAAATTTAAAAAAGAGCAGGGGTGTTGCTGCTTCGCCAAATACATTATAAAGTATGATGAGGTGATTCAAGATCAAAGGGATCCTTAGTGGACCCCCTCTCAAGTATCTTTTCAATAACCGTTTCAAGTATTTGAAACGTTTTATATCTTCATCAAAATCCTCTCGTGTAACACAGTGGGGATTTTCATAATGTTTGATGGCGAAAAGAATGTAGTTAGACTCATTCAATTCGTCAAATTTCATTTAGTTATTAACTGCTGAAGGTTAGTGTTGCTGCACCGTTTGAGATAATCTCTTCTGTACCACCTGCTGAGTTGATCTTCACTCTGTACTTGTAACCATCAAGAGTGTCTCCACCCAATGCTGAGTATGCAAGTGTTGCAGTTGTGAAGTCTGCGTATGTGATACCAGTGTCAAGTCCACCTGCTCCACCAACAATGTCAACCCAACGAGTAGTAGCATTTGCTGTCTGTCTCTGCCATTTGTATGTAAGAGTTCCAGGTGTTCCAGTTGTACTGGTGCTGACTGCGAATGTACCTGCTCCAGAGGAGGAAGTAGAGTTTGCAGGTTGAGAACTGATAGTAACTGCGGATGCTGCGTCTGCTACAACTGTATCGTCTGTGTCGTCACCAGATGCTCCTGCTGCAGAATGAATAACTGCTAGACACTCAGACTTATGTCTGGTGTTACCATTGTGATCGGTGAAGGTACGATACTGCCACCATCCTGGTCCAGTGATTCCTCTTGATTTATTTTCTGCAAGTGCTGCTTCAGTAGTGTCAACGAAGACCAACTCATAAGAGTTAGTGTCGCCACCTTTGATAACAAATTCTGCTACTGCACGAGGAGGTGTTCTTCGTACTGCGTTTGCTGCAGTAATTGTTGCAGTGCTTCCTGCGTATGTAGTGTGTAATTCTAATGCAGTTGCACTAGTTCTTTGTTTGACGATATATGCAACGCCACCGAGTTCCAATACATCACCTACTTCAACCAAATTGTCGGAGGCGTCTGTAAAGTCTCCCGAAGTTGTGACAGTAGCATCAGCGTTGGTAACTCCAACGTTGGTGCCCATTGCCTTGGCGTCAAGTATTCCGTAGATTGCCATGGTACTCCAGTAAAGATCTTTCCTATTCTTTATTTAGGTGTTTATCAACCTCTAGTGACTAGAGACTCTTTTACTTTTTCAAAAAGTTTGTCGTCTGCATCAGTTTTAGTCAGTTTAACTGCCTTGCCAATGATGAGTAAACAGATGTCGATAAGTTTTTCGCCAAGTTCTGCATCATCAGGAATCTTAGCGACTGCTGAATCAACTACTTTATAAGCGAGGGGTAATAGAAAACCTAACATGATTTAATTTTTAGAAACTACAATATATAGGCTTCTAATCGTAGGTCTTCTTACCGTCCTTCATATACCCCGAACCCTTCTTATCGTAGAATCTTACACCCTTCTTTCTAGTGACAGAATATAAGTTATCTTTCTTGTCTTTCATATTTTTTAGAACCTCTTTGTATGATTTACCATATTTCATACGAGCGTCACGTTCTTTGTGCTCTCTATCTTGTTTAAGATGTGTTAGTTCTTCTTTGCGTAACATACCATCTCCTCCTACAGTCATACCTTTAGGCATGGGTTTACACTTTTTATCATCAAAACAATAATACTGCCCCTGAGGGCAGTTATTGGTTAAGTCAACCTTCAAGATCCGAGTCCCCTACCTTTATCGTAGTTGTCCTTACCACCATAGCGTGCCATGGTGTTAGTGTAAGACTTGACGTCCTTGAAACCTCTCTTCTTTGCATCAGATGCTGTTTGCTTTTTCTGATCTGCTGCTTTCTGGTACTTACCAGTACCTGCAGTAGACTTAGCACCCTTTACTTTTTTATCTTGTTTGCTGCCACCTTGACCGATGATTGCACCCTTACCATATTGTTTGGCAATCTGTGCTTTTACTACGTCCATGGCAGAAGGTTTTGCTCCTGGGACAGGTTTTTTAGTACCGCCCTTGTCGTAACCTTTCTCCTTCTTTAATCTAGTCGCCTCATTAAATTCACTGAATCGTATAAGTGAAGTTTCTGGATCGCGCTCTTCTTGATTGCTTTCTTCTGAAACTTCTTCTTGACTGTCATAAGCGTCGGTTGTTTGTGTAGGTGTTTTATTTAGGGGGTTTACTTCTTCAGTACTGATATCAGGACCGTCGTTTACTTCCTCCCCTTTACGTTTTGCCTCACATTTTTTACAATCACAGTCCTCACCATGATTCATACCCTTGACCTCCATCATATCCTTTTTCTTAGGATTGACGAGGATCTTAGATTTCTTTTCCGCAAGTTCTTTGAAACTTAACATAGATCACATACCTTGCTGACGCATGAACTCTTTGAATGCAGGAGAGTTAATTCCTCTCTTAGGATCTGCCATTCTCTTCTGTTTAGCACTTCTCTTGTCACTCTTCTCTTGGTCCCTCTCATACTTCTCAGGATTTCTCATTGCACGATAGTTCTCTGCAATAACATTTTCGATCTCAAAGAGTTGGAACAGACCTGACTCATATAGATGAGAGATAGTTTCATAGTCTTCACCAAGTCTCTTAGCAAGTTTGTCACTACCTTTAGATACTAATCTAGAAGTTTTACCAACTGCTTTCTTAAGACCCTTCTTAAGGAGTCTACCTACAGACCTGAGTGCACCACCTGCTGCCCTTCTAGTTTCACCACTGCTGCTGCTACCAGATGAACTACCACCTGAAGAACTGCTGCTGCTATCTGAAGAACTGCTGCTGCTACCAGTGTCAGACTTCTTACCTCTGACACTAGAGATAAGTTTATCTAACTTACCACCAGTACCATCATTGTCAGATGAAGACGACTTAGCAGGAGTTTTTTCCATCGATGCACGCTTTGCTTTGATGCGTGCTGCTTGGAATTCACCAACTGCTTTACCTGTATTCTTAGCGACAGACTTACCTGCTGCCTTAACACCTTTCTTGAGCATACCGCCTGCTTTCTTTGCAGCACTCTTTACTCGATCCATCTTGGAAGGTTTTAACTTGAGTTCAAGTTGCTTATACTTCTCTTCAGATAGAACCTCAACTTCCTCAAGTGCTTCACAGATTTCCAGAAGATCCTGATCGTCCTCTGCTAGTTCACAGATAGACTCAAGCATGAAGTCTACGAGTTCTTCATCAGTTACACTATCAAACTCTTCAAAGTTTTCATACAGATCAAATAGTTCTTCTTCAGAGAAAGCAAATGCTTCTTTCTTTAATGCTGCCTTGCGTCCCGAAGGATCCTTGATAGCAATCCTGCGTTGCATCTGCTTATTGGTTTCTTTCTCGTCACCAGCAATTGCTGCTCTTTGCTCTTTACCATATGCGTTATTTGCCTGTCGTGCCATCTTCTCTTTAGGAAGTGGTTTGTAACCTTCTTCTACTTCATTTTCTTCTTTCTTCATCTTTGCCTTAGTCTTAGCAAGAATGCGATCCTTTGCTTCGGATGCTGCCTTGTTAGGACCATCATATGCCATGGCACCTTTCTGCATTCTTGGTGCTCGGATCTTATCCTTACCGTCACCTTTGTAGATACCGTATGCACTACCTTCTTCCACTTCCTCTACTTCTTCTTTCTTGTAGAGTGCACTTGCTTCCTTATGCTTACCTGCATTGGTCAATGCCTTGATCTTATCCATCCTGGCACGTTTTTCCTTCTGCATAGCAGTAGGTTTGCCTTCTTTATAATACTTACCAGTACCAGACTCAGGAGTTGCTTTCTTAGCACCACCATAGACTGCTTCTTCTACAGAACTGGGTGTAGTTTCTTCGTGCTCAATGACGTTACCATCTTCATCTTTCTGATGATGTTCGTTCTTGAGTTTATTTGCAATAGTTTTTCTGCGGTTAGCAAGATAAGAATCTGTTTTATCTTTTTTGCCATCATTATTGATGTCACCATCCTCTTTCCCGACTGGATCGAGTTTCTTTGCTTTCTCCTGCACCTCTTGATAGGCAGCAGACATATCAGGTAGTTCTTTAAAATTCATCTTATTTGGTAACCTTATCCTTTTTATTTATCTTGTTAATAAACTCACCAGGGGTAAGTTTTCGCATATAGTTAGCGAGTTTATCAGTTCCCATCTCACCCGCAGGTTTGAAATTAAAGAACTTAATGTCATTTCGTTCCATCAGATTCATCAACCAAGTACGAAATAGATGATCATGCTCATCAATAGAGATGACGTAATTGCTACCCCTACTAACAATCTTAGAAACGATCCCTGTGTTAAGGTTTTCAACGAATGTGCCCTCTTTAAATAATTCACCTGAGAAGTATGCTTCTCTCAATCCTTGAGAGTCCATCTTAGGTGCGTACTCAAATATATTATAAGAACAATCGCCAAAATCTTGGTCTTCTTCAACCTTCATTGCAGTTCTTAACGTTCCGTAAAGTGACTGAAGATCCTTATCTTTGATACCCTTTGGTATACCTGACTTAAATGAATCGAAGTCACCCTGTACTGCTGCTGCTCTAAGTTTAGATGCTGACATACCTGACACACCTTCACCATCAGGATCACGATCACCTGCTGATGATACTTTAATTTCATCAAAGGTATAAAGGTCACCATTATACTTGTTTGCTAGTGAGTTGAATTCACTGACCCTATCACCACCCACCACAATATTAACTGAACTATACCCGTCAGCATCGAGTCCACTGAGAACATCAAAAATAGTACGCATGTCAGCATTATCAATAATCGCGTTAGAATGATCAGGGTACGCTTGGCGCATATACTTGATTTTAGTCCCCGCATCGAGGGGGTTCTTCTTAGGATCCTCCGACCTTGAGGGGTATATTCTATACTCTCCTCCACTACTTTTTGCCTCTCTTGCTACTTTGTCTAGAAGTTTCTCATGTCCAATAGTAGGTGGATTAAATCTTCCAAATGTAATAGATATTGCACCTTGATCGACCGCACCCTCGCCATCTGCAGTTTCTTCTCCTCCTGCTGATTGTTGGGGTCCTGCGTCATTGTCTTTTGTAATTTTTACTAGTTTACCATCCTTCGACATATGGGTTACGTTGCCATTTTGATCGGCATACCGTCCGTAACCAATATGTTGGAGGTTTAGTTTCTCTGCTGCTTTTGCAGCGAACGATCTCTCTGCTTCAGATAGGAAAGCACTAAACTTTTTCATTCGTCCAATTTTTTTTAAGGGTAAAGTTTGCTTTACTAAAGGTCATTCGGTCTACAAGTTTCACAGGTACTTCGTTTTGTGTAACGAAACCTTCGTGAGCAGTTGGTTGGTCATTCAAATAAGGAGTGACTGTACCACTGACTCGTATATTGCTCATGAGTGACTGTTTCAGTTGGAAGATTTGATCCCACACTCTAAAGGTGTAGATATTCACTTCTTGCTTATATTTATCAGGTAAGGCATTATACATTTCTGCGGAAGGTGGCACCATCTCAAATCGAATCCATAGATTGATGTGCTTGAACATCGCGTCACGAGTCTTCTTATCAGCAGGAACCTTTGCCCTGACTAGATTCTTCATGAATTTGAACCAGTCGAACTTAACCTTTCCTTCACAAACAGCACTTGCTTCATTGTGTCCTAGCATAAAGCAATCAGACTCACCAAAAACATTAACACCAAAACGAGGCGTGGCAGTTGGAGAAACAACATCATAACCAGTGTGAGGGGCAAACACAA
>VMHT01060727.1_pt1 | contig 33061 bp, 57 predicted proteins | sample 4693611 | NCBI WGS metagenome assembly VMHT01 (sample SAMN12280063, study PRJNA550983) | marine metagenome | isolation source: seawater sampled from same location over 5 years 0.02-0.2 micron viral filtrate | place: USA: collected off the coast of southern California halfway between the port... ...
GAGATGAGTGACACACAAAGATATAAGCAGGCAGGCAACGCAGTGACCGTGGATGTGGTCCAAGCCGTTGCTACAATCATAAAGGAAAAGGAGTTAGTATGACATTTTGGTTAGAGTCATTACAAGAGAATGCATTTGATGTGTTCCAAGTGGTGTGGATAGGTGTAGCGATATTTGCTACGCATTATTTGATGCGGTGGCACTTAAAACAGTTAAAGGAAGAGATAATCGAAGAGATAAGGAGTAAAAAATGATCATGTTTGACATAGCAGAGTGGGTAGCAAATATATTAGTGCTAGGTCTAGGACTATTGTTCTGGGCGTTGGCATTTGGAGTTTCATTTTTAATTATTACCGAACTAAAGGAGAGATACATCGATGAGTAAAACAAAGTTACACGGTCAGAACTATGTGCTTGGTGACGGCAAGCGCGCAGCAAGCGTGACCACCATTATTAACAATCAGTTAGGATGGAACAAGAACACACTTATTGCGTGGGCAAAGCGGATAACGGCTCAAGGCGATGACGCAGATGCGGTGATGCGTGACGCAGGTGACATAGGTACATTGACACATTTAATGATACAAGGATACCTGGAAGGATTCACTGTGGATACGCGGGATTTCACACCAAACCAAGAACAGCAGGCACTAAAAGCATTCGTAGGTTTTCGTAATTGGTTTGATAACGCGAACTTTAAGGTACTCGCCAGTGAGTTTGCACTGGTCAATGAAGAGTTGCGCGTTGGTGGTACGGTGGATTGTTTAGGTAAGATAGATGACGAGCTTGTGATAGTGGATTGGAAGACATCCAAAGGTGGACCGTACCCAGAAATGATGATTCAGTTAGGTGCATATACATTGATGTACGAAGCTGCGCAACCCAAGGCGGATGTGAAGTACGGTGTAATCATGCGGTTTGGTAAGGAAGATGGAAAATTTCATAAGCATGTGATCAGTCGCGATAAGTTGGATGCAGGTGCGCAGGCGTTCAGACATTTATGTGCATTGTACAACTTACGTAGGAAGTTTTGAGGAGTGCGGTAGATGTCTTTTCACACATAACTCAAAACGGCAAACGCGCACGGTGTCCAGAATGCGATGATGGCACGGTGCGCAAGCAAGGCACGGTGCAGATCAATGGTGAGTATGCCTATTGCCATAAGTGTCAGGACAGTTGGGATTTCAGTGAAAAGACAGTTAAAACCCCGAAGGTAGAATATAAACTCACCAACACCAAGGTCAAAGTAGAGTCAAAAGAGGTCAAAAAGAGTGGTTATGCAAGTGCGCGGGATACGTTCGTTGCGCATTGGCAGAAGGCAGTGGATGAGTTGGAGTTGCCTTGGAACGAGAAGTGCTTGGACCTGCCCATTGGCGTAAGGCGTGACGATAAGAAGAATGCGCAGTTGGTGTTCCAGATCAATGAGAATCATGTAAAATTTCATAAAGGACCGCAGTTCGGTGACGCGGAATGCAAGGCGTTTGAGACTCCGCATTTATCTCTCTCCACACTTGTGATCTGCGAAGGCGAAAAAGACGCTGTCACCGCATACTGCAATGGCGCATCCGCTCTGACCTATACGTCAGGTGCGGGTGCGCTGCCTGCTAAACTAACCTTGCCGTCTAGATATAATAAGGTATACATAGTGTACGATAATGACGAAAAAGGCGAGGAAGGTGCTAAAAAACTCGCTAGAAAGCTATTCGAGCATAAGGTTGAGTTGTATGTTATGCAGTGGGGTGAGAAGCCTTTAAGGTATGACCTTACCGATTGGTTCAGCGATGGCCATACACTAGATGAGTTGTTGGTGTGTTGCGTGCGGTATGGTGACAAACCAGAGGACATTGGCGGGATGCGTAGCTTTAGTCCATCGCAGTTTGCTAAGACCTTTGTCAAGATGCCAGAACCTATTATTGAGGATCTATTCTTTGAGAAGGACATTATGGGTCTTGCAGGTGGTACGAATGTGGGTAAGTCGGTGATGAGCTTGCAATTGTCCACATGTTTGGCTTTAGGAGTGCCGTTCTTAGGCTTTAGAATACCGAAGCCTAGGAAGGTTATGCATGTGCAGTTTGAGCTGAAGGATGAGAGTTTCAAGCAGTTGATCGAGCGGACCGCGATGCATTTTGTTAAGAAGTATCCTGTGGAAGCAGAGCGGTTCGATAAGAATCTGAGTATCTTGAGCAGTGGGCAGAACAATGTCTTCACCGATAAATGGGAAGAAATGGACGCGAATCTAACCTTTGACCCTTGCGATGTGTTGGTGGTGGATAACTTGTATACTAGTACCAATAAGAATGTGAGCAAGAACGATGATGTGATGGACCTGTTGCGTACGATGGTGAATATGAAGAACAAGCATAAGGTAGCTATTCTGATGGTATCGCATCATAAGAAGTTGGGCGAGGCGAGTCCATTGGATGTGAGTATGATGTTGGGCGGGAGTGCGTACACGAATCATCTGGATGGTATCGTACAGCTTGCGAGTAGCAATCGTATGCCTGGATTAAAGGTGATGAAGATCACGAAGGTGCGGAGCCAGAACGATCTTCACGGTGTGCCAGTTGGAGTTAAGTTGCATAATGTTAGTGATGGTGATCTGTATTTTGAATACTTGAAGCCGTTGCCAAAGAATGAAATGTTCTGGTATACGGACCCAAAGGAGTCAGTAGAAGAAAAAGTATTGCAGGCAATTGCGACAGAAGGGCAGAACTTTAGCCGTGAAATGTTTAAGGCTGCGTTGGAATCTGTGGTAAATGTTGGTAGCAATACAGCGGTTGCAAATTGGTTAGAACGAATGATAAAACAAGGACTAATTAGTAAGATCGGGCATGGGCAATATCGCAAATTGGAAACTGAACTGGACAGTTTTAACGATTAGCGCGTGCAAAGAGAATGCGGAATATGCGGAATATGCGGAATTTCAAATTCCGCTAGGCGGTGAAAAAAAGGAATATGAGAAACTGTAGTTATAGAGGAGAGAGAGAGAGATATTCTTCATATTCTTCATATTCCGCTTCTCAGCACCTCTAGTGATTTCTGCTTCAAAATGCCCACTTTCAAAGAAAGATGATAAATCTTGCGAATTTGTGCAGATCGCTAGTGATGGTGAACGATGTGCGCTGGTTTTGGAGTGGTACGATGACCTGCGAGTTTGCAATTTGGACAGGTGCTGGTTGCGGTTGCGCACGCGTGACAAACTGGCGTGGCGGAACCGTATGCTGAAAAAGAAAAAACCCCTGAGTGAATAATATAATTTGCAAAAAAACCCTGCGAACCAGATATAAAAACCCTGCCAGTATAATATAATAACAGCATAATTAACCATATTTGGATGCGAAAATGGACCAAAAAAGCTCAAAACGGGCATTTTAAAGAAATTCAAAAAACCGCTTTAAGTCAATTAATGAAATTTTTTAGAAATTTAACTGTAATTTTAGGCACAAAAAAACCCGCATAAATGCGGGTCAATTTGTTGGTTTATTGGTTTAAGACTATGACAAAATGAACAGTATTAACCAGATGAAAAAACAAACCAAAACATATGTTTTTAATACCTGTTCGAACTCTTCCATTTACTAACCTCTCTTTTTTAGTTGTTCAATCTGTGCATCCATCGAATCCCAATCGCGATTGCTCCAGGTGGCTTTATATCGCTTCAAATCGCGCTCCGCTGCGGTGACGGTCTTATATGGACCATATACCCAAGGATCCGTTGAATCATGAGTTACAATAATTACAAACATATTTAAACCTCTCTTTTATTAGTTTCCATATATCCGCCCATATATGAGCGGATTTCACGCGGTAACTATCCGCGCTCTTCAGTATGGTTTAAAGCGTTTTATGATTGCCTGCACATGGATTTTTTTATCATAACGAATTTAATTTTCTTTAAAGCGTCTATCATTTCATCGTATTGATATTGATAATCTTCAATAGTGCTTTCATCACCGTACAACGCTTTTTCCTCATATTCAATGACTTCTTTTATTACTTTCGTTTCACTTGTTAAATATTCATATAATAAATTTAATGTCCATATTGAATGATTTTCTAGATCATGAGAATATTTAAAAACCTTCCTTAGTTCGTTTAAATCATTAATGCATGTATCAAGTGAAACTTCTATTGCATTGTTTTGCAACTCATTTAATTTCATCGTTTTACCTCTCTTTTTTAGTGTTTAATTAATCCGATACGGTTGGCTGTGATCATCTTCATATCATTAACAGAACAATCAATGAACCGCGCTTTTTTTAGCTCTTCTTTAGTGTCAAATATTACAGCGCGCTTGTCGGTTGCTTTTATTTTATGATCCATCTTACCACCAGTTGAAAAACAAAAAATAAAGTTGACTGGCAATTTTACCGCCTGGAGTAATGGAACGCTTTTTGTGTATCCATAAAAAATAATCTTTGGATTATTGCACGCAATTTCTAACCAAGATTTTAAATAGTTCATACTGTAAAAATCTCCGCTTGAATGAATGCGCACAAATTCAACGCGTTTTTTTGTTAGTTCTTTTTGTATCTGTTCAATAAATGCGGGCGCATTTAATGTTAGTTCATAATTAAAATTATACTTTGCTTGAACGTTTGGATATTTGAAAGTACCTTTATCCGCGTAACAAATCTCTTTGCAAGTATCCGCCCACGGGCAAGAACTCACAGCGGGCAAGTTAAACTCATACAAGCGCGCATTGTTTAATTTAGCGGTCTTTTTTATTTTACTGTTTGTGTTAGTTAATAGGTTCATTTTACACCTCTCTCTTTAGTTAATAGTTGATCAAAATATTTTAAATTGCTACGTATAACGCTCCAAAGCTCTCCCATATCATCAGTGCTAAATATTTCATCACTAGGAACATAATCTTCAGCGTAATGTATACCATAGGAATTATCCATATATAAGAAAATAAGTATTGCGCCGCGGTTTGTATCGTATTGCGCTCCCCACGTTAAACCTTCATCATTTAAATCAGTCCAATCATTAAACCCTAATAGTCCAAAGTGTATACAATATTCTAGCTCATGATTAAAATCATATGAGTTATGAAATTTATATGGTTCATATACTTGTTTATACTTATTCATTATTAACCTCTCTCTTTTTTTTGTTTAGTTACTTCTTGCGATCTCTCAAGTCGCTCATAAATTTAGTTTATATATATATATGTGTCAACACCTCAATTAATAAAATATATCTATCAAACCAAAACAAAAAGAAAGTAGGACGCAACGTGCCACATTGACACAAACACCGCAGATCATACACCGCATAAAACCCGCGTAAATTGTTAAGTCTTGATATTACTAGATATAACAGAATGAGACACCTAAAAAAAATTGCGCATAACATACATTATGTATAACTTATCGGGTATACCAAGGTAAACCCAGATTTTTCCCACTTACCGCGTCTTAAAATTTTTACTTTCGTTTTTGTCAACACCGTATGCTTAAATTCAGATAATGGAAGAAGTTTGGTCTAATCTAACTGACGATAATACTGACAAATGGCTGCACGCCATAGACCGCGCAGACCGCTACCACCTCCACATGCTAGTATTCCGAAGTGGACTGATAGAACCGCACCTGCGCCACCTGCAAATAAGCGCACATAAGTTTTACGACCTACTATCTCCGCAGGAACTCCGCGTATTCAAGCAGCGCACGCTTGGTCACACCTTCGTTAGTATCGCAGTAGAGATGGAGATAACCGAGTCCAGCGTAAAGGAATACTGGCGCAGAACATTGAACAAGATAAAGAATGTCATCGAAAAGGCTAATATAGATGAAGAAGAAGAGTAAAGTAGACGCAGACCAAGTTAGAATGCTTGCGTCATTTGGATGTAACTACGCTGAAATTGGCAAATACTTCGAGGTAGGTGAAAATCACATACGTCAAAGTTTCAAGGTACAGTACGAAGCAGGTCGCGAGGAGATGAAATTCAAGCTCAGACGCGCCATGTGGGTATCCGCCATCGAGAACAACGCAATTGCGATGCAGATATTTCTTTCTAAGAACTATCTGGGCATGAGTGATAAGACAGCAGTAGACATGACAGGCAACCTGCAAACCGTACTACAACAGTGTGGTTTCGAGGAAAATCCGATTGATAAAGCAAATAGTGAACAGGCAAAAGCTCTGGAAGATCTTGGGGTACGACCCGACTCCACAGCAGTTGGCAGTTCATAACAGCACAGCTCGCTTTCGCGTCTGTTTAATGGGCAGACGATCTGGTAAATCCTACATGGCAGCGCACGAGATACTGCCGTGGTTGCTCACGCCCAATACACGTGGTTGGATAGTCGGACCAAACTACTCACTAGCCAATAAGATAGCTCGTGAGGTCAAGCGTATTGTAATGACCGAACTGCGCTTACCACTAGAATCCAAGAAAGAAATATCGGGAGACTTGTATTACATGAAGTTAGCAGGTCTGAACAGTGAGGTATCGGTCAAGTCAGCAGAAAACCAAGAATCATTGATCGGTGAAGGTGTTGACTGGCTTTGTATTGACGAAAGCGCGCTCATTTCACGCAACGTATTCGAGATGTACCTGCGCCCAACGCTATCAGACAGACAAGGATGGGCAATGTTCACCAGTACACCGCGTGGATTCAACTTCTTACATAGTTTATATGAATTTGGAAAGAGCGATAAGCACCCAGATTGGGAGTCGTGGCGTTTCCCCAGCACACTATCGCCATATTTCAAGGACGATCACGAAGAATTAAAGCGCACACTGACCAAAGAGACCTACCTGCAAGAGATCTTATGCGAATTCCAAAGCTACGCAGGTAAGGTGTTTCCATTGGACAGGACCACGCAGATACGCGAGGATGTGAAATATGACCCATCCAAACCAGTATATGTTGGTTTGGATTTCGGCTATCGCCATGCCCACGCTAATATCGTGCAATTGCACGGCAGAGAGAAGAATTTTGCTGACGTACATCAAATAGACGAGGTAAACCTGCAAAACACACGCACAGAAGAGTTTGCAAATAAACTGAATTCACTTGGCTACGAGTATACTGGCATTTGGGGTGACCCAGCAGGCAGTGGTACGAATTTGCAGTCTGGTATCAGTGATATACAGGTATTTGCGAATCAAGGACTGCGTGTCAACATCAAGCGCGATGCGGTAACCAGAAACGTAGTATCTGGAGTATCGCATGTACGTAGGTGGTTTGAGGACGCAAATGGCGATCCGCACTTGTTCATTCATCCAAAGTGTGAGAAGAGCATCGAAGCGTATGAAAACTACCACTACCCAGAACACCGCGAAGATCAAACCTTACGCCATGAACCAAAAAAAGATGGTAAGTTCGATCACGCCTGCGATGCGTTGCGTTTTCTGTTGACAAACCTATTCCCAATGAAAAACCGACACGCTGGTGTCATCGATTTCTTTTAAAGGTAGATATGCTTACAATTCAAGATCAATCTGAAGGCGCAATAATTGGCGCATTACAAGAACAGTTAAAATACATCGAGGATGAGCGTACTCGCGAGCGGGATTATTTGATGGACTTCTACGAAGGAATCAATTTAGACCACTATGTGAGCGATTACTTTGGCCCAGAGACCCTGCGTCAGACGGTCATCCCACAAAACAACCTCACTAGACGCGTCTGTAGTCTTCGTTCGATGACCTACAAACGACCACCACGTCTGCGTACGAGCGATACCTATCTATCTATTATAGATAAGCACGGTCTTAACGCGCAACGCAGAATGCTAGAGCGTTTGACCTTTTTGCTTGGTACAATGGCATTTAGAAGTAAATGGAATGAGGTCACACAAAAATTAGAATATGAGATATTATCTCATTTTACGCCTTTATTTTTAGCAGGCGATTCAAGAGATAAACCAATTGGTGTCATGTATCCAATTGAGAACCAAGGCAACGCACGAGGTGACGTGGTACACGCGGTATGGACCGAAGAACGCTATGGTGTACCAGGTAGACACTTCCTTGTGGATGAAGATGGTAAGGTGATCAGTGTTAATGAGAATGATATTAACCCATATGGTATGTTGCCAGTAACCTTTTGCCATCGCTACCCGCCAATACGCGACTACCACGTAGGCAACGCAATGGACGTAGCACAAACAGACCTTGCAGTGAATGTGGCATTACTTGAGCTAAATCTTGCTATAAAATATGGCTGTTTAGGTATTAAGTATATTAGTGGTGTGGATGACCCTTCCCGCATATCAATAGGAACAGATAAGATTCTATATCTCCCAGAACAGGCAAATTTTGGCGTTACCTCAAGCGGTGGTAACCTAAACCAGATCATAGACTCCACAAGATTTTTAGTGGAAACCACACTAAATAACAACCACATCCGCGCAAAATACGCACGAGATGACTCAGGCAACGCACCAAGCGCAGCGAGTTTGACCATTGTGGAAGCTGAGAACGTAGATGAGCGCTCTGCAATGACCGAGGATACATGGAGACCTTGGGAACAACGCAGATTTCAAGTAGATAAACGTATCATTGAGATAGAAGCAAATGTGAACGTAGGCGATGAATATAGTGTAGACTTCCTAGAACCAAACTACGCATTGACACCAGAAGCAGAGATCATGCTTTGGAGTTGGAGATTTGACAGACAGCTTAGTACACCTATGGATTGGTTCGATTATCACAATCCTGACGCTGGACCAGAAGACCGAGCTAGGTTTGAGGAGCAGCAGAATGAAGTTGTAGAGGAAGATGTGCCACAGAACAGACTATTAAATATTTTGAATGCCAACAATAGACCAAACAGTTAATTCGTATGAGAGCAGTATTGAAGATGCCATCAATGGGTTCCAACAGGATGTTGAAGAACTTGAAGAGGAAGGTCTCTCTACAACTGAGATATTGGGAATTATCGCTGCAATTGACTTTTCGACCTATTTTGTTGAGAGCCTACGCTTCTCTACCGCCATCAACTCCTTCATGGCTACAACTGAGGATATTCTTGTTGATCTGCCGAGTTTTGGGCGTGCAAACGAGATACAACTCGTGGTTCTACAGACTCTCCAACGCCAAGGCATACAAGGCGTAACTAGACAAGTGAGTAATGTGATGCAGAACGCAATGGTGTCTGGCTTAAATAGTGGCTTAAAAGGCGATGAATTAAAGAACATAATACGCACTGCGGTCCGCACAAATACGCCACGTGTCGAAAATACAATTTATACAATGCTTGGTGATTATAGACGCGCTGTGGTTGGCGCAATGGCAATAGATCTACCAGAAGATACGTTATATAGATATGTTGGACCAGATGACGAAAAGAATCGTCCTATATGTAGAACGTATTTATCCAATGACCCACTAACACTTGAAGAGATAAGGCAAGTAAAGTCAGATGGATTTGAGCATGGCGGTGGCCATCGTTGCCGTCATTATTGGGAACCAATTAATGTTTAAGTTACAGGATATATTGAAATTTAGAGAGCCTGACGTAAAAAAGATGGCAGAGAATACTGTTAGGCGTACCAAACAACAGATTGCTAGTGGAAAAGATTATACAGGACAAGCATTTGATGATTATTCTGAGAGCTACGCAAATCGTAAGAAAAACGGTAAAGTACAACCAGTAACCTTAAAAGATACTGGCAAGATGTTAAATGCATTTCAAGTGCAACGTACAACAGTTAGAAAAAATCAAGAAATACAGTTTTTATATGGTATTAAAAAGAATAAGCAAGGAACTAAATTATTTGATCATAACGAAGGTAAGAATCGAATGAAAAAGCGTTCTATTGCGGAGAATCAAGAATTAGGCGATAAAGTAGAAGAAGGTATCGTCAAAGACTTCGCCAATATAATTGGCAAGAACCTATCACGCATGAGCAAGACACGCGTAACAATAAACATGTAGGAGGACAGATGTCCGAAGAACAAACACCAGTTGCACAGCCAGTGCCTGAGTCTACAGTTGACCCTGTAGGACCAGACCAAACTCAAGAACAAGACCACCAACAACTCGAAGTTGGGAATCTGATAGCAGAGTCAAAGAAATATCGTGGACGCGCGCAAGCTGCGGAAACAGAGCTTTCTAACCTCCGCAAAGAAATCGAGAATACTCGAATAAATCAAATGGAAGAACAAGAGCAATGGAAGAATCTTGCCGAGGAGCGCGCCAACAAGCTCGCAGAACTCGAACCCATTGTTGAATCAGCAATGAAGCAGGAAGCATCGCTTCGCGCTGAACTTCTAAGTGAGATACCAGAGGAAGAGCATGCTACATTTGGAGAGTTACCTCTAGAAGCATTGCGTGCTGTAGTAAAGAAACTAAACACACAACGCGTTGCGGTTTCCAGCGCACCATCTGCGCCAGTCAATGATAGTAATGTTGATTTAAAGAAGATAAAAGACTCTGACAGGCGTATGAATTGGAGCAATATTCTGGAATCCTATAAACGCAAAGGAACTTAAAAAAGGACTTAGAAAATGGCAGATGGTAACGTAACAACAACCACCGCGGCCAAGTTCATCCCTGAATTATGGCGTGACGCTATACTAGACTATGCAGAACGTAAATTCGTACTGCGTAATCAGGTGATGGACTTTTCATCCGAGATGCCTTCGGGAGATACTTTGCATATCCCTAAAGTCACTGAGGAAACGGCTGCATCAAAAGGCGCAGGTACTGCGGTAACATACACAAACAACACGGATGGTGAGGTCACCATTTCTGTTGATCAACATCATTATGAAGCGAAACGGATCGATGATATAGTCCGCGTCCAAGAGTCAGCAAACCTCTTTGGAGCGTATGCCCAGTCTATGGGTTATGCTCTTGCTAAGAAGGTTGAAAACTACTTGGCAGTAGACGTACTTCAGTCCGCAACTGGTAATGATATTACACTTGGAACTGACAATCAAGTCACTTCTGCAAAACTACGTGAAGGTTTGCAAAAGCTACTTGATGCGGGTCACGACTACGCAGATGGCGAAACATTCTTATATGCTTCTCCTGCTGCATACATGTATCTCTTGAGTCTACAGGACTTCTATGATTCATCTCGTAGAGGTGATGGGCAGAATCCTAATGTCTCAGGTGGCGTGGGTCAGATCTACGGTATGCCAACATACATCTCAACCGATTGGGATGATGATGGTGGTACTGGTGATGAAACTGCAACTGTCTTTAAGAAAGAAGCAGTGTACATGGCTATGCAGATCGCACCTAGAGTGCAGTCAGCATACGACATTGACCACCTGGCTACAAGCGTGGTTGCCGATATACTTTTTGGCGCATCCTTGTCTCATGGTGCTTCTAGCACGTCACTTGGAGTTGTTAACTTCGCTAATCCATCTTAATAGTCACTATAAGATGATTGTAAATGGGTGGGCGTTTCGCCCACCCATTAGAAAGGAAATAAAATGAAATATTTTAAAAGAAAAGATGGTTCTGTTTTTGGCAAAGTAGAATCAATTAATCAAGAAGTAATTGATGGCTTTTTAAAAAAAGGATACCAGCCTTGCAACGAGAATGGCGAGGTTAAAAAGCCTAAAAAGAAACTGAGTCTTAAAAAGCAAAAATGAAGACCAACGACTTCTTATGTAGTCCTTGTGAGTATAAATGGGAACAGTTATGGTCCAAGGATGATAAGATCACTTGCCCAAAATGCAAAACCAAAAAGGTACGCAAATTGTTTGCAAGTCCTATCATCCAAATGAAAGGAATTAGCGATGCCAGCCTAAGAGCGCAAGGCATCATAGAGTAAATAACCGAAATGCCCATGAGATAAGTCACGCTCGGTAAGGCATTCAGAAAGGAGAAACAAGATGGCTGATCTTTCCAAGCATTCAGTGGTTGAATCACTGAATATCAGCAGTTCTGCAAATTTTTCAGTACAAACAGCGCAAAGTGTTGCAACAGGGTCAGAATACGACCTAGATGTCAGCGCGGTTCACAGCGTAATATTACAGCCTAGTAGTGATGTCTATTATGGGTTCAGTAGTAGCGCAAGCGACATGATAGTGGGCAGTACAGGAAACAATTTATATTTAGCGGGTGGAGATACCATCTACGAATTAAATGTGCCACAAGGCATAGGATCATCAGTTTATTTACATTTGCTTGGCAAAGGTGCAACCTCTACGGTGCGCATCGTACTAGCGTAGGAGTATACAATGGCATCATTCAAGAATTTGATTAGCAACACATCAGCACAGATAGCGTCTGGCGGAACGATAACAGGAGACTTGGTAATCAATGGTGACCTCCAAGTAGATGGCGGTGGGTCTCTTAGCTTTGACGAAATCATAGAAGGTACTCAGGTTATAGATGTAACCAATACAGAAGCCTTACTGGTTAGAAAGAATGGTGATGGTGGTGACATATTTACAGTGGACACGACTAATGAAGATGTTGCTATTGGTGGTACTCTTGCTGTTGTTACTACAACCAACTCAGATGTTTCAGTAGCAAATTTTCAAAGTGCTATAGATGCTAATGGAGAACATTCAATAATACGAGTTGGTCATTCCAGTAAAGCCGCTCATATGGGGTTGTTATTAAACTCATCAGATACTGCATACTTTGGTATTGATGATAACCCAGATGATGGCAATGGAATCTATGTAGATGAGTCAGCAAATGTTGCAATCGGAGATAAATTACCATTAGCAAGATTGCACGTTCAAGGTTCATCAAGTGGGGCTGTTCAGGCTTTTATTATTAATACTAATGGTGCAACCAATTCATCCACAGAATTAGTTTTTGGTAATTGGAGTGGTGCAATTCCTACAGGTACAGGAAATCCGGGTCCTCAAGCAAAGATTTCGGCTATAAATATAAATGCTAGCTCAGCAAACTCAGTTCTTGCATTCTCAACTTACAATAGTAGTGGTGTACTGAATGAAGTGATGAGAATGACAGACACACAAAAGGTTGGGATTGGAACTTCTTCTCCGTCAGGTAAGCTAACTTTGTCAAATGGTTCAGCATCTGCACCTTTAACTATTACAGCAAGTAACTCATACATACAGTTAGGTAGTGGAGATTATGGTTCTGGTGGGTTAGGTAAGTTTATGATTGGCTTTGGTTATACTGACACATTAACCAATACACACTCTCCTGCATATATAGGCTTTGAAGAAACATCCACTTCTGGAGACACAAAAGGTGATTTAACATTTTATACAAGAAATGTAGTTACAGATACTGCACCTACAGAACGTCTGCGTATTGATGCGACAGGAAATATGGGACTTGGAATGACACCATCTTCAAGGCTATCAATAAAAGCCAATGGTGATACTTCTACTGTATTGGACATACACGGAAGAAGCTCAGATGACTTTGCAATTATTTCGTTTAAGGAAAATGCCAGTCAAACTGTAAAAGGTCAAATCAAGGTTGACGGCTCTGATAGTATGATATTTAGAACTGGGCCATCAACTGATGCACTCACAATAACCTCTGGCAACACGGCTACTTTTGCTGGTGCAATTACTTCTGGCGGTAATATAAGTATTCCGTCTGGAAATCTATTATACTTAGATGGTACGAGTAACACATACATTTATGAATCAACAGCGGATACAATGTCTTTTGCTACTAATTCTGGTATCAGATTTCAGCTTGATAACAACTCCCGAATCTCACTCTCTAATAATAGTGGTAGCGGTACAAACAATACGCTTTTTGGAAAATTAGCTGGTAATGATATAGCCTCTGGTGGAAATAACAACTCATTTTATGGACACCTTGCTGGAACTGAAATAACCACAGGCGAAAAAAATACAATGCTTGGAGCATTTGCTGGTTATACATCTTTATTGCCTGACAAGTGTGTTTTAGTTGGGTATAATGCTGGTGGTAGTGGTGTAATGACTGCTGCTGCTGATGGCACTGTTGCAGTAGGAATGAACGCTTTAAGCAATTTGACCTCTGGAGCAAATAATTTAGCAATAGGATTTGAAGCTCTTGATGCTTGCAATACTGGAGTTTCAAACATTGCTGTTGGTTCTGGTGCTTTAGGAGCATTGACTGATGCAGTGGCTAATGTTGCAATGGGATTAGGAGCATTAGGAACAAATGTTTCAGGTAATTACAATACAGCTTTTGGACATCAAGCATTACAAACTTTTAATGCTGATGTAGATGCAAATAATGTAGCAGTAGGAATAAACGCTCTTCAAGCATCAAATACAGGAACAAACAATACAGTTGTAGGTGCTTTTTCTGGAGATGCAGTGACTACTCAAAGTAACTTAGTTTTAATTGGTTCAGATGCTGGTGGGGCAATTAGTAATAATGCCGCTGATGGTACAGTAGCTATTGGTAGGTCTGCACTTGCATCATTGACATCTGCGACTAAAAGCACGGCAGTCGGATTTGAGGCGTTAAAGGGTAATACAATTGGTCACGAAAATACAGCATTTGGGTACAATGCCTTAATGACAAATGTAGATGGAGATAGTAATACTGCAATCGGTGGTGACTCATTAAAAATTTATGAACCTGCTGATGGAGTTGGTCAGAATACTGCTTTAGGTTTTCAATCTGGCGATGCTCTTGTAACAGGAAGTGCAAACACTTTAATTGGTTTTCGAGCTGACACAGATGATAATGCTGGAGTAAATCAAACAGTAATTGGTTCTACTGCACAAGGACAAGCAGACAACTCAGTAACACTTGGTAATGCAGATGTAACTGCTGTTTATATGGCACAAGACAGTGGTGCTACAGTTCATTGTGCTGGTATAAAATTTGATGCATCTGGAGAGGTTCTTGGAGATTATGAAGAAGGTACTTATACAGTAACACTAACACCATCTGGAAGTGGCTCTATAACAGTTGATAGCACTTACGATACAGCATCTTATACTAAAATTGGAAGGCAAGTAACAGTCATGGGTCATGTCGATTCATCGGCTATTAGTAGTCCAGAAGGATTTATTAAAGTAAATGTTCCTTTTACGATTGGAGATGGAGCTGAACTGTCACAGAGAGGAAGTGGCTCTGTATTTATATACAATTCGAGTGCCAACATTCAAGATTTTGGTGTTTTTATGGCAGAAGGTGAGGCATTTTTTAGAGTTTATTTGACCACAGGAGCTGGGCTTGGTTCAACATCAGCAAATCAAATAGATGCATCAACAAGCATACAATTTGCAGTAACATACTTTGTATAGTGGATACTATACTGGAACTAACAAGGAGTAAACAATGGCTTTAGAAAAAAAGAAAACATACGATTATGAAGTGCGTGGAGATTATAAATGTATTCAAGAACGCTGTAAAACATCTATCGAAGAAGATGGTAAGGAAATATCGTTTTCATACCATAGAAAGGCATTTATGCCAGATGCAGATGTAAGTGCTGAGTCTGACGAATTAAAGGCAATGGCAAATGCACTATGGACAGATGATATTAAGAAAGCGTATGAAGATAGTAAAAAAGATTAATTAACTAACACAAGGAAACAACATGGCTAAAAAAGAAAAACAACCGCCAGTTATTCTAACTCTTAATGACGTTGAATATGATGTCAATGAGGACTTTAATGACGAGCAAAAGCAGATGTATCTACATTTGAAGAATATCGATGATAAGATAAATAGCAACAACTTCATCCAACAGCAACTCGCTGTAAGTAAGGATGGATTTGTAAGAATGCTAGAAGAGTCATTGGCAAAGTCAGATGATCACTCACCGCATGACCCAGGTGATGAGAACGATTAGATGATTGTTAGATGCGCCCATGATAATGATGTTGTGATCCACTTGAATAACAAACAAGGTATGACTAAAAATTTAAAGCTCAATGATGGTACACTCTTTTCCTTAACCTATCCTAGTAGTAAAAAGTATTTTTTACGCGTAGGTGAGGAGATAATTAAAAGATCAGACAGCTTCAAAACCATTGAAGAAGAGTACATGAAACAATGCAACTCTTTGAAGGATTCAGATAATCATGGGCGCATTGATATTGTAAAACATAAAATTATTGAAAACAAGGTAGTAGATAGATGAATAGTCCTTTAGCAAAACTAGTGGCATGGCAACAGCGCACAGGTCAATTAGATGGTTGGACCGCATATCATCTTGCAGCAGGCGCATTTCTTTGCAAGATATTCCAATGGTGCGGATGGTCTGATTTATGGTGCGTTTTAGGCGTATTGATAGTTGGTATAGCTTGGGAAGTTTTCGAGTGGTATATCGAGAATTACAAGCCTTATGGCACAAAAGAAAGATGGTTGTACAATACGTTATCGGATATATTCGTAGAAACTGCCATAGCATGGTGGATGGTATTATGAAAATTAATTATGAAGTAAGTTATGAACTTAACACGTCTTATGATATTTCTGTTATTTACACTTTCAAGTCTTAGTTGTTCTAGTGGTTGGAGTGTAGCAGGCTGGGAAATTACACCTAGCGATACGAATACTGTATTTATTGAGATAACAGATATAGATTCAGTAAAACATTATTATTATGATAAATTATATCCTAGACAAAATTGGTGCTGGTTGCATAGCCAATTTGAAGATGTAAAGAGAATTGAGAACTAAAGCATTAAACGATGAGTTACAAATACACATCTCAGTCAAGTGGGCAGTGCAAATTGTATTTCTGGTGTTCACCTTAACTGGCGCATGGTATACGTTAAATGCAAATATCAATAATAATAAAAAAGACATAGTACACATTAAAGAAGCGTTAATTGAATTTGAACAAGCACTTGATGAAAGGATAGAGCCACTAGAGAACGAAAGAGAACAAAGGCTTACAGAAATGAATAAGAGTTTGCTAGATAAAGTATTAGGAAAAAATGACTGATGGATTTTATGGCGATATATGGCGAAGCTGGAATGATTGGTGTGGTAGGCGTAATGTTCGTCTATTTAGTTATGTCTCTTTCTAAAAAGTCAGAAGCACAACAACAAGCTCTTGAGCAGTTAAAAGTTGAGAATAGAGGACAGTCAGAGACTCTTGAAAATATGGAAGGTATGATTATTAAATTAATTGGAAGATGGAATCAATCAGATGATAAACTTGATCGCAAGTTTGATGCTATGACCAAGAGTATCAATGATTTAGATAATCAAGTCTCTCGAATTGATGGCAGTTTAAGCAGGATAAATGGAAAACACTAATGCCACACAATGATGATCTATATGCAATGATGGTAAAGCTCGATGAGAGACAAAAAACCATATTTAATATGCTTGCTCGAGTAGAAAAGCATTTAGAAAGACTTAATGGAAAGGTAGCCGATCACGAAACTGCTTTAACCAAGTTACAAACAGTTGGTGCAGTAGCAGTGATCAGTATACCAATAATCGTAAACATAATAATGAGGATCATATAATGGACATAAAATCAATGCTAGTAGAGTTTGCTGAAGCTCAAGCAGATAAAATGCAAGAGCAAGCTATGGGGCATTTAGCTTCTGATGAAATGAGAGACAGTATTGCTACTGCAATCAATAAAAAAATTGATATACCATTCGTATCAGAGGATAAAGAACAGATATTCTTTGAGAAGATGGTAGACGTAGTAACAGACGTACTAGAAGGCGTATTTAAAGGTAAGTAGTGGCAGTACCTGCACGAATTAAAGCAACGATGCGTAGATTAAATCTGCGCGGAGTGAACAAACCAAAACGTACACCTGGACATAAGACCAAGTCACATGTAGTAATGGCATCTAGTGGTGGTAAATACAAAGTGGTGAGGTTTGGTCAGCAAGGAGCAAAGACTGCTGGTAAACCACGCAAAGGTGAGTCAGCGCGCATGAAAGCCAAGCGCAGATCATTTAAAGCGCGTCATGCGAAGAATATAGCAAAAGGCAAAATGAGTGCTGCGTATTGGGCAAATAAGGTGAAATGGTAATGAAGATCAAAGGCATTAGTGTAGCAGGATTAAGCAAACGTCAGGTCAGCGCAATGCGTAGGCACGCAAGACATCACACTGCAAAGCATCTGCGGTCTATGGTGTCTGCAATGCGCAAAGGCGCAACCTTTGGCCAATCACACACCAGTGCGATGAAGAAGGTGGGTAAATGAAGAAAAGACGTAAATCAAGAGTTAACGAAGCAGGTAACTATACAAAGCCTACATTACGTAAAAGAATATTCAATCGTATCAAGTCAGGTAATAAAGGTGGTAGGTCTGGTCAGTGGAGTGCTAGAAAAGCGCAGATGCTGGCTTTAGCCTATAAACGCGCAGGTGGTGGATACAGATAATGGCGTTGAAGAAGTCACAGAAAAGTTTACGAAAGTGGACACAGCAAAAATGGGGTTACGTCACAAAAGGTGATGAGAAGAAGCCACGCAGGAAGCGTGGTCGGTATTTACCTGCTAGTGTCCGCAAAGGATTGAGTAAGTCACAAAAAGCGTATGAGAATAGATTAAAGCGTGCTGCGAATAAGAAAGGTACGCAACGCGCAAAGTATAGTAAACGAACACGAAGCAAAGTAAGGAGCGCATGATGCCATATCACTACGGTAAGAAGAAGAAAGTTAAGAAGAAAAAAAAATCTAAGATGAAGCGTAAGCGCAAATGATTAATCCAGACCAAATAAAAGGACTTATTAAGCGTGTCTTACAGAAGATAGACCTATATTCTTCTGAGGCAGCAGAGTTTATTTATAACATAGGTTTAGTAGAATCTAAATACATTTATTTGGAGCAAATAAAAGGACCAGCTCGTGGCGTGTATCAATGCGAACCATGGGTTGCGGTAGATATTATTGAGAACTATTTACAGTACCGTGAAGACCTTATGAAAGTAGTAGCAAAGGCGTGTTATTTAGATTGGTCTCACTTTACTGCGCCAAAAGAAAAGGACTGGGAGTATATTCTCACTACGAATCTGGCAGCGCAAATAGTTTTTTGCAGATTACATTTACGCAGAATACCGAAGAAGTTGCCAAGGACATTAGAGGACCAAGCGAAACAATGGAAGCAATTTTATAACACAGCAAAAGGTGCTGGCACTCCAGAGAAATATTGTGAGATAGTGCAAAAATATGGATGAAGCAGAGCGAATTGATAATCTTATTCATTTAATGTCTGAGCTAAAGGAATTGGCAAAAAATCTTGAAGACCCACGTCAAGATATTGATATTACGTTAGGCACGATCATTGCGCTTATTATATGCGCTGATGTACCCGATGTAACCATTTTACCTACTAGTAGTAATATAAATGAGATAGCACAAGCATGAGTTACCTAACAGCATTCTGCAATATAACCACTGATCTTCAAGCGATTGTTAGCGACATAGATAAATACGATCGCAAACGTGTACTCATGTCCAGTTGGGCAAGTCCTAGTAGTAATATGTATCGCTTGAGTAACACTGGTTATATTGAAAATTTATATAAAGATGGCGTTGAATTGACCAAGGTTAGTGATACGCCAAACGCAGATAACGAATTCAAATACTCAGAATCTACAGATTCAGTAGATGTATACTTAGCGTCTAGTTCTACTAGCGCATTTAATGCCAGTGTATTTGAAGCAGGTCAAGATTGGGAAGACCTAAAGAATAGAGTGGTCAAAGAACAAGCGGACCACATGCGCAGTTATTTAAATAGACCTATCTATAAACGCGGTAACTCTAACTATCAAGGTGCAAGCGATAGGTCTTATGATTTTATAGTTATACGTAGTAATGCATTGTTAGCCTGCGCTGACCTTGTACGCAGTCAGGATACTGAGAAAGCTACCGAGCTTGAAGAGCAGGTATTAGGTGATGAAGGTATCTTGACCAAGTTGAAGAAACGCGATTATGTTATGTGGAACGAGACATCGTTTCGCAGTGAATCTGGTGTGATCAGAGAAATCAGTGTTAATGGCTCTAGCACTGGATACATAGAAGATATAAAGATGTTCGGACCACCAAGCACCGATTACGATGAGGTTCGTGTAGTTATCAGTACCGCAGGAACCTTTGCACCTGGTACTGCAAGTACAGTGAAGTATGATGTCTTTACGAAAGATGACACTGGCCTGCGTAGACATAAATCAGTGGATGCAGAGGTAATGAATGGAGACTACCAAGCACTAGCATACGGTGCGCTTATAAGATTTCAAGCTGGTATTTTTACGTTAAATGACGAGTGGTCCATAACATTTCAATCCGATGAAGTACAAATGGGAACTGTGCGCAGTGGGCAAATCTATAGATAATGTCATCCTTAAAGGTATAAATGATGGCAATCACTTTTGAGAATGTCATCTTTGATAGAATTATTAATAACATTAATAGTATTATTGCAAATGAATTTGGGATACAAATATTTTATGATGAGCATCAAGGCAATCAGAGTTTTCTTTTACAACCTGTTAGCGATGAAATCATTGACACTCTTTCACATGGACAGATAAGAGAAGTGACTGTCAGCATACAATACGAATTAGATTTAAGTAACAACATAACAAAGAATTCATTTAAACAGGTAATGAGTATAACAGAAAGATTAAAAAGATTGTTGTTCAACAATAATACATATAGCGTCAGTAGTGAAAATCAATTTCGTAATGGCAGCGTAGGTAGCGTTGGGTATGAGCAGGAAGATGACAAGATTAGAAGTATTACTACATTTACATGTCAAACATTGGAGTTAGTATGAAAGTTAAAGCAAACTCAGAATATAAAAAGCTATCAGATGATAAGAATTTTATTTCTCTTGGGCATTTATCAACCCATTTGCGCTTATTAGAAGGTCAAGAAGTAGAAATACATAAAGATAAGTTACCTTTACCAAAGGCGCTATTAAAGGCATTAGAAAGTAAAAACATTAAAAGTGAGGAAAAATAATGGCTAAAAGTTCAATATTTCAAACCAGCCAACAGACAAATGTTATTATAGGTACTGAAGATACATTTGGCACAAAGGTGGCTGCTGATGCTGCAATAATTCATATGCCAGTTACGAGCTATAGTTTTAGTGAAGTAGCCAATCATACATTGGCAGTTGCTCCATTTAGACAAGGCGCAGGCGGAGCAACGCAATCAACAGAAATGGTAAAGGCGCAACGACATGATAGAATGTATGAAATAACCTTAGAGTTTATGGGTTCAGCTCAAGCTATTAGTCGTGTTTGTAACGCATTGTATGGTGATGCAAGTAATCCTCATGCCTTAATTGGTTCAATGCCTACTACTAGTAATATTAATGGTAGCACAGCAGTACCAGTTACATTGTATTTTGAAAAAGGTAGCGCAAGTGCAGCGAATACTGCATTATCATTTAAAAGCTGTATGTGTACATCATTTACCTTATCTGGAGATATTGGCGGTAATGGTGGTGTTATTATGGGTTCAGCTACATTTGTTACTGGATTTGCTCCAGACAAGGCAAACATTTCTTTTAGTGGAGGTACTGAAACTACCATAACCGCACAAACAAGTTATTTTAATATGCATGATCTTTCTGCAACAACTATAACGCATTCTAGTAGCACTGAAGATTTAGTGTTATTTTCTTTTGAATTAAATATTGCACGATCAGTTAATAGAGTAGGATTTGATACTGCTGCAAATGGATTTGCACCATTAGGATATGTTATTGGTGGATACGAAGTTACTGGCAGTATGGTCGTTAAGCGTGATGCGGAATCTGATGCAGCAATTACCCACGCTGACACCGCTGAACCAGTATGTGCGATTAGTATTTCAGATGGATCATTTCAAATTGAAGCACCAAAAGCAATTATCGACCAAGCATCTATTAATTTCGATGAAGATGGTTTTAAAACTGTTATTCCATTTCGTTGTACTTATGATGCAGCGGCTACATCAAATTCAGTGGTAGATATACATACAGCATAAATTTTAATCACGATTGCACGCCATTTTCATCTTAATAGGATGAACAATGAAAATCAAAACAGATCATGGAACATTTGATGTTCCAGAAATCACATTCAAAGCACGTAGAGAGCTACATCAACTAGAGGTCAAGGCAATCACCAAGGAAGGTGAGATTGATACCGCTAAGTTCTTTGATGTATTGGACTGGATACTAAATTACTCATTTACTGATCCAGAGAAGTCATTAGGCAAGTTTGATGATAATATCATTGACGAAGTATTAATGACCATTTATAATGCTTATAAGGACGTAAACCAAAAAAAGTCTTAATGCACCGCGTTGCGATGTGGATGAGTTTTCGCAATCAACCTAGTCGCAACCTGCATTTCCCATATAAAGCCAAATCTCCAACGCTTAAAAAAACTATCACATATGATGAAGATGAATTATGGAATGAGATATGGCGTATTGTAGATGAGAATAAAGATGGGAAATTCACGCTTGGTGCTGCGTTATATCATTCACTAGTGTTCTGTGCCGACTCAACATACTTTGTAACGCCTGAGACCATATTTACGCTTGAGGAGTACATGGCTATGAAGCGATTCAATCTATCTTTAGCAAATACTATAGATGAAGCAGATTATCACCGTTTAGTCATCTTTTCTGCTATTGATGAAGAATTTAATGCACTCCAACAAGAAGATATAAAGAAACAAAATGGCTGAAAAGAAATTTATAATTGAGGTTCGCACCAAAGGTTTTTCACGAGCTACTAAGGATTTTAAGACCTTAAATACAGATGGAGATAGGTTTGTAAGAACAACAAAGCGCATGCGTCGATCAACAAGGGGCCTAGAAGCAGGACTTGGGTCACTACGTAATCGATTATTAGTGAACTCTTTTGCAATCGCAGCAATTACAAAAAGTTTTCAAATATTCTTTCGTACCGCTATACAGTTTGAAGATGTAAAAACTAGGTTAGTTGGCCTGACTGGCAGTATTGAAGGTGCAGAATTTGCTTTTGATAAATTAAGTAAGGTTGCATCTAACACGCCATTTGCATTAGGTGACGTGGTTAATGCAGGTGCGCAGTTAGAAGCATTTGGGGCAAGCGCAACTAAAACCATTACGCCTATAACAGACCTAGCTGCGTTTATGGGTACTACAGCAACTGAAGCAGCAAATGCTTTTGGTCGTGCCTATGCGGGAGGAGCAGGTGCGGCTGACATATTAAGGGAAAAAGGCGTACTTAATATTGTTAAATCTTTTAAAGGAATTGAAGATTTAAGCAAATTAACATTGCCAGAATTTAGAGAAGCATTGCAAGCTGCGTTAGTAGACCCAACGGTAGGTATTGAAGGCAGTGCAGATAGAATGTCAAAAACATTTTCTGGTGCAATGAGTAATATGGGTGACTCTCTTTCTAGATTGACAGCCGCTATTGCATCAGATTTTTTACCGTTGGTCACAGAAATGGTTCAAGGTGTTACTGCTATATCTGATGCTGGAGTAGACTTTTTTACTGGAGATCAAAGAACAATTGCGGATGTATTTGGACTGGCCGCTTCTAAAAGAGAAATTAGCTCATTCACCACAGAAGACATACCACTACTGAAACAGGAAATTGATTCTTTACAGAAAGAGATAGATAAGCAATTACAAAAAAGAGAAAAGACACCTTTGGTCGATGGTATCATTGGTTCTGGTATTCCAAATATTACAGGAGTAATTGAACCAATAAAAGCGATGCAGAATGAAACAAAAACATTTACCATATTGACAGGTGAAAATGCAGTAGCATTAGATAATAGTGGTACTAAGATATTTAACATGACAGAAGGTATTACGAGTATTTTGCAGCCAGTTCAAGACTTTACTAATGCCATCCAAGAAGACAATCAAGTATTAGCCACATTTGGCGATTCATTAGACGTAAACCAAGGAAGGTTGCAATTATTAAAAGATAGAGTAATAGAACTAGAGACCGAGGAAACTAAACGAACAGAAGGTATAAGAGAGCAAACGCAAGCAGAAATGATAAGAGAGGCAGCAATCGCAGGTCGCATTGCATCGCAAGAAAGAGAAAAAGAATTAACGACTGGTTTTATAAAGTTATTTGCTCAAACAGAAGAAGGTCAAAGAAAGAATATCCAAGCAACGATTGATATGGTTGAAGCAAATCGTGCATTGTTTGAAGCATTCGGTAATGTAGATGGAGTGCTTGCAATGTTAAATGTTAATTTAGATGAAGTAGGTGAAAAAAACACTAAATTAGCAGACACCACAACCATAGCAGTAAGCAGTATCAATGCAATGTCAAGCGCAATACGTACTCTAAAATCAGATTCCTCAGATACAGATAAACAACTTTCTGCTCTCTTGTCGGTTATAGGTTCATTTGCTAGTATTGCGGGTGGTCCAACAGGTCAAGTATTTGGAGCTTCTTTAAATTTACTTTCAGCTTTTATTGGGCATACTGGTGGACTGATTACTAATAAAGGTATACAACGGTTCGCTACTGGCGGCATGGTGCAAGGCCAAGACAATGTACCGATTATGGCGCAGGCAGGTGAATTTGTTATGCGCAGAGATGCAGTGCAGAACATTGGTGTGCAAAACTTAGCACAGATGAACCGTACTGGGCAAAGTGGTAGTATCAACGTCAATATACAAGGAAATGTTATCGGTAATGAACAGTTTGTACGAGACACATTAATGCCTGAAATTGAAAATACCATAGCAAATGGATTAGCGTAATGCCTTATGGTTCTAGTGTAAAATCTTCTAATATAAAAGAAAACTGGTTAGTGCAATTAGCCTTTGCTCATCGTTCAACCAATGGAGATGGTGGTTTTGACCAGATTCTACAAGCAAGTGGAGCAGTCAACTTAGTAGATGATTCTGGTGGTTTTAGCGACACTTCAACAAGTTTTACAATAGATGATGGAGATGTTCTACTTGCTGGTGATTATATAAAGATTGATAATGAAATAATGTTAATATCTAAAATTTCTGGTGATTTAATTTTTATCGATAGAGGTCAGTTAGATACATCACCTGCCAGTCATAATGATAATGCAGTTGTTAATTGGAATAATTTTGTACCACTAGCATTTTCTAATGTAAGAGATAAAGACTTGTTTTATCATGGTGTTATTATTAATAAACCTAAAATTAGAGAATCAATTAATTTACAAAAATCAATTGCTAAAACGTCTAATGTTTCAATTCAATTGCATAATTTTACTTACAAAGGCAATCAATTAAGCCAAGATGTATTTGGTACAGCAAACGATTACATAAATAGAGAAATGAGATTATTATCTAAAATTAACGATGATAATGCCTTTCAAATTGGAACATTTAGATTAAATGATTTACGATTAAAAGATGAAGTATTGACATTGCAGTTTAATACACACAGACCATTTGACGATGTGCAGTTTCCACAAGCCAAGACAACTAGCACTAATATTTATGTTCCATATGTTGTTGGTGATTATGATGAAAATGATAGCTCGTTTAATACTCCAGCTTTTTGTGATACAAATCTTTATCCAGTTCCTGTACATAGCGTTGATGAAGAAAGAATTAGAACTATTATGCCAAGATCATATAATTCTGGTTCTGGTAGCCAAATAAATATTCATCATGGTGAAGATGTTTTTTTACCACTACAAGCTCAAACAGGTGCAGTTACTGATGCGACAACAACAATAGAGAATGTTGATGCGCTGGAGAGCAGGACCAGTAGGCGTGCAGCAGGTCGCGTTTTTGCACTTGAGAGTCGTAACAGGACAGGAACAAATACAGAATTTTCAAATACTCATTTGGCGTTTGACAGAGATATTGACACTGCTGCGAGCGTTAGCGTAAGTGGCACTACTAACTATGCTATTGGATTTACTTCAGTAGCAGAAAAGTGGGCAACTCACAGATTATTTAACATTAGATTGCGTCATAAGCATTCTGCCAATGCTACCTTTAATGTGTTTATTTATGAAGGAGAATCGCTATATGCGTCTAGTTCTATTACGTTTTCAGCAAACACATTTAGAGCAGATAATGTATCTCCAGGAACTATAAAAGAGTTAGGTAAGCAATGGACAATTATATATCAAAAGGCATCTGGTAGCGATGGTACTCTTTCAGTTGGTTCAGTAAAACTCGATATTGATACTGCTTTTGATACGTCTGATAAAGATGAATTAAAAAAACTAGGTGACGTTAAATTTTTTTATAGTGGTGGTAATGGGTTAAAAGATGCATGGAGTGATACAGCAGCAATGACTGAGATTCACGAAGTACATAGAGATTTACTTGTAAGATTTACAGATATTGGCACAACTACTCCAGATGGATATAGTGATTTAGATAGTGCGAAAGATTGGAGAATTAGATATTGGCAACTTGATCAGAAATTGTTAAGCAATGTATTAGAAAAATTACAATACGAAGGTGGATTTATTTTTAGATATAGATATAATGGTAATCCGCAATATCTTTTTGTTAAAGATTCTTACACTTCCACAGATGCAACATTTAGCAAAGATGACATTAAGAACGTACAGTTAGAGATAACTAAAGTAAGTGACCTATTAACTAAACAAGAAATTTCTTATCGTAAACATCCCGCAGAATCACGGTATATCACTACAGTGGTTGCATCTAATGATAGCGTAAGAAAGCGATATAATGTTGGAAGTAATGAAAATAGACAATCAGTTACTTTAAATATGTACGTGGGAACCACTACGAGTAATAACGATATACCTACATCACCATCTAGCAATCCAAATGATGATTTTTATAGTTATTATGACTATATAAGTGGCGATATAAAACTATTAATTTCATTTGATATTGTAAATCCTGCAAAATGGGTTACAATAAATGATACTTCAGATCCTTTAGAACCATTAGAGGTAGGATCAATTATTGATTTTGATAATGATAATATGTTTCCAGAAACGCCATTTGGAATAAACTCATCGTCATGGTCTACTATTAAGTTTATTATTACTGACTTTACAAGAGAAATAGGAAAGGTAAAAGTGAAAGCAAGGCAAATCGCAACAGGATAAATATGGCAAATCAAAACATACGTACACCAAGATTTTATACAGACTTAATTAACTATCACAGAGCGCGTGGTAGTGCAGTTGGTACTGTTACCGCAACCAATACATCTAATGAATTTATTGGTTTACCCGCCACAAATACAGTGGATGATTTGTTAGACTTACGACCATTAAATCAAGTCACTTTTGACACAAGTTCGCAAACAGGTCATCATGTATTGTTTAATGTTGCATTTACTACTGCTTCATACAAGCAAACATACATTGCAATATTAAATCATAATTTAAACTCTTGTAATGGCAGATTTAAAGTGTTTGCTGGTAACGAAGCTAGTGATATAACAGCATTGGATGGCGCAAATGCAGATACAGCGGATGTTAATTGGAGTACAGCGGGTGTTGTAGAAATAATTAATGCCGATATAAGAGCAGCAAGCGATAGTAATAAAACTGGCACTATAACGCCAGATTCCGATGGTACTACCATTGTAGCCGTCAATGAATTAAACCTGCGCTATTGGGCAATACAATTTGAAGGTGACACTGCATGGGATAGTAGCACAGATTTTAAATGCGGTGGTATAATGATCGGTGAACACTTTGATATGCCACACTCTCCAGATCTTAATCTTACGCGCAGTATAATATATGACAAGGTCAATATAAATGAATCAGTAGGTGGTCAGCGTTATGGCACATCAACGAGCTTTGGTAGAACAGCATCAAGCACCTCTAAAAGTCCATTTGCGTTAGGAACTTATGGTCAGGCAGTGTATGGTGGGCGTATCGCATATGATATGAATTTTAGCTACCTTGCAGCCAGTAATGTTTTGCCATCAGAAACAACAGTATATCAATTTTCAGATGATTCGGTAGTGTCCGATGTCTGGAATCTAACCGATGGACCACATAGACCGTTTATATTTAATATTGACAATGCAAGCACAGCAAGTAATGCCGAATCTGAGTATATGTTTGCACGCTTTGCGCAGAACAGTTTAGACATGCAACAAGTCGCTCCAGACGTATATAACGTAGGCATGCGCATAGAAGAAGAGTTCTAATATAAAATAGTTCTTGCTTAGTGTTGACAAGGCGCATTAAACTTTGTCAACACTTATGAAGCCTTTACACCAACATATGAGAGAGTGTGGTTTTAGTCAAAACCAATTAGCGCGACACATCGCGTTGGATAAATCAATGCTCTCACTTATGATGCGTGGAAAGCGTAAGTTTCGGTACGAGCATAAGGTCAATATTGCACGAGTCTTAGGTATTAAGATGGAGTTCATTAAATGGCCTTATTAACTATTTATCATGTAACATGGGCAGTGCTGTTTGAAGTGGCGTTTCCACGACTACACTCTCTCTCTCTTTTACGTCATTAGGCGTTGCCCATGCTTCTCACTATTCATATCAAAGATAAACAAGAGAGAATTAATTTTGCACAAAAAGTGCGACAACTGTTGGGTCAATCCCAAACATACATTCCAGGTGCGAGAAAAGTCTATAATGCAGACATCGGTATCAAGGCCAACGCTAACGACAGTACATATAAAAAGATACTTGGTCTTATCGATCGCAATGGATATTCATATAACATAATAAAGGAGTAACGATGAGTGGACTATTAGAGCCTACCTACGATGTGCCTAGCACTGGTGAGAGTAGTTTCATGAAGTTTCAAAAAGGCGAAAACAGATTCCGAATATTAGATACACCAGTAATGGGTTATCAGTATTGGCAGGATGATAAAGTGCCAGTTCGCATCAAAACCGCAGCAGAAGCACCCGCAGGCGAGAAACCAAAACATTTCTGGCAGGTTCCAGTATGGGATGGCAATTTCGTCAAGGTGCTGGATGTTACGCAATCCACTGTTCAAAAACAGTTAACAGAGTTAGATCGCAATTCAGAGTGGGGCAACCTTACTGATTACGATGTGATCGTGACTCGCAGTGGCGATGGCATGGATACTACGTATACAACTACACCGTGTCCTAAGTCACCATTGAAGGATGATATAACTAATGCGTTGGCAGAATTTAAGAAGACCTATGAACCAAATAAGGTCTTTGAGAGTACGCCCACAGCAGAAGGCGAGGAAGAGTTACCTTTCTAATGCCTTCTTCCGCATCCCGAAAAGGCTACAAAGGTGAAGTCGAGGTCGTTGAATTGCTCCGCGATCTCGGCTTCATAGCCGAACGAAGTTGGGGCAGTGATGGTCGTAGCTTCGGCGAGAAGAGTGATATAGACGTTAAAGCTACCAAAGGTGACCTGACCATACGAGTGCAGGTTAAGCGCAGAAAGAAGATCGCAGGATTCTTAGATTTTAAGAATGCGGACGTAGTGATGGTTCGCCAAGATAGAAAGCCTTGGCTCTGGATAGTCAAGCATGAGTGGATGAAGAATTTATTTAATAGCGGAGCCGTAGAAACCCATAACCATGAAAATGGCGTGTCTAATGATCGTGATAGTCATGGCTCCGCTAAACTATGAGGAGAGAGTAATGCCATATCCAATGAAACCTAAAGCAGCAATGGTATTTTTAGTAAGTGAGTGTATTGATAAGGTATTAAAACAACACGCAGTTACAGAAATGTCTAAAATCGTATTGAATGAAGATACTCGCATGGAGATAGCAATGGATACATGCGATGAGATATTGAGGAGAATAGAAAAGAAAGGAGAGAAAGAGTGAAAAAACGATATTGGGCAACACCGCCAGAAATGATGAAAGAATTAAACGATGAGTTTAATTTTGATTACGATCCATGTCCACATCCTAGACCAGAAGGTTACGATGGTTTGGAAGTAGAATGGGGTCAGCGTAACTATGTCAATCCACCATTTGTCGGTGGAGTTATGAAGTGGGTGCGTAAAGGTATGGAAGAGCATCAAAACGGTAAATTAGTTGTATTTATCTTGCCAATGTTCTGTAATCGTGGGATTGCAATATTAGGTGATTATGGCGCAGAGATAAGATATGCAGGTCTACCACAATGGTTAGCACTAGAAGATGGAGAACCAAATCCTGCAAGGAAGTTTGATAGACAACCATGTGTCTTATTAATATTAAAGCCAGAGAATGCAGAGTGTATTATGTGTGAAGATTCTATTTGTGAATATTGTTTGGAGAGTAAAAATGAAATACGATGAATATGATAAGTTTAGAAGTAAGTTTTTTAATATCGCAGCAAAGATAAGCGATAGTAAATCAATAGAATATACCATTAGTAACGAAGATAAATTCTACAATTTCAAGCACGTTGCGGAGCGACTTGGAAACACAGCAAAGCAGTCAATGATGGTATACATATTAAAACATGTCGATGCACTATGCAACGATGCAAAAACAGGCAAGACCTACAGCGATGAGACCACATACCAACGATGTCTTGATGTGGTGAACTATATGGTGCTTTATGCCGCACTCGACCACGAGGAACAACCACATGCAAATAACACTGAACAACCTAGAGGCACAGATAGCGGTGCAGACAGGAACTGCGAGAATGCTCCAGAACCAGACCAATGGAGTGACCTCACAAGGACCACGAAGACTTGAACCTGACATAAATGGAGCAGGTGGTGAGATCGCAGTTTGTAAATACTTTAACCGATATCCCGACCTCAGTATTGGTCCGCACTTCAGCGGATACGACCTCAAGGTCAAAGGAAACAAGGTGGATGTCAAGACCACTTCCTATAATCCTGGATACCTACAAGCAAAGACCAAGAAGAAAGTTGAGGACTGTGACGTGTTCATTCTGGTTCACGTTTCATTTCCAACATTTACCATCCTTGGTGGTGCGCGTTCAAGTGACCTACTACAAGATGTCAATATACAAGACATGGGATATGGTCCGAAATATATCTTGGAGCAAAGTCAACTCAGTTCAATGGTGGACATCTTTGCATAGCCTAAATAAAGGCGCATTGGGTGAATTGGCAGTAAAGAAAGATTTGCTGGAGCAAGGATATAATGTCTACGAACCAGTAGTGGATGTTGATCAGGTAGACCTAGTGGTTGAACTCAGTAATGGTGCGATGAAACGTGTGCAGGTCAAAACAGTAACGAAGTTGAATCGCGGTACTGCTATCGAGGTTAATCTAAATAAGTATAAGAACACGAATCGCATTGATGTGGTTGCAGTGTACTTTTTACCAAAAGATATAATTGCATACTATCCATATGATAACTCGCATGGGTTAAGTCTTGCGATAACAACTGGCAAGAACAATCAAACAAAAGGCAGGAAGTGGTTCTATTCATATGAACGGTTTCCAGAGTTTAGTTAATGAAACATTACGCAGGAAGTATAGCATTCGATAACGAAATTGGTGAGTGGGAAGACCACATCATTAAAGCAGATGATCTGGACGAGCTTGCGCGGGAGATGAAGTCATTTATGAAACGTAGAAAGAATTCTGAGGTATTTTTTGCGTGTCTAGTCAATGAGAGTGGAAAGGAACTAGACCTAACCAGTAAGATAAAGGAGTTGATATATGGCTAGTTATGTCGTGTTTGGCGGAAGAAGACAGCATGTATTCAAAAAGAGAGAACAGAAGAGAAATTTAGATGCGGAGCTTGCGGACAAGACCATATTCTATTGTACCAGTTGTAAGCGGTGCTATGAACCATCGCGAGTCAACTGGCAGGATTATACGCACTATTATGAAGATTTTGTGAGTTACGGCAAACCAAGAAAAATATGCAAGAAGTGCAAACCCGACAAAAGTGCGAATGTATGAAAAGGATGACATTGGCTTGGTGGACGCTACCATGTCGGGTTTGAAAATGCTTGATCTATTCAGTGGTATCGGTGGATTCCACGAAGGTTTTAAGCGCGCAGGCTATGAGTTTGATTGGGTAGGCTATAGTGAGATAGACAAATATGCGAGCGCGGTGTATGGATATAATTATAAAAAAAGTGAGGAGCTAGGTGACATTAAACTTATTCAACCAAGAAGAGATCTGCCAGATAACATTGACATCCTTTGTGGAGGATTTCCTTGCCAAGCATTCAGCGTGGCTGGAAAGCGACTCGGATTTGATGACACTAGAGGTACTCTCTTTTTTGAAATTGCACGGCTTCTCACTCATTATGTCGAAAACAAAAGACCAGTCCGATGTTTGGTACTCGAAAATGTTAAAGGCTTACTTAGTCACGATGATGGACGCACATTTGCTGTCATCTACAGAATTCTTAGTGACCTTGGGTATACCATTGAGTTCCAACTACTTAATACTCGCTGGTGGCTACCCCAAAATAGAGAGCGGATATACATTGTCGGATATATTGGAAACCGAGGTGGACCACAAGTATTTCCTATCGGAGAAAGCTCTACGATACTTGGAGAGAGCAGAGGATCGGGGAAGGTCAGTAAAATTAGTACAACAATAACTGCTGATTATAGAAAAGGTGTTCATGCTTGTGGTGAAACCTATGTAGTTAAAGGTCTTAAACAAATCGGCACAATAGGTAAAGACAGCGAAGCCACGCGAGTGTATGATGCCAATGGAATCTCAAGAACTATTAAGGATGGTTGCGGTATGGGAGCGAAAACTGGGTTGTATCAGGTAGATACTTTAAAACGTAATCAGGATTCTTATGATTTTAATTCAAGAGTATATAGTATTGAAGGCATTGCAAAAACATTGGCGGGCGATGGTGGTAACAACGATAATAAAACTGGGTTATATAAAGTTCGTGGTGGATTGCAAAAAAATGCTAGTGAGATAGAAAACTGTTCTACCGCATTAACTGAAGCAATGGGCAAAGGTGGTGGTCATACACCATTATTGATAAAAGAAGCCACTAAGAAAGGCTACGCAGAAGCAGAGGTTGGTGATTCTATTAATCTATCCGTACCAAATAGCGAGACCAGACGCGGTAGAGTAGGTAAGGGTGAAGCACAGACGTTGGATACAGGTATGCAACAGTATACGATACAGAGCGGAGTACGCAGACTCACGCCAGTGGAATGCAATCGTTTACAAGGTTTTAGCGATGACCATAACAAGTATGGTGTGATGGATGGTAAGGTGGTCGAGATGAGTGACACACAAAGATATAAGCAGGCAGGCAACGCAGTGACCGTGGATGTGGTCCAAGCCGTTGCTACAATCATAAAGGAAAAGGAGTTAGTATGACATTTTGGTTAGAGTCATTAC
>VMHT01011232.1_pt1 | contig 33042 bp, 55 predicted proteins | sample 4693611 | NCBI WGS metagenome assembly VMHT01 (sample SAMN12280063, study PRJNA550983) | marine metagenome | isolation source: seawater sampled from same location over 5 years 0.02-0.2 micron viral filtrate | place: USA: collected off the coast of southern California halfway between the port... ...
TCCTGCTTGCCAACCCTTACCCGGTAGCCGACGCCATCCTGCTCACTATCAATGAGCCATTTATCTAAGCCTGGAAAATTAACGCACAGCGCCTTTACTGCCTGCGCTGGTGTCGCCACGTCAAGCTCAAACCGGCACTGCCCTAATCGCTTACGCAAAGCGCCGTAAACCTTAACGACTTTCATGGCGTATAGCGCGGTCTGTGGCCTTCAAATAGTAGCCACCCAGTAAATCCCGAGAACTCAAGCGGCCCTGCACGTGGTGCAAAATTTGCTGTTCGCCTAAGTAGATCGCAGCATGATTAGGCACAGGCGATTGCAGGTTCATAAGCAACAGGTCGCCACGCTGCAGCTCTTGAGTCGGCACCCGCAAAAAATCTTCCTTAGCGAAGTTCTCCACATACATATTCTCGCCGTTGTGCCACCACTGATCACGACGGTGATAGTCACTCAACGTAATTCCGTACTCACGCTGAAAAAAGTCGCGCACCAAGGTGTAGCAGTCCACAATCCCGTGAACAAACTCGCGCCCTACATACTGCAGCTCAAAGCCTTCAGGCTCGCAGTAGCCCCAACCCTCAGTGTTCGGGTTGACGATGAACCACGGCAAACCGGACTTTTCACAGGCAACACGATCAGCCTCTGATGGCCTGGGGTTCGTCACAGGGTGACTGTGGCAAACCGCCACTATCTCGCCTTTGTCCTCTACCTCATGCCAGCCGTCAAGCACAAAATGCTCATCTGGGGTCTGTGCAATGTTGCGGCATGGGAAATAACGCCGCCTGCCCTTTACAACAGCAACCAGCCCGCAGCACTCCTTTGGAAACTCATCTTTGGCGTGTTGCAGGATGTCCGCCTGCATCGCATTAGTCAGCTTCATCGCGTCAAACCAGCGCCAGGGAATGAACCAAATGGCAACGTTCCGTTCTCACCGAACCGCAGCTTGCAGGACGCTAAACGCTTGCCGCAAACGTCCTGAGCCAGCGTGCTGACGCTGTTGCCGTTGACATCAAAGAAGTTGCTGCCGGTGTAGCTGCACTCACTGCTCCGATAGATCCATTGGCAGGTGTTGGCGACGACCTGCCGCTTTGGCAGCTTTTGCCCAGCGAGATCGAACTCACTGGCAAGTTCAAACGTAACAACGTCGCGGGTCTCTGTTGCCTTGCGGTTGATGCGCCAGATTTCTGTTGGGAACCTAGCGTTTGGATCTGCTGTCGATTCGCCGTCCAGATAACGCTTCAGGGTGCGGATCCGTTTAACCGTTGCACCCGTCAAATCATTGCCTGCTGTAGTTGCATTGACCAACGCCAGCAACGTGGTCATCGTGCCATCAAGGTTGGCAATCGTCAGCGTTGGTTGCGGCAACGTTCCACCCGATCGCATCTCGAATCCGTCAGCTTGCAACGGAAAACGTGTATACGCGTTTCCGTCAAAAACAATGTTGCCTGTCACGTCAGCATTGCTGCCAGCGTGAAAGCGGTAAACGTCAGAACTACCGTGCAGCGTGCTGTTTAAATGCAGCTCAAACAGCTCAATAATCGCGCTGGGCGCAAGAACTGAAACATCCTCGTAGACGCTGCTGATCGCAGTCCAAACAGCTGTGTTGTCAGTAACCGTGCTGCCAATATCTGTCGGCCAACTCGGCTCACTGCTGGCAGAGGTGCCAGCCGTTGTGCAGCGAAACCACAAGCCACTCGCTTGGCTCGCAGTAGCCCTACGAACGTCACCAACAGAAAAAGCGGTGCTGGCTGCCCAGGCTGCGACTGCTGCCATTACGGTTCAAATACTTCGCGAAAGGTTGCGTTAATTGTGGCGCGGTTCAAAAATGGAATTGATTTGCTCCAACTCTCACAAACAAATTTTGATGCGCTGCCTTCACCTGGTGGTGTGAAATCAAACGATGCTGAATCGTCAGCACGGGCATCTAAGAAAGTTTCGATTGTGTCTGAATCAGTTTCAGAAACCTCGAAGGTGAGCTGATAAATCTTCGGGTTTTGATTCAATCCGTACTTCAGGCGGAGTTCAAAACCATCACCGAAACGCACACTCCGCGTTGCAGGGCGGCTGCGTTTTTGGATGCCGTAGGTCGGCGTGATTGCAGGGAAATTAGCCATCAGATAGCAGCGATAAGGCCACCAGGCCGTTTTTGTTTAATCAGTTCCTGTTGTACTGCCAACCCAATTGCTTTGCCAAGTTGAGCACCTTGGCCGCTGCTGGCATCAGCAGAAGTTTCAGAGGCATCAACGTTGACGGTGATTGTCGTGCCGCCACCCATGCCAACACCATTTGGCAGGATCGTGCCAGCGCGATCAGGGACAAACAGCTCAGGGCCACGTTCGCCAACAACAGAAGGGCGACCAACTGCTGGACGGCCGCCATTTGCAAAGCCTGGTAAAGCTGAGAACAAGCTGCTGGTAGGGAAAGCAACTTTCAGCAAAGAGTTAACGCCAAGCTGCAACAACTGTCTAGCAACGTTGTTTAGAACGCCTGACAACGCTTCTGATGCGCTCTTGGCTTGCATCAAACTATCAACAATACCGGTGCTGATTTGCTGGCCTATTGATTGATATAGTTTTTCGACTTCGGTTAATTTTTCCGTGATTTTGTCCTCTTCATCGCCACGTTCTTTGCCGAGTCGTTTCAACATGCTTTGGAGTTGAACCTGCCCATAAGTGTGTTTAATTTGATCAATTAAATCATTTGTGATGTCGTCGCCAACAATCGCTCGATTAGCCTCTGCTTGCTCGATTTGCAGTTGAAAACCTAACATCTGCTCTTCCTGCTGTGTTATCGCAGTGGCAAGTCTGGCCCTCTCTTGTAGAGAGGCAATTTGTCTTGTTGCTGCCTCTTGAGCCAGCCGGGCGGTTCGCTCAGCGTCGGTTTCTTTTGGCGGATCTTTAGGTTCTTGTTTGTCTCTTGCTTCTCTTTCAATCCGTTGGCTTACTGTTTCAGGAGGATTAATCGGCACCATGTTGGCGTCATATTTGATGCCTCCGATGGTAAAAGTTTGGGACAGAACGTTCTTTCTAGCTTTAAGTTTATCTAGCTGATCAACTGCTTCACTAATCCTATCTCGCAAACCTGCGGCATCAGATGCTTGTCCTCTGTAATACGCTTGGCTTTGAATTACAGACAGCGTCTGTTCCATCTTTTTAAGATTGACGTCTGTTTTTTTGATTGCATCTTCTAGTTCATCAACTGTTCCCGTTTTGATTAAATCTGAGAACTCTTTGAATTTGCGTCGAGCATCTTCTAAGGCCAACGTTACGCCAAGAAACGGAGCGGCCAACAACGCAAATTTGCCAAACAAAAGAAAACCAGCTTTGATTTTTGCAGAAGTTAAACTGATACCAAGCAGGTTTGCAGATACAGCTACTCCAGCGAGTGCCCCGCCAACGCCAACACCTAAGTTGAGCAGTCCTTGCAGCTCGGGCGGTAGTTTTTGAACAACATCAACCAAGCCCTCAAGAGCACCTGCAGCGCCCTCCGCTGCCGGCAAAAGCTGCTGTCCAATAGATACTTGCAACTCATCTACGCGGTTTTTAAGCGCTTTGAATTTCGCCGCTGGTGACTCTGCAAGCAGCTCCTTTATTTTGTCTTTGTTTAGCTCAAATCCTTTTGCCAAAGAGTTGATCAATATGTCGGCTGTGATCTTGCCGTCGCTGCCTAGCTGTTTAAGCTCTCCGACCGTAACGCCCATCTCCTGAGAGACGAGGGTCAAAATTCCTGGGATCTGTTCAGAGATCGATCGGAACTCATCGCCCTGTAAGCGACCAGATCCGAGGGCTTGGCTTAACTGCAGGAACGCAGAGGATGCAGCTTGAGCCGATGTGCCGCTGGCGAGCGCTACGGCGTTGAAGCCTTGGTAAACCGTTTGGATCTCAGACAGCGATTTGCCGAGCGGACGCAGGCGCGCAAAAATGTCCGCAAAATTGCTGGATGATTCACCCAGAGACTGGTTGAACGTAGTGGCGTTTTTCTTGACCAAGTTCTGGACCTGATCAAACTCCCCATATTGACGAGACAGCAGTTCGAGGCGGACCTGCGTTTGCTCAAACGATGCCGCCTGCTCGATAAATGATTTCGTTGCTGCTCCTGCTCCGATTCCGATGGCAAGCCCGCGCAGGCCGCTCATTTTCTTTGCTAGGCCATCCGCGCCTTTACGAGCCCTATCGAAAGCGTTGCTCAACGAGTTGCCCATCTGCTTCGCTTTTTGCTGCAGACGAACAGCTTGGTTTTGCACTTTGATGACAGCCCGCTCGAGGCGACTGCTGTCACGGCTGATTTTCTTGAGCTTGCCGCTGAGTTGATCTTCGAGCTTTAGAACTAGCTGGACGGATTCCATCAGCCCTCAAGCAACTAGCTAATACTACCGACGCATCTGTTTTGCGCGCTGTACTGCTTGCTCTTCAAACTCACCTTTGAGTTCAAAGTAAGCCGCGAAATGGATCAGCTCAGCATCGGTCAGCTCTGTGCGCAACCGACTCACTGTCATCCCCAAAGTGCAGGCCAAGTGAAACTCAAAAAAAGTCCACTTGTCCTGCCTTAGTCGTTTTTTGTTTCTTCCATATCAGCGGTATCGCTGAGGCCAAACAGGAACAGCTCAAGCTCGTTCAGAACAGATTCAGGCAGCCTTCGTTGCAGCTTTGCCGCATCAGCAGGGGCAAACGGTTTTGTTCCATCCTCTAGCTCTGCAAGCAGGCAAAGCATGTTGGTGCTGAGGTCCAGCGCTTCGTCTGTGCCGGCTAACTGCTGCGCTTTTTTTCGATCAGCGCGCGTGATCGGCTTGAAATAAAGATTCCTTGTGTCGCCTGATGGCAGCGTCAAAACAAATTTGCGGCGCTGGTTGAGATCAAATGCCTCAACCAGTTCATCCACAAATCGCTTGGAAACAGGCATTTAATAGTTTGAACAATACATTCAAACTATAGCCTCATCACTCAAGGTTAGATGTGATGGTGCTGCTGGTGATGAAGTTGCAGGTGGCAACAACTAGCTCACCGACAGTTGAAGTGATCTCCATGTCAGTGATAATTCCGCCAAAAGAAACCGAATCAGTGCCGTTTGTGTTGCCGGTAGTGAACAACTCAAACGAAGCATCAGCAGTGTCAGGTGACTTGATGATGTCTTCGACAAACGCAGCTTGGCCCGTTGCATCTGGGTCGTAAACCAGTTCAACTGTTCCAGAGCCGGAAATCATGCTGCCAACAAATTGGCGGAAAGTGTTTCCATGGACTGAAGTGTCCAAGGTTTCTTTTGTGATTGACAGGCTCCAGCTGCGAGTACCGACAACAGTGGCAAGACTGCCGCCGCCGGTCTCAAATTCAACTGAACCAGATTCGCCTCGGATGGTTGCCATGGTCAGAGTTCCTCGATGAATTCAAAGGTCACAGAGACCCGTGTTTGGAAGTAACCCTCTGGAGCTGGTGAGGCCAGTACCTCGGGGCCGTTAGGAGCGTCGAAGAAAACCCCCGACACGATGACCCTATTGTAAAGGTCTCGAATGCGCTTTCCAACCACGTAGTTTCCCCCTGGGCCTTGTCCTAATGGCGTAAAAATATTAAACACCGCTAATCCAAGGATTCGATTCTGAGAGTTAGTTGTCAAACCTTGGCTGAGGTACTCGTTTGCGCCGAACGCTGTTTCGCACTGAACCCATGACGAGTTAGGCGTAGGCTCAAACGCCATGTTGTGGAAAACAACAGGGATCGCTGGGCTGCTCGCCAGCTCCGTCGCGAGACGTGCCTCAATCGTTGCCCTCACAGAATTCAGATCTGCCGCAGCCATCAGCGCCCTCGGTTCTCGATCCTGATCAGTTTAGGAATGTCCTTCCGAGCCACTTCCTTGAGAATCAGATCGGGGTATCGCTTAACAACAGGTTTAGTCCCCGTCGATTTGTTGTTGCCTGCTGGTTTGTATTCATCGTTCCAGTTGCGCGGCATGTTCTCGCCATACATCACGGCGGGTGCGTATTTAACAATGGTGAACACCCTGGCTTCCCCTGGGGTGTCGATGTTTAGCTGCCAGCTATTGATCAGGTTGTGTGAAACAACAGGGGTGCCGATGGGCGGCTCAGCTGTTTTTAGCCTGCCATGCAGCCCGATCCCTGCCTTCTTAATGACCCGCTCGGCAACCTCCAAAATCATGGAGTCAATCTTGATTAGCCGAGTAGATCCCCTAGCCATCACGCCCTCAGAATTAGTTCATAGTGAGTCGCATCACCGGCCGTTTCCTGAAACGTCGTCTCGACCCGGATGATCTGGTAAACGATGCTGCTAATAACAACACGATCCTTTGTCTCTGGAGCCGTTGCCAGCTCCTTTGCTGCTACGAGCAGGCGTTTGTCGCCGGCTTGGATTAGCTCGTTGGCCTCGCTGACGTTGACGTTATAGGCGTGCCCTTTGATTGACGTATCCGAGGTGGTCTCCGTAATTACGCCCGTCGTCGTGTTGTAGCTGCCACCAGAAACGTAACGGATTGTCACATCTCCGCCGAGTTTATCCACGATGGTCTGCGCAACTTTGTCGAGCCCTCGGAGTGCCATCAGGCTGCGTAGGCGATGACGGTGCCGCTGCCGAGCGTGATGCTGGTAATCACCAGCCCCTCGATCGCGCAGTTGGCGTTGAGGTTGATGCTGCTAACGGTTGACGATCCGTTCTCAGTGATGAAGTCAGAGACCAGCGTGATCACGCTGTCCTCAAGAGCAACAACTTTCACGAACTTGCCCGTTTGGGCTGCCGTGTTGCTGATGATGTTCGCCTTGGAAGGCTCGTAACCCATCATGATTAACTCCGTTTGATACCAATGTTGCCCGGTCCTGAGATTCTAAGGCCGGTCAAATACCTTTCAAACATAGGTGGCACCCGATCAGCGCCCACAGCGCCTGTTTTGTCAGGCTCAACTTCAATGTTGCCCAGTTTGACTCGTTTGTAATCCTCAAGCCCACTAAGGCTGATTCCGTCTGCATTGTTTTTCAGGTAAACCGCTAACTCAACCTGAGCCCGCTGCACCTGATCTGGAACCTCGGTATCAGTGAAATAGTCCTCAGAGATGCGAAACGGGAATCCCGTGGAATACGTGTTTACGTAGGTGTCTGGTTTTCGGACGCCAGTTCTAGGCCACTGCAGGGCCTGCGTATCTGTCGCTCTAGCCCCTAGGAAGCGCTCTCGATCAAGACGTTGTGCAGCAGCTGCTAAAGCTCGATTACGGGTGTCATCCGTCCCCGTTGTCCATTTGCTCACGTCCGTGCTGCTGATCATCGCCTCCACGAACGCGTTCGCCTCCGTCAGAGTTATGTAGCTGTTGGCGTTTGCGCCGCCCGCTGTTGCGTCGATTGTTACTGCCATCGGGCGTCACAGTAGAAGTCTTGCGTTTTGGGGCGGAGGCCGTTGCTTGCGCAACAGCCTCACGATCCCGCATTCGCTTAAAAGCGAACATCCCCATCAGGAGCTTGCGCCCTTAAGAGCCACGAAGTTCAGGACGATTGCCTCGCCCAAAGAACCAGCGGACACATTGGCAACAGTGATCTTGAAAGATCCAGCGGCCAAAGTGTTCGCCTGCGCTAGGTAGGAACCAGCGGTTCCGGCTGAGGCATGGTTTACCACCACTACATCAGTAGCGCTGATTTCGCTGTTAGTAACCACAAAGGAAACTTCAGCGGCAGCCGCTAGGGCTGCATCGTCCAGGGTGATTTGACCTGAAGCTGCGTTCAGAGTCACACCTGTTGCTTTGCTGGTGGCCTGGGTGACAGTACCGCCAGTTGTCGGGCCTATGAGTTTGCCCGCTGTTGCTTCAAACTTGGATGCCATGGTTAGTTACCTCCGTTAATCCATGTTGGATACATTGGTGGCACGCACGATCCCGAGGTTCTTGGTTTCGTACACTTTGGTCCAGTTGCCAACCGTCTCAAGCTGAGTGCGGTTTGGGTTAGTGACCGAAGTGCTGAACTTCGAGCCGACCGGGTGATAGCAATAGTGCAAATCAATCGACATCGCGTCGCTTTTCGCGAGGATGTCACGGTCAGTTTCAGTTTGCAGTGCCAGCTGTTCACCGGAGGCGACAGCGCCTTGGGTGAAGAAGAAGGTGCTGTATTCAGTAGAAGCACCGCTGTTGACGGTGGTCACGTCATCGCTGACGATCACCCTCAAACCCATGAAAGTTGGGACAGTCGGGTTGCCAAAAGCAGCAGCGATAGAACCGCCAGATGCAGTTGCAGCGCCACCATTTGCATCGCCCGCGACAACGAAGTCGACAGCGCGGCGCTCAACGAGGTCGTAGTAGACCTTGCTGTGCATACAAATTGCGGTCAGCTTTTCGCCTTGGTCACCCAGCTTGGCTTTAGCTTCCGCAACGTGGCGGGGAGCAAGCGCAGTCGGGGTGTCACCGGAGGCACCGTCGATGGTTAGATCAAAGAAAGCAGCGTTGCTGTCAGTCGTGTTGACAGAACCGAATACACCACCCAAGCAAGCCAGAAGATCTTTCTGACGCTGGTTGGCAACGTAGGCGGCGATTTTTTGACCAATCGCGGCCATGGGATCGGAACCAGCTGCAAGAGCAGCAAGGTCGCGAGCCTCAAATGCACGGCCACGGTGGAGCACAACGCCCACCTGTTTGTCAGCCGTGATCTTGCCCGGAGTCAATGAGGAGCTATCAGAGAGCACCTCAAAATCTCCGGTCAGGTTTGCCGCGTAAAACGGCACCTGAACGAAATCACCCCCTTCAGAAGCATTCAGCTCAGCCATTGGTTGAACAACACCAGATGCCAAAAAGGCGTCTAATTGTGTTGTTTGCTCAATGACATACGGCGTGAAAATCTCGGGGATGATCAAGTCAGAGCGAAGAGTCGCCATGACAAATCCTCAGAAATGATGTTTACAGTCGGGCACGGCCCTTCAGCTCAGCACGGCTTCGCCTTGCTACAGATACTACCGCCCTTGTAAACGTCGAGCGGCCTCGGCGTTATATGAAATGCGGGCGTCACGTCCGAGCTTTGATTGAATCTCAGAAAGCACAGAAATGTTCAGCCCTGGGCGACCATTGCCATCTAGAACTAAACGGTTCATTAGTTGTTCATCAAAACGAACGTTGCCATCGCTTGCCCGGCCTGCAGGTGCTCCGCTGCCCTGAGGTTTTGCGGTGATTTGCATGTACGGCTGAACATTGCGCTCCACCCACTGCGGGAAAGAAATTCGTTCGTAGCCATCAACAACGACTGGTTTGCCATCAGTTCCTGTTTCGATGTTTTTCGGATCGAGCATCCCCGCCTTGAAAATCACCGAGGGATCATGAACCAGTTGGGACAACTCCTGCGTTGCCGGAGCGATCACTTCTAGCTCACGAACGCGGGCCTCTAGTTGAGCAATGCGCTGGTCCTTCTCCGCCGACGCCTCACGGAACTGCTGCTCCAAAGCCTGTCGAGCTTCTGAGTATTTGCCTTGTGATTCAAGCTCTGTTTGCTCTGTTTTGCGTTTGAACTCAAGCAGTTCTTGAACATCAACGCCATCAGGTACAGGCGCCTGGTTTTGGGCTGACTCCTTGTAATCTTTGTATTCCTTGAGAAGCTCCGCGTTCTTCCGACGCATCGCATCCAAGTCGCTTTGCATCTTTTGGTGGTCAACAGCCTGCTCCACGGGAGCATTTTGTTCTTCGGACATAAATTAGCCACGGGCTAAATTGCTGCCCAAGACTAACAACAGTTCACCATTTCACCTTTTTTGCCCACCAAGCTCCGCTCATTTTGCCTCTAGCAATGTTTTTTGCGTGACGCCGCAGAAAGGACAGACGCCGGGCTTTGGCTGCTTCAGATTCGCCAGGGCGTCTAGGAGATCCAGAAACGCCTTGCTGACCGAAACGAATCAGTTTCTTTTTGTCTTTTTCCTTTGCGAGAACAACGTGGCTTTTGGTCGCATGATTTGGCGTCCGCTTGGGTTTGTTGACGCCTTTCAGGCCATAGCGCTCGAGCCTCGGGTCTTTTTTTGCCATCAGGACTTTTTCCTCCGGCGGCGGCGGTGCTGATATTTGATCTTGGCCGGTCCTTTTTTCTCCCGTTTGAACTTGGCCTTTTCAGCAGCGGTCATTTCTGCCGCTGTTTTTGGCGTTTTGGATGACACCCGTTTAGATGGCCGACAGGCTGGATAACCGTCGCGCTTTTCGCCTTTCTGCCGACCGCAGGGTTTGCCCGTTTTCACGTCAACCCATTTCTCAGCGAACCAACGCCCGAGTCCGCCCCTAGGTTTTCTTTTTTTTGCGGCCACGGCTTTTAGGTTTGGAGGATTGCGTCGTATAGGTTCCGCCGCGCTTTTTGTATTCACGAACGAGCCAGGCGTTCGCGTAAGCGCTCGGATAGACGTCGAACTTTCGCTTCGCTGCCGCTTTGACGCGGCTGTACAAAGCCTTGTCTGAAGGAACGTTGCGAGAGGCCATTACTTTTTCTTGTTGCCTTTTTTGCGCTTACCGGCGGGCTTCTGGGGTTTTTTAGGCCCTTTCATGTAACCAGGCATGGAACAAGCGCTGCTGTGCCGATCGTAGTAGGTCCTCATTCCTCTGACGAGGTTTTGGCTTTAGTTTTTTTTGCCGCTGGTTTTTTTGGAGGACAGGCAGGAGCCTCCGTTGAATCAGAGGGTTTGAACTTGTATTTACTCGCTAGAGGAGCCATAACCACGAGATTTGAGCTGATCCAAATTTAGCGTTGATCCATCCTGTGCAACAAACTTGCGGATCGCGTTCGTTGGGCCATATTTGCGCACCAAACCATTCCACATCTGCAGCCTTTCTGGTCCTAAAACATCGCGCTTGATGTCGTCATCCTGGTCGTTAAGCCACTCCCCATAAGTTTCCCTAATCTCTGAGAACTCCTTTTCAAGGCCACGCGGCACGTTGCGAATCCTCGAGCGACACTGATAGTGCTGGGGCGGAACAGGCCCTTGCTGATGCCGAAACATTTTGCCGTCTAAGGCCCTGCAGATGTCGCTGGTTTTTGTGTCCAAGGTTGCCGTGTAAATGTAATGCTTCGTTAACTCTGGGTTCTGAACCGCGATCAGCTGATCTGATGTGGAGGCCACCTGATTGACGCTGGTCCGAACGATCGCTCGGATTTGGTTGTTCGGAATAGCCGTTGCTTGCCCGCCACGGGCAATGATCGAGTCAATAGAACCAGCCTGATCTCTTTGAAGCCGCCCGCGCACTCTGCGCGTGATCGCATCAATCGACTCGCCCTGAATGATTCCGTTTCGAACGGTCAAGCTGAAAATGTCAACTTGTCGCTCTGACATGCTGCTGAACGCTTGTTTGATTGTTTGGCCGTTAGGGAGCGTTAGTTGCTGCCCAAGCGTCAACTGAAATGTCACCGGCTGAGTGCTCATTCGGACCAGGCTGTCGCTCAGATTGACAACGCCAGCGGCTGTAGGCTCTGCCGTGACGATCGCCTGAGCAAGAGTTGGGCTGATCTCAACTGTTCGCACGATGTCGGCCCGACCGGCTGGCAGCACTCGTTGTAGCTGCCTCGTTGCAAACTCCCCTTGCAGCACTGCTAGCCCCTGCAGCTCCTGCTGCATTGCCAGGGTGCTACTCCCTGCCCAGGTATCCAACGACTCTTTTAGCTGAGCCAAAACTGACCGCAGCCTCGTTGCCTTCGCCGATTGATCCAGAGCATCTAAAAGCTGCAGCTGCTCAACAACGTCGAGCACTGCATCATTCCAAGCGCGCACGAGCCGCAGAGAAACGCTGTTGCTGTAGCGATTCAGATCGATTGCGTTGCGAAACAGCTCTGTTAGCTCGCTCATTTGTCTTTTAGGCCCAACTCATCCGCGCCAACGATGCAGCAAATAGAAACGTCCGCGCCTTTGACTAACAGATCTTTAAGAAGCCGGCGTAAGTCGCTGGGCGTCATCCCGTCGCAAAAGCTGTAGGCCGATTCCTCGACAGATTTGACCTGTTTACCCTCAAACCAGGTAGTTCGGATAACCGCGTAAAACTCGCTCTCGAGCTGTTGTTCAGCGAAATACAGCAACTGTTTTGGCTGATCGCTGCCTCGTTTCTGACGCCGATTTATCCAGCTCATTAACTAGGAATCCTCTCGGTAGGCTCCTGCTCTGGCTCGGCGTCTGGTATCACTGCTTGCTCCTGCTGATCCGGTTGGTTCATCTCAATCAGCCCGCCGGTTTGTGTTGCCTCTATCTCCTCGTCAACATCGAAGCTGTCGCCCAATACTTCCCCGGCCTCGAGCTGATCCAGCAGCGTTTTCTGTGTAATCGTGCCGGTTGTATAAAGAGCGAGCAACGCTTGGATTTCTTGGGGATCGAGTCGAGTCGACAAGAAGTCGCGGTTTACAAAGCTGGTGCCTGCCTCCCGCTCCTGCAGATAATCAGCGTGGAACTGCAGACAGTTGTCGATTAAATCCTGCATCTGCTGAGCGATCACCATCATGGTGCTGTCGCCTTGACTGCGGTCGATCCGTTTGGCCTCTGCTGTCTCAGCTCCGAGCTTTTGCCCGAGCACTGCAGCGAGGCCCAGGCTGTTGATCTGATCAGCGATACGGTCTAGCTGCTTGAACTGCGCGTCATAGCTACGCCCGCCAGGTTCTATGTACTCGGCTCGCCCATCAGCCGGAAATGCAATCGCTTCTCCTGGCCCAGCGCTGACCTCTTCCGCTGCTTGCGGGAAACCATAAAACGCCAGCATCGGTACGGCACTGATGTGCAGTTGGTTCCCAAGATCAGATTGAACCTGATAGTGCTGCAGGTTTAGCTCAGCAATGTCCGCCAGAGGCGGTGTGGACTCGAGAATGTTTGCACGGTTGGAGTAAGCAACAGCGAACGGAATCTCCGAAAGGCTGGTGGTTCCTTCCTCTACAACCCTGAAGTCGCCCGCCTCATCTTTGCGATGGATCTCGAACGTGCCGGGCGTCAGTACACGGATCTGTTCTACATGCTGTTCGCCATAGTCGCCGTCAGCGATAACGATCTTTTCCATTAGACGCAGCTGCGTCAGTTTTTGCTCGCCATCCCTGATTTCAGTTCTCCATCCGAGGATGTCGCGTGGGGTATACGTCACCCAATAGGGCCGACCGTTCTGCCCTGCTGCAGGAGCATCAACTAGAACGCCGACGTGGCCGTAGCGGATGCATTTACGAGCTGTTTCGTAAGCCCAAACGTTGAGGTCGTTGCCCTGCAAATCAACATTGAACAGATGCTCGATCACCTGATCTGAAACATCAGTTAGCCGAACAGGCTTTCGCGTCAACATGCCCGCCAGCATTCGCTCGAGTCGCACGTAGTAAGGCGACAGAACGCTGCGTAGGAGTCGATTGTCATACGCCTCGTCTAACTCGCGAGGCTCCTGTGGGAGATATGTACGGTGCTTTTTCCTGATGCCGTAAGTGCCCTGCAGCAGAACCTCAATCAGAAGCCAATGCGGCTCCATGTTGATCCAAGCAGTACTCGGATCGTTGACATTGGTGACAGTGCCTACGCGCTGGCGGCCAACATTTGTAAAGCCTGAATACACAGCGCAACTCCGCCTGATGTCTGCAGTTTAGTAAAGCCTGATTCCTGTACCACGACCAGCACGAGCGTGCAAAGGATTGAACTCACGCCATACGAGGTATCCCAAACTGTCATTCATGTGGTCATACCCGCCCTCTTTGTCTGGGTCGCCTTTTTCCGTATAGCTCTGCAACTCAAGGCACTCAATCGTTCGCTTACAGCGACTCGCTATTTGAACGCGGACCTCGCGTTTGCCGTTCTCCAGAACAGCTTGCACAGAAGCCACCCGATCACGGACGGGAGGATTTGCCTTTGGCGATTGATTGCTAAACCCGTACGATTCGAGGATCTGGATGTCTGTGCGGGAAGCATTAGTAGAACGCGAGCCGCCTGATGCGTCAGGGTAGATGTATACGCGGCGGTCGGGAAATCGCCGTCGAATTTCTTGACCCAAAGCGTCCGTGTCATGAGCACCGCTGATCTCATCGATCAGCACGAGCTTGTTGCCAAGACGAACACCAATTACGGCCGACATGTTGCCAATGTTGAAGTCAACGCCGATGCGTAGAGGTTCGGAGCTGACGTCGGGGATGATGCTGGTTACGTGTTTCGATCGATCGAAACGGTCGTAAACCTGTCCGGTGTTGAGGTTGACGAACTCGCCGTGCAGGTACGCCTGCAACATGCTTGGGTCGTAGTTGGCCTCGAGCCGTTCGATGAAGTCTTGGGGTAGATGCGGATTATCCACCGTCCGCATTTTAATCAGCTTGCGATCGCTTCGCTGTAGGGCATCCTCTGAGCCGAACGTTTTCCACATCCAACGGAAACCTTCAGGGGTTGATGCTGCAGCGAACTGACGCACGTTGCCAGCCCGCAGACGGCCGAGGATTTTTGGAAAGGCTCGTTGGCAGGTTGTTGGATTAACAGTGTCGATTTCGTCCGCGAGAACGTACGCCAGGTTCAGACCGATAATCCGCGACCAGTTCTCAAAGCTCCGGCACAGAACTTTTGTGTCGGCCTGGGGTAAATGAAGGATGTACTCGGGAAGGGGCGAGGCTCGGAACGTATAAGGCACCTCGTACGCCTCGAGAAATTCCTCGAAGTCATTCATCCATATGTCACGTATAAGAGGACCGGTGGGTTCCATGACACATCCGGTGAAGCCTTGGTTGGCCGCGGCCATGAATAGGGTTTTGGCGGCTAGCGCTCGCGTTTTGCCCGCCCCATAGCCAGCGGAAACGCCGATAATTTGCGTCGAGCAATCGTCTACAAAAGCGCGCTGTCCTGGGTGCAGATCCTCCCGCACGCGATTCAACAGCTCCTGCATGTCGAGGTCGCGGCCATGTTCGCCGGGCCGGTTTAGTACGTAGCCCGCTGGGATGGCGTCGAGGATGGTCAATCGAAAATCCTCGCGAGACGTGCGGCTGAGTTGATGCAGCCCAGTGCAGCGTTGAGGTTGCCCTGCTTGCGCGCCTCCTTTTGCAGCGTTGCGCATTGGCTCAACAGTTCGGCCACCATCGTTTGCCTATCCATCTCCCAGTCGGCTCTCAGCAGCTCTCGGGCACGGTGGATGTACTTGTCGATTTGCCGGGCGCCGATGCCCCACTCATTTGAACCGTATTGCACGCATTCAGATCTGGTTGCGCCATTCGATAACAAACGAGCGATGCGGTTCACCCTCATCTCAACTTTGGCTTTGGTCGTGTTACTTGCCGGCATGATTTACCCCAAAACATTCCAAAACAGAACCGTTCCTTTCGACAGTTTGTGACATAGCTCCCATGCTTTCCGATCGTAGTTACCGCACGTAGGGAAAGGCGCGTCGTAGGAACAGGACCACGAGAACTGTTTGGGGTACTCGTGCAGCGTGACGTTGGACGGATATGGCTGTTTTGAGTTGCGGCTTGCTAGGCCGACAACGACGCCATGAACAGGAGTTGGGTAGAACGCCTCGCCGAGACAGCGGGCCAACATCCCTGACCCAGTTGCTGCCCAAACCTGTTCCACATTCCCAACCATTGATCGGACGCGGCGCATCTGTTCGATAAAAGGGTTCGAAGCCTCTGGAACATCGAAGCCCAGCGGCAGGAACAAAGCGTCGTGTTCTCGGGCGTAACGTTTGGCCTTTGCCTGCACGTTTGTCATGTAGCCGTAGGGCACCTGATAAATCGTTGCGCCATTGAGCAGGGCTTTCTTCTGGCGGACGTGCAACTCTTTTCGTTTGGCGTAAAACAGCGTGACTTTGTTGTTGGTCCGCTGCCCCCATACAGACAGTGCATAGGGAGCCCCGCCGCAGAACGGGCCGCCGAACACAACCTCTTTGCTGTCCTGCACGAGATAGGGCAGGAACCGCATCTTTGATCCGCCAGGCACCTGGTCATCTCGGACGATCAGAAAACGATCGTGGCGATCGATGATTGGCGTGGGCTGCCACCAACGGTCAGGCATCGATCAACCTCCTGGTTTGAGCGTTGCAGGCGACATCGACAACAAGGTGAATCCGATCGCAGTCGCTGGTGTTTTTGACCGCGTGAGGTTTTCGGATGTCGAGGTAAAACAATGCGCCGGCTGGGAAATGCAAACGAGTGCGATCACCTGACAACTCCCAGCTTGAAAACTCACAGCCTTTCGCTGTTCGCAAGGGGATGTGCAGGCGGGCGATCCTGCCGTCTGCGGTGCCCGCATCTCGATCTGTGATGTCGGCATGACGAGTTAGCTCGCCATTCGATGCACGTAGGCGCATTAGCCGAACCCGCTCGAGTTTGCCTGGGATGGATTTAGCCAGGCGCCAAATCGTAGGTAGTGCCATTGCAGCGATGGTCGGAGCGCAGGCAGCCTTAAGCCGCTCAGGATTGTCCTGTTTCCAGCCTTTGCTCATCTCTCCCGGTTTGATGATGAACCCAGGGTCAGAGGGATCGAAACCCTGTAGGGCGATAGCTGTCCAGCTTTTGCGTTTGTTGTACGAGCTGTAGTGCTGCTCCCATGCCGGGTTGAACGCAGAGATTTCTTCGAGGCACGCCTGAATCTCGCCAGGCATCGCCCCGCATCCCAGGAGTTTTAGTGCCGGAATGTCTGAGGAGTAAAGGCCACCCTGAACGCGAGCCGTTGGGTTGGCTACCCCATGGATGTAGAGCGTTTTGATGTCGGACGATGCAGTGACCTTGGTTGCCACTGATTTGAAGCCGAGGCTGATCGCGACATCTCTGATCTGTCGGTTTTCCTCGTGCAGCTCAATCCAGACGGGCCGTGGGCCGGCTTTGTCCATCAGTTTGGTGACGAGCCTGCTGAGATCTGCAGGGTTGCCAGCAAGGGCGCGGATCTGCAGATCACCTTTGTGGATGCTGATCGGCCGCTGAGCGAAGTCGCTCTGAGAGCTGGCAACCTTGGCGACGCGGAACATCGCTACAGCTGCAATCTCGTTGGTGTCAGGTGAACGAGTCCAGGCCAACTGACCCTCCTTCATCGCGGTAGCGATGTCGCGTTCTTTTGGCAGGCCGAACGCTCCGTAGCAGTGCGGCTTGAAATCGCGAGCAAAAACTACGGCGAGCTGTTTTAGGAACGCGAGGTCGTAACCAAGCGCCCAAACCGGTGCATCGCTCAAAGCTCACCTCCGATGGAATCAGCGGTCAGTTTCTCGCCGTACTCAGTGCTCTCAGCTACAGGGCCGTGCTCTGCGGGCTGCTCCTCGACTTCTGCGAAATCGCATTCGCCGCAAGCGGCCACGGCTTTGCGGGCATCGCCTTTGAGGAACACGAGAACGTTCTGGTGGGTTTTGCCCAGCTTGCGGGTGCTGGCAAACGTGCGGCCGGCCCTGATCGGCAGGGTGCCGACGGGAGTGATGAGGATCGCCTCGTTGTAGTAGCTGAGCCCTGCATCGGTGAACGCTTTGATGGTGTCGCCGACGAAGTTGTAATAGTTACCCTTTTTGTCGCGAACGTCGCCAACGATGAAACAGGCGAAGGCGTTGTCTTTCAGGAGGCTGCAGGATTTAGCGATGATTTCCCGGTAGCTCTGAACGAACTCGTCATAGGGGAGGGTGGACAAATCCTTTGGATCGTCGCTGTAAACCTCGAGATCTGCGTAGGGAGGACAGGAGAAAATCATGTCGGCCTGCAGGCCCTCGCAAACCCGGTCGATGTTGCGGGAGTCGCTGCAGTACCAAATCGGCGGGTTGTCTGGGGTGATCTCTGCGCCCTGGGCGCGGTTGGCCTCGACCTGTTCAGCCCGAAGATCGCAGCCGATGTACTGCCGACCTGACTTCAGGGCAACGATGCCGCGGACTGATCCGCCAGCGAACGGATCGAGGATGACGCCATCTTGAGGAGAGAACCAGCGGTAGGCCAGCTCAGCTAGGACAGGATCGAAAATCGAGGTGCCTGCACCGATCTGAGAGCCAGAGTCAAGGAACTCGGCGACGATTTGCTCGTCGCTCATGCCTGCGTTTTTCTTTTGGTAGTAGCCGGGAATTTTGGCGTGGATGCTGCCGTTACCTGCGCCGCCTCCAGCCTGCAGGGCCTCCTTTAGCTGGCGCAGCTGTTCATCAGGCTGAAGCACTGTCTCGGACATGCCGAGGAGATTGCCCTCGCGACCGACCTCTGACTGGATGCCGAGATCCAGCCACTGTCGTTTGCGCTCCTGCCACCAACCCTCACGAGCGTTGAGGATTGAGAACGGAGCAATGCCGAAACGATCTGCAAGCTTTGCGCCGGGCTGCGCTGTTTCTGCCTCAATCGAATCGTCAATAGCCTCATCAAACGCCGCGAGATCCTCCGCCTCTGCGAGGCCGGTTAGATCTGCATCGGAGAACCAAGGGCTGATGTCATGCTCATCAGAGAGCCGGTTCAACATCTCCTGATCCCAGGTAGAAAGATCAGACGTGCGGTTATCAGCGAGGGCAAGGCCGACCTTTTGCTCCTCGGATAGGCCAGTGCGGCGCACCGCGATGATTTCGTCGCCCTCGGTCTCGATGACTCGAATGTTGCTGATGCCTGCAGCCTTAGCGCCCTCGACAGTGCCGTTGCCGGCAAGGATGCGATTTTCTTCGTCGATGACGATGGAGCGAGCGGCGCCGTAGCGCTGTAGGGACTCTTTGATTAGTTCAGATGATCGATCTGTGCGCTTTCGTGCATTTTTATGGTCAGACTTCAGGCTGTTGATTGAATCCACGCGGATTGTTTCGCTGACGCCACGCTACCTGCAGCTGCAAGATTTTTGGATCTATCAGATGTTGGGAGTCAACAAAACCAACCAGATCATCGATTTGAATGCGGATAACGCCGGTGTGCAGAACCCTGATTTTTGGATTTGGCGTAGGCGTCACGAAGTCGGCGCTCATAGTCGAGGAAAGTTTTGTGATCGTTGGTGTTTTGTTGAACGAAGCTGACAACCTGCTCGTTCTCACGCTTGGCCTCATTCAAAGATGTGTAGAACGCGTCGTAATCCGGGAGGATGCGACTTTGAGGTCCAACAACTTTTGCGTAGCCGCAGCGGAGAACAAGAGCAGCTTTTCGGAGCTTGGCTGACATTTTGACCTGAGCGATCAGGTCCGTGCCGTAGAGGCGCTTGTGATGGTTGTCCATGAAATAGGGGTGTCGGGGGATAGATCGCGCTGTTTTAATCGCGCCCTGCTTTTCCCGTTCTGCACATTGGGTGTTGTATGGCTTTCAGCCCGAAGGCGTCAGGCTCCCCGACAGCTGCAGGTTAATCATCCGATTTAGGGGAAGGTTTGACATGGGCAATTTGCCCGTCAATCAAAAGATCGCGCTCTACGTTGGGAGTTGTAAACCATGCGGGATAACTTCCAGTTGCAATAGCCTCCTCACGTTGGTGCTCTAACTCTTGTTGTCGATATTCCTCTTGTTTATCGAGGACAACCTTTGATTGACGTGCATCGTTGACTTGCAACTCCTCTAAGGACTCGACCCACGGAGGATCTGCGCCCTCTTCTAAATCAACAAGCCAAGGGCTGTACATGTCCATATCGCCGGCAAAGGCTACTTGTCCATAGCCGTCAGGCACTACTGAACCGTTGTAGTTATAACCCCAAGAAAACTCTTGCCAAGGGAGGTTGTTAAAGGCGTGGTAGCCAGACCAATAGTCTTCGTAGTTTTCTGTTTTAAGTGCCTTGAGGTTTTGGTTGATGGTTTCAAACTCCTCACGATCGATTACGACCTGTTGCAGCTCGAGCCGGTAGCGATAGAGGGTGACTTTTTCGTACGGTTTCATTTCAGTCCCAAGTGTTGTGATACTGAGGGCGTCCATTCCAGATTGAGTAGGACTTGATGTTGTCAGAGATGAACTGACAGCCATCGCAACTGTGCTGGATCTTTTTACGAAAGACCATGCTGTCGGCTGCTTTGAAGTTGAGGCTGGGCTCAGCGGTGCCGTCTCCTTTGCCGTCATCGTTTTTGACGAGGCGGCCGATAGGGCGGAGCCAGACGTTTGATTTGGTCATCCGATCGACGAGGTAAAACTCGACGATGGTCATGTTGTAGCCGTAGCTCGAGCAAACGATCTGTCCGATCTCGAACTGTTTGGTCTGGAGGATGGAGGGGGAGGCGGTCATGAGCTGGATTCCGGCAGGTTTTCGTAGGTGGTCAGGATGAACTCGAGAGCAGGGAGGACGTCGTCTTCGATGCTGGCGAGGATGTCGAGGGGGATCTCGAGATATTCAGTGCGGGCGGCGCGCTCAAGGCGCTGCCGCATGAGTGAACAGAGCTGGATGGTGTCCATGCTGTCGATGTTCATGCCCAGATCTCGTCGGGGGTTGCCTCGATGGTCAGGGTGAGTCCAGCAGCAGCAGCCTCTTCGAGGCGCTTGGTGCGCTGCTCATCGGTGTAGAGCAAGTCGTCCCAGATCACCTCGTTGGTAGCGGGGTTGATGGCTTCGCAGTAGTAGGCCAGCTCAGGCTGTTGGTCTTGGGGCTGTTGCTCCTCAAGCCATTCTTGGAGAGCAAGTGAAGCGTGGTGATAACACATGAACAGAGCTGTCTCCAGCTGTAGGGGAGGCGTCGGGGATCGCCTCCGTGATTGAATAATGGCATATGGCGCGCCATATAGCAAGGGCCCCGGAGGGCCCGATTTATCAGAGTCCGTAGGCAGGGGCCGGGCTATAAACGGTCACCGAGCCTGATTGCTCGATGTTGTGAATATCGCCTGGCTGCGTGCCCCAACAGGTGAATTCACGGATCCTCCAGCCGGGATAACGATTAGCGGCCTCCTCAGGCGAGGAGAAACTGGCGTCGTTGCAGCCATCGGCAAACGGGCCTCGGGGCAGCTCAGGCGCGTAAAACACGCCTGTTTTTTGAAATTTGATCATGAACAGAGCTGTCTCCAGCTATGGGCACCACGAATCTAAAGCATGGCGCGCCAGATGGCAAGCCCTAGAAATCGAACGGATCCTCCCGCTCGAGCTGAGCCGGAAATGCAGAGCCCCGGCAGGAACGGATGTCCAGATCAGGCCGCTGATTCCTGAACTGGATCGTGGGCGTGCCCAGTTTCGAGATCGTGATCGACAAAGGATTGCTGGCGTCATGAACAACCCAACCGTTGCTCCACTGGCCGCCGGAAAAGCGCTCAACAGGGTCGCCATCAGACAGAGGTGATAAACCCTCAGAGGCAGGGTGATTAACCTCCCCTCCCTCGGAACCCCGATAAGAACGTGATAAAGGTGATAAACCTCTTTGTTCCTGGGTGCGCGCGTGCGTGAGCGTGGAAACATCGTCAGGGTTTTTCACCTTTATCACGTTTATCTGCCCTTCAGCGGGGAGGGGGTTGATTGGCGCAAACAGGGCCGCTGGGCGCCCACCCTCTGCTCCGGTATCGGCATGACCGACCTGATGCACGAGCCCCTTTCTGTTGAGCGTTCTGAGGCATCGGTGCATTTTGTTTGCCTCGAGGTTGAAACGGCGCCCCAGCTCAGCAACGGTGCAGGGAAACTGACCGATCATCCACCGCTCGTTGATGTAGTCAAAAACATCAGCTGATCGGCCCTGCAGATCGTCCGCCGCCTCCTGCAGCGCCTCGCCCTGAAGCACAGCCTCACCATCGCCGTGATGAATCCAGCCATCATCGTGCAGCTCAATCAGCAGCGTCGAGCCTTTGGCCCGCCCCTGCGTTTTCAAGATGACGCGGTGATCCTGCTGGGTTTGGCCCTCGGCCGGCTGCCGGAACCAGTTCATCAGAATCGTCAGGCTCGCCGCGGCCGGGAGGGCGTTTGATCCTCGAGAGGCGTTGGTTGCGTTGCCGCCCGCCACTGATTTGTTGGTGTGATGGATCATCGCCAGCGTGGCGTGATGCGGCGCTAGGGCATGAGCAAGGTCGCGGGCCGGGCCATCAAATGCACTAGTGGCCTCATCAACTCCGAGCGGGCTGATGCAAGCGTGGTAGCTATCGACGAGGAACAGCGATCGGGGGTGCTGCTCAGCGATGGAGCCGAGGTGCGCGATGCCCTCGGCCGTCAGATGAAGCGGCGCGCCGGTATGCCAGAGCATCTCAACCGGACCGCCGAGCCCGCCATCTGCAGCCACGAGGCCCTCCCGCTCAAACAGCGTGTGCCAATCGTTCTCAGGTTGGTCAGTCCCAACGATAAAAACCTTGGGGCATGGACCATGTAGCGGTTGGCCTAGGTATGTCGCATCGCCTCGCCACCAAGCTCCGATCATGCCAACCATCAGCGCAGATTTACCAACCTTTGGCGGGGCCACCAGCAGGTTGAATGTGCCGGCCATGATCACGCCCTCCCATGCCCAAGGCGTGGGAGTGGTATCCATACGCTCGCCTTTCATGCGAGGAATGGTTACGCCGCTGATCTCGCCGCGTGCGCGGGCCAAGTAGATCGCCGCAGTTCGCTCACTGATCGGACAGCCCAGCTCCTCAGCCATGAGCCGGAGCCGCTGGCTTTGGAGGAACTGGTCAGGCTCGTCAGAGATAACCGCGGCGGCGGCCTGCTGAACGTCGCGGAGGAGCGCTTTGTGATCGTTGAGCGCCTCCGGGCGCACATAGCTCTTTGAGTCGTCGGGTGTAAAAACCATCCTTCGCTTTCGAGGGGGAGAACAGGGTTTGTTTGGAATAGATGCGAAGGCGCTCTAGCTCCCGAAACGCAGCCAGCTCGTCGCTTGACCGGTAGGGATGGGCTGCATCAAACGCGTCGAGCGCTTCATTAGAGCGCTGCCGCTGCATTTTTGAGTAGTAGCCGGCCTGAGCTAGCTCGTCATCAAACTCGGCTTGGAGCCCGTAGGGCACCCACTGAAGCAGCTCGTAGGCTCGCCGCTCAATGTCATCTTTAGTCACGATCAATCGGCTCGGGCTCCTGAGCGATAGCTCGTTGCAGCAGGAAGTTCACCCATGAAACCCTGGTTTGGCCGATTGGCTTTTTCCGATGCAGCTCCTGCAGAACGCGAGGGTCGATGACGACGCGATATTCGCCGTGCGGGTCGATGATTTCTCCTGGCTGGGCATGAGCGGGGCCTGTGATGGGCATTGGCAGGGGTTGATTCAGGCCCTGACTCTGCCATTGTTAGCCGGACATGCAACCCCAAATTGCTCGACCCGATCCCTGAACTGCACCTCGACGAGGTGCATCACCGCTACAGCCTCCGAGGTAATCTGCTCGCCCGTTCTGTTTCGGAGGTCGTTGGCTATCAGCTGACGGACATCCAGCGCGCAGGGATGGAGCGTTACAAAAACGGCCCCAAGGGCTGGGCAGCACGAGGCCAAGCCATCCACAAAGTTCTTGAGCATCACCTTCGAGATGAACCATGCGTTCATGACGAAATGTGGGAGCCATGGATCACCCCATTATTGGAAGAGGCGCTGTTTAGCCGAATGTGGCTCCATGCCTGCGAGTACAGGCTGGTAGACGAGGATCGCTCGATGGGTGGCAGCTTTGATTTTTTAGTTGAACAGCAGGAGGAGGGAGTTTCGAGAGGCAAAGGACTGATGGTTTTAGGAGATCTCAAAACTGTTTCATCAGCCCAAGCGCTAAAAAGACGCAAGCCGGCCACTGCCCAACTCGGTGCGTATCTAGGAATGCTGCAACAGCACCACCCTGATCTGCGCGTCGATCAATGCGTCACAGTGGTTTCCGGCCCGGATGGCTGCCGCGTGATCCGAGAGGATCCCACAGATTGCTTAGCCGCATGGGAGGACGTGTGGGCTCGCTATGAACTCGACCAACCTGATTTCTAATGAACTGCCCCAGCTGCAACGCCACGCTGATCTGCGTCCTCGAGTCGCGCCATACAGGGAAAAACGTCATTAGCCGCAAGCGTCAATGCAAAATATGCGGTCATAAATGGCCTACGGCTGAAATCACCTGTCCTCCCATCGCATCGGTGGCAGGCAGGCATTGGGGATCATTCAAGGTCCGAGACGAGCTAGTGGATGAGCTGGAGACAACGGCGGGAATGTACCGCCCTTCCTTCGCTTGCCATGGCGCGCCATAAGGGCTAATGTCTGATTGCCGGCGACGGCACTGTTTGCTCAGATCAAATGACTGCATCCGAAAGGCTGTATCAAGCCATCCGCATCCGCAAGGCTCTACATGAGCTGATGACGGTTGAGGAGGCCGACAGCCACGGTGGAATCTACGAGCACCTCGATGATTTCATCCGCGACATCACCCACGACATTGAGGACAACATCTCACCTTTGTAACTCATGGATCACGCCGATCTGCCGTTGTTTAATCATCCAACGGCACCCCATAACGGCACCGACACCAGTCGCGACGCTGCTGAAAGCATTCGCTTCCAGATCAACGGCATGTGCCGAGATGTTCTCGAAATAATCCGCGAGCGCCCTCTAGGGCTCACGTGCGAACAAATCGAGCAACTGTTGGAAATGAAACATCAGACCGCGAGCGCTCGACTCCGCGATCTGATGGAGATGCACCCTTCTCCCCTCGAGTTCCGCCCAGATGAAAAAACTGGCAAGCCCCAGCGGCGCGTCAATTCATCCGGTCGAACTGCCCGTATCTACTTCGCCAAATGACACAGCCCATCGATCACGAACTGCAACGCGATTTCGTCGAAAACGACGACGGCTACAAGCTTGTCAAAGAGCGTCATAACAAAATGCACTCAGAGGCTTGGTCCGCAAAAATGGAGGTGCTGCATGAGCTGCGTAAAATCAACCACCTGCTTTTGGCTTTCGACTTATGCGTCGAAAAGGCATGGGAGCACGAAGATGTTGAAGAAGACGGAGAGCTGGACAAACAGCTAAAACGACTCACGCCTGACAGCAGCGACGTCTGGTTCGGCCAGTACAACCACGCTGCCGATTTAATAAAGAATCAGGGCGTTGAGCAGTGCAAGGCTGTTCTGATGCAAGTCCACCTCGCGGAAAAGCTGCAGAAGGAAGCCTCCTCTCATTGCAACAGTCTCACCGCTGCGCGAGAGGAAGCCGAAAAACGCTACCGCGCATCTCTGGAGCCAGTTAAACGCGGCCCCGGCCGCCCCAAAAAAAACACCTCTGATTCATGACCGCAACTAATCGCCAGCTCGTCGAGCTGGTCATATCGTTAGATCGTTTTTTAGGCAGCATTGATCTCTGCTTTAGAGATGACGAGGCTTACACCCAAATCCTTGTTTCAAAAAACGACAACGGCTGGGAGCTTCTGAAAAAAGCGCTTTATGGCGTTGATTTCGGATCTGATGGCTACGGATCCAATCTCCACTCCCTGATGTGTGACGCACAGCATCTGCGAAAGGATTTCCAGAGCTATTTAGCTGCCGTTGCACTGGAACAGCTCAAAAACGAGAGCCAGCCTGAATGAACAGCTTCACGTTTATCGTTCCCGGCGTTCCGGCTCCCCAAGGCAGCAAAACCTACAAGGGCCGCGGCGTCATGCTCGAGGCCAGCTCTCGGACAAAACCATGGCGATCAGACGTGAAGTTCGCCGCTGAGGAGGCATTGCATACCCTGCCATGGCGCGCCATAATGCCAATGCAGGTGGAAGCCACATTTGTTTTCAGGCGCCCGAACAGCCATCACGTCGCAGGCGATCCCGCTCGCGAGCTGAAAGCAAACGCACCTAAATACTCGGTCAAGCGCATCGGAGACCTCGACAAACTTTGTCGAGCAATCTGCGACGCGCTGACTGGGGTGGCCTATGACGACGACTCTCAGGTTGTCAGCCTTATCGCCCACCGCCGCTACTCAAACCCTGATGAACGACCCTGTGCAATTATCACCGTCACAGCCCTCGAGTGATCTCGCTGCTGCTCTTATTGAGTTTCAGAAAGCTGTCCCGACCATCCACGACAACGACAACAGCTATCACGGCAGTTTCGCCAATCTGCCCGGCATCCTCTCCACTATCGGCCCTGCTCTCCGGGCGAACGGCCTCGCTGTTTCGCAGCTGCCAGAGCAGATCGACGGCGACCCTGGGCTTCGCACCACGTTGATGCACGTCAGCGGTCAGCAGATCTCGTCTGTTACACCGCTCTCGATCAACGCTGGAAAAAACGGCACCCAAGAGTGGGGCAAAGCCATGACTTACACCCGGCGTTACGCCCTGCAGGCTGTGCTCGGTCTCTGCGTTGGCATCGAGGACAACGATGCTGATCTGGAGCCCTCCGCCCCGCCAGTTCGAGGTGGCAAATCTGAGCCGGCCGCGGCCAAAGCCTCAGAGGATCTCACCCAAAAAGAAAAGGATCTGTGCATCGGCATGATCGCGCAGATTGCAAAAGCCACCGCAGACGGCGGGATGGGCGACAAAGCTGCTCAGAAACAACTGTGCGAGTCTTTCCGCTCTCAGTTCAAGATTACCGCAGTCAAAGTTTCTGATGGCATTCAAAAGCAAAAGCACAAAGATTGGATTGAGGAACAGGTGAAACTGATCGAAAACGAGTTCATCAAAAAACAAGCTAAGAAATGACCAGTGAGAAGACCCCGCAAGCGCTCTCCGACGACAAACGGCGGAACAACCAGTTCTCTGTGCGGCTGGATTCCGATACAGCCGCCATGCTCCATCACTTCATGGAGAGCAGAAGTTACAGCGCCAATGAGGCGCTAAAGATCATCGTTACTCTCTTTTTCAAAGGACACACCAATGCCTGATTTTTCGATTGGATTTGCTCAGTTCACTACTCTCGAGGAGGAAAAACGCACCGAAAAAAGCCCAGACGTCACCGGATCAATTGAAGTTTTGGAGGAGGATGTCGCGGCTCTAATCAGTCACCTGCAGACCGCAGACCGCGAGACCAACTACCGGGATGAAACTGTTGTTCGCCTGCGCCTCGCCGGCTGGAACGGCACGTTCAAAAACCGAAACGGCGAGTTTCGCCCGATGCTAAAAGGCAAGCTCAGCGGCCCTTACAAGCCCGAGAACAAGCCGGCCGCTGTTGCTGCCCCAAGCAGCGTCGACATCGACTTCTGATCAGCGGGGCATCAAGCGTGCAGGATCGGAAACGACTGCAGGGGTTGCCTTGGGCCAACCTTCTTACGACGCTTCGTGTAAGTCCCCTAAACCCGCTCAATGAACGCAATGTGCTCTACAGCCTGCTTCAGCAACTTGCCCTGATGCCACTGCTGTCGTGCCATGGCAACACATAACTGCGATAGCACGTCAATGTTTTCGCAATCCTCGATTTCTCTGATACTGCGCTCGAGGGTCAACTCTTCTTCCAGACTTTGCTCAATAACCATCCACTGCATTGATGGATCGTAAGGCCCGTTTTTCGTAGGCATACGGCTCCTCTGTCTTAAATCGTATGTAATCACCAATAGCGGGAACTAACCAGTCCTGCACTGGTAAACAAGCTTGCCAATTCACGGGTTGAACACAGTTCATCACGACGGTCGTCCAAAACGCGCTGACATAACTCCAGCTCATCGGTCGACAAAAATGCCCCACCCAGACGCTTCACCCTCGATTAAAAATCGCTGATAGAAAGCAGGACGCGACATTTTCACTAACTCTCCTGATTTTCGGATGTCATGTCCGCCACGGTGCATGTCGGGCTTGCCCATCGGATCCATCGCAATGAATTCGTCTTTGTTGTACCCGACAATTACGCTCCAGTGACCACACCCGTTACTGTCACAAACGGCAGGATTACCCTCGGTGAAATCACCGCGATGAAGCCAACCAACCATTAGCGGTCTACCGGCGTCAATCTCAATCTCAATATCCTCAACCCTGATGTTTCTACGAAACTCAGCATCCAGACCAAGAGCCCTCAACGCAGAAACCTGAGCGTGAACTTCAGTTGTATCGCCATGCTTTCTACGAAGTTGACGATAAGCGCCTTGGCTCTCTACAGCTCGATGAAACGAAGCGACCATCGCAGCCGCTGCGTCAAAACACTCCCGGTAGCCATAGCCGGTCTGACTGTCTAACTGGCTGTAATACGGAACTCCGTAAACTTGCTGGCTTCGGCCTGTGGTTTTCCAGGTTTGAAACCACCCCGCTTCTTCGTCCAACAGGTTTTGATCTAGAAGCGAGTCCTCTAGTTCTTTGATCGCTGCCATCTGATGCGGTGTTTCCCGGAACCATCTGAAGAACGGCAGCAGACTTAACGGCACAACAACGCTCGACAACAAAACTACCGTGATAATGCCGGAGAACATGATGTGTGCCTAGCTGCAAAACCGGTCATAAACATTGCGCCGCTACCAAGGACGAAGATCGAGACGCTAATCACGACAGCTAGTACAGATGGCATAAAGCTATTTTTCTACCCTTTCGGTCGGGAACAACAAGTTCTTCAAATAGGTGCAGGCCACATCGTCTAGCTCGTTGTCAGTTTGCTCGCTGAGTTTTACCAGACAATCAAGCAGCAGCTGTTTTACGGCCTTTGATTTAATGAATCCGAACAGGAGTGGCTTTAGCAGTAAAACCATGAGATCACTGTATGTCTAATTACTCTAATTCCTATTGGCGTGTCCCTCAAGTCTCGCCACATCTTGTTCGAGCGTTGATATGCGTTGGAATAACTCTTGGTCCCTAACCCTCAGATCAGCGTGAAGCACATCCATTCGGTTGGCTAAATTATCGACAGCACTCGTGAGGCGCACCAAGGAATCCCTCCCATGCTGGGTTTCGCGGTTGGCTGTTTTGAAGCTGGATGCAACAACCCCCGCACTAGCACCCGCCACAGCGGCCCAAATTTCTACCACCATTCGACCCATAGCTTGACTTCATCATGGCAGAAACACCGCAGGCCAAGTCAGAAGACCAAGAGGATCAAGGTCATTCTTGGCTGGGCGATGTTGTCCGCGTAACCATCCTTTTGTGGTCAATGGGGATTTTGACGGCGAATTATTTGGGCATCTTTTCCCAATCTGTCGATCCAACTTTCCCGGCGTCTTTGCTAACGGGGACGGCCGCTTCTTATTCGCCAGCACTCGGCAAACTTGGCAAAAAAAAGAAGGAGGACAACGGCGTTATCGTTGATAACAGCAAAAACAATGCCGGCATCAAATGACCCGCACACTTTTGGTATTGGGCATCACTTTGTTAGCTGCCCCTGCCCACGCTGACATCAATCATGTTTTGACGCAATCAGCCCAGATCAGTGTTGATCAGGCGTACAGCTCAGCCACTCGGGGTGGCACGACTTACAGCAGCCAGGGCACCAACGTCACCCCTTCAGTGACTGATGGAGGGATGACAACCAGCGGTCGCATTGGTGGCTTGGATATGTCCACCATTACTAGCGGCGTACCAGACATCGTGAACACCGATTACGACGTAACCACTTCTGGTTCGGCCTATTCGATGACTGAGAGCTTGATTCTGGGTGACTCAATCCCAAGCACCGGAACAACAGTGACCAACGGTGTCGTTCCAGCCTTGCCGTCGATGATGACCACAATTACTGGAGCTGGCGGCGAAACTGGATCGCTAGCAGCAACCGTCACTAGCTCTGGTCAGGCAACCGTGGTTGCTGGTGATGCTGGCACGTCTGCAATCCTGTCCACAAAAGTGGAGCTACAAATTGATTAGAGCTTGGCTGCTGGTTTTGTTGTTGCCTAGCTCTGCTTTGGCAGCACCAATCGTGCCGCAGTTCACGCAAGGTCAGCTCAACTCAAGATCGGAATCCACCACGATCATCAACGAAACAATTACGTCCCACAATTATCGAACTGGTTACAGCTACTCAGCAGCAGGTCATAATGTTGAAACTGTTGGAGATGTTCCCATCTCGCCTGACGCTACCGTCACAAATAATCAGACAGTTGGTGGAGTCAACTTTTCATGGACAAGTCCAAACCTTGAAACTAAACCCCAATGGCAAGTGATCACACCCGGCGCAAGCTGGAGCCTTACAGAATCATTCATGGCTCCGGGTTTAGATGCAGTGACTACAATCCAACGCACTATTCAAACCGAAACCGTAACCGAGTCACAGTCAGTGTTCTCGCAGTAATTACTGCACTAAGTGGGCCGGTGCAAGCCAACACAACAGTGGCAAATCCATCGAGTACATCAAGCGGCTCAGTGGTAAATAACGCCTATCAAATGATGACTGGACCACATCCCATTTATCGGATGAGTCAAGGTATTCAGTGCCCTGGTCCTACGTTATCGCTCAGTCCATTTGTTACATCTAGTCGAAACTTTGATCTACCCCATCAGTCAGTAACCAGAACACCTGTCTACTCAACAGCTGATGCAGACGATAACGGTGAGCCGGACTCCCCAGGTAAGGTGCTTTACTACTCAGAAATGCCGCGATTTGAGAAAGATCGTAGATCAGTTAACTACGGAATAACAGCAACGTTTTCGATGCCATTAGATGGTGGCCTTACTGCCAGGTGTAAACGTGCCGTAGAAACAAACATCGAATTACAGCAGCAGTTGCTGGCAACAAAACGGCTGGAGTACGAATTGTTTCGCGCCAAGCAATGTGGGGACTTGGCTGAATCAAGAATACAATTCAGACCAGGCAGTCGATACGCCCAGGTTTGCGAAGACATTGTGGTTCACGTTCCACCCCAAAAAGTGATCCCACATGTTCACTCTATTTCCGCGCCTTCCGCTGATTCTTCTGACGTTGAAAAGTAGACGGGCGATCTTCCTTCTTGCGGGTTACGACCTCTTTTAGTTTCGTAATTACCTTTTTGACCAGCGGCTTGACGATACGCAGCAGAAAAGGCGTACTCAGTGCAGCGGTAGTAGCAAGCACGGCGATGCTTGCAGTTTGCGCTGCTTCAAATGGTGATGGTACGGCTTTGATTAGCTGCTCCGTTACCGGCACGTTTCGATAGACCTCTTTACAAACGCCATCTACCAATTCGTAGGACTCAAGAATTTTGCGGCCATCAGGTGACAAAATGCCAATCTCTGCAGCGTCTGGAGCAGGGCAATCGATTTCTGGCTTTTTATCCTCTGGCGGTGGGTTTGGCTTTTGTGGCTTGGTTTCTGCTGGTGGCTTTTCTTGCTCTTGATTCTGAACAGGAGCTGCTTCGATAATTTTAAGATCCCGTGGATTCCAATCCATCGGGTTATAGCTTGGGATCTCGCCTTCAGGACACGCTAGTCCAACACCATTCGGATCATCACGAAGCAGCGATGGGTTGAGTTGTGCATCCCTATGGACGTAGGCACAACCAGGCACCTGATAAATCGGAGCAGGTGGTAACTCTGCTGTTATCGGTGGAACGTAAACGTATGGCTCAGGAATTATTCGCGGTTCAATTCTTCGGATCTGTATGTCCGGGATGTCAGGCATCTAGTCAGAGCGGTGACTTAGGAAGCTCGACAGCTGGCCCTGTTGTTGTCGGTAACTCAGGCAGTACGTCATCGATCTTGGCTGGCACCATGTCAGTCACAACCTTGGTTAGCTCTAGCTTTAGCTCGCTCATGTAGCGCTTGGTTAGCGATGGGATGCGGCTGTAAAGCATCGTTGATCCGATCAATACGCCTACTGACATCGTGAACGATGCCACGGATAAAGCGTTAAAAACCTTTTGCATAATCAGATGTGCAAGAAAAAACCTCTTCCCTGGTGTGAGGACAGGAAAGAGGCCGTGTGTCTCCCTTTTAGAGACTAGCTCAGAAGCTGTATTTGGCTCCCACTTTTAATCCATAACCCGCGTCAACATCTTGGTATTTAGCGAACGAAATTTCGCCGTACATATCAACGTTGTCAGCAACAGCACCTGACAAACCGGTTTTACCAGAGAAACCAGTCTCAGCATCAGCGCCATCAACCATCAGAATTGATGGTCCGATCTGCGCAAAAAATGCACCAGATTCATACCCCACGCCAAGATCTAAAACTCCAGCAGTAAAGTCAGAGCCAACCCAGCCAGCGTTGTACTCAGGGTTTACGAAGAAGTTACCTTCTGCTTGGACAGGAGATCCCAGCGCAACAGCGCCAACGACGGCAGAACTCACAATCAATAGTTTGATCATTTTTGGGAAGAGAAACGTTTTCCGTAGGTACATTAACCGCCCTAGTCAATGGACGGTTTTGGATGTGATCTACAGGGTCAGTTTTCATCCATTCCAGGGAACGTTGAGTAGTGCTTTTTGTGCAGTCCCGTGTAAAGACCACGCTTTGGGTGATCTGGCTTGTCCCGCCCTTCCAGCATAAAAAGCATCTCCATCCATTCCACACGATTCCGCATCGCAGTTAAATCTTCTGCCCCTGGCTTGCAGGGGATCATTGGATCGGGTCTTTGCATTAGATCACCAGCCTGCAGGCTTGCCAGATGCTTGGGTCGGTGTGACCTGCTCTGTGATGCGTGCAGCAAGCTGCGTTTCGATCTCAGTGACTTTCTCAGCACCACCAAGTTTGGCTTGAACAGCAGCCACGATGTCAGCCTCAGTTAGATCTTCAAAATCAGCCAAGGTGCTAGGGCGATCCAGGCCGATGCTGCCGTAAGCGCCAGAGTTGTAAGCGTTGCCCTCAGAGTCAACTTGATCGCTGATTCCGGTCACGGTGTAATGGGCCGTATGTGCAAAATCGTCGCTCACATCACGGTTTAGATCGACAATTTTCCAAACGTAGGTGTTTGCCATGAAAAAAGAGCAATAAGGCCAGTGTAACTTGAGCGCCCCACGTTGCCATGGGGCGGTTTACTATCCAGCCTCAAGGGCTGCAACTTTGGTTTCTAGGGTTTCAATTTTTGCAATTGCTTCTTGTAATGCTGCAGTTAGCAACGGAACAAGTTTGGCTTGATCAATGCCTTGCATTTCTTCGCCATCCTTCTCACCTGTTACAGCTTCTGGCACGACAGCCTGGGCTTCGTGTGCAAGGAAGCCATCAACTGTTTTATCAGCGTTGATTATAAAATTAAACCGCTTCGGTGATAACTGTTTGACGCGAGTAATTCCATCAGCAATGTCAACAACGTTTTCTTTTAAGCGATAGTCAGAGCTTGTGTTAAATGAAGTTGATGAGGCTGTGCTTTTGATGCTTCCAACTTCTGTAAGGGCGGCGTTTTGAATCGAAATTTGCGTTGCAGTTTGCCCTCCTGTCGCATAACTGTGCGACATTTGTATATTTGAGTGATTGGCATTAACCGTGCATCTAAAATATGCAACTTGACCATCATTCCCTACAGAAAATTTCTCAGCAGCAACTGCAGTGGTTCGGTTGATAAAAA
>VMHT01067598.1_pt1 | contig 33032 bp, 48 predicted proteins | sample 4693611 | NCBI WGS metagenome assembly VMHT01 (sample SAMN12280063, study PRJNA550983) | marine metagenome | isolation source: seawater sampled from same location over 5 years 0.02-0.2 micron viral filtrate | place: USA: collected off the coast of southern California halfway between the port... ...
ACTGATTACGATTTATTACCAAGTAAACATCCTAAATCACCAAAAAAGAAATAATATGAAAAGTAAAAAATTTGTAACACCTAGCAGAACAAGTCCTAAAAATACTAAACGTGGTTGTCTTTGTCCAGATGGAAAAAGATACAGCAGAAAGTGTTGTGATGGTTCACTACAAGCTCAAGGAATAGGTTCTACTAGAGGCAGTAATTAAAAGAGCCACTCTTTTGAAGTGGCTTTTTTGTTTTAGTTATTTTTTTTATTTAACGTAAATTGTTTTTGTTATAAACATTAAATTTATCTTCTATAAGCTTTCTATCTTTTGATGTTTCAATTGCATCTTCTATCTCTTGCTTGTATTTTTCAGTTTCTTTTTGTGTCATAAAATGTGTATCTCCATAAAATATTTGCATATAATCTAGTTCATGTCTATTTACTATGTCACTTGTTGTTATTAAAAGGGTTTTCCATTGACTTAATGTTAAATCCTGTACGTCAGTATTACTTATTAAAAAGTCTGTGCATAAATCAACTAAGTCAGGAAATTTAATGAATTGTTCTTTTAAACCGTTTTTAAATTTTGGTCTTAATCTGTTGTATAAATTATATAGTTTCATTTTGTTTGTTTTTTAAATTACAGTGTAAATATAAATATAAATATTTAATAAACAAGCATTTTATAAAAAAAGTTTAAAAAAAAATATAACAGTTGCTATTCTCGAACGTTATTATAGGTATATACTCAAATTATGAAAGCAAACGAAATACTAAACAAAATAAAAAATATTGTTGGTGAGAAGACAGAACTTTCTGAAACAAAAATTGAGATGGCTGAAATTAAGCTAGAAAACGGAACTGTACTAGTTGCAGAATCATTTGAAGCAGGAAAATCAATATTCATAAAAACCGAAGATGAAGAAGTGGCTTTGCCAGTTGGTGAATATGAATTAGAAGATGGAAGAGTTTTAGCAGTCTCAGAAGAAGGACTAATCGACAGTATTAAAGAAGCTATCAAAGAAGAGATGGCTGATGAAGAAGCATCAGAAGAATCTAACGAAGAAACTAAAGAAGTTGAAACAGAGTTAGAAGAAGAGGATGAGAAAAAAGAAGAAATGGAATATGTAACTAAACAAGAATTTGCTGAGGCAGTTGAAGAAATCAAAGCAATGATTGAAAAAATGGGTTACAAAGATAAAGACGAAATGAGTGAAGAAGTTACTGAAAAAGTAGAAGAAACAAAAGAAGAACTTTCTGCAGTTGCTCCTGAACCTGTAAAACATAATCCTGAAGCGAAAGTAGATAATAAAATAAATTTTAAAATCTCTAGCAATAGAGTTGAAACTACTAGAGACAGGGTTTTTAATAAAATTTTTAATAATAAATAAAACATAAAAAAATGGCGGAAAAAAGTTTAAATAGCCTATCTACTACCTATGCAGGAGAGTTTGCAGGACAATATATTTCTGCAGCACTTTTGAGTGCTAACACTATCGACAAAGGTGGTATAGAAGTAAAACCAAATATCAAGTATAAATCAGTAATGAAGAAAGTTGCTACAGGCTCATCTGTAATAGGAAATGCAGCATGTGACTTTTCTGGAACTGCTGACCAAGTTACTATTACTGAAAGAATATTACAACCTGAGGAGTTCCAAGTGAACCTCGAGTTTTGTAAGCAAGATTTCCAAGAAGATTGGGAAGCAGTACAAATGGGATATTCAGCATTTGATAAAATGCCTCCTAAATTTTCAGATTTCATTATTGGACATGTTGCTGGATTAGTAGCTGAAAAAACTGAGAACAACATTTGGCAGGGAGTTAATGCAAACGCAGGAGAGTTTGATGGATTAGTAACTTTAGCTACAGCAGACTCAGACGTATTAGATGTAACTACATCTGAAACTTCAATTACATCTGCTAACATTATTGGAGAATTAGGAAAAATCGTTGATTTAGTTCCTTCTTCACTTTACAACAAAGAAGATTTACATATTTACCTACCTCAAAACATGGCTAGAGCTTATGTTAGAGCACTCGGTGGATTTGCTTCTGGTGTTGGTTCTAATGGTACAGATGCAAAAGGAACACAATGGTACAATGCAGGTGGACAACTATCTTTTGATGGTGTAAAAATCTTTGTTGCTAATGGTTTAGCTGACAACAAAGCAATGGCGGCTCAAAAATCTAACTTATACTTTGGTACTGGTTTATTATCAGACATGAACGAAGTAAAGGTTCTAGATATGGCAGACATTGACGGAAGTCAGAATGTTAGAGTTGTGATGAGATTTACTTCTGGAGTTCAGTACGGAATTGGTTCTGATATTGTTCTTTACTCTATATAATTAATTAATAACAGGGAGCTGAAATGCTCCCTTATCTAAACTTTAAAAAATGGCGTGTGATTTATCAATAGGTAGAGCTCTGAACTGCAAGGATGTAATCGGTGGTATTGTAAGAGCTTGGTTCGTAGATTTTGGCGAATTAGGCACAGTAACATTAACAGACGATGAAATTACTGCATTATCAGGAACTATTACTGCTCTACAATATGATTTGAAAGGAACTAATTCCTTAGAAACTGCAGTAAACAGCTCGAGAGAAAATGGAACTACTTTCTATGAAAGTACTCTTACTTTGAGCTTACCAAAATTAACTAAAGAGGACCACAAGGAATTAAAATTAATGGCTTTTGGTCGTCCTCATGTTTGTGTAGAGGATAGAAACGGAAACTTTTTCCAGTTAGGTTTGTATCATGGATGTGAAGTTACTGGTGGAACTATTGCTACTGGAACTGAATTTGGAGACATGAGTGGTTACACTTTGACATTAACATCTCAAGAGGCTTTACCACCGAACTTTATTTCTGGTGGAACATCTTCTGACCCTTATGCGGGAACTGGTGCTACTGTTACTGTAACTGTAGGAACAAATAGTTAAAAGAATATACAATTAACATAATTGTGTAATTTTCGTAATATATAGTTGATTGAGGGGAGGAAGTGATTAGCCTCCCCTTTTTTATTTAAAATATGCAAGTAGTAAAATCAAGTGGAACAAGAATTATTAACTTTATACCTAGAGAGTTAATCTCAGACAGCAAGACTTATAAGCTAGTGATAAAATCAGAAGCGAAAAATAAAGTTATTAATACAGATAATGATGCTACTTTTACAGAATTAGCTTATTATTACCAATATTCAACCACTCAAGCATTGGTTGAAAACAATTACTATACTATTACGATTACTAATATTACGGATAATAAAATAATTTTTAAGGATAAAATGTATTGCTCAGACCAAACACTTTCAGACTATGAAATTTCAAATGGTGTTTACATAGAGCAGAGTACAGGAGATAACGAATTTGTATATTATGGATAACTTACATTTAATACAATTAAATCAATACGAAAGACCAACAATTACCGAAGAGCGTAATAAAGATTACGTTTCAATTGGTGATAATAATGACTACTATCAAGATTTGATTAATGCTTACATGGATAGCACAACTAATCAAGCGGTAATAAATGGAGTAGTAAATCAAATATACGGAAAAGGATTAGAGGCTACTGATTCAGCAGAAAAGCCAGACCAGTATGCACAAATGAAAAGCCTTATAAAAAGTGATTGTCTTAGAAAGGTTTGTCAAGATTTAAAATTATTAGGTGAAGCAAGTTTTCAAATTACTTATGCAGGTAATAAAATTTCATCAGTAACTCATTTTCCAAGAGAAACATTACGTGCTGAAAAAATGAATGATGGAGAAATAAAGAATTATTTTTATGCTCCAGACTGGACAAAAGTTGATAGAAATACAGTATTAAAAAAGTTTCCTGTATTTGGAAGTGGTGCTCAAAATGAAATATACATTATAAAAAGATATGTCACTGGGTTTTATTATTACTCTCCTGCAGATTATAATACTGCTTACGCAACACTAGAAAACGAAATTGCTTGTTATCTAATTAATGACACTCAGAATGGTTTTTCAGGAACAAAGGTTGTAAACTTTAACAACGGAGTGCCAGATAGAGAAAAACAATTAGCAATAAAAAATGATGTAATGAATAAACTCACTGGTAGTTATGGTGAGAAAGTTATCGTTGCATTTAACAATAATGCAGAAAGTAAAACAACTATTGAGGATATTCCACTTGACAATGCTCCTCAGCATTACGAATATCTAAGTGCTGAATGTAGTAGAAAGATTATGCTTACTCACAGAGTTACTTCTCCGTTATTAATTGGTCTAAGAGATGGCAATAATGGTTTAGGAAATAATGCTGATGAGATACAAAACGCTAGTAGGTTATTTAATAACGTAGTAATCCAACCTTATCAGAATTTATTAATTGATTCTTTAGATGAAATACTAGCAGTAAATGGAATTAGTTTAAATCTATATTTCAAAACAATTGAACCTCTTGAATTTATGGATTTAGAGGATATTGATAATGAGGAGGTAGAGGAAGAACAAACAGGAATTAAAGATGAGGAAACTAAATCTGAATTGTTATCTAGCCCTAAAACGTGTTTTCATGACGTCTCAGACGATAAATTAAATATTATAGCCAATGATATAATAAGCTGTGGAGAAGACGAGGAAATTGAAGGATATGAGCTTATTGATAGTCAGTTAGCGACAGACGATGAGGATAATATAATCAGTCACTTCAATTTTGCTAGTGTAGTCAAATCATCTCCGCAAAGAAAAAGTGAGCAAGACACCTCTTTATTTAAGGTAAGATATAAATATTTCCCTGCACAAGTAGGAGAAAAAAGCAGGGAGTTTTGCAGAAAGATGGTGAAAGCTAATAAAGTATATAGAAAAGAAGATTTAGATAAACAAAGCGGTGCTAACTCTGAACTAGCCGCATCTGGAGAATCTACATATAATATTTGGCTTTATAAAGGTGGTGCAAATTGTGGACATGCTTGGATAAGGAATATTTATCTAAGAAAAAATAATAGAAAAATAAGTGTAGGACAGGCTAGAAAAATGATTACTTCTTTACCTATAAAAGATGGAGAAAGAGATAAAGCAAGGTATGAAGAAAACGATAAAAAAGTTGCTCAAAGACCAATAGATATGCCTAACAATGGTTATAAAAATCCAAGAACTAAAAAGAAAAAGAAATGAGTAAAGCCTTATTTGTAACCAGACATGATATTTCAGTATTCACTAATGCAAATGGTAATATTGATGATGACAAGATTCTACCATTTATTAATCAAGCTCAAGATATTCATATACAAAATTATCTAGGTACTGATTTATATGTCAAAATACAAAACGATATTACATCAAGTAGCTTAACTGGAGACTATTTAAACTTAGTCAATGACTATATTAAGCCAATGCTTTTACACTGGTCAATGGTGGAATATTTACCCTATGCAGGAATCAATATTGCTAATGGTGGGGTATATACTAAGAATCCAGAAAATAGCACTCCTTTGAGTAGGAATGACGTAGATAAATTAGTTGAAAGAACGAGAACGACCGCACAATTTTACACAAATAGATTCATAGATTTTATGCAAAACAATGCTCAATCTTTATTTCCAGAATATTACAGTAACAGCCAAGAGGATATGTACCCTGATGATGTTGCTGATTTTGGAGGTTGGGTGCTTTAAATTTTAAGATATGCCAGATAACGAAATAGGATGGGGACAAGGAGCAACTAATAATGATATTGAATGGGGAAAAGCCTATACAAATAATACTATTGGATTTGGTGCTGTTTATCCAAATTCTCCAAGTGGTGATACTGATTTAATTGGTGGTTCATCTGTTGAAGAACACATGAAGTTTGAAGTTACTGTTCCATCAAGCGACCTTTCAATGCAGTTTAGTATTGATGGAAGAACCTTTACAGGAGGTGCAGGTTATGCTTGGGGATATACTATTGATTGGGGAGATGGAACTACTTTTACTCAGCCTTATAGTGCTTCTTACTCCAAAACTCATACACACACTTACTCAAGTGCTAGTTCCTATACAATTACTATTGATTGGCAAAATGCTTTCAATAACACCAACGCTTATTACTCTATAATTATGAATAGTCTTCATAATTATAAACTTACAAAGTGGTTAAGTTGGGGAATACATTTTAAAATAGGAAGTTATAAATCTATGTTTTCGGGGTTAAGAAACATGGTAAATTACTCTAATGACTTTCCAACAGTTTGGAATGTTAATGGACCACTTGCTAGTCACAACTGGCTAGCAACTTTTGGAAACTGTGAGTCTTATAACTCACCAATAAATTTATCTGATTATAATGTAAGTCTATGGACGTCTAGTTCTAGGTATTCAAATACTTTTCAAAATATGTATAATCTACCTCAATTAACTTTACAAAATGAAACTATCAATAATGGAGCTTCTCAAAATCCATGGGTAGACGCTGGTTTTACGCAAAATGTAGGAAGAGATACCTCGTCTGGATGTTTGTTTCAATTTAGTGATATTAATGTGGAAGGAGCAGGAGCTAATAATTTGTTTGGACAAAGACTAGCACAACAAGCGTATTTACATAAAGAAAGTTATTTTAAGAATTTTACTTATGATACTTCATCAATGACCACACATGCTTCATTTAGTTCATTCTTTGGTGCTTGTTATATTAAAAATGTATCTGACAATGAAGATTTAACAATTGATTTTACTGGTTGGAAAACAACAAATAATACAATTCTACCAATAAATCCATATCAATTCGCATCTCAAGGATTTAGAAAAGATGGAGCAACAACTACATCAGGAACTTTAACTATTGATATGACAAGTCCTTATGGCTTAGAATTTCATTATACAGCTAGAAATATGTTTTACGATATATATAACACGAGTAAATGGTCAGGATTAACTATAATTGGAGCTGGTAATTGGACTATTAATAATATTACTAATTCTAATGGATTAAGAAATATGTTTTATAATTGTGGCACATTAGATATTGATTTAACTAATTTTGATTTTACAGGAGTTTCTCAGTTAAATTCATTTCTAAATGGAAACACAGTTCTTACAACTTCAAGATATGAAGAAGCTTTATTGGCTTGGGATGCTAGTGGTGTTCAAAATATAGTAAATTTAAAAATGGCAGGTTCGCAATATACGGCAGGAAGTGCAGCGGAAACTGCAAAAAATAACTTAATAAATAATAAAGGCTGGTCTATTAATGATGGAGGTGCAGTTTAAAAAATAATATTATGCAATGTTTAAAATTTCCTAGTGTAATAACTTACTTAATCACATTTAACAATGGTGATGTAAATGGTACAATTTACGTTGAAACTAATCAAGAATATTGTATGCCTGATTCATGGAGTAGTGAGGAGTTTACTAATAAAGATGAATATATTGAAAGATGCGAAGAGCTTGGTATTGAGCCAGTTTTACCTATAGAAGAAGAATAAATGGGTTTAGTAATAAATAGCACAACAGGAGTAATTGACGTTTCAGCAAGTACCGTTGGAACATACAATGTAGTATATACTGTCGGCAATGTTTCTGCAACTACTCAAGTAACAATACAAGATTGTTCTAGTGGTGAAGATAGTGGAGACAGACAAGGTTCAAGAGACGATGGCGGATAATTTAAAAAATATAGAAATGGATGACCACAATTTATTATTGATAATTAGTTCTTTAATTGGTGCTTTAGGTATTAAGGAAGTATGGGGAATTATAAAGCAGAAAATTGATATAGGAGCTAAAAAAGAAGAGAGAGAAGAAAGTTTTTATATTCAACAAATAAGTGAATTAACGAGCAAAATTGGTCAGCTTGAAAAGAAGATTGAAGTTTTGATTGAAGAAAATATACAACTTAGAGTAAAAGTTGAAAAGATGCAGAACAGATTAATAATGTCTGCAAAAAAAAAGTAAATAAAAAAAGAAATGAGGAAAATTAATCAAATACATATACATTGCTCAGCTACTAGAAAAATAGTAAATGCTGAGACTATAAGAAAATGGCATACCTCTGAACCTCGTAACTGGTCAGATATTGGGTATCATTTCGTTATTACAAATCAAATTGAAGTAGGCAGACCTTTACATAGAAATCCTGCCTCAGCTCGTGGACATAATTCTAATGCAATTGCTATTTGCTATGCAGGAGGGTTAAATCCTAAAACTGGAAAAGCAGAAGATACTAGAACACCAAGACAAAAAGAGTTATTAGTTAAATTAATAAAGAGATTAAAAACTAAGTTTCCAAATGCATCTATTCATGGACACAGGGATTTATCTCCTGACAAAAATAATGATGGTAAAATCGAAGAATGGGAATTTATGAAGCAATGTCCTTGCTTTGATGCAGAAGTAGAGTATGCAGAGTTTCAGCCAAAGAATTTTAAACCAAAAAGTGCCTCAGCTCAAAAACGAAAAAAAACAAAAAAAGAATCAACTAATGAAGAACAAGCAGACTGATTTAGAAGAATTAATAAAAAGCCTAGAGAATATTCCTGTTCCTGAAAGAACTTGCGATATTGAAGATGAAAATTGTGAAAGCTGTAGTGGATGAAAAAATTAAAAGACACTAAAATAGGAACACTATTAAAAGAGAAAGCACCTAAAGTTTTAGAGATTATTGGAGATGTTCTACCATCTAATGGTACAATGGGAATATTAAAGAACATTATATCTAAAGACCCTGATTTAAGTCCTGAGGATAAAGAACAACTACATAGACAAGTCGTTGAAATGTATAAACTAGAAGTAGAAGATAGAAACTCAGCTAGACAAAGAGAAGTTGAAATGGTTAAAGCTGGTTCTGATGACTGGATGATGAATGTAACTGGTATAATTGGTCTTTCTAGTTTTGTTTTTCTAATATTTGCTATTGTTTTTATCACAGTACCAGAATCAAATTCTGAATTATTAATTCATACAACTGGAATTGTTGAGGGAATAGTGCTTTCAATTGTTGGATATTACTTTGGTTCTATAGCTAAAAAGAACAACTAATAAAAAATTTTATATATTTGACAAACTTGTTGAATGAAATCTCATAAAAAAAGATGGAGGGATAAAGGTAATCCTCGTTATCGCCTCAACTCAGACGAAGCACAAATTATAAACGATTATAGAAGATTAAAACAGGAAGCAGAAGCTGAGGGTTTAAATCCAAATGATATTCATAGTGGTTGGATAAAAAACAAAAAAGCCAGTTTATATTTTAAAAATCCAAATTTTAAACAAAACGATTTAAAGGAGTTTAAGCAACAATTACTAAACGAACTTAAAGAATATTCACCTAACTTTGAAAAGATTGTAAAACCTAAGGTAAATGATGGACATTGCCTTTTAATATCTCCTGCGGATATTCATATCGGTAAATTATGTAAATCTTTTGTAAGTGGTGAAGAATACAATAAGCAAATAGCAGTTCAAAGAACTTTAGAGGCTATTGATGGCATATTACAAAAGAGTAATGGTTTTAATATAGATAAATTAATTCTAGTTATTGGTAATGATGCAATGCATATTGACACATCAAGCGGAGGAAAGACTACAAAAGGAACAGTTCAGGATGTTGATGGTATGTTTTTTGAGCATTTTCACATTGCAAAAAGATTATATATTAATATTATTGAAACTCTGGTTTCTTTTTATCCAGATTTACACGTTGTTTATAATAGTAGTAATCACGATTATTTGACTGGGTTTTGTTTAGCAGATACGATAGCAACATACTACAGAAAAAGCAAGAATATAACTTTTGATATTAGTTTACAACATAGAAAGTATTATACGTATTATGATAATCTAATAGGTTCTACTCATGGAGATGGTGCTAAATGGGATTTATTGCCTTTATTAATGGCAGATGAGTGTTCAGAATGGAGTAGATGCAAGTATAGATATATGTTTACACATCACGTGCACCACAAAATATCAAAGGATTTGATAGGTTGTACTTTAAGCAGTTTCCGTAGTCCTAGTCCTGCAGATAGTTGGCATTCTAAAATGGGATATACTTCTTCTAATAATCAAGGTATTGAGGGAGTAGTGTTTTCAAAGCATAATGGACAAGTTGCTAGAATAACACATTTGTTCTAGCCACCCTATAGCCACCCTATACCAATAAGAAAAGAAAAAGAAAAAGAAAAGATTTTTTGCTTCCGATTTGGTTCGTATTATAATTATACTTATAATTGTAAAGAATTTAAAAATTAACAAAATGAAAACATTTAAAAACGTAAAATTATTTCAATCACAAGATAGACAAGGATTTTTAATTTCTTTAGATATTGAAGATTTAAAAAATGATACATACTCAGAAGAAAAATTAATCAATTGGTTAAAAAATAATCATAATGAAATTTATTGGGATATTGAATTGCATGAAAATGGAACTGTGAATTTAGAACAATATACAGATGGCTATAGAATTGTGTTCAGTGGAGACAATGGAATTTTTATTCTTGAAGAGGTAGAAATTGAAAGAATAGTATTTAATCCAATGACATAAAATAATTAAAAAAACAACTAAATAATAACTAATAAAAAACGAAAATTATGCAACTAAATAGATATAAACAAAATTTAAGAATCGAAGGAAATAGAGTTATCAGTTACGTAACACACGTTGCTACAATTGACTGGTCAAACAGAGAACTACATCAACTAGGTTGGTGGAGTATGACAACTCAGAAGCATATTAATTACGTAGCTAGAGAATATAATCTAGATTTAATTGATAAATCATGAGTGATAAAAAACAAATGTATGTGCATGAAACCCTGACGTTCTTTGAGGACTCAGGGGAATTGCACATAGAATGCGAACAAGGTTGGATTGTGTGGAACTTAGAGACTTTATACAATGATATTCCTCACATGTTACAATATTGTTTAGAAGAACATAAGAAAAAAGATAAAAGAATAAAACAAGAAATAACTGATATTTGTAAGAAAAAATAATTATATTTACAAATATGAATACAAAAAATAAAATTATGAGTAGACAAATTAGTTACACGACAAGAACATTTTATGTTCCTGCAGAAAAAATTGATACACTTGTAGAATTTCAAAACAAGTGCAAATCAAATGGACACAAATCTTATTCCGAGGTTTTGTTAAAACTGATGGAGCAATACAATGAAAAATGACTAGGCAAGAAGAATATATTTTGCATAGAATAAACGAACAAAGCCATGAATGGTTTGCTCACGAAACTAGTTCTTATAACTACGATAGATTATTAAACTTGATAAAAGCTATCAAATATAATTACCAGTTGCTTGAGAATATGAAAAAGACTGGACACCTAAATATGAATAAACTAGAAATTCATAAAAACAGGATGGACAGATACATGCAAAAAGTAGAAAATATTGACTGCATTTTAAAAGAAAACAACTATAACTACAATCCAAAAAGGATTGAAATAATCAAAAAAACAATCACTAAACTTAAATATTATGAAAATCAAAAAAATAGCCGAAGATTACAACCTTACAAAGGATGACTTTTGGCAACACAGACAGTCAGGCAAATGGATTCTAACCCACAGTGCTTGCGAAAAAATAGCTAAAAAATGTAAGATACAGTTTGGAGCTCCTACCATATTTAGAGATGACAATAAGAACATCGCTATGGTTGGGGATGCGAAACGTGGAAACACTGTAGTATGGTCCACTGGAGAGGCTTGTCCAGAGAATTGCAGAATGGCATATCCTTTCAGCATGGCAGAAAAGAGACTCAAAGATAGACTCGTTCTTAAATTAATCGATGCTCATGAATATGGTATCAGTTCAGAAGAAGAAGCTGAGGCATTTGAAAAAAGAAACTCGTGATGACAGATGTATCAAAATTCAGAATCCGTTGTTCTGCTATAAATAAAATTATGGCAAAGCCAACTGGAAAAAGATTGGTGTCTGCAGGAGCAGAAACATTCTTAAAACAATGGTACATTGAAAAAGTGTATAAAAGAAAGCCAGACATATATTCTAAATACATGGATAAAGGTGTTACTATGGAAGATAATTCGATAGATTTTATTAGTGATTATCTAAACTATGATAGTTTAATGAAAAACGATGAATGGTTGGAGAATGACTATATGCATGGAACACCAGATGTTATTACAGATGATTGTATCATAGAGGTAAAAAACTCTTGGGATTGCTTTACGTTTCCATTACTAGAAACAGAATGTCCTAAAAAAGACTATTTCTATCAATGTCAAGGATATATGCACCTAACAGGACATAAAAAAGCCAAGTTAATTTACGTTCTAATGGACACTCCTGAGCATTTAATTCAAAAAGAATATAGATACAAAGGAGATAATAATCCATTTGAATACGAGGATTTTAGGAAAAAATACCTTTTTAGTGATGTCAAAGATGAATACAGAATAAAAGTATTTAATATTGATTATGACCAAGAAGTAATTAACACAATAGAAGACAGAGTCAAATTATGCAGAGAATACTTAAAAAATATAAAAAAATGAAAAATATATATCATTATATGGTTAATGAAAAAATTGACCTAGATAAAATTAAAATTAAAAAATCTTATGATTATCATAAATTCAGACTAATGGCTGATAATAGACAAATAAATACTCAACATTTAGCCAGATTAAAAGAGTCTATGAAAGAAGATTATTTGTTTACAGTTATAATAGTAAATGAACATTTCCAAGTATGTGATGGACAACATAGGTTTATGGCTTGCAGGGATTTAAAACTGCCAATTTATTACGTAGTTTGCAAGGGTTACGGAATAAAAGAAGTAACGACATACAATGAACAAACATCAAACTGGAGTGTTAAAAATTATCTAGATAGATACGTAACAAATGAATATCCTGAATACATTAATTATAAAATTTTCCAGAAGAAATATGGTTTTCCTCATAGAGCAAATATTACATTACTTTGTGGAGAAGATTACAGAACTCACGAACTACTATTTAAAAAAGGAACTTTTAAAATTAATAACCTACAAAGAGCAATTGATTATGCAGAGCAAATAACTAAAACTAAAAAACTATATAAAGATTATAAACGAAATAATTTTATAGGTGCGTTATATAAACTGATGCAGAAAGATGTTTTTAGTATGGATGAGTTTCTTAAAAAGTTTGAAATAAAATCATCTATGATGAAGAACTGTACTACAGTAAAAGAGTATATTGATATTATAGAAGAAATATATAATTTCAAAAGAACACAAAAAGTAAATTTAAGATTTTAACAATAAAATAAATAAAGATGGAAAAACAAAAAATAGTCTATTGTGGTGGAGGGAAAAAAATGGGAGCAGATTGGCTCAAGGTAACCGTTCACCTAGACAAAGTAAAAGAACATGTATTTGAGTATAAAGGAAAACACTATCTCAAATTAAATGTAAATGTCAAAGAACAAGCAGACCAATACGGAAAAGATGTTTCGTTAAGTGTTGATACTTATCAGCCAGAAGAACAAAAATCTGCCGAGGTCAAAGTAAATGAAAGTGAAGATTTACCATTCTAATGACTAGCGATTACAGATATGAGCATATATTAGGGGATGCTGAAAGACAACGCATCTCCTATCTATTGCTCACAAATAAAAAACCAATCAATTACATATCGTCTAAATTCGGACTATCTAAGAGGTTTTTAACTCATTTATATATTAACCTACAAAAAACAACAAGAACGGATTTAGGAAGTAAGACCGAACCATACTACACTGACGAAATGGATTATGGTAGAACACCAGAATACAAATGGTCGGAACTTTCAGCTAATGAAATAAAAGATTATATTTAATAGAACAGATAAAAAAAATAAAATGAACAATTTACCTTGGTTTAAATTCGACCCATCACAATGGCTCACAGGTTCAATATCCTTTGAAAGAAAATCAATTAAAGGAGCATTTATTGACTTGATGTGTTATTACTGGTCAAAAAAATGTGAAATGACTATAGCTCAAGCAAAACAAGTAACAGGCAGAGAATGGAAGGAACTTTTACGTTCTGGAGTTGTGAAAGTAGATAATGACATTGTGAGAATAGATGCTTTAAAAAATCAATATGATAAGATGTTAATTGACTATGAACGTGCTGTTGCTAATGGGCGAAAAGGTGGATTAGCCAAAGCAAAGAAAACTAAAAAAATTACTTACGATAATAACAATCTTTTGAAAGTACAGCCAGAAGTTCTTAAATTACTAGGAAATGACAAATGAGAATTTAAAATATTTATTTGATTTTAAAGATGGTAAGATAAAAAAAGGCTTGACTATAGACTGCATACTAGATGATTATTTTGTTTATAAGCAGGGAGAATTTAACATGGTGTTAGGACTTGATAATGTAGGAAAAACTAACTGGATAATATGGTACTTAACAACACTAGTCAAAAAATATAATAAAAAGTTTGCAATCTGGAGTGGAGAAAATAAGACTGGTCAAATTATAAGAGACATTATACAATTTTGGACAGGAACTAATCTTAAAGAATTAAAGAAAAGTCAGATTGAATTTTATCATAATATAATAATTAAACACTTTTTTTTTATCCCAAACAATCGTCTTTATGACCATAAACAATTACTAGAAATATTTAATAAACTAGAAATTGATGGTGCATTAATTGACCCATATACAGGACTAAATCACAATAGGAGAGTAGCACAATTTGAGAGGAATTACGAAGTATGTAATGATGTACGAAAATTTTGTAATGAAACTAAAAAAAGTATTTACATATCTATACATCCACAAACAGAATCTGCCAGAAGAGTATATCCTCCAGACCATATATTGAACGGACATATACAACCACCAAGAAAAGCAGACTGTGAGGGAGGGCAAGTTTTCCCAAACAGAGTCGATAATTTCATTTGCCTACATAGATTAATTAATAGTAAGGAATTATGGCATCAAACGGAAGTACATGTTTACAAAATAAAAGATAAAGAAACTGGAGGAAAGCCAACAAATCTAGGTGAACCACTGAGGTTTGACTGGAATCAAGGACTAGGCTTTACGATAGGAGGAATTAACCCAATAAAACAAATAAAATGAGATACACTTATGAAGATATAAAAACATTCATGGAATACACATCATGGACAGACAAAAAGAAAATAGATAAACTTCTAGAAATAGACTGCAGTTTATATTGCAGTTTAGGTTCTGATTCAAAACAATATGAAAGAGATGAGGTTAGGAGAAAAAGCATTGATATTTACAGGACTATAAAAACACTAGACAGAAAACTAGGAGATGAATTTTTATTAACAATGGATTTAAAACAATAAAAAAATGAGAGACATTGAATTTATCACAGCAAAAAACAAATTAGAAATTTTAGCTTACAAAGTAGAAAATAAGTATCGGAATGTTGATATACCAGAAGAATCTAAAAGTGTCTTAGATGCGATATATCATGCCATCAGCGTGCTAATAAGACAAGATAGTGACATAGAAATTTTGAAAAATCAAATAATTGACATAAAATTGCAGAACATAGACGCTTATAAACAAACAGCAGAATTAAAAAAGAAGATAAAATGGGCATAGCAATCACACTGACAATTACTCACATGACTTGCTTTGTCATAGGAATAGTAATAACGCATATAATTGAAAAAGGGTTTAAGAAATAAAAAACATAGAACACTCAATGAGTACAGACAAACAAAGGACTCGCATTATAATAATCCTGTTACTCCTGTTGAGTATAATATTTCTCTACTGTGTCGGATATATCCTAACGACAAAGAACTTGGAGCAGTTATAAGAAAACATTTTCAAGTGAGATGAGTTTAAATGCAAACAAGAAAGGAAAAAGGTTTGAATTAAAAATAGCAAAAGACCTTGCAAAAAAATTTAATACTAATATAAGAAGGACACCAAATAGCGGTGGTCTTTCTATTAAGGGGGACATTCTAACTACTACAGGAATATTATCAGAATATTCTTGGGAATGCAAAAATCAAGAAAAACTAAATATCTGGAAAGCTCTAGAGCAGAGCAAAGGAGATGCAAGGGGAACATTAAAAACTCCTGTTGTGGTCTTTACGAAAAACTTTGAGGATGATTATATTGCTCTAAAATATGATGATTTTGTAAACATCTTATTAGAATTAGATGAATACAGAAGTAAATAACGTATTACATATATTAGTCAAAGAGCAAAAAACTTGGATAAAAATGGCTAGTGATATAACACATAATAGCAGGATTGATTCTAAAGACTTATTGCATGATTTTTATATTACTTTATATTCTAAAATACACAATGGCAAGGTTAAGATTTCAGATATCATGTATAACGATTCATTAAATAAATCGTTTGTATATAAAATGATGAATAATATCTTTATCGATAACATAAGAAAAAACAAAGATGTTTACATAGATAAAGAATTACACAACTTACTCAGAGCAGACAATAGTCCTTACATAGATAAAGAGCAAATTGTAGACGATATATTGAGTGACTTACATTGGTTTGATAGAAAGTTGTTTAACCTATATAGAAAGAAATTTCATAGTATCAGAAAATTATCTGATGCTACTGATATATCTCATGTTGTGGTATGGAGAACCATCAATAATGTAATTAAACAAATAAAAAAAAAGATTAATGAAAAGTAAAGGTCTTGGAGATTCTATTGAAAAGGTTACAAAAGCGACAGGCATAAAGAAAGCTACTGATTGGATATTTGACAAACTAGGAGCTGACTGTGGATGTGATGCTAGGAAAGAAAAATTAAATAAGATGTTTCCCTATAAAGTAGAATGCTTAAATGAAGAAGAATATATTTATTTAAAAGTATTTTTTAGTCGTAATAAAAGCGTAGTAAATAACAATGAGCAGTTACAATTACTTGCAATACACAATAGGGTTTTTAATGCTAATAAGAAAAAGTCTAACTGTGGGAGTTGTGTCAAGGATTTAGTTAATACAATGAGAAAATTATATAATGAATATGAACAAGAAAATAAAAGTAATAGAAAGGAAACTAATTAATTTTTTTAAACATGAAGATACAAAAGATAAACATAAAGAAAATAAAACCGAACCCAAAGAATCCAAGAGTAATTCGTGATGATGATTTCCACCAGTTAGTTCAATCCATTAAAGAGTTTCCTAAGATGTTACAAATCAGACCAATTGTAGTCAATGACGAAATGTTTGTTCTTGGTGGTAATATGAGGCTTAGAGCTTGTCAAGAGTCTGGACTAAAAGAGGTTTATATAATTAAAGCGGATGAACTAGATAGCAAGGAACAACTTGAGTTCATGATAAAAGATAATAATAATTTTGGGATGTGGGATTGGGATAAATTAGCAAATGAGTGGGATACGCAATCTCTCCAAGACTGGGGTATGAAATTAAAATTCCTAGAAGAAGAGTTTGAAATTGAGGAACATAATAATCCTAATGCTTATGATAAACCAGATTCAAGAGATGATGAGTATTCTAACTTTGAGATAGTTCTGAGACATGAAACTAAATTAAAATTTCTAGAGGTTTTAAACGATATTAAGAATAAAAATAAATATACTAAAATAGAGGAGTCAATTCTCCGATTAATTGAAATATACAATGAAAAAAGAAAATGATGCTTTTATAAGTTTTGACAATAGTCAAGCAGGACTAATCATGGATGATTCTAAACATCCTTTATATCCAATAAAATATTGGAATGTTATTAATGGAGTTGGTATGGGAGAAGTTAATCCTAGACACTCTTATTACATTTATTTGTATAGTGGTGTCAGTAACTTAGAACAGTCAGGCAGAGCACCGCAGATTTTAAATGAAGGGATGTTTGCATCTGTTCATGGTGATTTTGTTTTGAAATGTGGTGATAACAGCAAAGCCATTGTAATAGAAACAATTAATGAAAAAGGGGAATATAAAAAAGATAACTTTTCAGCTTACTATATGCTTGGTGGTCCTATTGAAGAAACTGGTCGTTTAAAATATATTGATGGTTGTACTGATAGTTTACTTTTAAATCCTGTTAAAATGGGAAACCCATGTTTAAATCATTTACATTTCCCTCACTCAATTGACCAAACACTACACACACATCCAACACATAGAATCGGAATAGTGGCTAGAGGTCATGGAGAATGCATTACTCCTTTTGGAAACTTACCATTGTATAAAGAAATGATTTTTGTGATAAAAGAGTGGGATGGAAAAACAATGAGAAAAGGATTAGATGGAAAAGATTATCCAGTAGGATTACACGCATTCAGAACATTTGATGAAACAATGGATGTAATAGCTTTTCATCCTGACTCTGATTTTGGAAGTACAGATGAGGTTCACCCTATGATTAACAGAACAATAGTAGATGGTAAAAAGGCTAGTCAAATAGAAGAAATACGAACCAAATGAAAATAAGAAAAAAAGAATTTAAAGAAACATCTGTTTATGAAGAAGCATTAGCTAGGACAAGATATATTTATGAAAATGCTGACCACGTTTCTGTTTCTTTTTCTGGAGGTAAGGATAGCACAGCAGTTTTAAATATTGCTTTACAAGTGGCTAGAGAAAAAAATAAATTACCTTTGCATGTAGTATTTTTTGATGAGGAAGCAATACACCCTCCAACAATAGAATATGTTAAAAGAGTTGCAGAGAATCCAGATATAAACCTTGATTGGTATTGTCTAGAATTTAAACATAGAAACGCATGTTCAAATGAAGAACCTTTTTGGTTCACGTGGGATAAAGAAAAAAAAGATAAATGGGTCAGACCTATGCCAGAAAATGCAATTACTGAACATAAGTATTTCAGAAAGGGAATGAGTTTTCAGGAATTTTGTCAATACATTTATCCAAGAGATTTAGGAAATGTTTATTGTCTAGTAGGTATTAGGACAGAAGAAAGTCTGACACGATACAGAGTTATAGCTAGAAAGAAAAATGACCATTTTATGAATACACATTTTGAGGGAAGTTCTTCCACTAAACGAGCATTTCCAATTTACGACTGGAGTTCAAAAGATGTTTGGTTAGCTGTTAAAAAGTTTGGTTGGGATTATAACACGACCTATGACATTATGAATAAAACTAAAATGTTTGGAAAATATTTAATTCAAAGAGTATGTCCTCCTTTTGGTGAAGAACCATTGCGAGGTCTGTGGATGTATGCAGAATGTTTTCCTGAAATGTGGCATAAGATGTTGAACAGAGTTAAGGGTGTTAATACAGCTTGGAGATATGCCAATACAGAACTGTATTCTAACGCAAGTAAAAAGCCAGAGGATTTAACTTATAAAGAATATTTTAATATTGTTCTAAAGAGTTATGATTTTGATTATCAAAACATAGTGAAAAAGACAGCAAATAGTTATATAAAGTATCACAAAAACAATACTAGTCAAATAGTTCCAGATGAGGAGTATCACCCATTAAGCGGTGTCTCATGGAAATTTCTTTGTGATGTGGTTATTCGAGGAGATTTTAAAGGTAGGCAAAAACCTAAACTAATCAAGAATAGCCAACAAACTATTAACAAATTAAAAATAACATTAGAAGAAGCAAAACTATTATACTCATGAAAAAACAACCACTAGAAAAAATACAATGGATTGACAGAGAAAAGTTAATACCAAATAATTATAATCCAAATAAAGTAGCACCTCCAGAACTAGAACTTCTCAAAATATCAATACTTGAAGATGGTTGGACTCAGCCAATTGTTTGTAATAATGATTACACTATTGTAGATGGTTTTCACCGTTGGACTGTATCTGGTAATAAGGAAGTAAATAAATTAACTGATGGGAAAGTTCCTGTAGTTATTTTAGATAGAGCAGATGAGAACCATAAAAGAATGTCCACAATAAGACACAACAGGGCAAGAGGAACACATGGAGTTCTTGAGATGTCAAAAATTGTAATTGATATGTCAGAGAATGGAGCAACAGGTGAGGAGATAATGAAACGATTACAAATGGAAAAAGAGGAAGTTGTTAGATTATTACAAAGGTCAGGAATACCAAAAGACAAAGTATTTAAAGAGTCTGAATTTAGTAATTCATGGCAACCAAAATAACCAGAAAAAAACGTGAGAATATGGCAAATGAACAAAACTTAAAACCTTTTGAAAAGGGAAACACATTTGGGAAAGGTAGACCTAAAGGAAGTTTAAATAGAAGTACCATTGCTAGAAAGTGGTTAAATACTTCCAGAGTTGGGAAGAATCCTATTACTGGTCAAGAAGAAATATTAAGTCAGGAAGATGTTATTACTTTGGCTATAATCAGAAAAGCTATTGATGGCGATGTACCAGCATATAAGGCTTTATTAGATTCTGCACATGGTACAGCAAAAGACACCATTGATATAAAGAGTGAACATGTAGGAATTGACTTTGACCAATTAATGTCAAAGTTAGGCAAGAATGCTAAATCCTAAATTCAATATATTTTATAATCCAACTAGATACTTTCTTTTAACAGGAGGTCGTGGCTCTGGTAAATCTTTTGGAGTAGCTCTAAATGTATTACTGCTATCACTAGATAATAAGTTCCAACAAAAAATATTATTTACTAGATATACATTAACCTCAGCAAGAATATCAATTATTCCAGAGTTCAAAGAGAAGATTGATTTAATGGGTTGGAATGATAACTTCCACATAACCAATAATGAAATAACAAATTTAATCACTGGAGCAAAGATATTGTTTAGGGGTATTAAAACTAGCTCAGGCGACCAGACAGCAAATCTTAAATCATTACAAGGTATTACTACTTGGGTAATTGATGAAGCTGAGGAGATGGTAGATGAAAACATATTTGACAAAATAGATTTTTCAGTTAGACAACAAGGTTCTAAAAACAGAGTAATAATGATTATGAATCCATCAACTAAGGAGCATTGGATATATAAAAGATTTTATGAGTTGTCAGGTGTTCCATCTGGATTTAGTGGAATTAAAGATGATACTACATATTGCCATAGTACTTACTTAGATAATATTGATAATCTCTCTGAGAGTTATATCCAGAGAATAGAACAAATGAAAGTCAGGCGACCAGAAAGATATAAGCATACTATTGAGGGTGCTTGGCTTGATAAAGCTGAGGGAGTTATTTTTACACGTTGGGAGATAGGAGAATACAGAGAGATAGGACCTACAGTTCTAGGTCAAGACTTTGGATTTTCGTCAGACCCATCAACGCTTATCATGACTAGTATTGATAAGGATAATAAAAGAATATATATTAAAGAATGTTTTTACGAAACTAAATTAACAACCAGTCAGATAGCTGTATTAAATAAAAAGTTTGCAGGAGATAATCTTATTGTTGGAGATTCTGCAGAACCTAGATTAATCCAAGAGTTGTCTAGAGAATGTAATATTGTTGCCAGTATTAAAGGACAGGGTAGTGTTAATTTTGGTATCTCATTATTACAGGATTATGACTTAATTATTGATTCAAGTTCGATTAATGTTGTCAAAGAATTGAATAACTATGTATGGCTTGAGAAGAAAAGTTTAACTCCATGTGGTTCATTTAATCACACTTTGGATGCAATTCGTTATGCTGTAAGCTATCAATTACAGAATCCAAACGTGGGTGAATACTACATTCATTAAAAAAATTAACAGAGGTAGAACAAAAAAAATTAAAAAAAGTTTGTTTGGGATTTGGAAGTTATAATTATAAATACATATATTTGTACTGTAATTAATTTTACAAGAGTTCTTAAACGTATTTAAAATCTAAAACAGCAAGGTAAAATTTGTTAATTTTGTGTAGTAGAGTTATATAGAAATATATAACAAGGAAAGAATCAAGATTGGAATAATAGTAAAGCTAACTATTAACGACCTTTAGTACAGGTCAGTCAGTACCAACGCGACACAAGAATAATAAAAAATCCTATTAGTCTGGGGATGCTAATTTCAAAATGCTAAAAGTCCCTAGTCATTTTAAACCACTTCCAAATAGTCAGTTGGCAAAAGACGTTACCTCGCCAGGGTATCTACTGCAGAACGGAAGTGGTTTTTTTTATAGCCACCCTTAACCCACCCTATAGCCACCCTCTAGCATTAAGATAAGATAAGAAAAGAAAAGAAGATATGGCAGAGCTAGATGGCTCATAAAATGTAAGTATTATAAAAAAAGTTTGGTTGGGATTTGGTTCGTATTGTATTTATATTTATACTTGTATAGAAATTAAAAAAACAAACAAAATGAAAAATTTTAACAACATTAATAAAGTCTTAAATAATCAAATTCAGAATAGAATTTCATTACAGAAAAAAATTGCAAATCATTTAGGTTTGCCTTACAGTATTGTAAATAGGTCAGTAATAATAAATTACAGACATAGCAATCACTTTGTAAATATTATCATTAATAATGATTGGAATAACAAAGTAAATTTTAATTTGAATTTACTTAAATAAAAACAAACAAAATGAAAATAGCATTATCAGTATTAAAAGAACTTTCAGAGCAAAAAAATATTTCTCAATCATTGTTTTCTAAACATCCAATTGATATACAAGAAATAGAAGAGGTATTATATTATGCAAAAAAAATAAGCAAAGAGATTAAAAATAATTAAAATACCAAGAGGCAGCCGATTTATTAGCGTAAGTCCTCAAATAATTAGAAGCTACTGTAACAAGTAGCTTTTTTTTTCTAGATTTGTATATAACGATTCACTAATTAATCCGTTTATATAATAATGAAGTTAAGCATTACAATTCCAGAAAACTTAAATGATGTCAGTCTAGGACAGTATCAAAAATGGTTAAAGATTGCCAAAGATAAAGAACAAGACCATTTCCTGCAGAAAAAAATGATTGAGATATTTTGTAATGTTCCTTTAAAACAAGTATTGCAAATCAAAGCAAATGATATAAAAAACATTTGTTTAGAAATATCTAAGTTGTTTACTAAAGAACCTAGATTCATTGATAGGTTTAATCTTAATGGAAAAGAGTTTGGATTTGTACCTAGTCTTGATGAAATGACTTTCGGTGAATACGTTGATTTAGATACTTATTTGAATGACTGGGATTTGATGCATAAAGCAATGGGAGTATTATTCAGACCAATAACATATAAAAAGAAGAAACAGTATTTGATAGAGGATTATGAAAGAGCTGATAAATACGATATGAAAGATATGACTCTGGATGTTGTATTTGGTGCGACTGTTTTTTTTTACAATTTAAAGAACGAATTACAGAAAGTTATTCTGAGCTATTTGGCGATACAGAAGGAGATAGAATTGCCACAGCATCTTCGGGATTCTCTGCTAAATGGGGCTGGTATCAATCAATATACGGACTGGCAAACGGAGACATCCTTAAATATGATGAGATTACAAAACAAAACATCCACAAGTGTTTGACATTTTTATCATTTGAAAAAGACAAGTATAAACTAGAAACGCAAATGCTTAAAAGCAAAAGATGACAAAAGAAGAAATATTAAATGAATTAACCGACAGGGATTTGTTAAATCCTAATATGGAGATAATTCTAGTGGATGGTTTTGAAGAAGCATTTTTAGGAATAACAGTAGAAAAATATCCAGTTGCAATATATGACTATTGGATATGTCTTGATATTTTAGTTCAGAAAGAGAATCTAAACTTTGATTATGCTATTGATAGTCTTGACGAGTTTATTGCTCAGGATTTAGGAAAACACACACCAATATATATGAAACCAGTATGAACAGTTTTTACAACATAACAGATAAAATTAAACAAGTAGTATCAGCAGAGCCATTTAATAATGAAATGACTTTTGGAGATATATCAGATATTGACCTAAAAAAACAAAGTTTATTTCCATTGGCTCATTTAACTGTAAATAATGCAACAATAAATGACAACTTTGTAAATCTTAATATGACTATCTTTTTTATGGATATAGTCGATAGTAGTAATGAGCAGACAAGAGATTACTTTACTGGAAATGACAATCTCCATGATATATTAAATACTCAATTGGCTCTAGCTACTAGGATGATGAGGGTGTTACAAAAGAGCAATTTATACACTGACAAATTTGAATTAATTAATCCAGCTACTTGCGAACCATTCACAGAAAGATTTGACAACACTCTAGCAGGATGGGCGGTTACGTTTGATGTAGGTACTAAAGACGAAATGACTTTTTGCTAATGAGTGAGTTTAGAAAGGCATTAGAGAAATACGCTAAGTATGTTATTCAACAGTCAAGAAGTAATTTGACTAAAAAGAAAAACAATGCATCTAAGCAATTATATAATAGTCTAGAATATAAAATAACAGGCGACAGAGTAAAGTTTATTAGTGAAGATTATGGAGAGTTTGTTGATAGAGGAGTTAAAGGTTCTAAATCAACTTATCCTGAAAGCTCTGCCAGTCCATTTAGATATACCACTAAACAACCACCAAGTTCAGTATTTGATAAGTGGAGTATAAGAAAAGGTATTGCACCAAGAGATAGTAAAGGAAGATTTATTAATAGACAATCACTTAATTTTTTAATTGCTAGAAGTATCAAGAACAAAGGAATTAGAGCAACATTATTTTTTACTAAGCCATTTGAAAGAGGTTTAGATTTATACGGAGACGAAATAGTTGCAGGATATTTAGAAGATAAATTAAATTTACAATGAGTACAATAATAAGAACAAGAAGTCCTTTCTTTATAAGGACACCACAAGAGACTAGTAGTCTTTTAAACTACTTTCAAATTAATATACAATTACATGGAGGACAAAGTGGTTCAAGCGAAATATGTGATGATTTATATGCCGCTTATCAATTACAGAAAACACCATTAGGAAGTGAAACATCTGTTTCATTTGATATTAGCGAAATAGTAAATGATAATATTCAACAAATATTTACAGGAACTTATTCTGACTCATCTGTGAAAAGTTCTATCTGGGTAGTTGTTCAAACCTCAGCAAGACAAATTGATGGTAGTATAATTGGCTCAGTAACTTCAAATACTTATTTAGCTCAAGAAGGATATAATAAATTTAAAGAGGGCGTAAACTATACAGTAGAACCTATTGCAATGATGACAGGAACATATTTTGAATATCATAAAGGAAGTCCACTTACGATACCAATAAATTCCGAGAGAGTTAGTCAGGTTCAATATATAAGTGCTAATGGCATTACAGTTGGAACGCAAAATTTTACTGATAATGGACATCAGAATCAAAAAATAGAATATTCTCAATTTACTGCTACAGATGTTAAAGATGTTGCAAGAGTTAAAATAACTTATGACACAACAAATTTTACAACTATTTATACAACAGAAATTGAAGAATGCAAATATCCAGTTAATAAAATAACATTTGTAAATAGATGGGGAGCAATGCAAGATTTATTCTTTTTTAAGAAATCAACAGAAAGTTTAGATGCTACTAGAGAGAACTTTAATTCAAGTATATTTAAAGCAAGAAGTGTTCAGTTAGAGCCTGGCGAAGAGCCTGGAGACGATTGTGATGAAACTATTACTTACAACACTTATTCAACAACAGCACACTCAAAGAAAACATTTAATGCTAATGCTACAGAATCTATTCTGCTAAACAGTGGATTTGTTAATGAATTAATGAATCCATTTTTTGAGGAGTTAATGGTTAGTGAATACATTTGGCTAACTGATTCTAGTGCTAATATTTATCCAGTTAATTTAAAAGAAAGCTCATTTGCTAAAAAGACAGGATTAAACGATAGATTAATAAACTATACAATGAGTTTTGAAAAATCATTCCATTTAATAAATAATATTAGATAATGCAAAAAGTAATTCTATACATACAACCTAAACTAGTAAATACTGAAACAGAGCAGGACTATGTTAGAGTTGATTTAATGGAAGAAGAATTAATTACTTTGACTCAAGTTATTCAAGATGTAAAAGATATTGAGAAACTGTTTACAGACTATTCTAGGACTTTTAACCTACCTGCGAGTAAAACCAATAACAAAATATTTAAATACTGGTTTAATCCAGACGTAAACCAATTTAACAGCCAAACCTTTAGTAAAGCAAAAATTGAATTAAATCATTTTGAGTTTAAGACTGGTACAATACAATTGAATGAAGTTATAATGAAACATAACAAACCATCAATGTATAAAGTAACATTCTTTGGACAAACTACAGATTTTGCAAATTCTCTTGCTGAGGATGAATTGACTGACTTGATTTGGTTAAATAATTTTAGCCATGATTTTACTTTAGAAACTCAATCAGGAACTACTTACCCAAATGTAAAAGATGGTTTAGAAAATGGTTTAAATTTTACTGTGGATAGTGTTACTTATAACGATGCTATCATTTATCCTTTAATAGCTCATTCTTTGAGTTATATATACAACTTAAATGCAGACCATCAAAATCCAGTAAATATTTCTACACACTCATCAAATGACCAAAAAAGAGGAGTTTTGCCAGTAGATTTAAAACCTGCTGTTTCTGTAAAAATGATTTTAAAAGCAATAACAGAAAAATATAATATTAATTTTAAATCAGGAGGTTTCTTTGATTCAGACGTATTTAACGATATGTATATGTGGCTACATAGAGAAAAAGGACCAATGGTATTAAGCAAGAGTAAAAACTTTATTGATGTAAGCAATTTAACTTGTGGAAATATATCTGGAGGAGGTACAAATCCAGACTGTACTCAATTAACTGACCAAACATTTACACCACCATCAGGAAGTATTCTAGGAGGTAAAACTAATTTTCAGCAAAGAGGTTGGTTCTCAATAACAACAGGAAACAACGAAAGACGAGGAGTTTTCTTTTATAGTGCATATATGTTTATGGCTGATGAAAACCATCAATTTACTGTGAATGTAACTCCCAACGTAAACAATGTTCCATACACAATTGAAATAGTAAGAGACAACAACAATGAAGTCTATGCTAGAAGCACAAACAATCTAGGTGCAAGTTCATTGACTATGGAAATATTTACTGACCCAGATTCACCATTTAATCCAACTGGTAATAAATTAAATAGAGCTGACTTGTATTTTTTAAGAACTGGTGGTTTAAATATATTTGGAACACACCATGAATTTTATGCCAGAATAAGTTGCGAAGAAGCTATTACTGTAAATATGACTTATGACTTAGTAAGGTCTTGGACAGCTCAAGCACAACAAGGCGGTTCAACTGAAACAGTTAGTGGAAGAATGACAATGTCAAACAGTATAACGGTAAATACAGAATATATACAAATTACATCACAACTTCCTAAACTAAAAATAAAAGACTTTTTAAATGGTTTATTTAGAAAATACAATTTAATTGCCAGACTAAATTTTCAGAATGAGATAATAGTTGAGCCATTAGATAGCTTTTATGATGGTGGACAAACTTTTGATTTAACTGAATATACAGATACTGAACAGCATACTGTTGGAGAGGTTATACCATTTAGCGAAGTGGACTTTGAATACTCAGAACCAAAGACAATACTTGCTCAACAATTTGAATTACTTAATAATAAAAAATACTCAGAATTAAATTTTCTATCTCAAGCCAGTAATAAAAATATATATCAAATTAAACTACCTTTTGAGAGTGTTATTTATGAAAGGTTATTTGACCAAGGCGATGGAACTGCAACATCAATACAAGTAGGAACATTTTTAAATGAAGATTTAGAACCAGATATAGGAATGCCACTTTTATTTTATGGCATACATCAAACAACATCCACAACGAATATAAATTTTGTGTATTCTACTAGAGAAGATTTATCACAAGGTAATCACTCAAATTTTAGTTTGAATACATACTGGATACCTAGTGCAAACAACGAGTTAGGAACATCAACAACTCCACCAGATTACAATCTAAATTTTGGTAGTGAAATAAATACTTACACTTTGACAGATTATGCAGGAGTGAACAATAGTTTATTTGAGAAATATTATAAAAATTATATTTTAAGATTGTTTAACACTAGAACAAGGATATTCAAATTTAAAGCAATACTACCTTTAAAAGTATTATTGAATCTAAGTCTAGATGATTTGATTATTGTAGGAACAAGAGCTTTTACAATAAACAAAATGACAACGAAACTACAAAGTGGAGAAACAAATTTTGAACTGTTAAATGAACCAACAATTATTAGAGTAGGAATTGAATATGATTCTGCATCTTATTGCACAACAGATAGCGACCCTACCCCATCAGTTCAACCATCTGGAGGAACATTTAGCGTAATTTAAAAAATATGAAAACAATATTAGAGGCATTAGAATTTTGTAAGGAGAACAAATTGTATTCTCCATATATTAAGATAGCATTAGGTATTAACAAAGTACCATTAACATTTAAAGAGGGGTTTAATCAATTAAGAATGAAGAAATGAGTAATAAGGTCGTTACAGTAACATTAAAAACAGATACAAAACAAACTGATAAAAAACTTGATAAAGTTAATAAGAGTTTAAAGAAAACTGAAAAACAGGCTAAGGAAACAGGCGGTGCAATGACATCAGCTTTCAACGCATTACCAGCCTCTGTTCAAGGATTAATAGGTCAGGTTAAAAATTTAGGTACATCTTTCAAAGCAATAGCGGTTGGTGGAGTTGTAGGAGCAATTGCAGGACTAGGAACATTATTTGTTACTGCTACTAAAAAAGGAGCTGAGTTTGCAAAACAAATGTCTACTCTAGAAGCTGTTTCTGGAGCAAGTGCTATTGAGATGGGAAAAATGGCGGAATCCGCTAAACAGTTAGGAGCAAGTACTCAATTCACAGCAATGCAAGTTGGTGAGCTACAAACTGAATTTGCTAAGATGGGATTTTCTACTGACCAGATTCTAGCCTCAACAGAAGCAACACTAGCCTTAGCCGCATCAATGGAAGTAGGGTTAGCAGAAGCAGCTACTTTAGCAGGTTCAACTGTAAATGCTTTTGGATTAGAAGCTGAGGACACTCAAAGGGTAGTTGATGTATTAGCAAAGAGTACAAGTACAAGTGCATTAGATTTCAGTAGTTTAACAGAATCATTAAAAAATGTAGCACCATCAGCCAAAGCAACGAATGTAACTGTCGAAAAAACTACTGCATTGTTAGCGGTATTAGCTGATAATGGTATAAAAGGAAGTAGAGCAGGAACTGGATTAACAGCCGCCTTTGTTGAATTAAATAAAAAAGGATTAACATTAGAAGAAGCTTTAAAACAAATTGGAGAAAGTTCCAACCAATTAGGTACTGCGATGGACATAGCAGGAAAACAAGGTGGTAAGGCTTTATTAACATTAACAGGACAAGAAGATAAAATTGATAGATTAACTCTATCCTTAGAAAACTCAGCAGGTGCGGCTCAAGAAATGGCTGAGGTAAGATTAGATAATTTAGCAGGAGACACGACTAAATTAGGTTCAGCATGGGAAGGATTCTTATTATCAATTGAAGATGGAGAAGGTATGTTTAACAGTATTGCAAGAGGTATAGTTCAAGCCACTACAGCCTTATTAAACTTTATCACACCAACAACAAAACTTTCTGAGCAGTTAGAAAAAGAAAGAATTGAACTATTCAAGACAGAGGCTGAACTGGATAGACTTGACACCAAAATGCAAGATGCTACTTTATCAGAAGAAGAATTAAAACTGGTGCAAGATGAACGTATCGCAATTATACAAGATTTAAAAAAGGAATATCCTGATTTATTAAAAGACATAAAAGCAGAAGAAGTTTCAACTCAAGACTTGAAAAAAGCTATTGATGAAGTGAATAAATCTTTAATCAATAAAATATTAATTCAAGAAAAGGAAGAAGAGATAATGGAACAAGCTGAGGAATCAGCAGAAGAACTTAATGACTTGCTTGAAAAAGAAGCTGAAACAAGAGATTTCGTTGCTAAATTACAAGCTGAATATACAAAACTAGGACTAGAGTTTCAAGAGACTGACCCAGTTAAGTTTCAAAAAGAATTAAACGATGTTATAGAAAGAGAAAAACAATTATTAAGGGAGGGCAATGGAGAAAACAAACTTAAAATTGGTCAATTATCTACACTACAAAAAAGGCAAAATGATTTATTATTTAAAATAAAATCAGTAAATAAAGCTGAGGAAAATTATCAAGAAGAAGTTGAAAAAGGAAATGTTCTTTTAAACGAAAAAGATGCTATACTAAAAAGACTGGGTATTACTCAAGATGAAGAAATTGAAAAAACAGAAGAAAGCAATGATGCTACAAGTGAAGAAATTGAAAGCATTACAAGTTTAATCAAGATTCAGGAAGATTTACTGGAACAAGCTCAACAAATGCCAGAATCAACTGAGGCAGAATTGAAAGCTAAAAATAGAAAGATTGATGCTATAAATACTGAAATTAAAAGACTTAAATCTCTAGGGGTAGAACAAAAAAAGGAAAATAAAGAAACAACAGATTTAATTGCTTTAAAACAACAAGAGCTTAAAGACATACAAAATACTGAGGCGGCAACTAAAAAAGAAGTTGCTCAAAGAAATGACAGGATAAAAGCAATACAAGACGAGATTAAAGAACTACAAAATCTTTCATTAAAAAAACTTGGTATTGAAAAAATTGATACTGAATCTTTGCCGAAACTAGAAAGAAGAGAAGCTAAAAAAGTCAAAGTAAGAACCAACACAGAAGACCAAGTTAATAGATATGTAAGAAAGGTAGAGGATTTGACTGTTGATTATGTAAGAATGACTGAGGAAGAGAAAAGAGCACTCAGACAAAAAAATGTTGAATTTACAGCCAATGCTCTAGCACAAGCCTCTTCTATAATTTCAGGATTTGCTGAATTGAATCAAGAAAAGTTTGATACTTTAAATGAAAATGTTATTCAAGAGCAAGAAAGATTAAGTCAGCAAATACTAAATAATGAATCATTAACAAATAAGCAGAAAAGGATTGAGATTGCAAGAATGAACGCTGCCAAAGAAAAAGAACTAGATGCTAATAACAAAAGAGCTGAGAGAGCTTTTAATGTTCAAAAAGGTGCTAACATTGCAACAGCATTAGCAACAACTTACTTGACAGCAGTACAAGCCTATCAATCACAGTTTATGCCAATTCCTGACCCTTCCTCACCAATTAGAGGTTCGATAGCGGCAGGTCTTGCTGTTGGAGCAGGACTTATGAATGTGGCACAAATAAGAAGGCAAAAATTTGAAGCAGCCTCTTTTGCACCAGTAGAATTACCTCAACCAAACTTGAGTGCAGGTGCAGGTGGTGGAGCAGATGGTGGAGCATCACAAACGCAAGCACCTAGTTTTAATGTAGTAGGTCAATCAGGATTTAATCAAATTGCAGGAGCTTTAGGTTCAGCAGGACCAATTCAAGCATTTGTGGTTTCTGGTGATGTAACTACTGCTCAACAATTACAAAACAATACAATTACACAAGCAACTTTTTAAAATAAAAAAACATGGATATAGTAGAATTAATATTAGACGAAGAAAACGAAGAAATGGTCGGTATCGATGCAGTCAGCATTGTAGAAAATCCAGCTATTGAAAGTGATTTCATTGCATTGTCAAAAGAAGAAATAAAACTGGCTAAGGTAGATGAAGAAAAGAAAATACTTATGGGTGCGGCCTTAATTCCGAACAAACCTATTTTCAGGAAAAGAAATGAAACAATGTTTTATGTATATTTTTCTAGAGATACAGTTAGGAGAGCAAGTGAATTATTCTTTCAAAATGGTAATCAAAACAACGCAACACTAGAACATGAGATGAGCGTGAATGGTTTAACTGTAGTAGAGTCTTGGATAGTTGAGGATTCTAAGATGGATAAATCTGCTAAGTATGACCTTGAAATGCCTGAGGGTACTTGGATGATTTCAATGAAAGTAGAGAATGAAGAAATCTGGAATGATTATGTCAAAACTGGTAAAGTAAAAGGATTTAGTATTGAGGGATATTTTGCAGATAAGGCACAAATTAAAAAACCAGATACAAAAGCAGAGATGCAAGCTATTGAAGAAGAAGAAGCTGAATACATGTTGAGCAATATTATAGCAGTAATTAAAAATGACAAGAGAACTAAATCTGGTAAAAAGATAGAATTAGAAACTTACAATGATTATCCTCAGGCAGTAAGTAATAATGCTAAAAGAGGAATTGCTTTAAATGAAAAAGTTAATAATAAATGTGCCACGCAGGTAGGAAAAATTCGTGCAACACAGCTCCGAGATAAAGAAAAACTCTCAGTACAAACAATAAAAAGAATGTACTCTTATTTATCAAGAGCTCAGGAATATTATGATGAGGGTAACAATCAAGCGTGTGGTACTATTAGTTATTTATTGTGGGGAGGTAAAGCAGGTTTAAGATGGTCAGAAAGCAAATTAAAAAAACTAGGAGAAATTAAATTAAAATCAATTGCAGTTGATGACAGCTTTGCAATTATTGACGACAGGCTTGCATATTCCGATAAAGAGAAAGCCTTGGAAATGGCACGTAACATAGGTTGTCAGGGCTTTCACGTTCATGAGTTTGATAATAAAACGTGGTATATGCCTTGCGAAAAGCATTCTATGGCTGAGGTTGGACCAAAGGGAGGTATAAAAAAAAGTCCTAAAGCACCAAAGTCAGACACACCAAATAAAAATCCAAAAGGAAAAGGTACTGCAAAAGGAGATGCCTCAACAAGTAGAGGTGCTAAAGTAAGTAAACAAGATGAATCTACATTACAAAAAAAAGCAGATGATTTTAACGAGAGATATAAAAAGAAACTAGGTTATGGAGTAACTATTGGTCAGCTAAAAACAGTTTTTCAAAGAGGATTAGGTGCATTCAATACATCACATTCTCCAAATGTAACAAGTGCAAAGCAATGGGCATTTGCCAGAGTTAATGCTTATTTATATCTAGTTAAAAACGGAAGACCACAGAATCCAAAATATAATACTGATTACGATTTATTACCAAGTAAACATCCTAAATCACCAAAAAAGAAATAATATGAAAAGTAAAAAATTTGTAACACCTAGCAGAACAAGTCCTAAAAATACTAAACGTGGTTGTCTTTG
>VMHT01120656.1_pt1 | contig 33013 bp, 36 predicted proteins | sample 4693611 | NCBI WGS metagenome assembly VMHT01 (sample SAMN12280063, study PRJNA550983) | marine metagenome | isolation source: seawater sampled from same location over 5 years 0.02-0.2 micron viral filtrate | place: USA: collected off the coast of southern California halfway between the port... ...
ATGCATTACAACCTAGAAGCTCTTACAGAAAAAGTAAAAGTCCTGTTTGATTTTCATAACAAAAGAAAAAAATAACATTATGCCAAAAGGAAAAGGAACATACGGAAGTAAATTAGGTCGTCCACCCAAGAAGGGAAAAATGGGCAAAAAGGGAAAGTGTAAGTAATGCCCAAGGACGCTTGTTACAATAAAGTTAAATCCAGATACAAAGTATTTCCCAGTGCTTATGCCAGCGGAGCTATAGCCAAATGCAGAAAGGTGGGGGCTTCAAATTGGGGAAACAAAAAAGCTAACATCAAGCGCAGGAAGTAATGGCGGTTCGTAAGACAAAGGCAGGCAGTGACCTAAAAAGATGGTTCAAAGAAAAGTGGGTGGATGTCCGATCGGGAAAGCCCTGCGGACGACGCAAGGGAGAAAAGCGAGGAACGCCCTATTGCAGACCATCAAAGCGTGTAAGCAAAAAAACACCTGCCACTGCGTCGGAAATCACATCTTCTCAAAAAAAGAAAAGGGTATCTCAAAAAAAGAAACTAGGTCAACCAGCGGGAAAACCTCGCAGGGTTCAAAGCATTAAGAGAAAGAGTAAATGAGTTTAGGAAACGGCAATATACATCAAAAGGGTGAGATACCAGAAATCACAAAACTATTTAACAATAGAATTAGAGTAGTTCGTAGGTTTCAAAAATTTACTAGAGAAGATGTAGATAACTCCAACTTGGGTTCCCTTATGGGGGACTTTGGTGATCTGGATACAACTGGGGAGCAAATAGTTGGTCAGGGTTATACAAATTGCCGATTAATATCCGTAGAGGTTGACAATAGATTTAACCAACAAGCCAATGCGGATAATCCTGTTCTTGTAAAAACTTACGAAACACTGACTGACACCTTTGTCCAAATTGATGACGACCTTGAACTCACCGAGCAAAATGGACTAAAGACAGTTACAAAAGTTTTTAGGGCGAAGTCTGGGACTACGTCCACTGACGTAGTTGGAACTACGAGTTTTGAGGATTTGGTGTTGGCTTCCGTAAAGCTAGAGGACAATGGTGCTTTTGCCGAGCTAACTCAAGTTTTTTCTGAAAGAGGTATTTTAAACTTAGAAACTCCCAAGGTGGGCGGGGTTCAAAGGGTTGTAGTCACCGCTTTGGGTTTATCTGAGAGCTTAATAACAAGCGAATTAACTCAAGTAACCTCCAACCACAAATTGGTTAATCGGGTTGATCAAAACTTTAATGGATTGCAAACCGTTGTTTACACATTTGAAGTTGATGATTTTGAAGTATTTGTAACGGAGGATGGTGAGCTTACTAATGTCGTAAAAACAGAACTCAGTTCTAGCTCAATCACAAGGGGAACAATTGGGACTACAAGTATTACTGTAAGCGGTCAAAGTTTTTTATTGCAAAAAGAAGAACTTGATAACGATGGATTAATTAAAAAATCCATACAAACATTTATAAGGCTGGAGTCCGCTTCCTTTCCAGCTACACAAATATTTGAAATAGACTCCAGATACGGAGTCGGCTTACCCATTGAAAGGCAAGTAGTTGCGCCCAGCGAAGCAACTGGATCCGTTGGGGAGACAGAAAGTGTTCAAGTTGAACCCATAAATTCTTTCAGTTCTGTAAAATTTACTGCAACAAAAGCCAGCGCGGATGCAATAGCGGAACAAGTATGGTACGACAGGAGAAATGTTACTTTTCCCGCTCAGTTACAATCCGTTGTAGTTGTCGGATCAGAATCCCCAGTTGTAGTTGCGAATTATATAAACGCACCCACATCTCCCCTTAAAATAAAAACAACAAGAACTTTTCACTGGGGTACACCCCCCGAAGAAGCGGGGACCAATGAAAGAACATTTTTAGATACTCCATTTGCTGGGGCAGTAGAAATAGTTACTAGAAGCGAAAGGATCAACGAAAATAACAGCAATTCTACTAGCTCAAATACTTCCAATAGCACTAGCAACTCTACTAGCAACAATACTTCAAGTAGCACTTCTGATAGTGAAAACACTAGCAACAGCTCGTCCCAAAACAATAGCACTAGTAATTCGACAAGCAGTTCTACCAATGCTGGCTTTACTTCTTCTAGTGGAACTTCTAGTGGAACCTCAAGTGGAACATCTACAAGTTCTGGAACCTCTACAACCACATCCTCAAATAGCGGCACATCTTCGAACTCTTCAACTAACAACAGTACGGGGACATCCACAAATAGCGGATCCTCTAGTTCTAGCAACACTAGTTCTTCGACTTCTTCTGGAACCAGTTCTTCAACTAGCAAAAGTTCTTCACAAAATACCAGTGATAGTGTTGGCAATACCACCAGTAATACCACTAGCAATAGTAGTACAAATAGTACTTCTAACACTACCACTAGCGGACAAAATACTACAAATAATACTGTAGTATCCTCAAGTGATTCAAATACCACTAGCAATAGTAATAGCTCGTCCCAGAACAATAGCACCAGTCAAAGCACTAACAATTCGAATTCATTTAGTAGCGTTAATTCTGTAAGCAATACCAATAGCCGTGCTAGCATTAATGGATCGAGCAATAGCAATACTACCGTAAAAAGTAGTTCGGATACTAGTACTGACAGTACCAGCAATATTACTACTAATGTCATACTAAATAACTCATTCAACCATAGCGATACGACAGTCGGTAGTGATGTGGATAGCTTTGGCGACAACGAAACAGAGGTTAACACGACCACGCAGAGTGCAATTGACAAGCCAGTTTATGTTTCGGCAACGGAAAGAAACACTAAGGACAAAACTAGTACAGCTTTGTTGAATTCCTATAAGCGAACTGATTCAGTCTCATCTACAGATGTTACGAGCAATGGTAATAGCAATACAACAACCGACACCAACGTAAATGGGTCTTCTAATTCAAGTACAAATTCAAACATAGACTCCAATAGTAATAGTGATAGCACGAGCCAAACTACAGCTAACACCGCAAGTGATTCTAATAGTAATGGAAATTCTACTACTAGCAATAATAGTAATAGTAATTCATCCACAAACTCTACAACAAACGTCAATAGCACCAGTAATAACAATTCTAGTGTTACTAACAACGTAAATGGGTCTTCTAGCGGTACTGTAAACTCAAATACGAATTCAAGCTCGGGTGGAACGAGTAATAACAACGTAAGCTCAACATCCAATATTAGTGGAAACTCTACAAGTAATTCTACCACCATCGGTACTTCAGATAGCTCATCAAATGGCACATCAAGTGTCCAGAGCAATACTGAGTCCAGCAACAACTCAACATCCCAAAGCTCGGTATTATCCGAAAATGTATCAAGTTCCCAAGGTCAAGGCACTTCTACGAGCACCACTGAGTCCAGCACTCAGGTAACGTCCTCGGGCACATCCCAGAGTACGGGTCAATCAGAGAGTTCAAACTCGGGAACCTCTGAATCCACAAGTAGCGGAACATCGAATTCCACTGGAACTAGCTCTAATTCGGGAACAAACAACAGTACGTCTTCCAATTCTGGAACGTCTAGCTCTAGCTCTACATCCAACAACGTGGGGGAAAGCACAAGTAACGGAACCAGCAAAAATACTGGAAAAAGAATAGTTACAGTTAATTTAAAATCCTGCTTGCGTAGTGCTATTGATCTTACTATACCAAGTAATGCTGAGAGTGGCGGAAGCATTTCAATTACTGGAACATCTCCAACCGCACTTCCTTGGGGTGAATATACTGAAATATCAAGAAGATCTTCCCATTGGAGAAACGGAGTTTGGGTAAGAGAAATAGAAGAAGCTCTATTGCCGAGTCAACCATCTTAAAATGGATTCAAAAACACAGTCCAAGCCCACCTACAGAATTGAAGAAACTAGGGAGTTGCTTCCTAAGCTCGTTGATCAAGTAGTTCAATCAAATTCCTTAAATGAAAAAAATATTAAAGAAGAGATAGAGGAATTAATTTCAAATGATCCGAGTTTTGTTAGATCCATATCAAACGCAATAAACAATGTTCCTTCCGCTGGGGGAACTCTACCCATCGCAAACCAAGAGCCTGAGGGTGTAGTAAAACCCATCGAAATGCCCTTTGAGGAGGTCAGGGAAATCGGGGGAGATTTTACTGCTCCCAGTGATAGTGATAGTGATAAAATTAATGTAGGGGGTAATGTGTCGGAAGCCCCTAGTTTTTCCAATGATTCATCATCCGTTTCAACGCTGGGTGAAAGCATTAAGTCCGAAATTTACTCCCTAGCTCAATCCTTAATGAGCGAATTGCGATCCCTTGGCAACAGATCTTCAGGAGATGATACAGCCCTGAATGGCAGTCCAGAGGATATTAGGCAGTTAGCCAATGAAATGGGAAAGGGGAAGGGTCCAGATGGTGGTAATATACGTTTTGAAAGAATGGATGATGGAAACTATCAACAGTACATTGACGGGAATAAGGGAGAAGTTTTTACGGAAAATGAATTAAGGAACGCAGTGGGCGGTAGCGGTTTTGCTGGTAGTGGTTCTGATATAACTGAAAACCAAAGTTTTTTAGATAAAATTAACGAAGCAGGAAAAGGGCAAGCACCAGATGGTGGTAATATACGTTTTGAAAGAATGGCTGATGGAAATTATCAGCAATATGTTGACGGGGCGAAGGGCGAAGTTTTTACAAAAGAAGAACTACAGGAAGTCTATCAAGATCAAGAAAAAGAAAAGGAATCAGGTGAGACTGGAGATGTAAGTTCAACTCCAGATGAAGATAGAGCTGAGGATAGTTCAAAAACTTCCAAGACTTCAGATGATTCTTTTCCCGTTCCGCTTGATGTTACGGGAGAAATTTGCATAGTTGGCTTTGATAAATTTGAAATTTGGGATAAAATTAAAGAAAATCAAAGTAACTCAAAGGGATTAACCCTACAAGCCTCCGTGTCAGACCAGAGTGGCTTTCCGAGTGCAGGAAGTATAGAATTTATAGATGAATACGATCCATCTCAAACAATGGAACAACTAATGGAATTTGATGGGGCGGGCGTTAATAAAAGACAAACTAAATGGAAATTACCATTAGCCAAAAAAGATTCATCATCAGGGGGATGGGAGCCTCTATCTCAAGGCGGATATTACAACCTAAGTCTGTTTTGTGTTAATGGAGTTCCCTCTCAATACCCATTAAGAAACTTTTGATTTTTTTAAATCAAACAAACAAACAAAAATTATTAACCAAAATTAAAGATTATGTCACTAACAATCACATCAACTAAGTCGTTTTCTGGCACTGCTGGAAATTATAGCCTATCGGAAAGTTTTACTGGTAGCGCACTGTCGTCCGCAAGCGAAACTGTAAATGCTTCTTCCTCAACTGACGTAGAAATATTTGCCAACAACTCTGCTGGGGAATTAAAATTTATGGCAATCAAGTCAGACAAAGAAGGAAGTTTTACAGTCAAGGATTCCAGCGGAGCAACTCTAGGCACTTCCAAAACCCTAACTGCTGGCGTTTCCAGAGTTTTCTTTGGTACTTCTCTAACTGGAGTTGATTTTTATAATGATGCAGATATAGCATCCATAGATGTTGCAAATTCAGATACATCAGTTCAAGCCGCTGTAAGCATAGATTTACTCTATGACGCAACTCCTTAGTATTTAGCTTTTTAATATTTAAAGCATAAATTACTAATGAGTCAGAATCCGAAATTTACTACTCTAGGGAAATTTGGCTCCACTGGGCACGTCCAAAATTGCCCCTACCGTATGGATGTAACTCCAAATGGAGATGGTGATCCAAATGATGAAAATTGGACTGGGATTATTGACTATAAACCTTTGACCTTCAGGGAAGCCCATTACATTTATTGGATGATGAAAAAGGCAAGTGTTTCGGGTAACGCTTCCTTTAGTGCTAGTGCCCGTAATACGGGTGATTATGAACGAATCACAGCAAAAAGGCAACCCGATGGCTCTTATGTGACTACGGTAGCTGATTCGATGTCTGGCACTGCATCTCCCTCCTCCTCAGATTACAGTGATACGCTTCAGTTCAACTCAGACTACTATGGTAGCCAAACTGAACCCGTAGCACCCGCAAAAAGAATGTGTAGGAAGGGTAATTTCAATAAACATTATAATATGCTAGAAAACCCTAATGACTCAAACACAGATGCCGTTACAGGCAATAACGCATATGGTGGTATTAGAGCGAGCACGGGGGGCAGTATGGGCTTGTATTATTATTACGGCTATTATGTTAATGATCGCGTATCAGCGCATGTTCAAATTCCGCCTGCGAATTTTTTTGCAATGTATGATAGCGGTGAATTCAAGGGGTATGGGTTTAAAGATTTAGCGTCTTTTGATATCCATGTATCCGCGAGCGCAAATTGTCGACAACCTGTATCAAGCAGTCTAGCACCCTCATTGAACGCAGGCGTACATATGGGAGGGTTTGGGGGCATATCAAGCATAAAATACACGGATAAAAACACTATGTGGGAAGACACTCAAATAAGTTCCTCAGTAGATTTCGGGGGGTTTGATTTTTTTGCAGAAGGATTGGGCGGAAATTTTGATATTTCAAACTCTGGAAAAAGTGTTACATTCAGCTATTCGGACTCCGATAGCGACAGCGGAACGTATGATGTTAATACAATAGATTCAACAACTGGAGCGGGTATAACTTACTCGGGGGATGGTGAGTGTGAGGTTGAAGCCTCATTTGATATAACCTTTGAAGCACCTAAATACTGGGACTACCCCACTTAAACAATCAATGATATAATAAAAGGAATATTATGGCAGAACCCAGACAAAGAACCCTGAGCAAAGATCAGGAAAAATTAGCTGAAGCCGCAAGGGAAAACAGTAAAGTAAACTCATCCGTTGACGATAAATTGCTTAATCCACTTATAGCTACGGAGGTAGCCGCGGGCACAAGCAAGTTTTTAAATACCCCTAGAGACATATCTAAAATTGTCAACAGTCCCCTTGTTCAAAACACGAATAAAGCTACTAAAGCTATTTCTACTGTGGGAAGGGTTGCAAATACTTCTCCCGTAAAGATGCCAGTGGCGGGTAGTTTTTTTAGCCCTCTATTTGCGTACGCAGTAGCCAATGAAGTTACAGGTGAAGTAAGAGAAGACGGAAGGGATTTAAATACCCTAATCGGAGAAGGTATAGGGGGGGCTATAGGAAAAGCAAAATACGGAGATGGTTCTCTACCAGCTTTTTCCGCAAAAGAGCGACAAGCAATGCAAGATGGCTTGAATGTCAACAAGCCCATAATGGAAAGAACTGGACCCAGAAACCAACGCAAGAACACTGTAGTGGGCTACGAGCCACTTAGCCAAGGTGTTAAGAACGACTTGGGATTAGAGGACAAAAGAGAAATGTTTTCTCAAGAAATGGCGGACAAAAATCCCATTCGCGGAACATTTACATTGCCCGATGGAACGGTAGTTATGCAGAGAGAGGATGGCACTAGGTTCAATCCAACTCAAGAGGAACTACAAAACTTTAACAGAACAATGCAGGGGTTAAATCAGCCCTCTGTAACTGGACTAGGCGTAGGCGGAAGCGAAGGCGTAGTTGTTAATGAAGGAAACCCCAATGACCCCTATGGGTTTACTCCCCAAAAACCCGAAGTTGAGGGAACTGGCATGAGTTCCGTAGCGGACAAGATGCTAGCTGACTTCCAAAGATTCAAGGATAGCGGAAAAGAAATGACTCCAGAAATGGAACAAAAAGCCATAGATTTGGCGGCATCCGTGGGCAGGAAGTTTGATCCCGAACAGGGATATAGCAATGTATTTGAGCCAGAAATACTTGAGAAATATAATCAAAGAGTAGCTGACGGTAATTTTGATCCTAGCACTATTGAAAGACAAGAACAACCAAGCAGTCTTGACTTAGCCCTGCAAGAGCGCAGAGAATCCCAAGCGCAGAGCGACCGAAGTTTTGAAGTTAATCGGGGTCGCATGGAGGACGATCGAAGGGATCGCGAAGAAAGCGGAGGAGCTATGATTAGAGTAAATGGCGTACAAGTTCCAGCTACGAAAGAAAACAGAGAAAAAAGAGACTTAGAGAATAGGCTAAAAGAAGAAGCCAGAGATCAAGGTCTATCTGAATCTGGCGTTAGGGACTACGTTAGAGAAAAGTTAGAAGAGCAAAAGAGTGATGAGTATCAACAAGAGGTTGATCGCATTAAAGAAGAGCTGGAAATAAGCACCAAGGCGGCAGAACTAGAAAAGAAAAGGCAAGACCTACTTCCAGATGCTCCAGAAAGACCAAAGCCCAGTGAAATCAAATCATTTATTTCAAATGCAGAAGATCAGTTTGATTTGGTTTTTGATCCAGAAACATTTACATTTAACACCGTGGAAGACGGAGGGTTTTGGGGGTCTGATAAAGAACACCCCTTGAATCCAAATAGTGAGCTTTATCAAAAATTAAAGCAAGTCGAGGGCAGTGAATATTTCTTGTCGCCCCCATCGGATGTAATGAACATCATGGAGCAATCAATAGAGGACGCAAAACAGTCCTCTCTGGGATATGTGGGAGTTCAGGCGGATGATGGAAGAGTATATAATATAACTGCTGGTGGAGACATAACTCATGTTGGATACAGTGGTGAAGAAATCAAATAACTATGGCTCAGATTATTTCTGAAGAAAGCTACAATAAAGTTGTAGAAGAAACTAAAGTACCCAAAGCTAGGGTTTTGACTCCAGAGGAATACGATGCAGTAATTAAACAAGCATCTAATCCATCTGACGATGATATAACTATTGGAGATTACTTAAGAACCGTTCCAGCTACCGCTGTGGATATTACTTTGGGTGCGGGCGAGGGATTTGCTTCAGCTATAGGAGAGTTCACTGGGGACTATGATTTAGCGCGCAAGATAGGTGCGTTTAGGGAAGATGTAAACGATGCAATCATGGGCGATACTCCAGATGAGTTGCAGTCGGACTTCGCATATAAGTTATCATCGGGATTGGGTAGCACCCTGCCATATTTAGGGGCGGCTATTCTTGCCAAGAAACCATCCTTATTGGCGAAATCTGGTGTAGGTGCATTTTTCTTATCCTCTGCTGGTCAACAAGTTAGGGATGATTATCTGGCAACTCAGGGAGTCACTTCTGAAGATGCAAGCGACGAACAGATGTCGGAGTCCAACAAGGCTGGAGCCGTTGGGGCAATCCCCATTGCGCTCGCAGAAAGACTGGGAGCTGGGTTAATACTTAGACCTTTCGCAAGTGGACCCATCCCAGCAGGGAAAGTTATGGAGCGCATCACTCAATACGCTACCGCTGGAGCAGGAGAAGCACTCACGGAAGCAACGCAGTCGGGTTTAATTAATTCAATCGCTGGATATGTGAGAAAGTATGATGAGGACAGACCCATAACTCAGGGTATGGCTGAATCAGCATTAATTGGATTCTTGGTTGGTGGTGGTGTGAACGCTACTATGGACACCGTTCAAAGAAAAATTACCCAAGCCGATAGGTTAAGGGCTGGTGTAGCAAATGGAGATATAAATGCCAAGGACGTAATTGATCCAGAAATTGGCAGTAAGTTGACTGAGGTCGCCATGGATTCCAACGCTATACCCGAAGCTGACACTAGACAACAGGGTCGAATTACCGATCCAGCGGGATGGAGAAACTTTGTATCAAAAACACTTACACCCATTAGTCGTAGACTGGGTCGCGCTGGTAAGGAGGTAGTAAGAGAGTTCCGAAAATATGAAATGGATGTTGGCATAAAGACCAAGGATTTAAAGGAAAGGATATTGGACTTTCAGCAATCCATACAGAAATTAAAGAAAACAAGTCCCAAGGATTACGAAGCACTTGCCTTGGCACTGGCTAATGCAAATCAGTTTGCTACATCAATGCCCAACAGTGTTGAGAGGGATTTAAATAAGAGGCAACAAATACAGCCAGAGATGGGTTTTTCTCAAAGCGAACAACTTTTAAATGCAACAAATGTCGATGCGGGTCTCATAAATAATCAAATTGAGCAAGCAAGGAATGCTATAGAGCAAAGGGGATTAAAAACAAAAATAGAAATAATTGAGGGAGGCAACTCTTTCTATGATCCCATTGCGAACACCATAGCAATTTCCGCGGAGCAAGCGGACGGAACAACAGTTGCTCACGAATTTTTTCATGCAGTTCTAGGACAGTCCGTAAAGACTGACATAGAATTGCAGGACATGACTAGGGGAATGTTCGATAGCGTCATCAGAGCCTCCGTAGATGGGTCATCTCTAAACACACAACTAAAGAGCTTTATATCCAAATACGACGAGAACATACAGAACGAAGAATTTTTAGCCCAAACCGTAGGTGAACTAGCTCGTCAATACACTACGCTGGACTTGAACACTCAGACTAGAATTAAAATATGGGTAAACCAAGTAATGCAAGCCTTGGGAATGGGGGGAGTATTTAAACAGGCAGAGACGGATGCCGAAGTTATAGAACAGCTCAATGCGTTTTCCCGTTTTTCTGGCAACCCAGATGTTCTTACGAACAATGTAAACCCATCCTTCGTAAAACAAATGGTGGATCCCAGTGGTGAACAGGCGTTTCTTAGCCAACCAATAGAGGCTTCTAAGTTTCAACTGGCTGATTTTCAATCATTACCGAAATTAAAATTTACATCTAAATCCAAAAAATATTCTCGGATTACCGAAGAAAACAAAATTGATTTTGCTAGTCTTGTCTCCAAGCTCAAGAAGGAAGACGCAAGGGTTACCTTTTGGGCGGCTGATCAGTTCGGAAGTGGCACATATAAAGATATGGTCACTGGCAAATCCTATGATTTAGATGGAGGAATAAGTTTCCCCTTTGATAAAAGAGGGAAGAGAAAGAAATATGCGTGGGCTTCAACATCCAATGAATCCATGCGTAAGATGCTGGGGGACGCGGATTATGTATTTTTGGTTTCTGGAAAACCAGATTCCCAGCTTCTTTATAATTCTCAACTTCACAGTATATTGGCAGACAGAGCCAAGAAGCAATACGGCAGTATAGAGAATGCCTTTACCAAGATACTTGAGCTGGCGGAAGCAGAGGGAAGAAGTAACAAGTCCCTTAACACTCTTGCAAGAATACGAGACAAGGGAGCAGACCAATTCTTTTCTGAATCATCGAATACCCAGCTCGGCAATTTCTTAAAAGAATTTAAAGGACAGTCAGAGCTATCAGCGGACACAGAATACACTAGAGCCGTTGAGTCCATTATGCCAAATGCAAACGAACTACGTGACGGATTTCTCAAGGACAATGATTTCCAGTTCTTGGATATTATGGGTGTTATGCAAACCACTGGAGAAGTAGGCATAGGGGAGTCTGGTCATGGAACATACAGGGATGGAGTAATTGGAAAGTTTATAGGAATACCAGATGTCAGAGTTCAAGCCTATGATTTATTTACGGATGAGGCGAAGGCTCAATTTAAAGATCAAATGGTAAAGAATGCTGTAAATACAAGAAAGCAAGCGTTCTTTGATAAAGAGGGTGTTGAAGCCAGTCCAGAGCAAGTCGAGGAGTTTAGACTCGAAAAAGAAAATAACGCAGTTCAGTTTTTTGATAAGCCAACTAAGTATCACTCTCAGTGGACTGGGGGGACTGTGGGATACAAGAGCAGGCAAGCAAGTTCATTTATAGACCCCCTAGCTACCCAAGAAGAAGTCTTTACCCCTGCAACATCAGAGCAATTCAGGGAGGGAGCAAAGTCCCTACGAAGATATCAGAAGGGTAGAGCCACTGACGAAGAGCGCATAAGGGGTTTATCAGATGAGGGCTTAAGGGTACTACAACGCAATGGTATGGTTGAACAGTATGTAGAAGTTCGCAAAGTTCTAGAAGAATTAAAAAGCGAATACGAGACTCTTGGGCTGGATATGAATTACATAGACAACTACTTCCCTAGATTGATGCAGGATTTAGATGGATTTAAAAAGTCCATTGGTCAGACTACTGGTATCGACGAAGAAATTAGACGCTATGAAAATATGACTGGTCAAAAAATGACTGCCGTAGAGCGTCAAAAGATGTATGAGAAACTTGCTAGATCCAGAATGTATCGTTCAGGCATCTCTCAGCCAGCTAATTTAAAAGAAAGAAGAAAAGATGAGGTCAAGCAAAGTGAGTTGCAGTATTACGCGGATCCCGAGCAGGCACTTGAAGAATATGTGGATAGAATGGTAAATACCATTGAAACGAAAAAACTAATTGGTGATGCTCAGTCAGGAAAAACTCAAGGAAAAGATCAGATAGCTGGTCGCTTGGGGGTAGTGATGGATAATTTAGCCAAGCAAGGCAGATTGCGACAAGACCAAATAGATGTCGTTCAGGGGGCTGTAGCCGCTAGATTCGGACAGCATGGAAGCCAATACGGATTCGTCAAGGGTTTGAAGAATGCTGGGTATCTAGCTACAATGGGAAACACTGGATCTACCCTAACGCAGTTGGGAGACTTTTATTTTACAATGGTTCAAAATGGTTTGATCCCTACATTGAGAGCCGCAGTTGGAAGTAAAGTACTTACTGTAGAGGACTTAGGGATAGCGAAGGACTTAGTGACAGTAGAAACCAAGGACTCCAAGGGGTTCTTGGGAAAATCCGTGGATAATGTTTTTAAATTAACTGGACTAACTGCAATAGATAGGTTGGCTAAAAATACAAACATTAACGCGGCATATAAAGTAATGCAAAAGGGTGCTAAATCCAATCAAAATAGCAGAGCATATGAAAAAACCCTAAGCAGATTAAAACGAACTCAGGGCAATGACGCATATAAAACAATCGCAGATTTGAAAAGGGGAGTAAAGAGTGACTACGTTATAGAGGCTCTGTATAACGAGCTGGCTGATGTAGCACCAATTTCCCTGACTGAAATGCCAGAGAACTACTCCAATAACCCAAATTTAAGAATACTCTACAGTTTAAAATCCTATACAATTAAACAATTTAATTTCGTAAGAGAGCGTTCTTTTTCTAAAATAACAGAGGGCGTTGCTACTGGAGATGCCTCAAAGTTTGCTCAGGGGAGCGTAGAGTTAATGAGAATACTGGCTTTCGGGGCACTGGCAAATGGATCCGCTGATGTATTGAAAGCGATATTGTTTAACCGAGAAATCGATGAAGAGGACTTCTGGTGGAATCATGTGCTCAGGATGTTTGGTATAACCAAATATACTACAGTAAAAGCCAGAAAAGAAGGTTTGGGGTCAGCGATCAGGGACAGTATATTGCCGCCTCAATTTAGCATTCTTGATGATATATACAGGGATGTTGCCAAGGGCGCATCCGAAGACGGGATAGATGCAAACGAAATGCGAAGCATGAAGTATATGCCCATCGTTGGAAAGCTATACTACTGGAGAGAGGGCAAGGGAGTTCAGGTAGAAGAAAAACTATCTAGGCTCAGAGGAAAAGATTAGAATCAACATCTAACTTTATTTCCTTCTTCATTAACATATACGGTATTTTGTATAAATCCTCGGGATGAATTTTTGTAAGAAGGTCATCTCGACCATATTTCTTTCTAGTGTACATCTTATACATACACTCCTTGGGGGAATCAACCATGCACTCCTTATCAACCAAGTCGTCAACTAAACTTATTAGGTCAAATTTTTTAACTACCACGAAGAACTCTTCTCTTTCAAAAGCAAAATGAGTTGCGTCCCCGTATAACCACCCATCATAGCCCTTAATATTTTTAAACTCCACCCATAGAGTATTTGGATCCTTTATGGATTTAACATCCACTGTCATCCCAAAATTGCATCGGAAATCGATGTGATCGAACTGACCATTATCAACATCGGTAAACTTTATATTAGCACCAAAAAATGAATCCAAAGATTTTTTAAAAATATTTTCCGCATTGGCTCCCTGCTTACTAGCTCTACCAGTTCGATCATATTCATTCCTATACATAAAAAATGCCTTACCCCCAACTCATTGAGGGTAAGGACTTAGTGATATCGGAGTTAATAAAGGAGAGGCAACGAAAAAACCCCACCTTCCAGCGATTGCTCAACTGGATTACCGATAAATTATCCATTCCTAGAACGATTTTTTTTCTTTGATTGAACGCGAAGGTTTTTCCTAGAGCTATTCAGAGGATTGCGGTCTTTGTGATCTACATCCTTGCCCCTCAGTTTAGACTTGCCGACAGCCTTTACCATCTTCCGTCTGGACTTTTTGCGAGCATCATTTCTTTTCCGTTGCTCTGGTTTGCTCTGGTAGTTATCGTATTCTTTTCTGTAGTTCCTAGGCATAGGCTAGAATTATAACACAAATTGTTTAAAATTTGCAAGTTATGTAGATTTAGTTAATTATTCCTTCTCCACATCGTTAGTAAGGATTCGCTCTTGTAGCCTAGCTATTTTGTTTTTCATCTTCTCAATATCGTGATTGAGAGTTTCGTTTTGTTTAGTTAGGGCATCGCAAGCCTTGGTCATTGCGTTGAGTCCCCTTACGAGAACCTGCTCGGTGTCTGGCTTGAATAGCGGTGTTGAGTTTTTTTGCGACATATTATATTATTTTTATTGGTTAATTATTGAAATCTTCCTATGGAGTTTACGAATTTAAAGGTTCCTTTTAGGTCTCTTTCTCCTTCGCGATTCTTGGCGACATTGTAATCCATTGCAAGGTAAGGAACGCCATTTGGATCAACGTCCCTACAATGATCTACGTCTCCTCCTCTGGGATACATCAAAACAACTATATCCGCGTCGTTTTCTATATCTCCAGAGTCCTTCAAATCATATAGGACTAGACCAGAATCCCGCATAGCACCAGTTCTATTTATCTGAGCGAGAAGAATTACCACAACATCCAGTTCCATTGCCATTTGTTTGATTCCGTGGGACGCTTGAGAAATCCCCTCGTGCTTACTGAGATTCGGATTGAATGGTATAAGTTGTAAATAATCTACGACAATAATTTTTACACCATGCCTTCGCTTTAACCGCCTAGCTTTGGATCTTAAATCGTCAATGTTTCTTACAGTGTGCTCAGTATATATGGGCGCATCAGCTATTTTCGTAATAGCTTCATTCACCTTATCCGTCTCTTCCTCCGTAGCCACCCCGTCGCTTACCTTGGATAAGTTTACAGCGGACGATGTTTGAGCCATTCTTTTGGTTAATTGATTGGCGGGCATTTCAAAAGAAAATATCGCAGAAGGTATGTCATTAGTTATAGATGATCTAAGAACAAAGTTCAAAGCCAATTGAGATTTTCCGCAGGAAGTTGGAGCCGCAATAACGCAGACCTCGCCCGCACCTATACCCCCTTCATCTAACTTTGCATCCAAGTGATCTATCCCAGTGGGAACCTTTTTTGAAACATAGGTTCCGTCGCGCATACTATTTAATCTAGCCCGCAATTCCTCTGCCGCGTGAGAAAGTGTTTCCTTTGACGTATCCAAGGAATCCATTATCTTCCTTATCTCAGATTCACTCTTGGTAGCGACCTCCGTGGGAAGTTGATTCTCCTCCAAGCATTCAAGCTGATATCTATAGTGCCTAGATAAATTTCTGGACTGGCTATGTTTTTTTACAATCTCCGCTGAATTAATGCCAGACAAAGGAGTCTGAGGACTGCTCATTATTTTAAATATATGAGGCATCCCACCCACGGCATCCAATTTATTACTTGATCTCAACTCATCGCTAAGAGTAACCTCATCTATTGGAGTTTTTTTATTAACCAGATTGCCGATTGCCTTCCACATCTCTCTGTTGGTCTGACTGTAGAAATCGCTTTCGGATATAATTCTAGATATATCATCAAACACATAACCATCGCTTTCGGCTACGGCACTGGAAATTACGCTCATTTCCGCCTCGGAGCAATAAAAGTCTTGGCGTTTAACTGTTTGGTCTTGTAAGTCCATTAACATAAATCCCCCTCTTCGATCCTCTTGGCTTTAGCCTTATGCTTGGCTCTTAAATTTTGAACAGTTGTTGTGGGTATATCATAATACATACCGATGATCCAAGCGGGTATGTCTAAATCGGACAAGATCACTTTTCTCATTGCTTCAGTAATTTCTGTGTATCTCTGCTTGGCTTGAGTTTCCATAAACTCCTCAAAGCTCATCACTCTGATTAAGTTATTATCCTTAGCCCACTGCACATCCCTCTTAGCAAATCTAGGAAAATCCCTCTGGGACTTCTTATCCTCATCACCCGCAAATCCATTTACTCTAGCTCTTTTATATCTATCAATGTAATCCATAATTTTATATATCGTTAAGTTCTTCTGGGAGGGTTCCGTTGTCAATCATTTCTTTGGTTTTTTGCCAACAAGCGATGTTCCAGAGAACGGCTCCGAAGTGATCTTCGTTAACCTGCCCGTCGCGCAATGCCCATAAATGCCTGTTAGCGGCATCACAATATCTAGATAGCGGAATACCCTTCAGCCAATTATCTCTTCCGTATTTAGTCGCTCCGTCTTCAAATCTTTTGGCTATTGATCTAAGCGCGCAAGTGGGAATCAAAGATGGAAGACCTTTGCCTTCCATTGCATCCCTTACTGCTCCAGTTTCAAAATTCGACATACTCCCACTGGAGGGGAGCACACATTTTTTATTATCTTCCATTTTTATATTTATTTAAAAAAAGGGGGAGAACGAGAATAACACAAACTCGCCCCCCCCCCAATAACCAATGAACAATGAACAACTATTTATTAAAATGGTTCTTCTGATTTGACTGCTTCTTTAGCAACCGCCTCTTTTACCTTAACGGACAAGGAATAAAAAGGTACGCCCTTCTTGGACTCCTTCTTCCACGCATTAATGAAGAAGTCTTTACCCTCTACATTGATAGTGCCACCCAAATCTGGATGGGTATCCTTTTCCTTGCGATTGTTTTTAAACATCGCACCCCTATTGGTATTGTCATACTCTTGAGTTGAATTACTCACTTTTACCTCCCTTATATTAGTTCGTTATTATTTGTAGCTACCTTCTTGGTAACTGGAGAATTTTTTCCATGCTTGTTAGTTTTATCTGGATCAAGCGAGGAATCCGAAATGCAAAGTAAATTGCCCAATGCTCTTTTAAGGCTGTAAGATGCAGAGCTACCTGTGATTTGAGCTTCATCCATACCGCGCTTTGTTTCTGGCTCCCGAGCGAATCCCACTGCACTAGCAAGATTTTCAGTGCCCTTAATTAAAGCAACGGTTGTTTTAAGATAAACTCTATCTTCGTAAACCGCTATCTCATCCCCAGATAAAAGGGCAACTTCGTATTTAGCCAAGATGGGCTTGACTGCTTCCAAAATACTTTCGGCACTACGATAAGTGTAGTTACCAAAATTATTGCGTTGATCCTTGGGGGCTTTGAGTTCCGATTGGATCAGTTGTAGCAGGTTTTCCTGCTTTGGTTTTTTATTTTCTTCCATAATTATTGATTAGTAATTAATTTACGATACAAATCTGTGCGTTTTTTTGAGTTAGTGCAAGCTTTTATTTCACTTTTTTTTGCTCCTAGCTTCTTTAATGCAAACACTTGATCATTAACAACTAAGCGACCAAATCGTCCAGATAATTGCTTGAGACCCACGGGATGAAGAACATTTGTGCATTCTTTTTCCAGATAATCTGCCATGTTTCTAAGGATAGTTGGAAGGCTTTCGGAGGAACTTGTCCCAAATCTTCGGAAGCTATTTTCCACACGACCCAAGAACGTGTTGCCCTCCATGGATACCACACCTCTGACCATGCCAGTTTTGTGATCATGATCCACACAGGGCTTAAAGCATCCAGTCTGCATTATTGGACACTCCTTCGGTTGATTCTTTTTTCGGTATTGGGCTAATTGGGAATATTTTAGATACGTCATAATCTTCAGTGTTTAATACGCGAATCCTCATTCCACGTTTAGTTGTAAGTGTGTTTTGATTTTTTTTCTTACTTTTGCCAAAGGCAAATTTAAAAGCAGTTTTTTCATCCTTCGCTATTTTCCAACAGCAATAAGTTGAATCTGAATCATCATCAAGATGTTTGTATGTAAACAAATACGCATTCATCGTGGGTTCATAAAATCCATCCAATATATTTCAGCAGTGAGCTTAAAACGCTCTATACCTTTTTGCATTTGTTTCCAAGTCCACTCCTTGTGGTAATGTTTTTTGCTTCCAATGTCTATGCACACACTTGTAATCCAAGGGAGATACTCTAAGTCCCACATTCTAGCTAGCATCCAACTTTCTATAGCTAACTGAGTGCAGTCTTTTTTTTCATAGAACTTACCTCCCCTGCCCTTGCAGTCCCTACACTTGTAGTCAGCCATGAAATATTTTCCGTCTGGCATTTTGCCCACGAAGTCCACGCTACCTGCTACCTGTATTTCTGGATCCCAAGCAACCATCTCTGCCTTGATGGGTTCGATCTTATTATCCACTAGGAACTTAATGAAGGGTTCAGCCCAAGAGTCCCAATCGGTGTCCATAGTTGGAGTCCTCCCCTCTATCATATCATTCACATGGATTTCTAATCTATTGTGAACGGATGTGCCAAATTCAGACGCAGTTATTTCAGAGCCATCCACGGGGGATTCCCTCATTCCAAACTTGCGCCTAAATATTTCATCCATGTCCCATTCTTCTTCTGCTCTGGCTAATTCAACAAACTTGTTGGGAGTCCAGATTCCGTCCAAGAATGGATCCTTAATTATTCCCATAACAGTTGTGACTGAGGGAAACGCATTTATTTTCTTGGCTTGGGAAGGAGTGTTGGCATTGGTCAAGAAGGGTTCATCCTTGCAGTCGTAGAAATGGCTCACCTTGATGCCCTTTCCGCTATGCCATTTTTCAAGTAAGACTTTTCTGCCTGTAGCTTATGACGTTGCTCTTGCATTCTATCTATCTTGTGAGAAAGGATTCTGGATTCTGTGCGAATCATTTCAATCCTTGTTTGTGCTCTTTCGATTAGGTCTTCTATTTTTTCTTTTTTTTCCATAATTAAAAAGGATCCGTTGTTATAATATTATTATCTAATGGTATTGGTGTTGCAGTTTTGCAATTGGTTATCGCAGTTTTGTAATTGGGTTTTACAGAATTGCGAATGGCTTTTTTCCAGTAGGAACTCGCCTTTGCTTCACGCATGGAATCATTTGAAAGAGAATACCAACGAGTCTTATCATAAGCTCTTCTATTGAACGAGTTAGAAACCAAAGCACCCTTCTTTTCGAGAGACTTGAGTGACCTCCATACCTGTTCATAAGAAAAGCATTTGAAAGTGCTTCTCCAACCTTCTCTTGAGTTAAATGTCCAGTGCTTCCCCAAGTGAAGATTTCTTCCATCCTTCTCATTGAGAAGAACATAGAATATAATCTTGTGAAGCACGATGGCTTCCTTGAGTCCGTATCTGGATGCGTGATCTTCATCGAACATTTGCATTGTCTTTTTCTTCTTCTCGGTTATGGCAGTCCATATCCATAAGAAACCATATGCCCTCCACGATACTTTTACCATCCAACCAAGGGAACTTGGCTAGCTCTTGCTCTGCGGAAAACTTTCCCACTCTTCGTGTGTAATGGATCTCTCCATCACCCTCGACAGGGAGTCCCATTGTGTGCCAAGATATTTGATTATCTATGATGAAGTCCACAACTTCCTCAGCGGAATATGTCTTTGCAGTAATCATTTTTTGATAGCTTCCCATTATGATTCAACCACTTCCTCAATGGCGTTTGTGATTGAATACCAGTTTATTCCGAACTCAGCGTCGTGCTCGCTCTCCAAGAATCTCAATACTTCTCTAGCTTGCTCAACTGTTATAGATTTGCCCATGCCTTCTTCAGCGTGAGACACAACATCCTCCGTAGTCCATACAACATCGCATACGTCAGGATCCCCTGATTGAAAGAATCTTGGAGTCCTCTCGACAACTTGCATTGCGGATGTTATCTCTTTCTGGAGTATATCGCAATCCTTGGCTTGGTGATCAAGCTCTTGCAATATTGAGTATGCGTTTTGATTTGTTATTTTCATTTTTATTCCTTTTTTATTTTGTTATTATTTATGAGAAATTGTATCTCCAAGTTGCATTTAAGTCTGGAGCAAAAAACTCTTCAATGCCTCGGTTGTTATCATATACTGTAACTATATCTCCGATGTTACCCTCGTTGACATTATCGGCTAAGTCCTGCCTATCCTTCTCAAACATTTCCCAAGAGGATTCACATGGGTAAACTGTCCCAAGATTCACGGCTTGGGCGAGCGGGTATTCATTGCGTTTATCTTTCATATGTGCCTAGGTTTGCAGTTTTGCAATTGGGTGTCAAGGGTTTTGTGTAAAAATGTTAGGAGCGGAGTTTGTCCATAGTAGGGGATCGCAGATTTTTTGGGGGCGGGCACAAAAAAAGCCCACACCCCGAAGAGTGTGAGCTGTGAGCTGTGATTAAGTGAAAGAGCAAACGCTGACCATGGATAAGTGTTTCCATTCGTCTTCGTTAACATCTTCATATAGATCGACCTGTAAGTTTTTATACTGTCTAGCCAATTTAATTTGAGTTTTTTCGGATTCCTTCAGAGAATTGGAGCGAACAACTTTATTCCCTCCATGATTTACAGTAACTATATATTTATATTTCATTGGTTTTATTTTTATTTGTAGAAGATATGTCTGCCTATCTTAGAAGTGATCTTCATGTGTTTATTCCAGTATGGGTTGCAGTAATCTGCATGGTAGTGGTCTGCGCCATCAGTGAAGTTGGTTGCAGTGTCCATAGTGATTAGAAAAGCCTCACCCCATTTGGGATGAGACTTGGCTTTGGCTATCTGTCTGGCTATCTGCACACCATTCCAACATGAGAATTGGTATGGCTGAAGACAAACGTCGCGCTTGGACATCTTGCGCTTGGATGATCGATTAACGATTACCTCGTGCACTGCTTCCATGGCTCCCGCAGAGGATTCGCCACCCGCTTCCAATATAATGGTAGCGATGACGATCTCTGATGAAGTCTGAGCTGGTGATATAAGAACTGATGCCAGCAGTAGAATCGCGCAGTAGATTACTATTTCAATATAATGATCCATTGTATTAATCCTTTAGAACCTCTCGCATAAGTCTGCGAGCTAGCTCAGTTGCATCCTGTGCGATCACACTGCGAGCAAAGTGATCATTCATGCGTCTGCGACCATGATCCAGATAGCGGTCATTGGGTTCGATGTAGGTCGCAATCGTGTTCAGACCCATGTTGCGATATTGCTGAATATCAATGTCTCTATCATTCAAGCAGGAGTCAGTGAAGACCACTGAAGTTGTGCATCGTTTGATTACTGGCATCCATCGCTTGAAGCAGTCCATGATACCCTCGCCACATCCATCTACCTCTAAGCAATTGATCCACTCATTTGACTGATTGGTAATGCGCTTGGATACATTGCGACCAGAGCGATGATCGACTTGAGTAAGCAGGATTTCAAGATCAATCTTGTTTTGCTTGGCTAGTTGTCTGAATGCTAGGATGAACTCCTTGCCACCATGCACTCCATATGTGTCTTGCATCGATCCACTTGTGTCCACAATGAGCGCAACACTGCGCTTGCCGTTTGTGCGTCCACGATTTAAGAATGATCGCTCACTACCTTGCATCGCTTGACTGGCGTGCAGTCTATTGCCATTTGATGATAAGCGATTCTTTACGACCTTTGCATTCTGAATCACTGCGTCCATTGCTCTAGCGATTCTGGATATCTGCGAATCATTCATGCTCCTCGTTTCCTGTCCCCAAGTTTTTCGCTCTTGATGCGGCATGGTATCATCTCCTGCTTGAGGAGTGGGTTCAGTGTCCCCAGAATTATCATTGGGATCAGCTTTGCCATTGATTGTAGTGTCGTGCGTTTCCTTGGGCACTTCTTTTCCAAAGATTGCGATCCACTCCATGAGCACTGGAATCAAATCCATCGAAGTCTGGCAAGCGATTGCTCTGCGATAGAAGTCTAGGATGACCAGTCTGGTCTTCTTGTCTTTACCCTTGTATCGCACTTCATCTGCGCCTGTCCACTTGGGCACATATGCACTAGCCTGCTTTTTGATACCTGCTTCATTGGTTTTGATCGCCCATAGTAGCGAGCTTGCGACATTGTATCGCTCTGCTACATCTTGGAAGTTTACCCATCTGAATGCGCCATCTCCATCGATGCGAGTTGCGCTATCGAATTCAATGCGAGCATCTTCAAATAGATTCCATAAGCGAAAAGGAATTCCATTTGTAGCGCAAGCATCGCTCACATTGTTAGTGCGATCAGTGCAGATGCCATGCTCTGTCTCATGGCGAATCACTGCTTGAATGAATAACTTCATCTTGCGCTCGCAAGCATTGGTAGACGCATTTGCAATCTTCCCAAGCGATGTTCCGCACTTGATGTGGTGTTTATCCTTTGCATGATCGAATGACCAACAAGCAGTGGGTATCGTGCTGTCCACTTCCCAGATCAGACTCTTGCCTGTGACCTTCATCATCCGTTTGAGAACGCCACCTTTTTGCGTAGCGGTAATGTTGCGCTTGCAGAAGCGAAACGCTTTTTCGATTACTGTTCTTATATTCATTGGTTTACTTTCTATTTGGTTATTAATTTATGCAAGGATTCCTGCGAGTTGCTTCACTCCATTCTCACTGTCTTCGATGATATCCCCAGTGTCAGAATTCCACATGAGCATTCCATCAGTGCCATTCTGAACGATCCAATCGCGCACACTTGCATCAGTTGCATCCTTTGCATGTCTGCATCCGCGAACCAAATCTCTGATACTGAACGGCTTCTGCAATTGACCAGTGCCGAACATCTTTCTGGATTCTCCCATGGCTTCAGCAAATCGCTCTGCAAGTTGCTCTTCATCTGCGATTCCGTATTTACCTGCGACACCCTCAGCGATTGCTTTGATTGTGTCTTTACTGTAGCGAACATGCTTGAACAAGAAACGATCCATGAATGCCTCTGGTGGTTGAATGCTCGACAGATTGGTAGCGCACACAATGTGCAGATTGTCTGCGTTGCATTCCAACTGCTCCAGAACGCCATCCTCGTTTTGCTTGGTAGTAAGCTTGTAGACCAATTGACCAGACGCATCTGGTTGTGGAGCTAAGAATGCGAGCATGGCTTCCATGGTCACAGGAGACATTCTGAAGACTTCATCCATAAAGAATAAAGTGCTCTTGCCTTCACTTGCAGAGCGCACTGCTTGCGTCAGCAGACCATCGGTAGTAATGAATCCACCTTCCTTTTTCGGTGTGCAGTTTCCAAGCAACATAGACCATTCGTCCATGTCCCCAGAGCATCCATGAGTAATGAATTCATCGTAGGATTCGCCCAGTAATGTAACACTGTAGGATTTGCCGTAGGATGGTGGAGCACTGACGCAGAGCATCGTAGGATTATCTTTTCCTGCTTCGTAGTATGGCGCAATCAAATCCAATATTGGCGTAGTGCCAGACGCAATTGCAGATGCCAGTGGCAATCGATTGGTCGTGCTTGGAGCCATGGCTTCAGCGATCTTCTCTAGTGTTTCAGACAGTGGCGATAGATTGTCCACTCTCTCATTCAACTTCTCCATGCTTGGTAGAACGTCTGCATTCAGCACATCGCGCACTATTTCCTGCACTTGGTCTGAATCGATGTTTGTCTTTCCACCCAGTAATATGTTGAGTGCTTCCTCTTTGCTTATGTTATTCATTGGTATGTATTTATATATGTGTTATTAATTGCTGATGGTCTCATCAGTGATGCAGATAGCATCAGACAGGCATTGCCTGTTTCGACCTTGTTATACACCTTGGTATCGGCTAGCTGACTTTCTCACCCTCTCCACTTCAGTGCTTGGATTCCATCCCTCAACATGGGATTCGTGATTCATTTCATCAATGCAACAGGATGCGGTATTATCCCAACGTCGAGTGAACACAGAGTGGTATCTCCATCCATCACCCATCGCTGAATGACAGAAACTTACATCTGCTCTTTTCGTGCTGAAGTCTGAGATGTCGACCACTTGGTAGCCTAAGATGGATAGTTGCTTGATTCTAGCATTAATGGCGTTAAGCATTTCGTTTGTTTTGGTCATTGGTATGTATCTATATGGTTGTTAATGGCTTGTATCATCAGTGACATGGTAGCCATCCATGCCATACGCATTCGCGTTTCAACGTCTTGCCAGTATCCAACACTGGCTCAGTGCATCCACCATCTGGGCTCCAGTTGTCATGGCATACTCTGCTCGACTGGCACTTAGGATTCAACACTCGCATCCATCGGCACTCGCACTGGGTAGTGGTCAGAGTGGAACGGATGACTAACTGCATCAGCATGGTGATGTCTAACTGAACCGACTGTCTGCTGACTGGCGAATCATCCCTGCACATCCATGTCTGTGTGGGAAGCATCGCTCAGTGTAATCACTGACTGCATCGGTGAGTGTAATTGCAACACTCAATTAAAGAACGACCTACAGTCTGGTAAATATTTCGCCATATGTAAAGGATAATCGTATAGCCTATAGGGTTGTCCATAGTTTTGATATTCAACGACTTACGTAATCAACACAGATATAAATACTGGGAATTCTACCCAATCTGCTACCATTAATAGCATACCTACCACCCTACCCACCCACCCATACCTCACCCTATACCCATCTCCCCAGTGCAGTATATATATACCACTCATGCGTGTGCACATGGCGGTAATGGACGAGAGGATGTCCACAGTAGTTGCTGAACACCAAGGACTTAGGGCATTTTGAGTATAAGGGGGGAGGGGGTCAAGCTTTGTTGTCTTTATTTTTTTTATATATATATAAGACACCCCTTAAAAAAATTGATCATTCATTGCGCCTTGACAACTCATGAATTTCATTGCACATAGGTTCCATGCTGGATAATTACGAGTTAAAGTTCGCGGGTTTTATGATTATCGTTGCCCTTATTATTATTATTATAATGTATGTATAATGGTATAGGTGTTGCAAAATTGCAATTGGTTATTGCAAAACTGCAATTGGGTTTACGGTAAAGCCAATTACAAAATTGCAAATGGGTTTAAGAAAACATGAGTGCTGTTGAAGAGAAAGATCAGTTAATGCAAAGCATATCCAATGCTATTGTAGAAATTCAGCGCACAAAGGAAGCCGACAGGATTAAAAGCCTATCTAGGCACAATCCAGAAAAGGTAGCTAAAATACTCTATCTACACGCTCTGGGCTGTTCGCAGACAAATATGATCCGCAGGCACTCAATGTCCAGAAGCACAGTCGTGCAGGTGCTAGCGGACTACGCGGATTATACAAACTCCTTCAGGGAGCTAGGAGGACAGCTAGCGGCTAGGAGCTACATCAACTTGGAATCCCTAGAGGAAGACATGATTGATGCCCTTAGAATTAAACTAGAGGGTGGCTACGAGCCAGAGTTCAGGGATTTAAAGGAAATATCCATTGCTAAGGCAAACTCCCAGAGGCAGGCTATGACAGCCAGAGGCGAAGCATCCCAAGTAGTGGATGTAAATAATACATATACAGTTGATGACTTCAATGAAACATTATTAGCCGCTAGAAATCGCATAAAAAAAATAAAAGAGGAATCCATCGAAGCCCAAGTAGTAGAGGAAGGGGACTCAAGTGGACGAGGAAATTCTATCTAAGCTAAAAGAAATACTTGGTGAACATTACCCAAATTACTGCATTATCGTTCTGGATCAAGAGGGCGAGGTTCAGTCCGAATACACAACGGTATCCGTAGCCCGAATGCTACTCAGGGAAGCATCCTTGGATTTCAGGGATGATAATGTAGAAGTTATTTGGGACGAAGAAGGTTAAATGATAAACAGAGAATTAAAAAAACTTATAATATTGCCCCCAAAAACTGGAACCGTTTCTTTTGAAAGCGTTTTTAAAAGACCCTTTTGCGGTTACGAAGCTTACGAAAGGTATTCTTTACTTAGAATCCATATGTATATTGAGGAAGCCATCGAACACCATAGCATACATGACATAGAAAATTGGACAATATACCAAACAGCTAGAAATCCAATGGATAGAGTCCCCTCCGCTTTTTTTCATCAAAAAAAGATGGTAAATAAGAATCGCGAACCAGTTAGTGTAGATTTTGAATACTTTGTAGAATACTTAAATGAAAACAGACATATACTAACAAAGGAAGGAAAAAAAATCTTTAAATTTTATGGACCCCAGAACGATAAAAATATTCCAAAAAAAACCAATAATGGGGGTCTTCGCTTTTATATACCACAGACTTTTTGGGCTGACCCAACTAAATATAATGTAAAGTATATTAAGCTAGGAGAAGATAACTCCCAATTGTATGCAGATATGGGATTACCCGAGGATTTAGAACTACCCCACTGGAACCATGGAAAAAACGGCAAAAATGGGTATGAATATCTCCATACGGACAAAACAAAGGAAATAATTAAGTCCTTGTACAAAGAGGATTTCTTAAAAATAAATTATGAGTAATCCCAGAGAAATTTATAACGCAAAAGAGCGTTTACCTTTTGAAATTAGAGAAATAGGCAAGTATGAACCCAAGGATCTAGTAGAAAAATTAAACAATATGGATTCCAGCTCATGGTTGGAAGAATCGTGGAGGGCAAAAAAATTTAAAGTTCATTCCAATACCCAAGCTTTAAATATTTTCTGGGATCAGGGATGTTTAAAGGAAGATAGGCGCGGAAAGAAACACGAAAAAAATTACAATTCTTTGGGTTTTGAACAAGTTTTGAAGGATTTAAAGCCCTTATACGAAAAAGAATTTGGAAGTGGAGAATTTTACAGGGTTCTTATTACTAGATTGAATCCTCTCTCAAGCATACCTCCGCACTGCGACGGGGGTGCTTCTTTAATGAAGGCAAGAAGAACGCACATTCCTTTGATTACTAGTAAAAATGTTGAATTCAGGGTTGGTGAAAATTTGAATTCCATACACTTAGAGGTAGGGAAAGTCTACGAATTAAACAATGCTAGGAAGCATTCAGTATTTAATCCCACAAAGGAATTTAGAATTCATCTAATTATAGATTGGTTGCAGGACAAGGGCTTTTGGTTAAAAGAAGAATAATGGAACTCACCTTTACTCCACATCCGCTCATAGAAGCCCCTACGGACGAAGAGATTGTTCTCTTAGGGGAAAGTGACCCCGAAGCCCTTCAAGAGCTTTATAGGGTGCGTGAGGGCGTTATAAGGGCATCACAGGAGGATCCCCTTCGCCATGGATTTGATCTAGAGGGTTGGGGAAGAATTAGGGAGGGCTTAAAGGAATACAACGAAGTTTTAGCCCTAGGGGGCAACAGATCGGGAAAAACAACGGGGTGTGCAAAGCTAGTAATGGAAGCCGTTACAAAAAACTCAGATGGACACATCGTTTGCTTTAGCCAGAATGCAGACACCTCCGTCAAGGTTCAGCAAGCCGCAGTATGGGAAATGATGCCCAAGGAGTTTAAGAAAAAGACCAAGAGCATAGAGGGCTACATTAACTTCAGTATGCAAAATGGGTTCACTGGTAGTTCTTTTATTTTCCCAGACACCAAAACCCGAGTGGATTTCAAAACATATACCCAGTTTTCCAACAACCAAACCATCTTAGAGGGCTTTGAGTTTGGGTTCAAGGGAAACCCAGAGTTAAACATAGGTAGCTGGCTTGACGAGTATCTGGGGGATGCGGCACTAGTAAATACCCTCCGTTTTCGATTAGCCACTAGAAATTCAAAAATGCTACTGGGTTTTACGCCCATTGACGGATTTACGCCCTTCGTAGCAGAATACCAAAAAAATGCAAGGACACTGGCTACAAAGCCCGCAGAACTCCTAAGAAATGAAGAGGTTCCCGTAATTCAGTATGCGCCCTCCAGAGATGCCGCTGTTGTTTATTTGCACTCTGACGAAAACCCCTTTGGGGGATACGAGCGTATTAAAAAGGACTTAATAGATCGACCAGACGAGGAAATCATGGTCCGCGCATATGGCATCCCAGTAAAAAGCATTACCTCACTCCTACCCCTTTTCTCTACAGAAGTTCAAGTTCTGGGAGAAGAAGAGAACTCCGAGGGATGGACTTTTCCAGATGTTACTGGGGATGACTTTACGCACTATCAAGTAGTTGACCCCGCGGGAGCCAGAAACTTTTGTGCCCTTTGGGCTTCAGTCAACGCACAGGGCGAAGTATTTATTTCAAAGGAGTTCCCAGAGAGATCACAATACGGGGAATGGGCTTTATTTGGAGAAAAATGGAAGTATGGTCCAGCTTCCAAAAAAATAGGATACGATATACAGGGGTACTGTGCTCTATTTGATGAAATAGAAGAAGAACTGGGCATTGAGGTATTTGAGCGCATAGGGGACTCTAGGTACTTTGCTAGAGAAAATGAAAACAATTTAGACTTATTTGCTTCTTTCTCTGAGTACGGATATGACTTTGTTCCCTCGGATGGCAGGAGGGAAGTAGTGGGCATTCAGGCACTTGATGACTGGTTTTCTTATAATCCAAACTACGAGCTGGATGATGCCAATAAGCCCCAGTGTTTTATACACGAATCCTGTGAGAATTTAATAGACAGTCTTATAAATTACAATGCTCAAGGAAAATCCGACGAAGCACTCAAGGACTTCTTTGATTTAATTAGGTATTTGCGAATGGCAAATTCTGGAGATGGACCAATACACTACACGGACGCTGACTTTGAGCAGGTTCGATTAACAGGGGGATATTAATGAAAGCAAAAGAACTAGCAGAAAAATACGGGGTTACTCCCATGCAAATAGGTAAAATACGCAAAGAAGTTTGCAGTGAAGAAGATTATTGCACGAAAACCAGAGAAATATCAAATTTTGGAGTATCAAAGATTGACGAGTATTTTAAAAAGAAGGACGACGCAATTATTGAACCCAAATTCGTTAGGGTTCAAATTTTAACTCCAACGCCAAATCCGTTGTTCTGGTATTGCAAATTATTAGAAAAACCCGTTAGAAAAGTTACGGTTAATGTTCCCCATACGCATAGGGGGTTAATGAGACGGAACTTAATATTCAAAGCCCAAGTAATAAATAAGGGTGGAGAAGATTTTTATAGACATGAAATAATCTATCAGCGTGAAATCATCAGACAAGAAAGAATTAAGAAAGTTTATTAGCAGACACTCAAGTGCATTTGTTGATTGGGAAATCCTTCATAGAACCTACAAGGACTCAATGGACGAAATCCCCTTGGATAACTTTTTGGATCTAATCGGAAGAGATAGACTGTGGTATAATACTTTTTTAAATAACATTAAAGTCAGGTTGAAAAAATAAAAACAACTGTGATATAATCCCAACTCCATGGAAGATAAAGAGCTAGAAGCATATTATGTTACCTCTGAGCCAAATATAAACGAACTGAAAAGCGACTACGAATCCGATGTTACGGATTTGTCCGCTTATGTTTCCCAGTGTCAAGATAGCTATGACAACAGGAACGCAGAATGGCTAGGTAAAAACAATCAACTTACAAAATCTGGAGACAACGCATTCCCTTGGGAGGGTGCTTGTGACACAGAGGTAAGGCTAATTGAGCAGTGCATTACAACCTATGTGGGTTTAATGATGAATTCCCTATCTAGGGCAAATATACGAGCATACCCAGTGGAGTCCTCGGATGTAAAAAAAGCTGGAACAATTTCTTCGTTTTTAAAGTATATGCAAAAAACATACATTCGGGACTTTGTTTCCGAGTGTGAAACAGCGGCAAATAACCTGCTGGAAAAAGGAATGGCTATTACTTATGTTGACTGGGAAATGAAATCCAGAACGCACGACGAAGAGTTTAACCTAGAATTAATATCCGAAATCGCTCCCGAGCTATATGAGCTTCTAGCAGACGAAAGCAGGGACGATGAAACTATCGCGATGATGACCGATATGTTTGACTACGTTGATGTTCCCAAAGCTAAAAAAGCCCTCAAGGAACTCAGGGACTTCGGAGTAGCAAAAATCCCAGTAGCAAAGAAAGATGTATCTAGACCCTTTGTAGAAACAAAATTTTCTGATATAGATATAGTTATTCCATCCTATGTAACTGACATACAACGCTCTCCTAGGGTTCACATGAGAGCTTTTCTTACTCCTCAAGAAATTGAAAACTGCGTAGAAACAAAGGGCTGGAATGCAGAACTAGCTGAGGAGTTAATAGAAAAATACAGGGGTTTTGATTTTTCTGGCATGAATCAAGCCTCCATTAATACGACAAGAACTTCCGCAACCAGAGGAGGATCTTCCTACGGAACAAGTGGAATGCTGGACTCAAAGGATTTGATTGAAGTTATATATACTTATCGGAGATTAATAGATGAAAAGAGCGGATCAGAGGGTATATATTTAACTGTTTGGAATCCCAAGACAACAACTGGATACCTAAGCAATGAATTGCTGTCGGGTTACGACAGGTATCCCTTTGTTCTTACTCGCTTAAGCAATGCCAACAAGCGAATATACGATATAACAACATTTGGCGATCTTCTGAGAGGACCCCAAAAGCAAATGAAAACTTTGCGCGATGGATGGAGTGATCAAATGGCACTCTCCGTTGCTCCGCCTCTACTTCACCCAGTCGGACGACCCCCAGCCCAAATGGGTGCTGGAGCTTGGATTGGTGTTAGGCAAAACGAAAAGTTTGAATTCATGAGTGTCCCCAATAACTCTGGGGCGGCTAGTCAGTTGGAAAAGTATGTTCAGCAAGAAGCCATGGACTTAGTTGGATTAAACGAAAACAGTGCATTAAGTCAGCAAAGACAGCAATTCTTTATTAATAAATTTTTAACACACTGCTCTGAAATACTAAAACTTGCTTACAAGGCTTACTTGGTATTTGGACCAGACGAAAAGTTCTTTAGAGTCACTGGATATCCAAATGAAATGGTTATTTATCGCTCCCCAGAGGACGAAGAAATAGATGTTTGCATATCCTTCGATGTTCAAAACCAAGACCCAGAAATGATGAAAGCAAAAATTTCTGCTATTTTAGAATTAGCTAGAACATCTCCGAGCAATACGTTTAATCTACAGGCGGCAGAGCAACTTGCGGCAAACGCCATTGATCCAAGCATCGCGGACGTTATTATTCAGCCCGAAGGTCAAGGGCAAGAAGAGATGATCAAGAATGTGACCGACGACCTAACAAAAATATATGCTGGAATTCCAGTGGGGGCTAGACCCAATGGTGGCGAAGTAGCAATGCAAGTTATCCAAGAATACACTCAACAAGAGGATATCCAAAAACGTATGGCTGAGGACGCTGGATTTGTTGCCAATGTTCAAAATTATGCGGCACAATATCAACAGCAAGCCGTTCAGCAACAAAACGCAGAAATCGGAAAGCTCGGAGCAAACCCCGCACAAATGGGTAGCGTAAATACTCAGAATATAGAAGAATCCTAATGTCCATTAAAAAAACCGATAGTCTTTCGGAAGCGGTAAGCTTTCTTTCTAAGTACGAACAATATCAATATATATTAGAATTTTTAAAACAATGCAGAGAAACTAAATTTGAACTACTGGAAAAAAGTTTAGATGCCTCAGAAAGAGCGGATGCTAAAATACTTGGTGGTATGATAGAGGACGATTATTTACTAAAAACTCTTAGTCCACAAGAAGATGCCAAATCCTAAATCCAGCATGAGTTGCGGGGAAACCCGACCCAGCAGTCGAGCTGGGAAAAAAATCATGAAGCTCTATTGCAAGGGTGGAAAGAAAAAGTTGGTTCACGCTGGAGCGAAGGGATACGGGCACAACTATTCGCCAGCCGCAAGAAAATCATTTAAAGCTCGTCACAAGTGCTCAACAGCCAAGTGGGGAACAGCAAAACATCTAGCCTGCACTAAACTCTGGGCTGGTAAGGGCGGAAGCAAGAAATCATCACCAAAATCTAAAAAAGGAAAATACTAATGTCATTATTTAAATCAGGACTTCAAGCAGGCATCCGTCTTATCAGGGGTGGAGCAAATCAAAAACGAACTTTGGGCACTATACCCAAAACCAACGCCAAAGCAGGATACCCAGATCGTGTGGAATCCGCGGGTGTTGTAAGCCAAATGGCTAAAAGAAAAGGGAGGAAGAAATAATGGCAAGAAAACAAATAGTTACAGGACTGCTTAAAGGAGCAAAGGCTCTTAAGACTCAAACTAAAAAGCAGATTTCCAAGCAGGGCTTTGACAACTCAAAGGTTCTTCCACCTAACGTAAAGGTTACTAAGATTAAGAAGCCAGCAACAGCCAAGGTTTCGCCCCCCAAGAAAACAAGCACCGTAAATGCAAGGAAGGCTACGGGAGCAAAAAAAGTTACTCCAAATAAGGTAAAGGCTCCAGTTAAAAAGGCAGTTTCAAAGCCCTCAAAAACAAGAACCACTGCTCCAAAAAAGCCATTAACTACTGCTCAAAAGAAAGCAAATGATGCCGCAGTTAAAGCTGGCGAAAAGGCTTCAAGTTCACCAGTTGTAAAGAAGGGCACTGCAAAAACTAGATCCAAGGGTGCTGAAGCATTAAAAAATGAAGCTCCTGTTAAAGTTGCCAAGAAGAAGGTAGCTAAAAAAGCTCCAGTTAAAAAAGCTGTTAAAAAGGCGGCAAAAAAAGTAGCTAAGAAAGTGCCAGCTAAAAAGGCGGTTAAAAAAGCTACTAAGTCCAATGCTACAAAGTCTGTAGAAAAAAATCTTAAAAAGAGTTCTGAGCCCAAGAAAGAAGTTTTTGGAAAAGTAGGAAGGTCCTACCCAGCACCCCCAAAGCAGGGTCCTTCGGGTGAAGCCGCATTCACGGCTGGTCGCTCAAGTGGTAGAACACAGGGAGGAAAAAGAGCCGCGTCCTTAGCTAGAGCCATAGGAAAAGGAAACACTGTTGGTAGAAAAGCCAAGAGAGCAACTAAGAAAGCTATTAAAAAATCAAAGCCCTACGCAATCCCCGCTAGCTCACTTGGAGCTGGTTACCTAGGAGGAAAAGCTGGATCATCGGGATC